>VFQP010002250.1_pt1 | contig 22249 bp, 25 predicted proteins | sample 3512351 | NCBI WGS metagenome assembly VFQP01 (sample SAMN10412372, study PRJNA504923) | tailings metagenome | isolation source: Relicate 1 Philex TSF1 revegetated site | place: Philippines: Tuba, Benguet | collected 2017-08-29
TTGGCGGAGGGGGGCTTGGCGGAGGGGGGCTGGGCGGCGGCGGGCTGGGCGGCGGCGGGCTGGGCGGAGGGGGCGGGCTGGGCGGAGGGACGCAGAACGAGGCGTGCGACAGCCCGGCCTTGTCGCCGCCCGACTGCGTCATGGTGCTGCCTCCGTTGACGTTGCTCGAACCCGAGGGGCTGCCGTAGAGGCACGCGCCTGCAGCGGCACGTGAGCGCGTGAGGAGAGCCAATCTCCAACATGCCGTCCTCCGAGCGTGGTGCGGCGGGGCAGGCTAAACTCCTGGCCACCACTGGCCCCGCCGGCGGCACGCACCTGACCTCCTGCCGCCCTTGAGGATGAGGAAGGGCAGGGTGGCCTCCGAGCCAGAGCAGTCTGAGCTGAGGAACACTTTGACGCTGCCGTCCGAGTACTGGCGCACCGACAGCTTGCCCACGCCGGTGGGACACTTTTCGTAGTCGTCCGCCACGCTGCACCACTTGTCCTCGTCGTATTCGATCTTGCAGTACGAGTAGCCAAACTCCTTGCAGTAGTCCTTGAGGTCGTCGCGGTCGTCGTTCCCGGAGCACTGGCAGCCCTGCAGGGAAGTGGTGCAGCTGGGGGAGTTGGAGGTGCAGCCCTCGTAGCCGTCGACGTTGGGGCAGCTGCCGCCGCCGCCGCCGCCGCCGCCCCCGCCGCCCCCGCCGCCTCCTCCACCGCCACCGCCTCCGCCACCACCACTGGCCACGGCTGGCAGCACCATCAGGTGCAGGGCCAGCAGGGCGGCCCAAACTGCTGCCGCCGCAGCCACGCGGGCGTGGCGGTTGAGCGCCATGTCTCAGTTAAAGGCCTGCGAGAGCAGTGCCGCACCAGGCGATGAGGCAGCACACGCACTCTGTGGAGTGCGCGCTGCTGGAGTTGCTGGAGTTGCTTCTGCTTGCTGGCAGGCCGCCGGTTCGCCGGTAGTGCAAAAAGCGGGGTGCCAGGGAAGCGGCGAGCAGCAGCAACCGCGCCGAGGCCACTATCAGCCGACCGTGAGCGCGAGCCGCTGCAGTGCAATGCGCTCGCGCCGATCCCCTTGGCTTTGCGGCCAAGGCCAGAGCGGGCAGCCTTGCCGGCGCACGCCGAATCGCCATTCACTCTTCTCTTCGGCTCACCTGGAGGATCTGAGTGTCGCTCCGCGGCAACGCAGCGAGCTGATGGCAAGCTCGTTGATCAGCTGCGCGCTGACGCAGCGCGGCGTGGCGCAGCTCCTGCCGTGGCCGCCCGCACTTGGTTGTGCACCTGGCAGGGCGTCGAAAGAGGAGCGATTGCGAGAAGAGGAGCGATCGCTCAAAGGATCACGCACGCAATGCTCTTCTTCGTGTTTTTGCTGACGCGTGTTTTTGCTGGCGCGGCGCCGGCGCCCACCAGATAAGCCCTGGCTCAACCGGTGCAAGCGCTCCCAAACTGAAGGCCACTGAATAGCACCACTGGGAGGCCGCGGCAGTCTTGCTTGTTGCAGAGTGGGGGAGCCGCACGCACGCAACGAACGCACGCACCCGCCACCGTCCTTCGAGATGCTGTGCAAAAGATTGAAAGCATGCACGACACCTGCGTGCTGGCAAGCGTTGTGACAAGGGGCGGCGTCAGGGTCATCAAGGCGAGCGCGGGAGGAGCTGCTCATTGACCCCGGGGAGGTACGTGCTCATACGGCAGATCAATCGCGCGTCACGCAGCCAGCACCACACACGACGCGCATACACATAGCCACACGGCGCCAGCAAGAAGAAGAGCGCAAGGAAAGAGCGCACGTGCGTGCGCACGCGTCTTGCCCTCTCTTTTGCCAGTCCTAGGCATTCCAGGTGGGCCGGCAGCGGAGAGAGGCGCCAGATCCCGCACATTGTCTGCAGCAACAGGTCAGATTGATGAGCATCGGCACAGACTGGCTCGCCGCAGAAGCCACGCACTGAGCGCGGTGGGTCCGGGCGCGGCACTGCGCGATGGAGGCGGTCAGGAGGGGGCGCGTGGGGGAGCGGGCGGGCGATTGACTACGGGGTAAAAGAGGTCCTGGGCAAAGGTTGGGAGCAGCAGACTCTTCATCATCAACGCGCGTGAGGAGACTCCGCCGCATGCCATCATCCCACAGCCGCGGGCTCGATGGCTCACAGGGGGCGGGGCGCAGGCGACGTTGTGTGGACCACGGCAGAGGAGCGGGTTAGCCCTGGGGCAGTGAATCAATCAAGGGCTGCGCGCGCACAGTACCTCCAGGTGAGCACGACAATGGGCGCAGAGAGGGCTCTGTGCCCGCGTGCGGGGAGGACGAAGGGGGGCAAGGGAGCGGCCCTGTGGCCCGCCGCGCAAAGAAAACGAGACACGGGGAGCGTGCGTTGCGTGTGTTCCAAAAGCGGTTGCGGTTGGCCTGACTGGGGATCTGGGGCCTCCTGAGCTGAGAAGTGGGGGGCGTCTGTCCTGCGACCCGCCGGGCCACGCGCCCCTGCGGCGCCACGCCCAAATGCCAACGCCGCCAACGCTGCGACGCTCTCTCTGCTAGTCCTGCTGCTGCCGTCGCAAGCTCAAAAGGAACAGAAACCTCAGAGAGAAAGGGGGGCTGCTCAGCCGACCCTGCCCGTCATTTCCACGCTGAACTTCTTGCCTTGCTCCACCAGCTGCTGGAGCGTCTGGACCGGCCGCTCGGGCGGGGGCGGCCCGTGCGGGACCGGCACGCCGCGCGGGCGCTGCGGCGCCGGCAGCAGGCTGACGGCCACCGCCGCCACGAGCGCGACGACCGCCAGCGCCAGCAGCAGCCACTTGAGGGCTGAGGAGAGGCCGAAGGACGACGCTGCCGGCCGGGGACGCTTGGCCGCCGCCGCCGAGTGGTGCAGCTGTGCGTGCTTGGCGGGCGGCGCGCGCTGGCGCACCACCACCTGCTGCTGCTGCTGCTGCTGGGGGGCCTGTGGCTTGGGCTGCGGCTGGGGCTTCTGCGCGGGCGCCGGCGGCGCTTGCGAGGAGGGCGACGCGCCCCACAGCAGCCAGGCCAGCAGGCCGCCGCCTCCCTGCCGCTTGGCCGCCTTGCCGCCGCCGGCCTTGCTGCCGCGCGGCTTCTGCTGCGAGGCGGATGATGAGCCCTTGGCGCGCTGCTGCGGCGGCTGCTGCTGCTGCGCCCCTTGCTTGGCCTTCTTGCCGCCAGCGCCCGCCTGCTCCTCCTCGCGTTGCGGCGGCGGCAGCGGCTTGGCGCCCCTCCTGCCGCCCGCCGCGGGCACCAGCTCAGGCACGTCCTCGTCGTCGCTCTCCTCCCCACCGCGCGCCTCCTCCTGGTTGCCGTCGCCGCGGCGGCGGGTGCCGTAGTCGCTGCTCCCGCCGCGGCCCAGCGCCGACACCTCCTCCTCCGGTGCGCCGGGCGGGGCAACCAGCACCTCGACCGGCGGCTCGCTCCACGGCCCGGCGCCGGCGCCGTCGGCGCCCACCGCGCGCACCCGCACGGCGTACAGCGTGCCCGGCCGCGCCTCGCCCGCCGCCCACGCGTGCCGCAGCACGCCGCCGGCGCCGGCGCCGCGCGGGCCCACCACCTGGCGCAGCTCGGCCTGCCCCGCGCCCGCCACCGGCGCCGCCAGCACCTCGTACGCCGCAACGGGCGCCTCCACGCCCGGCGGCGTCGCCGGCGCCACCCAGCGCACCTGCAGCGCCGGCCACCCCGCGCCGCCCTGCCTGCCGCCTCCGCTCACCGCCGACGCCTCGACGGCCTCGGGCGCGCCGGGCGGCGGGCATGGCGTGCAGAAGCGCACCTCGTCCTGCGCCGCGTGCGGGCGGCCCCAGCCCGCCGAGTTGCGGGCCGAGCAGCGGAGCGCGTAGCGGCAGCCGGGGCGCAGGCCGTGCACGCGCGCCGACGTGTCGGGGCCCAGGTACACGACCTCCCACGACGGCCAGCCCAAGTACTCCTGCTCCTCCTCCTCGTCCTGGGGTGGCTCCTCGTCCTCCTGCTCCGAAGAGGAGGCGCCGTCCTCGCTGCTGCCGTCGTCCTCGCTGTCGGGGGCGCGGCGCGAGGGCCGCCGCCGGGCCGCCGCGGCGGCGGCGCCGGCGGGCGCCGGCGGCGTCAGGCAGAGCAGCTCCAGCCGGTACTGCGTGACCTGCGCGCGCTCATGATGGTCACAGCGGACGAGCGCCGCGCACGTCAAGCACAGCGGCCTAGCGAAGCGGGAGGGCGCGACACAAGGTTGCAGCGGGACTGACCTGCGCGCCGTTGCACTCTGCCGGCGGCTCCCACTTGACCTTTGCGTGCGCCACGGCGCCGGCGCCCCTGCCGCCGGCCACCACGGCGCCCAGCCGCTGCGGCGGCGGCGGCGGCGCCGCGTCCATGGCCACCGGGTGCAGCGTGCAGCAGGGCGGCGAGGCGCCGCAGGCGTTGACGGCGCGCACGCGGAACCAGTAGGCGCGCCCCGGCTGCAGGTTGTGCACCAGCGCCGACTGCTGCTGCTGCTGCCCCCCCTCGCCCGCGTGCTCGTGCTCCTCGCTGCTGCTCAGTGAGTAGCTGCCCGACGGAGGCGGGCGCGGCGGCGCTGCCCCGGCGTGCTGCTGCTGCTGGTGCTGCTGCACCACGAGATGCTGCTGCTGGTGCGGCGCCAGGTGCGCCGCGTAGCCGCCAGCGCGCAGCGTCAGGTCCAGCAGAGACGACGTGGCCGAAGGCACCGGAGAGATGGAGGCGGGCGGCGGCGGCGGCGCCTGCACCTGCGGGGCACCGCGTAGGCCCGTGCCGCGTGCGCGTGCGCGTGTGACTCGCGGCATCATCACCAGAGATGGCTGCTCAGCTCAAGCTGTGTGTTTCCCACGCGTATGGTATGGGCCCGAGGGGGGCGCTTGGATGACCATATGCTTGTACCAAATGTGAAGCAGCTCAACGCAACACCTCACCTGCACCTCGGCGGCCTGCTTCCAGCCGTCGGCGCCGCGCAGGCCCTCCTCCTCGCCAAACAGCACGCCCAGCAGGTCGCTGTCGCCGGCGGCGGCCGAGGCGGCGGCGGCCGACGACGCCAGCGCCACCTCAATCAGGTAGCTGGTGACGAGTGCGCCGTTGTCGGCGGCGGGCGCCTGCCACACCACGCGCGCGGCGTCGGGGCCCTCGGCGTAGGCCAGCGCGGCGAGCGGCGCCGTGGGCGGCGCCGGCGCCGTGGTCAGCAGCGCCACGGGGCTCCAGTCGCCCTGGCCCACGGCGTTGGTGGCCGCCACGCGGAGCAGGTAGCGCGTGCGGGGCTGGAGGCCGGCGACGGCGGCCGTGAGCAGCGGCCCGCGGTAGGCCACCTGCCAGGCAACCTGCTGCTGCAGCAGCTGCTGCTGCGCGTCGGGGGGCAGCAGGTGCAGCAGCTCGGCCGCGCCCTTGGCGTGCTGGGGCGCGTGCTGCGCGTGCTGCGGCGGGGCGGCCTGCAGCAGCAGCGGCCGGCTGACGATCACGCCGTTGCCGCCGGGCACGGGGACGGCGGGGAAGCCCGGCGGCGGCGGCGGGTGCGGCACCTGGTGCCCCACGTGGTGGTGCTGGAGGTGCTGGTGCGGCGGCGGCGGGTGCGCGTGCTCGACAAACACCACCGAGCCGTTGTCGCTGAGCGAGGCGAATCCTGGGGGGTGCAGGTGCGCCGGCCGGCGCACCCACAGCGCGCCGCCGTTGCCGTTGCCGCCGTTGACCACCACGTGGCCGCCGCCGCCGCCGGCGTTGCGGAAGGCGAGCGGCTGCGAGATGCTGGACAGCAGGTCGTGCGCCGGGCTGGCGCTGCCGCTGAAGCTGCCGTGGCCGCTGTGCGGAACCAGCGAGGTGGAGGCGGCGCGGCCCTGGTGCGCCAGCTGCAGCGAGGCCGAGGGCGGCGAGGGCAGCAGAGCCAGCGGCTGCCTGCCGGCCTGCCCGCCGCTGCCGCTGGCCGTGGAGCGCACGCGGCCCAGCAGCGCGAACTCGAGCACGTAGCCCGTGACGGGCGCGCCGCGGGGGTCGGGCGGCTGCCACAGCACGCGCAGCGCCGTGCTGGTGGGCTCGCCGGCCTGGCAGGGCGGCAGCGGCGCGGCGGGCGCGTGCGCCGGCGACGTGCCCAGCGCCGCCCACTCGGACCAGGGCCCGGCGCCCAGCGCGTTGCACGCCTGCACGCGGAAGTGGTAGAGCCCGCCCGGCTGCAGCCCGGGCACCTTGACGTGCGAGTCGGGGCCGCGGTACACCACCAGCGCGGTGCGCAGGTCCAGCGTTTGCTGCTGCTGCGGGGACTGGAAGGGGTGGTGAGGCTGGCGGAAGTGGTACTGGTGCTGCGGCGGCGCCAGCATCTCCACCACGAAGCCCGTCACGCGCTGGCCGCCGTCGTGGCGCGGCGGCTGCCACGTCAGCGTCAGGCTCATCTGCGCTCACGACCAGCAGGGACGAGAGCAGCGGACGCCGTTTGGCGGTTTGCGGTCTGGCGTTTGCGGTTCGCTCCTGTCCGTGCCTGCTAGGCCTGTTCGGCGTGGCTGCTTGGCCGCCGCCCGTGCAACGCCCCCTCGGAGCGGGCGCGTGAGAGAAGCATGCTCGCGAGCAGGTGAGAGCGGAACAGAAACGTGGCGCTCACCGTGCCGGCCTCGTGGATGGCCGGGGCGCCGGGCGCCGCCGGCACGTCGGGCTGCGTGGTGAGCTCCACCGGCGCGCTCCAGGGCCCCCACCTGGGCTGCTGCTGCTGCTGGTGCTGCTGCTGGGGCGGCGCGGGGCCCTGGGAGGGCGAGGCGGGCAGCGGCGCGCCGCGCGGCGCGGCCGACGCCGGCGGCGGCGCGCCGTCGTTGGCGCAGCGCACGCGGACCAAATAGGCGCAGCCGGGGCGCAGGCTGCTGATGGAGCACGCCGTGGTGTGCCCCTCAAAGATGCGCAGCCAGTCGCTGCCCATGATCTCCACCGCCGCGCTGCACGACGCGGAAGGAAAGGCACACGGCGTCAGGAGGAGGGCAAGGTGCCTGGCGGGGTGGCAGCTAGCTCGAGGCGTGTGGGAGGGAGACGAGGTGCAAAGCACGCAAGGGCGCACCTGGACCTGGCCTGGATGGCCACCTCGTGCCAGCAGACGGCGGCGCCGCCGTCCTGCAGCGGCAGCGCCCACGACACCGAGGCCGAGTCGCGCGCCACGCTCGACACCGACACGGCGTGCGGCGCGCCGGGCGGGCCGCGAGGAGGCGGCGGCGGCGGCGGCGGCGGCGGTGGCGGCGGCTGGGGGCGCGGGGCAGGCGGCTGCGGCAGCTGCGGCAGGGGCCGCGGCGGCGGCGGCGGCGGCGGCGGCGGATGCGGGTGCAGGTTGGAGGGTGGGGGCGGCGGCGGTGGGGGCGGAGGTGCCTCTGCCTGGCGCTGGTGGGCCATCCCATTCTCCTGCGGAGGGCAACGGGCAGAACGTGCGCACGACAGCAAAATGCATGAGCTGCTGCGCGTCGGGGGCGGGGCTGGCTGGCAGGAGACCTGCAGGCCTCTGCGCTCCGCTTGGGGGCGGTGGTGGCGGACCTGGGTCGGCGGCGCGGGGAGCAGCAGCAGCGTGCGCGGCGGCGGCGCGTCGGGCTGCAGCAGCTGGAGCGGCAGCGTGGTGGGCGTGGCGTACGTGGCCACGGTGCTGGGCTCGCTGACGCCCACGGCGTTCATGGCCTGCAGCATCAACCGGGCAGCCGCAGGGCGTGCGTCAGTGAGAGGCACACTGGCCAGGAGGCTGTGCGGGTGAAGGGGCGCTGCGAGGGCGCCAGGGACGCGTCAGCAGCAGCACCATCACGGCCAGCGCGCACCAGCACGTAGAAGCTGTAGCGGGCGCCGGGCACCAGCTTGAACACCTTGAACATGCGGTCGGGGCCGTGGTAAACCTCCACAAAGCCCTGCGTGCGCCGACGGGCGGGCGGGCGAAGATTCTTGGTGATCCTGCTGCTGCTGCTGTGCTGAGGACACAGCAATGAACAGCAGTGCGCGCGCGGGCGCACCTGTGCGTTGCAGGGCGCCAGCCATCCCAGCGGCGGCGGCGAGATGAAGAGCTGGTAGGTCAGCTGCATGCCCTCGCCTCCTGGTTCGTCGGGCATGGCCCACTTGACCTGCGCGCGCGCTTGCACAAACAGCACGCTGCTCTCCATCCTCTAGAGGAGCCACACTGTGCGCGCCGCTGTCGCGCCTTACTGCCACGCAACAAGCGTGCTGCGCACCTTGATGGACTTGCGCTCCCTGGCCACCACGACGGGCGCCTTGGCGGCGCTGGGCGGCGAGGGCAGCGTGGTGAAGACGTGCGGCGCCGAGCACTGGCTCACCAGCATCCAGGCCTGCGTGAGGTGAGAGGGGCCGGGGCGTGCACAGGGGGCGCGTGTCAGGGGCGCGTCTCAAGCAGGCAAGGTGCCGGAACAACGGGTTCCGCAACGATGGACGCCGCAAGCACCTGGGGGTCCACGTTGGCGTAGTCGAGCACGGCGTGGATGCGGATGGCGTAGGAGCGGCCCGGCCTCAGGCCCGCCACCTGCGCAGGCGCGCCCAGTCAGCAGCACGCGAACGGCACCCGGGAACTGATCAAGCGCGCGCCAGGCTGTGGGGGGGCACCAGGGAACAACGGTCAGCGCTCCTCGCTGAGCAGCGCCAGCAGCAAGCACGCGGCGGCGTGGCGCATCAGGTCGCGGGCCAAGAAAGGCAACGGCGTGGAGGAGTGAGACGGCTTCCAGGTGCCAAGGTTGGCCCGGGCGAAAAGGTGTGACGTGGTGGGCGGCGAGTCGCGGGTGCGCTCGAGCGCGCCGGGCAGGGGTTACGCACCTGGACCTCTGGCTCCTCCACCTCCCCGCTGGGCAGCGGCTGCCACAGCAGATCCTCCGGCTGCCAGGCTGCAGCGGAGGGGGCGCCGCGCTGCGGCACGTCGGCCTGCGGCGCAGCCAGAGGGGAGCCGCACTTATCCGAGCAGCGTCGGGTGACACGCCGGCGACTTGGCAACCTCCCGTCCGGTGCAGAGTGGCGGAAGCCCACGCGACGCGCAATCTCCGCGACCGCGAGATGCTGCTGCGCCTGCGCGTGCTGGGCCACTCGCGCGAGTGGGCCACCACTTACCCAGTCGACCTGGAACCTGGAGGCGACGAGCGGGGGCAGCTCTGCAGCGCCAGCGTCTGGTTGCACGTAGGCCAGCGCCCACGCCAGGTGCGCCGAGCGCTGGTCCACGCTGAGCACCTTGATGTCCGAGCAGCTGGCCACAAGGACACCTGTGCCGCGAGTCCCCGGCGAAGCGGCCTGGGCCCCTCCAGAGCTCCGCGCGACAGCGGAGGGCGTGCTGGGCCCGCCCGAGATGCCGGCATTGCTGCTCGCGATGCTGGAGGCCTCCTCCTCCTGCTGCTGCGGCTCCTCCTGCTCGTCGTCCTCCGAGGGCTCGTCGTCTGCCCAGCAGAGCTGTCGCTGCTGAGGCTTCTCAGGCGCAGCGCGGGGCTCCTCCTCCTGCGGCTTGAAGCGCACGCTCACGAGCGGAGCGTCCTCCTCCTCCATCGTGTGGGAGTTCTGCTGCGCAAGTCGCGCAGGCGCCCACAGGATGAAGCGGCAGAAACCGCTCAACAGAGAGCAGCACTTCAGAGGAAGCGCTGCAGCGCGAGCGCTTGCCTGACACGAGCGCCACCTGCACGCCACAATTGAGCGCGGCAGGGGCCCTGAGTGCGCGCCGCGAACAGGCGTGCGAGTCCGTCGAGTAGCCGTAGCGCGGAGCCCAGCTGTCCCCCACTGGCACGTTCACGACACCATTGCGCCGCTCCGTCCACCTGGCGCGCACCGCACGCACGCTCACGCACGGACGCGCCCTCCGGCCGGCGCACGCCATTCGGCCGAGAACTGAAGATTGGTGGGCGGGACACACACTACAGCCTACACACACTGCAGCCGTGTCAGGCCACCCTTTCACGCCTCACGCTTCCGAGGGCCTCCGAATCCAGGGGTGGGGACGGCGGAAGTGCATGCCCCCAGCGCCACGGTGGCGCAGGCCACGCGCTGCGGCATGCGCACACAGAGGAGCGGACGCCAGCAACGCGCACACGATGAGGGTGCACTGCAGCTGAGGAGGAGAGCAGCGCAGCTCAGCAGCCATGTACAAGCGCGACGCCGGCATCCTACTGCTGGCGTGCGTCGCCATGGTGGTGTCGCTGCAGCGGGAGGGCATGTTCTCCTTCCGCAAGGCGTGGTACGTGGGCCGAGCAGCAGTGGGTCCCGCCGCTCCTGGAAGCAGTGCTCCTGGAGCGGCAAGATCTTTCGGGAGGCTGCCGTGTCGCGGCCCCCACAGCGTTCCGAGGCCTGACGACAACGCTCGATGCGCAGGTACCATGCGTTTGTGGACGCGAGCGGCGAAGAGGCGCTAGTGGCGCACCACCTGCTTCCCCCACCCGTCGTGGTTGGTGCCTCGCTGAGCACCAAGGCCTTTGCAGCTCTCGCTCCAGCGTGCTGAGCACCAGAATGCCATCTTGGGCGTGCTGCAGGCGGACCTGAACGGGGACGGGCACCTGGAGCTCATCAGCGCCACGCCCACGCTCAAGATTCAGGTGCTGGCGCCGGCACCGCCCAGCTCGGTCGAGTCGGGCTTTGCCAGCGCCAAGGTGGTCAGCCAGGTGTCTTTGCTCAACAGCGCGCTGGGCTCCTCGGCGGCGCGCCGCCCGGTGAGCAAGAGTTGGGGACGGCGCGCTCAGGCAGCACGCCAGAGAGCACGCAGCAAGGGATGCCCAGCACGCGCGCCACGTGCAGGTGGCCATGGCGGTGGGCTACCTGGACCACGCGCCGCACGCCCGGGGCGTCCTCGCGCCCCGCAAGCAGGTGCGCGTGCGCCGCAGCGCTGGGGTCCGCTTCTAGCGCAAGCAGCAGCAGCGGCAGCAGCAGCGAGGTCGTGGTCGCGCAAGCCATGGGTGGGGGACCTGCATATGCGTGCTGTGCTTCGGTGGACTCGCAGGTGCTGGTGGTGGTGACGGCGGGGCTCGAGGTGCTGTGCTACGACCACAACCTCAAGCTCATGTGGACAAAGGACGTCAGCAATGGGCAGCTGCTGAGGCACTCGCGCGTCAAGGAGGTGCGTGGCGCGCGCACGCTGGCGGCGCGCCGTCGTCCTGAGGCGTGAGGGCACCTGGCGGGGGCCGGGCGTGTGGGAGGGCAGGGCGGCGACGCCCGCAGCCGGCGTACGCCGTGCCAAGCCATGTACTGGCCACCAGCCCACACGTGCTGTCCGCGAGCTGGAGGCGTGAGGCCGCGGGCCGCAAGGTGCTGGATGCTCCTCCCAACGCCTGCCGTCACTCTTTCGTCTCGCCCGTGAGCGCGCGCGCAGGTGGCGGTGCTGGTGGCGCCGCACCAGGTGGCGCAGGGCGACCGCGGCCTCATCGTGGTGAGCGCACACGGCCTGCCCTCGCCACATTTGCACGTGCCTCGCGGCGGCGGCCACCCGCACAAACGCTGGGCGGCCGACCATCCTAGGAGCTGCGGCAACGGCAGCCGCGCGCCAGATCCCACGCAGTAGACGGGAGCGTGGCCGTCGCACTGCCTTGGCAGGCGGAGTTGTGTGCAGCTGTGTGTGCGTGTGGTGGTGTGGTGGTGTGGTGGGTGCGCAGGTGGGCGCATCGGTGCAGCGCGGGGACCTGTCGAGCGGCGAGGCGATTGAGCGCGAGGCGGGGCGCAACGGGCGTCTGGTGGAGGAGCAGGACGACGAGGACGTGCTGGCGTCGCTGGAGCGCAACCTGAGGGAGGGGGTGCAGCACGCGCACTCGGCAGGTGCGGTGGGAGGAGGCGTGGGGAGCAAGGGCGGGGCCCGTGACGGTCGCCCTCCTGCATTGCATGACAAGCAAACCGTGCGAGACAGCGCGTCGCGCCGACCGAGGGCCGGAGGCGGCGGGTTGGCAGATGGGGGTGCCACAGCGCGCCGGTGGCCAGCAGCAGGAGTGGCGTGGCTTTGCGCGGGTGCTCTGGCGCCCGGTGGGGGCGGCGCGGCGACGGGAGGCGTGCGAGGATCAACGCCGTTGTCAGGCGCGGCACGGTGGTGGCAGGCGGAGTGGCCTGGCCAGGGGCGGCGCCGCCTGCAGCCGCCGCGCTGCGCCTGCACACCGGTCAAAGCGCTGGCACGCCGCCAACCGTCACGCCACCCCTGCCGGGCGCTTACTTCTACTCACCTGTCACCGCACTGCTCCCAGCGTGCCGCGCTGTGCTTCCAGATTGAACCGCCCGCTGCGCGCATGCCATGTGCCCGCGCGTCGTCGCAGGCAGCGACGACGCTCTGCAGGACCTGGACGCGCGGCAGAGCGGGCGGCTGGGCACCACCAAGACGGCGTCGGGCACGGGCACGCTGCGTGGCCTGGACGCCTCGCGTCACTTCAGCTACCACGGGCTGGAGGGCGGCACGGGCGAGGAGAGGTGGCACCACGTGGCGACGGACTTCCACAAGGACCTGCCTGAGCTGGCGCAGGGACTCAGGCCACAGAACGACTACAGGTGAGGGTGGTGCGTCGGGCACACAGCAACCGGGGCCGCCACGGCGGCTGCAAATCGTGTGGGCGCCGCCATCCTGGCGGAGCAATGGCGCACGTGGAGCCAGCGCAGGGAGACCGCTCGTTGATGGGTGAGCCGCGCCATGCTGCGCCACGCTGCGCCGTGCTGCGCCGCAGGCTGGACGCGGAGAAGCTCGAGGGCCGTCACTACGGCGAGGCGTCATGCCGCCAGTACCGCGAGTCGCTGCTGCACCACGCGCTGCCTCACGCCTGGAGCGGCCCGCAGGACACGCGGCTGGTGGAGGCGCACTTTGCCAAGCACCGCACCTCGCGCGGCGCAGCCAAGGACAAGCTCGCCACGCGCGACGCCAAGGGTGCGTCTTGGGGCTTGGCGGTGCCGGGGGAGAGGTGGGCGCGCTGGCAGGAAATCTGAGGGGGCGGCAGCGGGAGAAGCAGCTCACCGAGCGCGCAGCGTGCCGAGCGTGCGTTGTGGGGGATGGGGTTGGGCGCGACGAGGAGGAGTGGAGGACGGCTGAGGGCGGGGCCACGTCACGTCACGGGCGGCACGCCGCAGCACCACGGGACGGCGTGCTAGCCGGGGCGCTCTCCATCGCGCCCGTGCGCCGTCCAATACCGCCATTGATTCCCTGGTGTCGGAGCCGCCACTCACGCGCGCGCTCGCTCACTCGCGCACTCCCCTGCGCGCATGGTGGCCCCCCACGCGGCTGCTTTGCAGGGCGGCAGCCGCACAGCACAGGCAGCGTGGGCCACCACCAGCCGCCCTCGCTGGCCGGCGGCGCCGGCGGCTCCAAGGGCGACAAGCTGGCGGCCGCCTCGCGGCTGCTGGGCGCGCACGGCATGCGCGCGGCGGGCTCGCGGCACGGCGCGGCGCACCACGGCGGCGCGGCGGCTGGGGTGAGGCGCCACGGCAGCCCCTCTGTTTGCGCGCGATTTGCTTCCGTATGCGTGGCGCGGCGGCGGGGCCGGGCCCCAGCGAAGAGACGGACGTGTCTCTTGCCAGGCAGCGGAGAGCAAGAGCGATGTGTGTGACTTCGCTTGCAATCTTTGTCTGTGTGCCAGGGAGCGGCGGGGCGGCACCTGGCGCCGCATGCGGCCGGCGCGCACGGCGGCGGCGGCAACTGGACGGCCAACGCGCTGGTGGTTCACCTGGAGGAGGGCATTGAGGTGGTGCACCTCTTCACGGGGCGCACCATTTGCCAGCTGCACCTGCCGGGCGGGGAGCTGCACGCCGACATCAACGGGGACGGCGTCATGGACCATGTGCAGGTGTGAGGAGGAGGAGGAGGAGGAGGAGGAGCAGGGGGCGCAGGGGAGGGTGAGGCGCCTCCGCTGGGAGGAGGGCCGCTGCATGGATTCCGCTCCAAACCTGCATCTCTTCGCGCCGCCAACACCCTCGCCTGGGACGCCCACGCCCGTGCCCAGCTGGTCCGATCCTACGGCCGCGATCGCCTGGCTGGCGGGCCCAGCGCGCCACGTGTGATGACGATGGTGGCGGCGTCGTGCCTGCGTGCATGGCGTGCGTAGGTCTACCACGGCGCAGACATCACCACGTCGGGCGACCTGACGGCGCTGGCCACCGAGGCGGGCGGGCGGCGGCACCACGGCGCCTCGCACTGCACGGCGCTCACCACCAGCGGCATCCCCCCGCAGCACCACCTCTGGCAGGTGCGTGCTTGTGGGCTCCCCTGCCATCTCCCTGTCCTTTTCACCTCACTAGCACGCCCCCCCGCAGCACCACCTCTGGCAGGTGCGCACTGGCCCCTCCTCCCCCAACCCGAGGTTCAGGGATCCCTGTCGTATCCGCCCTCCACGCCTGCATGCGGCGCTCCCAGCACGTCGCATCTCCAGGGCCTCTGCTGTCAGAAACCACACGACGCTCCCTGCGACGCCTGCAAACACGTGCCCATGCCCGCAGGCCAACGTGTGCCACAGCAACCGCTTCCTCAGCTCGCTGGCCCAGGGCGCCGGCGCCGGCTCGCTGCTGGCGGGTGGCGGCGTGGTGCCCGGCGGCGGCGGCGGCCAGGAGGACGCCGCTGACGGCACGGAGATCCTCACGCCCGTCTTCCTGCCCCTCCCACGCCTCAACAAGGTGCGCCTGTGCCGCCCAGGCCTCCCGACGGCTTGTCCACGTGGCAAGGCGTGCCGCTGACCCTCGCTGCGCGCCAGACTGATTGCGTCGAGTGTGCTGGGAGGCAAGGATTGCTGCGGTGCTGGCCTGGCTGGGGCTGCGTGGTGGTCTCTCCCGCGCAGGGGTATGGCGGGCTGGCTCACCACCACGGGCTGGTGGTCGTGCTCAACAGCCGGGGCGGCCTGACGGCGCTCAGCTCGCGCGGCGCGCACGTGTGGCAGGTGCGCGGACCCACCCTTCCCGCCCGCCGCTTGCCGCTCGCTACGCCGCGCCGCGCGCCCCGCGTCAATGGCTCTGTCGGTCGGCCAGCGCTCAACGGCGTTGACGACGACGTGTCTTGAGAGGGCGTGGTGGTGGTGGTGGCTGCGCCATGCTGCAGGTGGTTCACGAGCAGGTGCGGTGGGAGCCCTCTCACGAGACGGAGCAGGACGCCGAGGAGGCGGCGGCGCGCGCGCCCACGCGGCCCACGCTGGTGGCGCTGTCGCTGCATGCACACGGCGTGCCCGGCGCCGTGCTGGCGGCGGGAGAGCGCGGCGCCGTCGTCGTGTCAGAGCACGGGCGCGAGCTGGCGGCGGTCGAGTTCCCGCTGCCGCCCACGCAGCGGCTGGTGGTGGCCGACTTCAACGGGGACGGGCTCAACGACCTGGTCGAGGTGACGGCCACCGGGCTGTTTGGGTGGACGCAGGTGCGCGCCGGGGCTGGTGGTGCCTTCGTTTCGCGTCAGGCACGGGTGCGGCGTGGTGTTCGTGATCAGGCGGGACCGGGGGCGGCGGCAGTGAATGTGTGTATGGTGGCGTGCGCGCCTGGGCCGCAGGTGCAGCACGTGGGCGGCGGCACGCTGTCGACGCTGCTGCTGGTGGCCACGGCGGCCATGGCGCTGCTGGTCTGGAACAGCGGCGGCTTTGCCGGCGGCGGCGGCGGCGGGCCGGGCGGCGCGGCGGCGCAGCGCAAGCTGCGCAGCACCGAGTACACCGACTGAGCCGTTGCTTCCGCAGTGCAAAGCCGGAGCGCGAGTTGCAGACGTGCAGCAAGAAGAACAGCAAGAAAGACACAGCAAGGAGAACAGCGTGAGAGAGGCGCACACGACCGCCAGCAAACGAACAAGCCCGCCGCCCTCTTTTACTCCTCGGCCACGCTCTGCATGAGCGGCGCGCCGCCCTGCTCCTCGGACGTGAGGTCGTCCACCGCGGCGTCGTCGCCCGCCAGGCTGGGCGCGTACGAGGGCGCCGCGCTGTTGACGGCCGACAGCGGCCCCTGCCGCTCAATGAACTTGCCCACGCCCTTGATGCGCCGCCAGCGCACCTGCAGCGGTAGGGGGTCCAAGCGCAGGCGCAAACGACGCACGCTCATCGCCGCCGCCGCCGCGACATGCGGCTGCTGGAGCCTCATCTCTCCCCTCGCCGCGGATCCTGTCGTGCCGTGGCAGCGCCTGCGGCGCTGAGCCGCTCGCCCGTTGCGGCAAAGCTGTAGCGCGCACCCACACACGCATCTGATGCGCCCGGTGGCTGCGCTCCGGGGCCGTCGAGGTGTCCACACAGATGCCAACCCCACCACCCTCGCACGCACACGCAAGAGGGCGCGCACCTGCTCGGGGTCAAAGCCGCCCTCCTTGGCGCCAAACAGCGCCCACGACGGCGTCGGCAGGCTGTAGTCTGCGACCGCGAGCGCAGGAACGCAAGCAAGCCAGCAGCGCTCCCCGTCAGCCGCAGCAACGCCCCTACGGTGACAGGCGAGCGTTGCCTCATGTCCATTTCAGCAACGGCGCAAGCGCGCACCCTCGCTGGTGAAGGGCTGCCCCGAGGCGGCCAGCCGCTGGAAGCGGTCGTAGTCGATCCAAGTGTGCCAGCGCCCGTCCTTGAGGAAGCGGTCGGGGCGCGCCAGCAGCACGCAGCACGAGTGCGCGTGCTCGCACGCCAGCGCGTACTCGCCTGCGGCACGGCAGGGAGCGGGAGGGGCGCCGCGTGAGGCGCGCATCGCCCAGTGAGGCACCGGGGTGCATCCCTCGCCCCAGTACGTTGCGCGCAGCCACCGTGTGCACCCCTTCCCCTCCAGGCCACTGCAAGGGTCCAGTCGCCCCGTCGCTCTCACCGAGCCGAGCCTCGCAGAGCGCCTGGGAGAAGGCCACCACCTCGTGGTGGAAGGGCACGTTGTCCTCCATGCTCAGCTGGTCCTTGCCCGCGCCCTTGCCTGCGCGCCAACAAAGGCCAGGCAGCCGCACCGCCGCCCACCGAGGCGTCTGGCATGAAGCGGCAGCAGCAGCAAGGCACCCTGGCATCCCCGGCATCCCATGGCGGCTTGATGCAAGGTGCAGGCTGCTGCAACTGTGGCGGCGTCGCGCCTGGCCGCACTGAGTGCGTTGAGGAGAAGCGATGCTGGCTGCGGCCCCTTGCCTGCGGCCGCTTGGCTGCGGCGGCCCCTTGGCGTGCGCACCGCAGAAGGTGACGCCCTTGATCTCGATGAAGTCGGGCTGGCCCAGGTCAATCAGCTTGGCGTACGCGTGCACCTCGGCCATGTTCATGCCCTTGACCAGCGTCAGCCTGTGTGCACGGCGGCAGCGGGCGCCACCCACCACCAACGACGTGATGGTCAAGCGGGAGCGGAGAGGGCAGCAAAGCACGGCGCCAGCCTTGCTGCCCTGGACAGCATGCATGCCTCCGCTCTGCGCCAGAGGCACTGAGCGGGGCGCGTCAGCCCGGTAGACCTCACCTGTAGACGGTGCGCTGCCGCTTGTCGCGCAGCGCCGTCAGGCAAGCCAGGAATCGCTCCCTGCGGGGCGCGGGCACGCAGCGAGCGACATGGGCCTCGCCCTAAAGAGGGCGCAAAGATGGCCTGCCCCCGCCAGGGAGCCCCTGGCTGCGTGCTGCGCGTGCACAGGGCGGCCAACCCGCCCACGCGCCGTGGAACAAGAGGAGGGGGAGGAAGGGGGCCCACCAGCCTCCACGCGCAACAGCGAGGGGGGAAGCCGGACGCGGCGGTGCCGCTGCAGGGGGCTCACCAGTAGTCGGAGAAGAGCGGTCGGTCCACCTGCTTGAGCGTCTCTGGCGTGGCGGCGTCCACCGACACGTAGAGCTGCGTCACGGGCACCAGCTGTGGGCAGCGGGCACGCGCGGCAGCGCGCACAACAGTGAGCATGCGGCCGGTGTTCGCAAGCGTGCGGTGCTCAGGGGGCCGCGCGAGGCAAAGAGGCGGGTGTGGCGGGTGTGGCGGGAGGTGGGGGCCGCGCACACACCCTCCCATCTGCTTGCCGAGAGAGAAGCTTGCCGAGAGAGAAGAGCTGAGCTCACACACGGACCTGCTTGATGCGGTCGGGGAACTGCGCGTTGGTGACGAGGAAGGTGGAGATGCCGCGCCCGTGCAGCTCGCCCACCAGCGCGTTGATCTCGGGGTACATGATGGGCTCGCCCACCAGCGACAAGGCGCAGTGGCGGATCTGCAGGGGGAGCAGCAGCGGGCGGGCAAAGCGGCGCGAGAGGGTGAGAGGGTGAGGCCAGGGGTCGCGTGCAGCAGCGGCGAACGGGCGGGAGAGGGAGAGGACGCGGTGCCGCGGTGCGGAAGCGCACGCAGAGGCGGGCGAGGAGGCCAGCGCGTTCCCAGGCTGCAGGCCCGGTGAGGTGCAAGGGTCAGTGGGGGGCTCACCGCCATGCCGTCCTGGATGGAGGCGTCGGTGACGCCCGGCACGCCGGCAAACTCCTTGATCATGCGCCTGGCGCCGGCAGCAAGCAGCAGTGGGCAGCAGGGAGAGGCAGCAGGGCGGCACGCGGTCAGCGCCCGTCGACGCGCACGGGAACTGGCGCAGCCAAGCGACTGCTACCCGGACAGATTGTCGATTGGCGAGCTGCTTCGCCAGCGCAGTGGCGTGGCGTGATGCCTGTCCCCATGGCGGCCCTCCTTGACCCACCCACCTGTGCAGGTCCACGGCCGAGTTGACAATGGTATGCGCCGGGTCCATGGCCCACTTCCAGGTGCGGCCCACGGGGTTGGTGTGGTGCCGCCAGCAGAACACGCACCTGCAGCGGCACGCAGCGAGGGGGGCAGACGACAGGCAGCCGCCACAGCTCAACTGGAGAGGCCAAACCAAGGTCTGGCTTGAGCAGCCTGCTGAGGCCCGCCCTCCACCTTGGCGGCCAGACTGGGCGTGCACAGCTCCGCCCACGCATCGCTCGCCCGCACCCCACCCGACCAGCGCATCAGCCCCTGCTCCCCCCGCCCCGCCTCACTTGTTGGCGCAGGCCAGCGAGGGCGTGGCCTCCATGCAGCGGTGCGACTCAATGCCGTAAAAGGTGTGCTTGTAGCAGCCGCCACGGCCACGCAGCATCGACTGCGCGCGCGCAGCACAGCACACGCTCCCCTCGCACCGGAAATCCACGCGATGCCAGCCGCCACCTCCAGCACACCACACTATGGACACTCACCTTTGTCCACCTGCACAGCTTGACGCCCGAGTGCGAGCCAATGATCTTGTACCCCTGCTTGGTCAGCGACGCGCGCACCACGGGAGTCACCATCTCCGGAGGCCCGCCGCCCTCCGCCCCCGCGACGTTGGCCTGCGGCGGCGCGAGCGCGGGCTTGGCGGAGGAGGAGGGCTTGGAGGCTCGGCGGCCCTTGCCGCTGTGCAGGCGGGCGGCGGCCCCGGTGGCGCCTCCCCCGGCAATGTCCTCCATGTCCACCTGTGTGCGGGAAGAACGCGTGGACGCAATGCGGCGTGTGGTGGGCTGAACACGCGGCGAAGCACCTGGGAAAAAGGCAGACGTGCTGGTGCTCCCGTGTGTGATCCTGCAGAGCGCCGCCGCAGCTCAGCGTGGGGCCTGGCCTTTTCAGCGAGGTGAAAGGGCTCACCTCGCCATTGTCCGAGCCCACCCCCGCGCCCTCCTCCTCCTCCTCCTCGTCGTCGTCGTCGTCGTCCGCCTGGCTGTCCTCCGAGTCGGCGTCCCCGGCCGGCACCGCGGGCTTGACGGCCCGGGCCGCGCCCTTGCCGCACGCGCCGCCGCCGCCCGCCGCCGCCTCGCCCAGGGACAGCAGGCGCTCCGTCACCTGCAGCGGCCAGCGAGCGGCCCGCATGCGGTCTAGGGTTTGACGCTAGGGCTGCCGCAAGGCGCTCCCGCCGCCACCACCGCAGGGGCGCGCTGGCTTGCTCTGGTTTGGCCCCCCCCCCCCCCCAAACACACGCGCACGCAAGGCTGCACCTGCTTGGCCCAGCGCTTGAAGGGCCCGGTGACGTCGCCCACGTCCTCGTCGCCCAGGCCCAGGGCGAAGGCGCGCTCGGCGCCCAGCGCCGCCAGCGCCCGGTCGGCGGCCTTGGCCACGGCGTTGAAGTGGTGCGGCTCTGCGGGGGCGCGCAGGCGCGAAGCAGGCAGGCAGGAGGGCGCACGGCTTCACTGGCACTGGGTGCGGCCGCCCACCTCCCGGCCAGATCCCCTTGCCGTGCCCTTGAAACAGGCCACAGCTCTGCCGCCCTCCGCTGCACGCAGGGGGCGCTGCGGTGGCTACGGTGCGGCTCTCACCGTAGGCGCTGCTGCCGCAGCCCCACACGGCGTAGCGCGTGCCCGCCAGCGCACGCGAACCCACGCGGAAGTCCGTGCTGGCCTCGTCCAGCCACCTGAGTGAAGGAGGGGGGGGACAGGAAAGGGAAAACGCGCAGACACCTTCCCAGCAACGCCCCCAGCCGTCAGGATCCAGCTGCACCGCTCATGCTGCAGGAACCACGCACACGCCCATGCGCGTGTGCTGCTCCCTGGCTGCGTCGCCGCCCACGCGGCGCCACGCATCCTCACCGGCAGAACCAGCGCGCCGAGTCGGGGGGCTCCCCGCCCTGCCAGGTGGCCATCACCAGGAGCAGCGCGTCGGGCCGCTGCCCCTCCGGAGCCAGCAGGAAGGTGTCGGGGTCGGACACGCTGCCGCAGCACGCGCACGTCACCTCCACACCCTGCGGGCCGGGGCCGCCCGCCGCCTGGCGGATGGCGAAGGCCAGCTCCTCAGCCAGGCGGCGGGCCAGGCCGCCGCCGGACGCGTAGAGCACCGCCACGCGGCGCGGGGAGGCGGCTGCGATGCGTGGCGGCGTCGCTGCGTGGTGGCCGTTGCCGTTGGCAGAGGTGCTGCAGCACGTGCCGCCGCCGGGCGCACGTGCCGCGGGGGCCGCCTGGCAGCACGCCGAGCCCTGCGAGTGTGTGCGGGGCGTCACAAAGAGCAGCGGGATTGTAGAGTGCTGCAGCGGTGGATCTGAGCGGCAGGCATGGCGCGACGGCATGCGTGCGCACGCCTCGCCCGGCCCACCTTGGCGCACGGCTCCCCCTCCGTGCCCTGCTGCTTGGCAGGTGCATGTGAGCTCCTCGCCGCTGGCAGCAGGAACGTGCTGTAGGCGTGGCTCGCTCCGAGCGCGAGGAAGGGGGCCGAGAGCCAAGCGGCGGCAGTGGCCAGCTTCGCCAACGCCCCGCCGTCGCCGGCGATCGAGCTGCCTGACGAGCCCGCCATCTCGCCCCTTCAACTGCTGCTGCTGCCGCGCCGCTCTGCGCATCGCTTAGCGCCGAACCCCAACAAAGCCCGGAGCGCCATGTCCGGTAACACGATGAAAAAGGTCAAGACGCACGCTCGCCCTGGCACGTCCGCATGAATGTGTCGATCGCCCCGCGGCACGTCTCCGTGCACTGCTTGTCCAGCCGCCGGAGGTAGTGCGGCGGGCGCGTCACGCCTGCGACAGCACGAGGAGGAACGCATCGGCTTGCTTGCGATGGAGCCCACCTGTACAGGCCCACCTGTGCAGGCATCCCCATCCTGTCCTGCCTGCACGCGACCAAACACGGGGCGGCAAACGCCCCACGCACCGCACCTGCGCCGCCGCCCCGCCGAAGCTTGGCCAAAAAGTCCGCCTTGCTCCGCGTGGCGTAGTGGTACACCGTCTGCGTGCGCAGACCGCGGTGATGGCTCAAATCCCAGGACATCTCACCTGCGCGCCCCTGCAGGGCGCAGGCACCCTGCCCCTTGCGTCCCTTCGCAGTACGTCTCACCGCTCGCTGGTGGCTGCCTTGCTTGTTGCGCCCGCGCGGGATGCGCTGCCCCACTTCGTTCACCAGGAACACGCCGTCCGACTGCGACGCATCAAGCGCCGCCCCACCCTCCCGCGCCACGCCACCGCCGTCGTCGCCGGGCGCCGCCGCGTCCCCCACAGGAGGCGGCGGCTCGTCGTCGCTGCCCGCCGGTGGCCGCCCGGGCCCCTCCACCATGAAATGCGCGCGGTGCGGCGAGTACATGACGGGCCTGCGGGTGCCCCAGGCAACCAGGTTCCGGGGCGCTTCAAGTGCTACGATGAGAGCAGCGCGGTGCGAGAAGGAGCAGGCCGTGAGGACGCCAAGAGGCCAGGGCCCACACACTTGAACCGCGTGTTGACGAAGGACTTGAACTGCGTGTTGACGTGGTGGCGCGCCGGCGTGCAGCGCGTGTAGCTGTCCACCACGCCGCCGGGCGGCGGCGCGTCGTGCCCGCTCGAGCCCAGCAGCGTCCAGTACAGGGACACGCCGCCGTACGCCTCAAACCTGCGGCCATCGGGGGGGGGGGGAGGCAGGCGGTGGGCCCTCGCACGGCTTGACGGCATGGCTGACGTGAGGCTGAGACGTTTGCAGTCGCGCTGGACAGCAGGGGGGCGGCAAACAGTGGCTCACGGCTGCAGGAGCGGGTTGATGCTGGTGAGCTTGGCGTCGAGCAGCACGACTAACTCGTCCACGTCGATTA
>VFQP010002251.1_pt1 | contig 22233 bp, 11 predicted proteins | sample 3512351 | NCBI WGS metagenome assembly VFQP01 (sample SAMN10412372, study PRJNA504923) | tailings metagenome | isolation source: Relicate 1 Philex TSF1 revegetated site | place: Philippines: Tuba, Benguet | collected 2017-08-29
CTTCGTTTCCGGCATGATGAAAACCGTTCCTCCATTGAATGATCTCTTCAATATGGCGGGCTTGAATCTCCCCACCTACCTCAAAGGTGCAGATACCAAGCCTCCAGCAGAGGAAACACCTAACAATGATAAACCAGCTGAATAAGCTTATCAACCTTTTAAAAAAAGAAGCGGCCAACCCGCTTCTTTTTTTTGATCTTTATCCAACAGTTATCATTTATGCCAACCACCGATCATTATTTTGAAGACCAGGTATTTCATTATCAGGATCATTCTGTGCAGCAACCCGTTATTGGTACGTATGAAGGATGTACATTCCTGCATGGCAATTTCACAGGTGCCGACCTCTCCAACTGCCGTTTCATTGACTGCCGGTTTGAGCATTGTATATTGGATCGGGTAAATGTTAACCAGGTATCATTTAGTGATGTGCAATTTCTTCACTGCAAAATGCAGGGTATTTATTTCGATCAGGCGAATACACATGTGTTCATTATTCGCTTTGAGGATTGTTGGTTGAACTTTTGTTGTTTTCAGGATAGGAAGATGGCAGGCTTTCATTTCATAGACTGTCAGTTGCAGGAGGCAGACTTCACCAATACCCTGCTCACGGAAGCTGTCTTTGAAAAATGTACACTTTCAAGAGCTATCTTTTTTAATACCCATCTAACCGGGGCAGACTTTCGCACTGCCAGCGACTATACAATAGACCCGGAAAACAATAAGATTAACAAAGCCATGTTTTCACTGGATGGCGTAAGTGGTCTGCTCAGTAAATACCATATTAAGATCAGCATATGAAAAGAGGAGACCCTAAAGCCTCCTCCTATGATGATTACAATTGGCTATCCTGTTTATTAATAACCAGGATTTTGTTTCAGGTAACCAGGTAGGTTAGCAGCACCATCAATAGCGGTTTGAGGAATCGGGAATAATCTTTTATTCCTGTCTGTATTCGACTTCTCCGTCCAGGTACCTTCATATTTACCAAACCTGATCATGTCTGTTCTTCTTTGCATTTCCCAATAAAACTCAAAGCCTCTTTCTCTGAATAACAGGTCAAGGGTGATACTGGTAAGCGGTGAAGGCTTTACTGCATAGGCAGTTCTTGACATTCGAACAAGATTCACATCTGCCAGCGCACCAGCTGCATCTCCTTTACGAAGTTTAGCTTCAGCACGCATCAAGTAAATATCAGCGAAACGAATGATTGATATATCGGCTTCACCAAAATTTCTACCACTTGCCGACTTGCGGCTGAATTCATATTTTTCTACTCGGTATCCGGTAGAATAACCGCTACCCGCTGTAGAAAAATCAATAAATTCTGTAAACACAACGGGCTGTGTAGGTCTGTTTCTGGTATCGTTGAAAAGTGGCCCTACCTTAAAGTTGCCATTACTACACTTCACAAAAGCACCATTTCTGCGTATTAACCCATATTGCTGACCACGAAGAATACCGCGATCGATGTTGAAATCTGTTACACAAGAGTCTGCTGGATTGGTATTCATACCCACATTCTGTTTAAAGAATCTTGGATCGGCCTGGGCAGGATCAAGTGTGTAGGCATTTACCCAGCTTCTGTAAAACTCCGGAGTAATACCCGGGCCATCAGTTCCATTGGCTGCCGGGAATTGGGGTAAAGGGAACTGGTCGCCAGAGAGTGAAAAATAAGCTAAGCGATTATGCCCGTTTAAATCAGCTCGTTGATCTACAGCAAAGATCAATTCCCTGTTTGTATGGTTATTATCATCAAAGATGGAGAAGTAATCTGCCGATAAAGCATGGCTGCCAGAAGCAATCACCTTATCGCAGTATTTAATTACCTCATCCATATCTGCTGTTGTGAAATCAAAAGTCTGTGCATAGATATTGCGATAAGCAGCAGCATTAAGGTGTAACCTGGCTAGTAACCCTTGTACGCCCGACCTGGTAAGACGGCCAGGTCCAGTGCTATTATCCAGTTGTGATTCAACATCGGTTAGCTCCTTGCGTAAGTATTCTACTGCATCATTGCCACGAATAATCGCAGATGTAGCCCCTGGATCATCTTTTACGAATACAACACCAAACAAATCCAAACTTAATAAATTATAAAAAGCGCGCATACCCTTCGCTTCTGCTATATACAATTTAACGTTGGGATCGGTATTATCCTTTAAAGAAGTAATCGCTGTAATAGCTCTGGATAAACCCTGTGTAATCAAGCCCCATGTTTCACGAACATTGGGATCACTACTGGCTGTTTCATGCCTGTGTAGCGAGAGATAAATACCATTATCACCCCAATCCGTTCCTCCGCGATAGGGCAAAATAGCCTCATCGGTAGATATTTCCTGCAGTGCAAAATAAGTGGTATGCCTGAATAGATCCGGCATCCTTGCATAAACTGGTGCAATTAGGCCATCTGCAATTTCCTTGGGAGTTTTCCCGGTTGTGGATGTTTCATCCAATACTTGCTCCTGTAGCTTGGAGCATCCTACAGCAGTCATTGAAATGGCTATGGCTGCGATGATATAAGAAGTGTACTTTTTCATGGTTACTAATTTTAGAATGATACGTTAAGACCAAAAATGATAGAACGTGCTCTTGGATAGCTCAGATAATCTATACCATAAGAAGAAACACCATTGATCGTCCTATCGGTATTCACTTCAGGATCATATCCGTCATATTTTGTTATCACAAAAAGGTTCTGACCTGTTACAGATAAACGCAATGCTGATGCCCATTTACTGATACCAATTTTTTTGGTATCGAATGTATAGCCAAGTGACAGGTTATTGAGGCGCAGAAAAGCTGCATTCTTGAGGTAACGTGTACTCACTGGTGCTGCATTATTCACAGATTCCTGTGGATTGGCGATAGCTTCTCTTGTTGTATTAATCCCTTTTGAAAGACGAAGCTTATAAAAATTTGCATTAGCCGTATTATCGTAAATCTTATTACCCGACACACCATTTAATCCCAGGGAAAGATCAAATCCTTTGTGAGCAATACTGGCGGAGAAATTATATAATACACTTGGCAGAGCTGAACCCGCAGCAATACGATCCTTATCGCCAATAATTCCATCACCATCTACATCTCTGTAAACACTTAATCCATTTGCATCAAAACCAATGAACTCACGTAAAAAGAATGTACCAATAGGTTGATTGTTCACATATCCGTTAATAGTAGCAGATGTAAGTCCTGATCCGGAGGCCGAGCCAGAAGGTATTACTGTGTAAGGTGAATTGGTAACCTTATTCTTAATGAAAGTGATATTACCACCAATACTGTAGGTTAATCCTGATTTTAGGGTACGCTTATACTCCAGATCGAATTCAAGACCCATATTCTCAATATTCATATCCTTAACATTGGTCCAGAAGCTTCCGGCAGGTTGCACGGGATCTGCTGGTATTACTTCCAGCAGGATATTATTAGACACTTTCCTGAATACATCTATGCTACCTGAAAGTGCTCCATTCAACAAGCCGAAATCAAGTCCGATATCGGTTTGTGATGATACCTCCCATTGAATATTTGGATTGGCAAGTCGTGAGAAAGTGGTACCTGCAGGATAAGGACCTGTTCCGGAAAGCGGATAACTGGTGGTAGCAGATACGGATGAAGTATATAATGCCTGTGTAATTTTAGAAGGTATTTCCTGATTACCAGTTTGACCCCATCCAGCTCTTAATTTAAGATTACTGAAGAGGCCATCTTTCATAAAACTTTCTTCAGATAATTTCCATCCCAGTGAGAAAGAGGGGAAAACGCCATATTTATTATTGGCACCGAATTTAGAGGAACCATCTGCACGAAGATTTACAGTAGCGAGATACTTATTCATAAACTGATACGTAACCCTTCCAAAAAATGATTGCAACTCATTATTGATGGCATAACCACCCGGACGATTTGCTGCCAATGTTAATTCCTGCCCCAAACCCGGATTATACTGAGGCTCTACAGATGAAATAGGGAATCTGTTAATGCTATAATTCCTTCCTTGAAGAAATATTTTCTGATAGGAATGTCCGGCCATGGCAGAAAAATCATGTTTACCAATTCGACTGGTATAGGTAATATAATTTTCGACCAGGGTGTTTCTATTGATAGTATAATAGGTTTCCAATCTGCCATCACGTTGCGGAACAGCATTGGGTAAAGCTTGTATATCTCTTGTTCCGGTTGAATTGTCGATACCAAAATTCATTTTGTACACCAACCCTTTTGCAAGCTTTAATGAAGGGGTAATATTACCAACTACCCGATTGATCTTAGTGATATCCTTATCCAGCGAAAAAGACTGTAATGGATTATTGATATTTACGTATTGCGCTGGATTACCATTTGCATCATAAGCAGCATAGGTTGGATTATTGGATATTGCGTCACCAATTACACCAGCAATAGGCGGACGAACATTATTCGTACTGGTGGCGTTCAGATTCACTTCAACAGTCAACTTGTCGTTTAACAGTTTTTGAGTAGCATTAAAACGGCCTGTATAGCGATCGAGATTATTGAATCGTATAATACCTTCTTGCTTTTGCATACCAATAGATGCATAATAATTGAACTTTTCAGCCCCACCACTCAGGGTTACATTATGGTTTTGTGTGAGGGCTGTTCTTGTAATGAGCTTTTGCCAGTTGGTATTAGCACCGCCATCATCCAACACCCCACCAACGGCCGGCACCTGCTTTCTGTATTCGTCTGCCGTAAATACTTCTATAGGCCTTGCCAAATTAGAAAGACCCATACTTGTAGAAAAGGTTACATTCGACACACCAGCCTTCCCTCTTTTTGTTGTGATAATCACTACACCATTAGCTCCTCTTGCACCATAAATAGCGGTGGCCGATGCATCTTTCAATACATCAAAGGATTCAATATCCTGCGGGTTGATAAAATTGAGCGGATTACCACCACCCGTACTTGAATTATCTAATGGTAACCCATCGATTACAAATAAAGGAGTACTACCTGTTCTAACCCCTCCCGGACCACGAACTGTAATATTAATGTTGACACCAGGCTCACCACTGGCTGCTACAACGTTAACGCCAGCTACTTTACCTTGTAATAATTGTTCTGGCGAGTTAATGATACCCTTATTAAAAGCTTCACTACGAACAGTTTTAACGGCACCTGTTACATCTTTTTTATTTTGCGTTGCATAACCCACTACCACCACCTGACTAAGGTCATTGGCTGTTGAAAGCAATTGCACATTAATAACAGATTGATTACCGATGGATAGCTCACTATTTGTATATCCGATAAAACTGAATACTAGAACTGCATTATTTGTATTGATTTTTACGGAATAATCACCAGTGGTATTACTACTACCAATAACAGCACCACCTTTAATACGAATAGTAACACCTGAAAGTGGTTGCCCTGTTAAGGCATCAGTAATTTTTCCTGTTAGTATTCTTTCTTGTTGCTGGATCATGGGAACATCAAATTCACGCTCATGCGCAATTGATCGAAGTGAACCCAGCATGGGCATCATCAAAAGCACTGGTGTCAGTCTTCTGATGAAGGCATTGGATTGTCGTTTCATGTAACAGTTGTTTTGCTTATGAGGCCAAAACTATAACTGCAAGAAGAACACTGGTACCTGTTTACAATCGATAATGTTTTGATAATTGAAAGAACACAAAAAGATAACCTGACAAATACTCAACGAGGTTTGATAGATAGTGACTGCATAATCAAATTGAATATCTCTGTATTTTGAATTACACCGGTAAACAGATGTGATCCTGGGCCGTACACAAAATATGGAACAGGCAATGCTGTATGATCTGTTGTTGAAAAATGGCCGCTTACATATCCCTCTCTAATATCCCCATCTAATAATGTAAGTCCTCCCGTTTCATGATCGGATGTAACAATAACAAGTGTTTCACCATTACTATCGGCAAATCGAAGCACAGCTGCGACTAACTGATCAAAATCCAATGCCTCTGTGATAACAAAAGGCAGATGGTTATCATGTCCGCCATGATCCACCTTTGCACCTTCAATCATCATAAAAAAACCTGCACTATCCTTTTTTAAAATGTCCACAGAAGACAAGAAAGCCTTTTGTAGCCAATTGCCCCTACCATCCAATATTCTCTTCGATGCAATTGAATCGGTCACCACTATCTTTTTCCCTTGAACGAAATGCATATCTTGTACACGGGAAAAATATTGGATATCATTGGCTCTAAATAAGACCGAATCAATTTGGCGGCTACCTGATCCTGCCAATATAGATATCGGGGATTGGTGTAAGTCTTGAAGTATCGACAAACTATTCGACCTTTCCTGCTGGTGCGCATAGAAAGCGGCAGGTGTAGCGTCTGTAATATCACCAGAAGTAATCAATGCTGTTCGCTTACCCTTTGCCGCCATCAAGTTGGGCAGCTGAAGTAATGCTTTACCCGTGTGATCAACACCAACTGATCGGTTATTCGTTTTTTTTCCGGTAGAAAATGCAGTTGCCCCAGGCGCCGAATCTGTAATATAACTATCATAGGAAGAAGTAAGCGATAACCCCATACGTTTAATTCTGAAAATATTCAAATCACCTCTATTCGCTGTATTTGCAGCCTGTAATTGTGGTAATCCCATTCCATCAGCTATTAACAGAATAATATTCTTAGGGGGCTTTTGCAAGCCATCAGAAGCTTCGGTAGGTGTATAAACAGGTAATGGCTTATCTAAGGCAAAACTACTGGCAGAGAGTGTACGCATGAATGTACTCGATGCTTCGATTTGATCTGTATTAATATAACCAACACCAAGTTTCATTAACTGATACCAGGCGTTAGGTATATCGGGGGCATTCCAAAAACGAAATGGCTTATCCTTTACTTTGGCTACATTAATTAGTCGTTTAAGTATGAGTTGATCATTTGAAGTAAGTACTCCTTTACCATTCCAGTTAGTATACTTTTTAATATTAGCGCTAACCAAGGCAATACGTGCCCAATCGCTATCACTATATGATTGATCGGGCTTGCCATCAAACCAAATGAAGGATGGATAATATGTAAATGAATCAACTGGTGGTTGATTACCCGTAATGGTGATCCTGAGTTGATGGTTGGCGATAAGTTTGGGAAATTGCTCCAGTTCGCTGATCAAAGCCTTGAGTGTAGGATGTGCCGTTGTTTTCAGATCAACCAATAATAATAGTTCGCGAGCTGTATCCTTTTCCAATAGCTGGACAAGCGGTGCCAAATAAAGATTTCGCAACTCCTGAGCCTTTGACAATTCATTTTCCTCATGTGCTACGAGCAGCTTTCCCTTTTCAAGAAAAATATCTACCTCAATCGAACCAAAACCAGCCATATAAGCCTGCTTCAAAGGAATTTTTTGCTCATAATCATTATGGGCATGAAGATTGGCTACTTTATATTTTGGTACTTGTGCCACTAACAGAGAAGACGTCCATGCGAAGACGAAAAATAAGAAGAGGCTACGCATACGCTTATTTTTTGATTACAGACTCATGTAATATCCTATCCTTATAATCAATAAACTGAACCAATATCTGATCTTTATTTACAGAAAACGTAGCAAAACCCTGTGTTGCTGCAATAAATAACCCACCATCAGGATGTTTTTCTGCTGGCCTGGCTTCTGATGCAGCACCCGATATAATATGATGGGTAACATGTCCCGCAGGCTTAGTATGTTCGAGATGATGTTCATGTCCGGCCAAATAAACATCTACTGCATATTTATCAAAAATCGGCTCAAGAAATGTTTTCATATTTGCTATATCCTTCGATGTTTTCCGCCATCCTCCGGTATACACTGGGTGATGACCAACAACAATTTTCCACTTAGCTGATGATGAAGATAGTTTTTCTTCCATCCATTTACGTTGCTTCTCAACTGCGCCTGCCGGATACTTAACCGAATCATGCTTTTGTCCTCTAAACTCTTTTTCAATGGGATCTGTATCAATAAATAGAATCAAAATGCTATTGGCTGTATCACCCGTATTGAATTCTTTACTATAATATCTGGCTGGCATACTCCACCTGCTACTCAAGCTCGAGTATTCAACCTGTGCATCGGGATTAGAAGCATAGTCATGATTCCCTAATACCGGATACCACTTAACATGCAGCGATTGGGCACGATAAATTTCTTCAAAGGAACTAATCCAATGATAGTCACGCGTGCTGGCTACGCCGTAGGGATAAAAATTATCTCCCGTTGCGATAACAAAACTGGCATCCAGATCATGTGCTGCCTTACCCATACCAGCGGCCACTTCACGCTGATAATTTTCCCCGTTACGGCCCCAATCGCCCATCGCAATAAAATGCACTGCCTTTTCTGGCTTTTTAAGGTGAGGGATAGATCCTCCCTTGTATCCGAGATCGCTAACCAGTGGCGCCTGAGAAAAAGATGGCGTAATGATTAATAAATGTACAGAAAGAAATAAGTAATTAAACAATGACTTCATAGCATTAGCCTTAAATAGCAAACCTATTCCGGCATTGTTATGAAATTATGTTGTTTGTATTAACAAATAAATATGTGATCAATGATCCAAAAAATGCGGATCCTTCTCCCCCGCCCGAACTGTAAAAGGTAATATATTCTGCTGCGGTGGCAACGGACAGGTAGCATAAGGTGTAAAAGCGCAGGGTGGATTGATAGCTCGGTTGAAGTCAAGCATAGTGTAACCATCGGCATCTGGCATAGCTGCATACAAAAACCTGCCTGCTCCATAGCTTTCCTTTCCTGCACTTGCGTCTCCAAAAACAATAAAGAGTTCATTTCCCTCTTGTAAAGCATCTAATTGATATTCCTTCCCCTGCAATACAAATAATAATTTGCCGGGTGAATTTTGTTGCGTGGTTTGTCCGAGCACATTCTTAATGGCAATAGTTGTGGGCAAAATTGGTCGTATCAATTTTGCCTTGATCTGCCAGTTAGTATCTAAAGGAAAAGAAGGTATCTCTTTTAGAGCATTGATAGCAGGATGACTAAGATCACGCAAACGAATGCCGATTCTGTCCTCTCGTTGAATGAGGGTCCATTGCAAATGACCCGCAGTCATTACCGGCACCTGAGGTAAATCATGATCAAAAACAATTGCTTCCAAAACAGGTTTACCAGCTATTTGTATTACCGAAGGTTGGGTTGCCACAAAATTCACGCGATCATTTTGGCGATCAAAATACCCTACATTAGCAGGAAAGCTGGTAAAAGGAAATACAATCAGATTTGATGTATCACTTCCCAGGGTATTCTTACCCTGCTGCAACCAGAATAATCCGGCAAGATTCAGCCATCCCTGCTCCGACTTCAAAGCGGCCAATCGTTTTTCCTTCCAACCAGCCATTTCATGGGCATAATCCTGCTTTTGCGCAGTAGCCCATTGCACCTGAAATAATAAAACCAGGGAAAATAAATAGTAGCGCATACTGTTAAGTTATCATCATCTAAACCTGTATTAACCCATACAGGTTCGACGAATTATGTTAAAAACCGGTATTTCATGGGTCATGAATCATGCTGTAATTTAAAATCTTTCCCGAACTTTATCCTTTACCCACCCTGAGCATTTTTCATCCACCCTATTAAGCATACAATATGCCTGGAAGAAACAATGCCATTCATATATTCAAAGAAGCCATTGCCGCTGTGCAACCACGGCAATTGATCCCGCAGTTCATTCGGATGGATGGTGATATGCTGTATATTCAGGATACAGCTTATCCACTCAGCGATAATGGTAGAATCTTTGTAATTGGAACCGGGAAAGCCAGTGCTTCTATGGCTGAAAGTCTTGAACAGGTGATAGGCGAACGTATCTATAAAGGAATCGTTACCACCAAATACGGACATGCCCTTCAACTCAAACGAATAGTTTGCAAGGTTGCTGCACACCCCATTCCAGACCAGCAAAGTGCACAAGCAATTAATGCAACACTTTCTCTGCTGTCGGAAGCTAATGAAAGTGATCTCATTATTTGCTTACTGAGTGGTGGTGCATCGGCATTATGGGCAGATATTCCGCCAGCGCTTTCTATGGCCGATGTTCAAACAACTTTTGAATTATTACAACGATCTGGGGCAGATATTCGGGAGAGCAATATTGTTCGAAAACATTTATCGGTTGTGAAAGGCGGTCAGCTATTACGCTACGCACCCCAATCAAAATGGATCACATTAATCCTGTCTGATGTACCTGGTGATGATATGGCTACCATCGCCAGTGGCATGACCTCAGCCGATCCCTATACTTATGATGATGCATTGGATATTATTCATCAATACAAATTGACCGACCAGATACCTGGTCGTGTGTATGAGTATCTGATGCGGGGAAATAAGGGGCTATACGAAGAGACCATCAAACCCGGCGACCCCATTTTAACGAAGGTGATCAATATTCAAATTGGCAGTAATCATACAGCCTTGGAAAAAGCTAGGGAAACAGCCAATACCATGGGCTATCGTACGGTTATCATTAACGAGTCCATGCAAGGAGATACGATCAACTATGCAAAACAATTGGTAGAACAGTGCAAACAATATAAAGGAGAATTACCTGCCTGCCTACTTGCAGGCGGAGAAACATCATTGGCGGTAACCGGAAATGGGAAGGGAGGCCGAAACCAGCATATGGCATTATGTGCCTTACAGGAACTAAGGAAGCGCACTAATGAAACAGCTGCATCCATCACCATTTTATGCGGAGGTACAGATGGAACAGATGGCCCAACCAATGCAGCAGGTGCTATTACAGATGTAGAAACATTGAGCATAAGTGTACAAAAGAATATTGACCCCGGCACTTATATCGAACAATGTGATGCCTATCATTTCTTTCAGCAAACCAATGGCTTACTCATAACAGGCCCTACCTACACCAATGTAATGGATCTGGTGATTGCACTTATAGAATAGCAACGGAACAACCACCTGGAACAATGACGAATCGATGACCATAAAAACAGTAGCTTATGTCGTTACGACAATTTATCAATGCAAGAAAATTATTGCGTCCCTTTACCTTACTAAAAGAAACTGCCAGTTATGGCTGGAATGAAATAGCGGGTTTATTCGGATTGGAAGATGATCTGTTTTATAACCCACTTCACAAAAGTATTCTTACCCCGGTAAAAGTAATATTGATTGGCGCCGGACACAGGGGAAATATTTATGCCAGCTATAGTCTTGAACACCCCGATGAAATGCAGGTGGTGGCAATAGCAGAGCAGAATGGCAAAAGACGGAAAGCGGCAGCACAGGAATATGCTATTCCACCTGATCATTGTTTCAGTGATTGGACAGAAATATTTCAGCGAACAAAGTTTGCAGATGCGGTGATCATTGCCACACCCGATCAAATGCATACTGCTCCTTGTTTAGCTGCGCTTGAAGCTGGGTACGATGTTTTACTGGAGAAACCTATAGCACCAACAGAAGCAGAATGCAGGGCAATTTTACAAAAGGCAAAAGATACGGGGAGAATTGTTGGCGTATGTCATGTACTACGTTATTCGCCCTATTTCAGAGAATTGAAAACCATCATAGATGCAGGCCTTATTGGCAGTATCATCAGCATACAACATATGGAACCCATCGAGCACATCCATATGAGCCATTCCTATGTACGAGGCAAATGGCGCAATAGCCGATCTGCCACACCCATCATTCTTGCAAAGTCTTCACACGATACCGATATTATTCGTTGGTTGGTGAATAGTCCGGTGCATGATGTTCACTGCTTTGGCAACCTCAGTTGGTTCACCAATCGCAATGCACCCAAGGGCAGTACTGAAAGATGTATGGATGGCTGTGCCGTTGAAGAAACATGTCCGTACTCAGCCTTACAGATTTACTATCGTGATCGAAAACGTTTGTATGTATTTGATCCACCTGCTGAGGGGGATGATTGGGGAGAACATATACTGGAACAATTAAAGACCACAGATTATGGTCGTTGTGTATACCGGATGGACAATGATCAGCCAGACCATTTAACCGTTAATATGTTATTTGAGAATGGAGTTACTGCTGCGTTTTCTATGGAAGCACATGTATCGTATGAAGGAAGGAGAACAAGGATCATGGGATCGGCAGGAGATATCATTGGCGACATGGAAAACTTTGTGATGACAGATTTCAAAACGCGTAAACAAACTTCCTGGAACTTAAAAACAGATCCACATGGAGGCGGTGATCACCGGTTGGTGAAAGATTGGCTGCAGGCTGTTTATCAGCAAGATGCCTCACTACTCAGTTCCTCGATAGAAGTATCGGTTGAAAGTCATCTTACGGCATTCGCTGCTGAGCGAAGCAGACAAAATAGAACCATTGAGGATGTAAGGCTCACACCACACCAGTAGGGAAGCAAGTCGCAAAAAAGTTGTATCTTTTTAGTATACCTACAAGGCTGATACAGCCATTTTATCCCTGAGCATATTCGATCATTGTACGCAGACAATTTGTCTCGCTACCAGTAATCAAGTACATATGAAGCAATCATTCAACAGCTGGCTGGAAAGCCTGATGCCATGGCTATTGACACATGGATTGAGAATACTATTGATGGTCATCATATCATTCATCCTCTATCGCTATATCAGTGTGGTGATCAGGAAAATGGTGCGCATGGGTATGGTGAAGGATGCAGAGAAAGATACTGAAGCAGAACTCAAAAGAAAAGATACGCTCACCCGTATTTTTAGTTGGGCTTGTCGTGTGTTAATATTGGTGATTGCTACATTGGTTGTGCTGGAGGAAATAGGTGTTCCGATTGGACCCATATTAGCGGGTGCCGGTATACTCGGTTTGGCATTGGGTTTTGGCGGCCAATACCTCATCCGTGATCTCATTGCGGGATTCTTTATTATACTCGAAAATCAATACAGGATTGGTGATATTGTAAACTTAGATGGAACAGGTGGTTTGGTGGAAGATATTAGCTTACGACTCACCACCCTGCGAGATCTCGATGGCAATGTGCATCATGTACCACATGGAGAGATCAAACGGGTAACGAATATGTCGAAAACATTTTCCCGTATTAACCTGAATATTCGGGTAGCGTACCAGAGTGATCTTGAGCAAGTGATACAGGTAGTGAATGAGGTGGGTGAAACCCTGGCCAATGAGGAGCAGTGGAAGGATGCCATTATTAAAACACCGCAGTTTCTGCGGGTTGATCATTTCACTGAATCTGCCATTGAGATCAAGATATTGGGAGAAACACCGGCGCATAGAAAATGGGAAGTAACGGGCGAATTACGTAAACGCATTAAACTGGCATTCGATAAAGCAGGAATTGCCGCGCCATTCCCACGGAGAATCATCGAAAATGCCTATCCGTTCAACAATAACATTCATTCAGATAAAAATAGTTGAACAAAAAGATTGAAAAACGATTAAAGCTTTGTTTGGCATGACCCTGGGGCATGGTCTTTGGAATATATAGGATTCACCAAAACGTATTTTAATGATCAAACGCACAATTACATTTGGAATGTTGATGATGGGTTTATTGTTCCTGAGTTCCTGCAGTCATCGATTAACAGGTACCTGGACCATTGAACGTTTCCAAGATGGTGCGCCTGAGGAGCAGGGGTATGAACTGAGCCACATTGGCACCATTACATTTAAAAAGAATGGCCTAGGCGAAAAAAACCTCAATTATTCGGTGATGGGAACACCCTACATCGACCAGTTACCCTTTAATTGGAGTGCTACTGATAACTCGGTCACCATACAGGGTGAACGTACAGCACTCTCCAAAACCTGGATCATTACCACCAATAAGCGAAATTTTCAGCAATGGAAATCGACTGATGGAAGTAATAAAGTTCAGGTATTAGAATTAAAAAAATAGGATTTACACGACCAACAACCAACCACAGGCCTTGCTGTTCAACAGCAGGGCCATTTTTTTGATTATCATTTAATTATAAAATTATAATAGTATTATTTATACAAATAAACCGACTTATCGAAATTTTTCTGATTATCTGTAGAAATAACTGGATTATATCTGCGCCAACTACCTTAATTTTAGCTTAAAGTCCCTGCCACGGCGGGGATTTTTAGGCTTCAAACAACCTGCCCCATGAATACTCCCCCCTTCTCTGTTGCACAGGCAACGGGCGGGTAAGAATATTAATCTATCAATAATGTAGAAAAAATTCTACAAAGATTTTAAAATCTGAATATCGTGTTGGAACCAAATACTAACGCTATGGAGAAGACTGCTTCATCCATTAAAAGGCGACTGCTGATTAATCTTTTTCTGTTGTTATTCATACTGAGCATGCCGGTATTGGTAGCAGCACAACATACACTCAACCCCTGCAGCGGAGATCTGATCGACTTTACCCCACCTGGTGCACCAAGTTCCAATACCTACAGTTGGGCAGCTCCCACCATTAGTCCGGGAGGTTCTGTTACCGGTACTTCTGCTGGAACTAATCGGCCAAGCATTAATCAAACCCTGATTAATACTACTGCTAATGATGCAACAGTTACCTATACGGTTGCGGCTTCAGATGGTTCCAACTTTACGTTAACAGTTACACTAAAACCCCGTCCTGTTTTATCGGGTAGTACAGCCCTTACTTCGATCTGTAGTGGCGATAATTTTAGTTTATTGATGAATAGCGCCACAGCAGGTACAAGCTTTAACTGGAGTAGGGCCCTGGTGGCGGGCATTACACCTAATACCAGTACCGGTACGGTTAATATTAATGAACCCCTCACCAATACAACCACCACTGCACTTATAGTTACCTATGTGGTTGAGTTAACTGCCAATGGTTGTGTGAATACACAGAATGTGCCGGTAAGGGTGAATCCGCTTCCGCTATTGAATAGTTCATTAACACCGCCTGATGTTTGTAGTGGTATCAATTTTGCCTACACTCCGGTTGCCAACCAAACAAGTACAAGTGCAGCATGGACACGTGCTGCTTATGCTGGCATTAGCAATGGGGCCAATTCGGACATGGGCAATCCAAACGAAGTATTAATAAATACTACACTGGCTGCCATACCTGTTACTTACGTGTACACGCTGACCAATTCGGGAACCGGTTGTGTGAATACACAGAATGTTGAAGTAAATATCAATCCTACACCAACGCTAAGTAGTAGTACTGCCAACCAGTTATTGTGCAGCGGTAGTTCTTTCAACTACAATCCAACATCTGCACTACCCGGTACCAATATTGCCTGGACACGTGCGGCAGCAACAGGCCTAAGCCCCAACTCGGGCTTAGGTAATGCCAATGTTAGTGAAGTGTTGGTCAATAACAGCAATGTGACTGCAGTTACAGCAACTTATCAATTTACACTTTCTAATGGCGGCTGTGTTAACACACAAAGTTTTAACGTAACTGTTAATCCAAGCCCGGCACTTTCTACCACACTATTCCCCACCGATGTTTGTAGTGGTAATAATTTCAATTATGTTCCTGCTTCCCTGCAGTCGAATATCAACTTTGCCTGGACAAGGGTAGCTGTACCAGGCATTACCAATGGTACAGCCAATGGAACAGGTTTAATTAATGAGGCATTAACCAATAGCACCCTCGCTTCGATCGATGTAACCTATACCTATGTACTCACCAATACGGTAACTACTTGTACCAATACACAGAACTTAACTTTACGTGTAAATCCTATACCCAATATTGCTGGTCCCATCACAGTGAATGTGTGTAATGAAAAAGGTTTCGCCTACTATCCAACAGGTGCACCGATTGGCACAACTTATACCTGGACCACCCCTACCATTTCGCCAGCGCCTGGTGCGATTACCGGAGGTAGTGCGCAAACGGTTGGACTGCCTTATATCGGACAGGTATTACGCAACACAACAGGTTCACCTGCAACAGCCTCTTATGTTGTAACACCCAGTACATTTGGCTGTAATGGTCCAACATTTGTAATCGATGCAGTTGTATCCAGTGTGGTAACACCCAATATTTTATTGAGCAGCTCATTAACACCTGCGGCTGTATGTAGCGGTAATACGTTTAACTATATTGCTACCAGCAATGATGACCCGACCGTAACCTATGAGTGGCGACGTTTCTACAATCCTGCTATCGATAATGCTGAACAAACAGTAAACAGCAATACCATTACAGAAAACCTCGTTAATAACACCACCAACCCAACCACGGTTACCTACGCTTTCTACCTTACTAAAGCGGGTTGTACCAACTCACAGATCGTGAATGTATTGGTAAACCCTGGTACCGCACTTAGCAGCTCTCTTACCCCGAGTGCTATTTGCAGCAATACTAGTTTCAACTATATACCAACCAGCAATACCCCTACTACAACATTCAGCTGGAGCAGGGCTGTAGTAGCAGGTATTAGTAATATCGCTGCCAGTGGTGTCAATAATCCAACGGAAACCCTGGTTAATACCACCACTGCACCAATTACTGTAACGTATCAGTACGTACTCACAACAACCAATGGATGCGTACGTACAGAAAATGTGGTGGTTGATGTGAATCCAACTCCATCACTCAGTACCTCACTTACACCTGCTGCTATTTGCAGCGGTAATAACTTTTTGTACTCCCCAGCATCTACGCCTGTAGGAGGCTTATTCAGCTGGACGCGCAATGCCATTACCGGCATTACCACGCCTGCCAGCAATGGTGTGGGCAATGTATCTGAAATCCTGGTCAATGCCACCCTTAATCCGCTTACTGTAAGTTATAATTATACTACCACCGTAAATGGTTGCAGCGCCTCACAAACCGTAGCCGTAGTTGTTAAGCCTGTACCAGTGGTAAGTAATCAAACCGCTACCATTTGTAGTGGTGAAACCTTTACTACGCCCATTGGCGGTGTTCCTACCGGCACTTTGTATACATGGCCTTTGCCCGTAACTGTTCCATCGGGTATCGTAACCGGAGGTAGTGCAAGAACACTGGTATCGGGTATTTCACAAACATTATTGAACGGTACCACACAGCAGGGAATTCTCTACTACACCATTACCCCATCGGCTGATGGTTGTAACGGATTACCCTTCACCACAGAAGTAACAGTTAATCCAATACCTGTTGGAACTACTACTACCATTGCTGCCATTTGTAGTGGTAACGGATTTTCGTATACGGTACCCGGCATTGTTGCAGGTACTACTTATGCATGGGGCAACCCCATCAGTACACCGGTTAGTGCTATTACCGGAGGCAGTGCGCAAGCTACTCAAAATGCCATTGCACAAATTCTGACCAATCTCACCAATAATACCGCCAGTCTTGAATATACCGTAATCCCCACAGCAAATGGTTGTACCGGTAATAGCTTTAGAGTAACTGTACCGGTAAGTCCTGTCGCTACAATTGGAACACAAACAGCACAAGTATGTTCTGGCAATAGCTTCACAGTAACACCAGCATCCGTACCTGCAGGCACTACTTATACCTGGGCTGTCCCCAATATTATACCTACAGGAACCATTGCAGGCAGTATTGCACAGACCACTCCCGTAAATACAATTTCACAATTTGTCACGAATACAAATGCGGCTTTAGTTCCCTCGCAGGCTGTTTATACTATTACACCCATATCGGGTTTTTGTACCGGATCACCTTTTGCTTTGAACCTGACTGTTAATCCTGCTACTGAGTTAAGTAGTACACTTACACCTGCAGCCATCTGCAGCAATACCACTTTTAGTTATATACCCACCAGTAATACACCTTCCACCAATACCTTCAACTGGTCTCGTGCTACTGTGGCTGGCATCGTGAATACTGCTGGTACTGGTGCCAATGCAATCAATGAAATACTGGTGAATAATACAGCAAATCCATTGCCTGTTACATATATCTTTAACCTGTCAACATCTGCAGGCTGTACCCGTTCACAAAGTGTAACAGTTACTGTAAACCCAACGCCGGTATTAACTACACCATTAGTAGCTACAGCCATTTGTTCGGGTAATACTTTTAGCTATTTCCCCAACGCTGCTGTAGCAGGTACGGTATTCAACTGGAGTAGAGCCGCACAGGCTTTCATTAGTAATGCTGCAGCAACAGGCAGTAACAATCCCAATGAACTACTCGCGAGTAATAGTACTAATACTGTTTCTGTAAACTATGTGTACACCCTCTCTGCTAATGGTTGTAGTAACCAGCAAACTGTTGTGGTACCTGTAAATCCAATCCCTGTAATTGGCAACCAGGCCGTTTCAGTTTGTAGCAACAGCGCTTTCAATGTACCCCTCAACAATATTCCTGCTACCACGCAATTTACCTGGACAAACCCTGTATTCAATCCGGGTGCAGCACTTACAGGAGGCGGTGCACAAACAACACCTACTGCTACATTGAGTGATGTATTAAGCAACATCACACTGAACAATGCGTTGGCAACTTACACTGTTACTCCTTCTGCCGGTGCTTGTACTGGAACACCTTTTGCACTGGCCGTTACCGTACAACCCCGACCTGCTGTCACTAACCAGAATCTCACCAATGTATGTAGCGGAAGCAATATTAGTTTTGCTGCCAGTAACGTACCCACGGGTACTACCTATACCTGGACCGCTCCGCTTATTGCTCCGTTTGGTTCCATTACTGGCGCCACCGGACAAACAACCGGTGTTACTCAGTTTGCTCAAACACTGACCAGCAATAATAATGTGGTGAATACCGCCTCTTATGTAGTCACTCCTTCTTTCAATGGTTGTGCTGGTAATAATTTCACCATTACCATACCTCTTAACCCAACGCCTGTTGTAAGCAATATCAACAGCACGATCTGCAGTGGCAATAGTTTCAGCGTTACACCTGGCAATGTGCCCACTGGAACAACTTATACCTGGACGGCACCAACCGCAACACCTGCATCAAGTATTTTTGGAGGTGGCGCACAACCAAGTGGCGTTGGTATTATTTCTCAGCTGTTAAATAATACTACCACTTTACCGGCAAGACTGCGGTACAATGTAATACCAACAGCAGGTATATGTTCGGGTAATACATTTGAAGTAACCGTTTTGGTAAACCCCGCTACACAACTCAGTAGCAGCACCACCCCTGCTGCAGTTTGTAGCAATACAGCTTTTGCTTACATCCCCACCAGCAATACGGCTTCCACCAATGTATTCAACTGGACCAGGGCTGCCGTTACAGGCATCAGTAATAATGCCGCATCTGGCCTTAATAATATTAATGAGGTGCTGGTGAATACGACCAATAACCCCATTCCTGTTACCTATACATATAATCTTGTTACCACCGAAGGTTGTAGCAATACACAAACGGTAACAGTAACCATTAACCCAACACCAACACTGAGCAGTCCTATTAATCCGCCTGCTGTTTGTAGCGGTGCTGTGTTCAATTACTTCCCTTCATCTGCTGTAGCTGGTACCAGCTTTAGCTGGACAAGAGCACAGCAAGTATTCATTACAAATGGTGCAGCCAGTGGAAATGGCAACCCGGCTGAAATTCTGATTAACAACACGACTACTACTGTTCCGGTTTTATACAATTACGTACTCAGTGCCAATGGTTGTAACAATCAGCAAACCATTGCCATACCTGTTAGTCCTACGCCAACTATTGCGAACCAGAATATTAATATCTGTAGCAATTCAGGTTTTAATTTCCAACCTACCAATGTACCTGCTAATACAGTATATACCTGGACTACCCCTGTAAATATACCTGCAGGAACCATCAATGGTTTTGCTGCACAAGCCACGCCAGTGAGTGCAGTTAGTCAAACACTTACTAATCAAACTTTAAATCTATCGAGTGTATTGTATACCATTGTACCATCCAGTGGTAGCTGCACAGGAACAGCATTTACATTATCAGTTGCCGTACAGCCAATACCCATAATCGGCAACCAAACACTTACCACTGTTTGTAGTGGAACACCATTCAGCTTCGCGGCAACAAACGTTCCTGCCGGCACCCAGTATACCTGGCTCAACCCTGTCATGGACCCTGCTGGAAGCTTAACTGGCGGCAGTGCACAGTCTGTTGCACAAACTGCTGTTTCACAAACATTGTCAAGTACCAATAACCTGGTGAACAGGGCGAATTATTTGGTAACACCTACAGCGAATGGATGTGCAGGTAATGACTTCACACTTACCTTACTGGTAAACCCAACACCAAGGATCAATAATATTTCAGATACCATTTGTACGGGTCAAACAGTTACTATTTTACCTGCCAATATTCCGGCCAACACACGTTATACCTGGCCCAGCCCGATTGTACAACCTTTTGGTGCTATCATGGGTACAACCGCTCAGTTAGTGGCTGCAGGCAATATTGCTCAAACATTGATTAATACTACCACAACACCTGCGCGTGCTTCTTATACCATTACCCCTGTCGCAGGTTTCTGTACAGGAGCGCCATTCCAGTTAACTGTACATGTGGGAGCTGAATTACCTACTATACCCAACCAGGTTACTGAAACCTGTAGTGGCACACCATTCAATGCCACCCCAGCAAATATGCCAGCAGGAACTACCTATACCTGGACAATACCAACAGTAACCCCGGCAGGTAGTGTTACCGGAGCGGCAGCGGTTAGCAGCAGACAAACACAAATCAGTCAGCTATTGAATAACCTGATCACAAACAATAGTACTGTTGTTTACAATGTAACAGCCCGTAACACCGGATGTTTCAGTAATGTATTCACCGCTACTGTTACTGTACTGCCTGTTCCAAGGGTAACAGTGATTGGCGATGCAGAGATTTGTCGTTATCCTTTCGATACACTTGCTTTACGATTCACGGGCAATGCACCCTGGAGCTTTAGCTATTCTGTTGATAATGGTCCGTTGATGAATATGACCAATCTCACTACCAATCCCTATCAGCTGCGAATGGCAGCCAGTCCGAACGATAGCCGATTATTCAGGTTTACCAATATTCAACATGGCAACTGTTTAAATACAGATGATACTACCGACTTTGCGCAGATCATTCGCTCACTGCCTGTAGGCACAATGAATACCAGAAGAGGCATTTATATCTGTAATAATATTTCAGATACTTTGTTTATCACCTCTCCTGACTCATTAGGGTATAACTGGACTTTGCAGGGAGCATATATTAACGGAGCAACAGATGATTCGCTGGTGACCAATATACCAGGACGCTACAATGCATTACTCACCAACCAGTATGGTTGTCAGGATACACTAGCTCAGGGTATTACACTCATCAAGGTGAACCAACCCTTGTTGAAATTTGCCTACGACACTTACTGCATCAATACGCCTATGAATATCACCAACCTGACAGACACCAATACGACAGGTCCGATTATATGGCGTTGGGATTTTGGCAACAATAATATACAGGCCGGCTATAATGCACGAAACATCTATACGGTAGGTGGCAACCACAGCATCAGACTTACTGCCAATCAGGTATATTGTCCGGCAACGCCAACAAGTATGGATAGTGTGGTAGATATACAAATACCCATACCCGGCATTGTAATGCCTTCAGTAAGTGCATACCGTAGCGTACCCAAGGCTATTGATGTACGAACAATTCCTAATTACCGATATCGATGGACACCATCATGGGGTATTAACCGACCTACACAACCAAGTGTATTCTTCAACTATACCAATACACAACAATATGCAGTTGAACTAATCTCTCCTGCAGGTTGTATCACGCGTGATTCGGTACTGGTACGGGTATTTGATGATAAACTGGTAGAGATCCTCATCCCCAAATCATTCACACCCAATGGTGATGGTGTGAACGACAAACTCTATCCGTACTTAACAGGCATTAGAGAATTCAAATACTTTAAAATATACAACCGTTTCAATCAACTCATGTTTGAAACAAAGAATTATGATGAGGGATGGAATGGCACATTGAATGGCACACCACAACCCATGGGCATTTACATATGGGTAGCCATGGGTATTGCTGAAGATGGATCAATTGTACAACGTACCGGCCAAACCTTATTATTAAGATAATGACCCCGCAAATAATGAAAAGAATATATCACTCTTTATCCCTTGGACTACTCTTTCTGCTTGTAAATACCGGCAAGGTGATGGCGCAAGATCCCATCTTCTCGCAATTTTTTGCGGCGCCATTAACGGTAAATCCGGCATTTGCAGGCAATAGTGATGCCGACTGGCGTATCATGGCACTGCGGAGAAACCAGTGGATCAGTTCTGGTGTAGAACCACTG
>VFQP010002253.1_pt1 | contig 22215 bp, 18 predicted proteins | sample 3512351 | NCBI WGS metagenome assembly VFQP01 (sample SAMN10412372, study PRJNA504923) | tailings metagenome | isolation source: Relicate 1 Philex TSF1 revegetated site | place: Philippines: Tuba, Benguet | collected 2017-08-29
CGGAATGCGTTGTTCAGCCATTCCTTTTGCACAGGAAACAACCAATGGTAAGTTTGCTTCCACAACCTGAACACCTCCAACGATTTCCTGCTCCATACGAGCTGTTGTTCCGTTGATATCCAATTTAGTTGCCAAAGAAACAAACGGAAGATCCATTGCTTCAGCGATCATTCCTGCTACCTGTGAACCGTTGTAATTAATCGTTTCTTTCCCGGTAAGGATCAAATCAAAACCATTTGTTTTTGCGTATTCAGCGATTTGAACTGCTGTGAAATAAGCATCTTTCGGGTCCGCATCAATGCGCACTGCATCATCCGCACCGATTGCCAATGCTTTTCTGATAATTGCTTCATCAGCTGCATTTCCAACAGTGATGATGGTCAAATTACCACCCAGAGTTTCTTTCAATTCCAATCCGCGAACAAGTGCATACCACTCATCGTATGGGTTGACAATGTATTGAACCCCATTTTCATCAAATTGCTTATTCCCGTCCGTGAAGGCAATTTTAGATGTAGTATCCGGAGATTTACTGATACATACAAGAATTTTCATATCTTTTTTATTTAAACGTAAGACTGCGTGCGTGTAAATTTTTACAAGTACAGTATTTGCTTGTTAAACATCCTTTCGGAAGCAAAAATAATCAAATCATGCTAGGAAATAAAATGTTATGCATACATAATATGAAGTGGTTTTAAACAATTTGTTCACTATTTCTTGAAAATGTGTGTTCTTACTCCCTGTTTTAATGCGCCAGAAACGAATTTTGATTAATTTTGGTGCTGCTTTTAAGCGAAATAAAAAATAAAAAGAATGAAGACTGTTCAATTTAGAGAAGCCCTTCGTGAAGCTATGTCAGAAGAAATGCGCCGTGATGAAGGTGTTTTTTTGATGGGGGAAGAAGTTGCTGAATACAATGGGGCTTATAAAGTGTCTCAGGGAATGTTGGATGAATTTGGTCCAAAACGTGTGATTGACACCCCGATTGCAGAGTTAGGATTTGCTGGTATTGCTGTTGGAGCATCGATGAATGGTCTTCGCCCGATTGTTGAGTTCATGACATGGAACTTTGCAATTCTGGCTGCGGATCAGATTATCAACTCTGCGGCAAAAATGTTGCAGATGTCCGGTGGACAATACGGTTGCCCGATCGTTTTCCGTGGTGGAAACGGAACTGCTGGTCAGTTGGCGGCAACGCACTCTCAAAGTTTTGAAGCATTCTATTCGCATGTTCCGGGATTGAAGGTAATTACTCCTTCCACTCCATACGATGCAAAAGGATTGTTGAAAGCGGCAATCCGCGATAACGACCCGGTTGTTTTCCTTGAATCAGAGAAAATGTACGGTGATAAAGGTGAAATTCCTGAAGGAGAATACATCATTCCGATCGGAGTGGGTGATATCAAACGCAAAGGAACGGATGTAACCATCGTTTCTTTCGGAAAAATCATCAAAGTGGCTCATGAAGCTGCAGAATTATTGGAAAAAGAAGGGATTTCTCTTGAAATCATCGATTTGAGAACCATTCGTCCGATTGATTATGCTTTGATCGTTGAATCGGTGAAGAAAACAAACCGTTGCGTGGTATTGGAAGAATCATGGCCTTTGGCATCTATTTCTTCTGAGATCGCTTACCATTTGCAGCGTTATGCATTCGATTACCTGGATGCACCTGTGATGCGTGTAACGCAAACGGATACGCCATTTGCATTTTCACCGACATTGATCGATGCGGCATTGCCGAATGTAGAGAAATTGGTGAAGGCTGTAAAAAGCACTTTGTACAGAAATTAAGAAAGACTGTAGTTAATAAACGAAAAAAGCCGGGTGAAATTTTCATCCGGCTTTTTTTATGTTGATCTTCAAAGATGGAACGCGATGCATCGCGTCCCCATCTTTTGATTTTTCTTTTTAGATTTCTGCGCTTGAAGTAGGGAATGCACGATCCACTTTTTTGAAAAGACCCTGAAGCACTTTTCCCGGACCAACTTCGATTACTTCCGTTGCACCGTCAGCGATCATTTGCTGCATGGTTTGTGTCCAGCGAACCGGAGCCGTTAACTGATCGATCAGGTTTTTCTTGATTTCATCCGGGTTTGTAACAGCAGAAGCTGTTGTGTTTTGGTAAACCGGGCAAATCGGAGTGTTGAAAGTTGTCGATTCGATGGCTTTTGCCAATTCTTCTCTTGCCGGTTCCATTAACGGTGAATGGAATGCTCCGCCAACCTGGAGAATCATCGCGCGTTTTGCACCTGCTTCTGTCAATTTCGCGCACGCTTCCTCCACAGCAGGAATGGTTCCTGAAATCACCAATTGTCCCGGACAGTTGTAGTTTGCCGCAACAACAATTCCGTCGATTGATTGACACACATTTTCTACCACTTCGTCTTCCAAACCAAGGATCGCAGCCATGGTGGAAGGAACAGCTTCGCATGCAGCCTGCATCGCCAAAGCACGTTTTGAAACCAAACGCAAACCGTCTTCGAAAGAAAGCGTTTTGTTTGCTACCAATGAAGAGATTTCTCCCAAAGAATGTCCTGCAACCATGTCAGGCTTGAAACTATCACCTAAACATGCGGCAAGAATCGTAGAGTGTAAGAAAATTGCCGGTTGCGTTACTTTCGTTTGCTTCAGTTCTTCATCAGATCCTTCAAACATGATTTTTTGGATGTCAAAACCAAGAATCTCATTTGCCTGAGCGAACAATTGTTTTGCCAAATCAGAGGAGTCATACAGGTCTTTTCCCATTCCTGAGAATTGAGCACCTTGTCCGGGGAATACATATGCTTTCATACTATTGTTTTTTCGAGGAGGCAAATATAGTAACATTTGGAAAGGTTTAAACTTCGACAAGCTAGGTATTCTTGGTTGAAAAGGTTCAAGATGTCAGTGGATATTATTTATTCATTTTCTTGTTACAAGGTATTCCGGCTTTTTTAACAGGTAAAATAAGGTCTCAGTTATTATTTTGTAAGACTTTGCGCTCTTTGTATTTAATGATGGTGTGTTGATTTGGTGAAACGCAAAGATGCAAAGGACGCAGAGGATTTTATTGTCATCGTTTCAATTCTCGTACAAGGTGTTGTTTAAATCTAAGCGATTTTCAATATGAAATTGGAATCACAGGGATGTTAGATGTAAACAGTAGCCATGATTGAATATAATGAAAAATCCCAAGGTTTTGAAATCAAAAAAGCCTCAACTTTCCGAAGAAAATCAAGGCTTAATCTCATGAGTTGGAAGCACTCTTCCGATAGCTATCGGAAGTACTCGAAGCGGGTCCCGATAGCTATCGGGATGAACCCGCACGGTATTTTTCAATTAGCTTTTCCATTATCTCCGGATATAATTTAAGATTCTCGAGATATTTCCTTGATTTCATCTTTTTGACGTGAGTTTCGATTTTCCGTGCTGTTTCATATTCCAAATCCACGATTGAATAAAATAACTCCCAATCATCAGCTCTATGAGTAAATCCAACTTGGTAAGATTTGCTTAAATGTTGTTCTAGCCTTTGTCGTAAATCTAAACAACTACCAATGTAAAATTGATCAATGTTGGTCGAATAAAGGATGTAAATAGTAGCCATGATTAAATATAATAAAAAATCCCAAGATTATGAAATCAAAAAAGCCTCAACTTTCCGAAGAAAATCAAGGCTTAATCTCATGAGTTGGAAGCACTCATTGTACTCGAAGCGGGACTTGAACCCGCACGACCAGATGGTCACAGGATTTTAAGTCCGGCGTGTCTACCAATTCCACCATTCGAGCTTGTCTCGGCGCGGCTACTATCCCGATAGCTATCGGGACCACCATTCGCGAGCGGACTTAAAAAAAATAATCCCGGCGTTCACCGAGATCATTTCTTTCGAGCGAGAGACGGGATTCGAACCCGCGACCCCGACCTTGGCAAGGTCGTGCTCTACCAACTGAGCTACTCCCGCGTATTTCAATGTTGCCGTTCCTCTTTTGGAATCGGGTTGCAAATCTAACAATTCCTTTGTTCAATTTGCAAGATTTGCGCGACTTTTTTTTATTTTTTTTGATTCCGATCCGGAACATCCGACCGATTCCTTATTTTGATTTGTGCTAAGTGGCTGATTTTGTATGTTTTTTATTTGGCACAAAATCCTGTTCCGGAATCAATGAAATCCTCCGTGGCCCTGGTACAAATCCAGCGGAGTATCCAGCGTGAGCTTGATAACCGTTATTTCAGAGTCTAGTGATGCTGCCGGAACTTTCAGGAATACTGTTCCCGGAACCCAGCTCCAGGATATTTTTCCGACGATTTTTGCCGGAACATTTGCATGGGTTCCTAAAACTTCAGCCGCTACGATTTGATTCTTCAAACCTTTCAGCATTAAATCAATTGTGATGTTCTGACTGTTTCCATTTGAACGAATCTGGTTCACGAAAAGGTAAAGCGTTTTCCGGTCTTTACTCAAGGTAGAATTTCCGTGATAATGTCCGTAAGGCAAACCGGCAGTCGTTCCGTAAATAGCTTCGGAATGTTTGTTGGCCCAACGGCCGACTTCTTTCAGGAGTTTTACCTGTTCTTCCGGAATGGTTCCGTCTGCTTTCGGACCGATATCCAGCAGCAAATTTCCGCCCATATTCAAGCATTCCGTAAAGATTTGAAGGACTTCATTCGTTGTTTTGTAATTCGTGTCCGAAGGCTGATAACCCCAGCTTTCATTACTCGTCAGGCACAATTCCCAGCTCTTTTTTTCGGGGTGAACGACGGGCATATTTTGTTCCGGAGTAGAATAATCTCCATAGGAATGCAATCTGCCGTTCAAAATCGCTTTCGGATTGGAAGTGTGAATGATCGAGTCGATTTTCGCAGCGTTCCATTCTGCTTCCGTGTGTTCCCAATCGCCGTCGAACCAGTACAAATCCGGAGAAAATTGGGTGTTGATTTCTGAAATCTGCTTGTGCATGAAATCCAGGAAACGGTTCCAGCGTGCAGGATTGTCTGCAATTTTATAGCGATCTGTTTCCTTCAGAAATTTGGGGTAATCAGTATGCGACCAATCGAGCAGGGAATAATAGGTTCCGAATTTCAGCCCGGCATTGCGGAAAGCATTTGAAAGCGGAGTGATCAAATCTTTTGCGGCCGGAGTTTGGTAAACCGTACTCAGAGGTTTTTCCGGGTTCCAAAGGGTGTTTTTCTTCGTTGGGTAAACCAAGTTCGGAAAAAAGGTATTCCAATCCGTTTTTGAAGGATAAGGAGTTAATTGTTTGGTGTCCCAAAGCGCCAATCCGTCGTGATGCTGCGTGGTTATAACCGCATATTTCGCACCGCTTTCCACGATGAACTCTGCCCATTGCTGCGGATTGAACTTCGCTGCCGTGAATCCCTTCATCTGGTTCATGTAATCGGCATAAGGAGTTCTTCCGTTGTGGAACGACCAGCTTTCGGAAGTTCCGTTTACGGCATACATTCCCCAATGAATGAAGATTCCGAGTTTGGCATCATTGAACCATTGCAGACGTGTGGAATCGCTTTGAGCCTGAACACCGAATGCTAAGAACAGAAACAGGTAAAAACACTTTTTCATTGTTTTCAAATTTATTTTCCGGGGTTTGGGTTGTTCAAATGTTCATATCTCGGTAAGCTCGATATGACAGAGTTCAAAAGTTCAAATTGAACTCTTTAAACCTTTTGAACTTGTTTTTATCCTCCCGTCAGTTTCTTGATTTCATTTAGTTTCATCAGGGCTTCAACCGGAGTCAGCGTATTGATATCAATGGAAACCAACTGATCGTGAATTTGCTCCAAAACAGGGTCATTCAACTGGAAGAAACTCAATTGCATATCCGATGAATTTCCGGCCTGAACCACGACATCTTTCACGGATTGAATTTCACTTGAGCGGTGATTCAGTTCCAATTGCTCCAGCATCAATTCGGCTCTTTGAACCACCTTTGCAGGCATTCCGGCTAATTTTGCTACGTGAATTCCGAAACTGTGTTCGCTTCCGCCTTCTACCAGTTTGCGCAGGAAAATGATTTTTTGTCCGACTTCTTTCACGCTCACATTGTAGTTGTGGATGCGCGGAAACTGAACCGCCATTTCATTCAATTCGTGGTAATGCGTTGCAAATAGCGTTTTTCCTTTTGCTTGCGGGAACTCGTGAATGTATTCCGCAATGGCCCATGCAATCGAAATTCCGTCATACGTGCTGGTTCCGCGACCGATTTCATCCAACAGGATCAGACTGCGCTCGGAAAGGTTATTCAAAATGCTGGAAGTTTCGTTCATTTCCACCATGAAGGTCGATTCTCCCGATGAAATATTATCCGAAGCTCCGACACGCGTGAAAACTTTGTCTACAATTCCGAGAATAGCTGCGTCGGCAGGAATAAAACTTCCCATCTGAGCCATCAGGACAATTAATGCCGTTTGGCGCAAAAGTGCACTTTTTCCGGACATGTTCGGCCCGGTAATCATGATGATCTGCTGTTCGTCTTTATCCAGGTAAACATCGTTCGGAACGTAGTTTTCACCGGGTTTCAACTGGCCTTCAATCACCGGATGTCTCCCGTTTTTGATATCGATCACGAAACTGTCGTTTACCGTTGGTTTTGCGTAGTTGTTTTTCGTAGCAATTTCTGCGAAGCCGGTCAAACAATCCAATTGCGCGATGAGATAAGCATTTCGCTGAATTTCACCGACAAAAGCAGCTAGTTTTTGAACCAATTCATGATACAATTGCGCTTCGATTGCAGCAATTTTGTCTTCCGCTCCGAGGATTTTGGTTTCGTATTCTTTGAGTTCGGGAGTGATGTAACGTTCCGCGCTCACTAAGGTTTGTTTGCGGATCCATTCTTCCGGAACCTTGTCTTTATGCGTATTCCGAACCTCCAGGTAATAACCGAAGACATTGTTGAATGCAATTTTCAAGCTTGGAATGCCTGTTTTTTCGGATTCGCGCTCCTGCATGGCTTCTAAATAGTCTTTTCCGCTATCGGAAATTGCCCGCAATTCATCCAGTTCGGTATGAACTCCCGAAGCAATCACCGGCCCTTTTCCGAGCATCACGGCAGGATCTTTCTGCAGGAATTTCTCTACAAGAAGAATAAATTCTTCGCAAGGTTCGATGCGTTTTGATAATTGCTGCAACAAATCGCTTTCGCTGTGCGAACACGCATCCCGCAACGGAGACATGTGTTCCAAAATGCGTGATAAAACGCGCAATTCTTTCGGGTGAATCCGTGAAACGGCCACTTTCGAGATCAAACGTTCCATGTCGCCGATTTCACTCAGTTCATGATCAATTTCTGCCCGGAGCGCGTGTTTTTGAGTCAAATCAGCTACTGCATCGATGCGCAGGTTGATCTGTTCGGTATTTTTAAGCGGCATCACGATCCAGCGTTTCAGCAAGCGATCGCCCATCGGGGTTTTGGTACCGTTGATGACATCATAAAGTGTTTTTCCGCCTTCGTTCAAAGGAGAAATCAATTCCAGGTTTCGGATGGTGAAGCGATCCAACCAAACGAATTTTTCTTCTTCGATGCGCTGAATCTGGGTGATGTGCCCGAGTTTGTCGTGTTGTGTTTCGCCCAAATAGTGCAAAATGGCTCCGGCGGCAACAATTCCGTGTTCCAGGTTTTCAACCCCGAAACCTTTCAATGAATTGGTTTGAAAATGGGAAGTCAGTCTTTCTTTTCCGAAATCTGGAGTGAAAACCCAGTCTTCCAAACGGAAAGTGTAATATTTAGTGCCGAAAAGCTCCTGGAATAATTGATTCTTATTTTTCTGGAAAATGATTTCGCTCGGTTCAAAGCCCTGGATCAATTTATTGAGGTATTCCGTATTTCCCTGGGCAGTGAAAAATTCCCCGGTTGTTACATCCAGGAAGGCAATTCCGTGTGTGTCTTTTCCGAAGTGAATTGCTGCAAGGAAGTTGTTTTGGTGTCCGTCGAGAATCTTATCGCTGAAAGCAATTCCCGGAGTTACCAGTTCGGTTACACCCCGTTTGACTATTGTTTTGGTCATTTTCGGGTCTTCCAGCTGATCGCAGATCGCTACGCGGTGTCCGGCGCGAACCAGTTTCGGAAGATAGGATTCCAGTGAATGATGCGGAAATCCTGCCAATTCGATTTCGGAAGGAGAACCCGCACCGCGTTTCGTGAGAACAATTCCCAGCGTTTTGGAAGCAGTAACTGCATCTTCGCCGAATGTTTCGTAAAAATCTCCGACACGGAAGAGCAATAAAGCTTGCGGATGTTTTGCTTTAATCTGGTTGTATTGCTTCATCAAGGGCGTTTCCGCCGGATCTTTTTCTTTTTTTGACACGGATTCTCTGATTATCGTAGACCTCAAATTTACAATCAAAGTCAGACGGGCGAACATTTTTACAGTTGATAGTTTTCAACAGTTGTTGGTATCTGCTCCAAAATAAAGTTCGAAACGAATTTCTCAGAAAGAATCGGCAAGAAAAGCAAATAAAATCACAAGACCGCCTAAAGTGACTGTAATCATGGAAGCAATTAATCCGAAATAACCAAAGAAGTTCCTGTGATACCGTTCTCTGTTTCTGCGATATCGGATCACGGAAATAATTCCAAAGGTTAAGGATAGAATCAATAAAACTCCTGAAAACACAAGGAAGGGAAGCGCATTCAGTGCTGGAATCGCGAATAATCCCAGCATCACGGCAAGAAAATAAAACCCAAAAGACACAAAGCCTACAGGTTCGAATACCTTCGGTTCGGTTTCCAGTCGGGGATCATCATCTTTTTGATCCGGCGGAGTTGTTTCGGCCTGCTCTGTTGGAGAGTCGTTTGTTATTGTAACAGGATCAGATGATTCTGTTTTTCGGGTGGAAACAGCAGGTTCGTTTGTTGGAGTAATGATTATGGAAACAGGTTTTGTTTCAGATGTTTTTTTGCTGGAAATCACAGAATCTTTTTCAGAATCCTGTTGTGCTGTAATTTCTTTCGGTAGTTGTTTTTCAGGATGAATATCCGGTGCATCTGAAACTGATGTCAGCCTGGTTGTTTCGTTTCGGGCTCTTTCATTGGAGCTTTTCTTTTTCCATTCGATGTAATAACCTTTTTGGAAAACACGCTTTTCAATAGTGCAGTTTGTAAGCAAGGTGAATATCAATGCACAGGTAGTAATGAGGATTCCTTTCGTATTCATGTGGATCAGATTGTATTCGAATATAATGAAAATTTTAGCTAATGGGTTGAAATTGAGGATGACGGCTGGTTTTTTGTGAGTTCTGTACGATTATCCAGGTGTTTTTTTTGCCACGATCCCGATAGCTATCGGGACACAAATTGTCGATTTCATCGACTGCTCGCCTAATGCTTACGCTGAAGCTTCAGCATAGGCGCGCCGGACTCTTTCAACAGGGCAACCGGTAGGTGTCCAAAAATCTGTGCATCGTTCGGCTGAGCTCACGTCGATACCGATAGCTATCTGTACTGTGGGATTTTTTAATCATCACCTAAACTTTCGGGCAAGGTATTGTTCCATTAAGATCGCCCGGATTATTAGACTCCGGCTATATCGGAATGCAACTTTAATTTACACGTTATCCGTGGGAAAACTATTGCATCACATGATTCGGGATTAAAGCCGAATCATTAAATTTGCCCGATGAATCGAAAATTGAAATTGTGGGAGCTTGATCGGGTAGACGAGCAGACATTTAAGCAACAGGAGAAATTCCCCTTGATTATTGTGTTGAATGATATCCGTAGTTTGAATAATATCGGTTCATTTTTTCGTACGGCAGATGCTTTCAACGTGGAGAAAATCTATCTCTGCGGAATCACCGCGCAACCGCCACATCGCGAAATTCATAAAACGGCGCTCGGCGCTACGGAAACCATTGATTGGGAATACCGGAAAGATATCAATGAACTGGTTTCTGAATTGAAAAACTCGGGAATAGCAGTTTGTAGCATCGAACAAGCTGAAAAAACGGTACTTCTTCATGAAATTCCATCTTTGAAAGAAGAAAAATTTGCCCTGGTTTTCGGAAATGAAGTAGACGGAGTAGATCAATCGGTGATTGACTCATCGGATTATATCCTGGAAATTCCGCAATTCGGAACCAAGCACAGTTTGAATGTTTCGGTTTGCGCCGGAATTGTGCTATGGGAATTTGCTAAAAAGTTTATGACTGTTTAAGGTACTTCAAAATCTTCGTTCAGCGCATAAACGATCGGGTTGTCTTTTCGGTAGATGACCTGGAAGGATAGAATCTGTAAAGGTTTTCTATCGCGATTCCAGATGTAAGTGCTCAAAAACGGTTTGTCGAAATGCTTGTACTTCAAATCAATGAATTTCATAGATTGAATCAATGTAATCGTACTGTCTGAACGATTGATAACACCATTTTTCACTTCGCTTGCTTTGAATTGAATGATCGAATCGCCCGATTGTGCAGCAAGGATTAATAAGGGATTTTGTCCGAAATCGGAAAGCTTCAGTTTCACGACAACATCTACCAGGTCCGAAGGTTTTTGAACCAATTCCGACAAGGGTTTGGAATAACCTGGTCCCCATTCTTCATCCCGGTTGAAATGATAGGAGCTGTTGTACCACTTGTTGGGATTATAACCATTAAACAAGTTGTGGTTTTTCGAAAGATCCGCGAGGGGCTTTTCGCTTGGAGAACCTTTTGAAGCCAATAAGGTGGCGGCTGAGAAGTAATTTCGCTGCCAAACAATGTGTGGATATTTTGAAAGAACAATTGCCCGGTAATTTGCCGGCATCAAGGAAGTTGCACCGAGGTAAACGCGGTCGTATTGGTCAAAATAATCATCCAACAAAGAAATTAATTGCTTCTCGGTGAATTTCGGGTTGTTAATAAACAAATAGGATTCCGGTATCTCCAGGTTTTGTCGTTTCTGGTAAAAACGTGTTTTCGGTTCATCGGTAAACAAAATGGTTAGTGTTTTCGGATTTTCTTTATTTGCATCCTGCGCGTCTGTCACAAACTGTTTGAAAATCGGAACATAGAAAATGGAATAATACTTTCTGCTGAAAATTAAAGTGCTGACCAATCCGATGCAAATGCAGCCTACAAAAACGGTGTTCACGATGTCGGATTGTTCTTTGATCCATCCAAAAATGAAGATAAGCAGGAAGGGAAATACAAAAATGAGCACTGAATATTGCAGAACAGCGGAACCATAAATCGAGTAGAAGTAAGCGATGAAATAAACGGTGAAAAATAAGATTCCTGAAAAATAAAGTGGTTTCCGTTGTTTGAGCGTTTTTTTACCATAAGCTCTGCTATAGAGCCAGATTCCGGAAAGTAAGACAACCAATGAAATGGAAAAGTGAAGCACGTAAAAGAGAAAATGAAACAAGAAATCAGATTCCGGTTTTCCAAGCCATTCTCCAACACCGCCATCGCCCAGCTGTTTGAGGAAAATGTTCAGATGTGGGATGTAAGCAACAACAGCGATCGTGCATAGAAGCAGGTATCTCCAAAGGTGTTTTTTTCCGACAAAGAACAAACCCATCAATCCGACCAAAGCGCAAGTCAGCAAGCTGAAATGGTGATTATAGGAACACAGAATGATTGCGAGTACAACATAAAACTGGTGTTTCACACGGTAGTTTTTATAGAAAACCAGTTCGCTCCAATGATAAACCAATAACAATGAAAAAAACAACCCGCTGCTGTAAGGTCGGATGATCTGGCTGAATAAAATGGTGTATTCAGAGCAGGCAATGATAGAAGCTACGATTAAAGCTGCTGTTTTGTTGGACCATCTGAGACTGATTTTGTAAGCCAGGTACACACTTCCGATTCCGCAAAGGATAAATGGAAGTTTTACGATCCATTCGGAATACCCGAAAATTCCCGTCCAGTAATAAAGAAAAACCTGGACAAGCGCCGGGTGCGTGTCGCGGTATTTGACGCCGTAGTTGATAAGGTCGTGAAGATTGTCGAAATCGGTGCGGACCAATGCGCTGAGTTCGTCGTGCATGTAAGGGATTTCTGTCAGATTGTAAAGTCGCAGAATAGCTGCAATGGCCAGGATGAGGACAAGGAGCGGATTTTGCTTTACTTTTTGAAAAAACAGATTGATTGTTGATTGAATCATGGATAACCCTTTCAAGCAAAGGTAATAAAGCTGGTGAAACAGGAAAGGAAAAATTGGAACTGGTTTTGTTCTTGTCAGGAACTCAAAATTGCCATATCGCACTATTGCGAACTGCTCGTCAGGATTGGGCTGTAGCAAGGAAATTTCCCTGTTGGTTTTTCTTCGGAAAGCCCTGATGACATTTCACTTGCACCTGAAACGTAAATTTGCCAATTTGCCAAATGGCAAACCGTTGTTTACGGGCAAAAGGGCTGATTTCGGATAAATTTTGAACCCTGATCCGATAAAAGAAGGCCTTTAGGAGTCAACCTATTTTACCTCGTTTTAGCGATAAGAATCTGGCGAACAATCGTTATTTTTGTAGGACTTTTTATAGAAATAATGATTGAAACAGATATCATAATAATCGGTGCGGGTCCGGTTGGACTTTTCACCGTTTTCGAAGCAGGATTACTGAAATTACATTGCCATTTAATCGATTCATTACCACAACCCGGAGGACAATGTTCGGAGATTTATCCGAAAAAACCGATTTACGATATTCCGGGATTCCCGTCGGTTTTAGCGGGCGACCTGGTTGATAACCTGATGGAACAGGCTGCACCTTTCAAACCAGGATTCACGTTGGGTGAAGCAGCAATGACAATCGATAAAACGGAAGACAACAAATTTATCGTCACAACAGTTAAAGGAACGAAGCATTTGGCTCCGATTGTTATGATTGCCGGTGGTTTGGGAGTGTTTGAACCCCGTAAGCCACCTATTTCGAATATTACGGATTTCGAAGACAAAGGAGTGGAATACATCATCAAAGATCCGGAGTTTTACCGCGGAAAACGTTGTGTTATTGCCGGAGGAGGAGATTCAGCTTTGGATTGGTCGATTTTCCTTGCAGAAAAGAAAATTGCAAAAGAAGTGGTTTTGGTACACAGGAGCGCATCATTCCGCGGACATTTGGATTCCGTTCAGAAAGTGATCAATATGGCGGAAAGCGGTCAGATTACCTTGATTACCGAAGCCGAAGTGGTTGGTTTGGAAGGAGCGGATTCATTGACTCACGTGAAAATTCAGCACAATACGCAAGGTGAAATTTTGCGTGAGACGGATCACTTCATTCCATTATTTGGGTTGAAGCCATCATTAGGACCAATTGCAGATTGGGGGCTGGAAATCGAAAAGAACGCAATCAAGGTAGATACGCTGGATTATTCCACGAATATCCCGGGAATCTACGCGATCGGTGATGTCAATACCTACGAGAATAAATTGAAATTGATCCTGTGCGGATTCCACGAAGGAACATTGGCGGTTCAGTCTGCGTTTGCCCGAATTCACCCGGATAAGAAAAATATTCTGAAGTATACAACAGTGAACGGAGTACAAGGATTTTAAGCTGAAGTGAATCTTCAGTAAAGAGTGGGGACGTGATACATTGCGTCCCCGCTTTGTTTTATGGAACAATTTTTGGTGTTGTGAAACGTTAAAAATGAAAAGAGCTGCTAAACCTTTGGTTGTTTTACAGTTCTTATAACTGGAAATTAAAATCTCAAAAATATGAAAATCGTCATCGCAACAGCATTAGTTATCAGTACGGGGTATTTGGCAAATGCTCAGACCCTGGGGAAAGTTCTTTCAAAAGGAAAAGAGCAATTGACTACGACACCCGGGAAAGGATCGTTAACAAACGATGAAGTAGTCAGCGGTTTGCGTGAAGCGTTGACAACAGGTGCGAAATCGGCGGCAAGTTCTGCGGGTTTGACCGATGGTTTCTACAAGAATCCAAGAATCTTTATTCCATGGCCGGCTGAGGCGAATGAAATGAAAGATAAACTGGTGAAATTGGGAATGCAAAGCCAGGTAACCCAATTTGAAGAATCAGTGAACCGTGCTGCCGAAGAGGCTGCAAAAAGTGCTTACGATGTATTTGCTGCGGCAATTACAGGAATGACGGTTGGCGACGGTTTTGCGATCCTGAACGGAAGCGATACGGCAGCAACACATTATTTGCGTGAAAAAACAACGGCAACGTTAACAGAGAAATTCAAACCGATCGTGAAAACAGCAATGGATAAAGTACGTGTTACAGAATACTGGAATCCGTTGGTTACGAAATACAACAAATTGCCTTTGGTAACGAAGCAAAATCCGGACCTGGAGGCATATGTTACTGCGAAAGCAATTGACGGATTGATGTTGCTGATCAGCGAACAGGAAGCAAAAATTCGTAAAGATCCGGCTGCACAGGTAACGGCCTTGCTTCAGAAAGTATTCGGAAAGAAATAAGAATCCAATGAAACAGCCTGAGAAAGAATCTTTTCTATGACTGTTTTCCGTAATTTTGTAAAGCGATCATTTTGGTCGCTTTTTTAGTAGTTTTATATGTAGAAATAAGTATTGTAAAAGTTCTGATTTGTCCCGGGATAACTATTGGGATTAAGTACCTTGAACTTTTCCACTTTTTAAACTTTTGAACTCTTTTAAATAAGAAACCAATGAAAAGTATTACAGTTACGGAATTGAAATCCTGGATGGATTCAAACGAAGATTTTCAATTGATCGACGTGCGTGAGCCTTATGAAAATGATATTTGTACCTTGAATGGAGTGTTGATTCCGATGAACAATGTTCCGGCAGAATTCGGTCAGATTGACCAAAACAAAAAGGTAGTGGTTCATTGCCGTTCGGGAAAACGAAGCGCAAACGTGATTCAATTCCTGGAGCAGCAACATGGGTATACCAATCTATACAACCTGGAAGGAGGAATTCTTGCATGGATTGAAGAAGTAGATCCTTCTATGGAAGCTTATTAATGTAAAATTGAAAATGGAGAATTGAAAAGTGTGTGTTAGAAAAACTTTTCAATTTTCCGATTTTCCATTCTCAATTATAGTTGAATCGCAAAACAATTAATACGGTTATTATTCTCGGGATACTTTCATTGTTGAGTGTCCTGAGTATTCAATTGTTCTGGATTCATAAAACAACCGAAGCCCAGCGGATTACGGTTCAGATCCAGGAACGTGAAGACAGCCTGAACCTGAAACAATTTTCGGAACGGGCGCATATTGCTTTGAGGGACGTGCTCAAGGAGCTCAATACACACGATGATATCAGTGCCAATTTGTATGGTGCGGTAAAACAAATCCGATCAAATTATTTTTCGGTGGATATCGAAGAAGAGCTGCATCCTTATTACCTCGAGCAATTGCTCAAAAGAGAATTTGACAATCAGAGCCTGAACCAGGACTTTGTTTACGGAATCTATGATTGTTATTCCGATTCGATTGTTTTCGGAAACATGATCAAATACACGAAAGATTCTTCTTATTCGGTTGCAGCGAATGATTCGATCCGGAAAACGTCAAATCAATTGAAATGGAAAAACGACGGACATTATTTCACGGTGCTTTTTCCGAAAGTCAGTTCTTCTTCCATTGATATTGAACGAACGAATGTTTCTCCCTGGATTTACCTCTTCGTGATCCTGCTTTTACTCTTCCTGTTCTTTTTGTTTACGCTGAATGTTATTCTGAAACAAAAGCGTTTGTCGGAGGTGAAGACCGATTTCATCAACAACATGACGCACGAGCTGAAAACGCCGATTTCAACGATTGGTCTTTCGAGTGAGCTGTTGTTGCGGGGAGATTTTAAGGAAGATCCGGATCGCTTGAAACGCTATGCCGAGATTATTTACAAAGAAAACAAACGTCTTGAAAACCAGGTGGAACGTGTGTTGAATGTGGCGAAACTGGATAAGGAAAAACTGGCCCTGAAAAAAGAGTCCTGCTCGATTCATGACCTGATCCTGGAAGCAAAAGACAGCTTTGATATCAATCAAACGGATCAGGGCGGAGAAATCGATTTGCTTCTGGATGCGGAAAAAGACGTTCTGATGATGGATGAGGTTCATATCACGAACGTGATTTACAACCTGCTCGATAATGCGGTGAAATACTGTAATGTAGTACCGAAAATTGATATTCGTACCTGGAACGATTCCCAGTCGTTCTATTTGTCGATCTCCGATAACGGAATCGGGATGAAACGGGATGATCTTAAAATGATCTTCGATAAATTCTATCGTGTTCCAACCGGAAATGTTCATGATGTGAAAGGATTCGGACTTGGCTTGTATTATGTGAAGCTGATTGTGGAAGAGCACGGTGGAACAATCCAGGTAAAAAGTCAGCTGGGGAAAGGAACGACCTTCCTGATGAAATTCCCGTTGAAGTAAGAGCCAGCGATCTAAGAAGTATTCCGAAGAAAAAACAAGCTATCTTTGTTGTATGCAAGGGCTTATTAATCGCATTTTTTCAATCCGGACGGAAGAGGATTTCAACCAATGTGCGCTGGAGGTATTTCGTTTCCAGAAAGAACATGTTCCTGTTTATAAAACATACCTGGAGTTGATTCACAGACCTGAACCGACGCATTATTCGGAAATTCCGCATTTGCCGATTGCTTTTTTCAAAACGCACCGGATTCTTGCAGAAGGAAAAGAAGTGCAGCAGGTTTTCAAAAGCAGCGGAACAACCGGAATGGTTCGCAGTACACATTTTGTAGCGGATTTATCACTTTATGAGCGTTCTTTTATCCCGACATACGAGCAGTTTCTCGGAAAACTGGAAGACCAGATTATCTATGCGCTATTGCCGAATTATGTTTCACAGGGAGAATCCAGTTTGGTTTACATGGTTGATAAGCTGATTGCAAAAACCAATGATGAGTTGTCGGGTTATTATCTCGAAAGTCCTGAAAGTTTACTGCATGCTATTTCTGAAGGCAGAAAAACCGGTAAGAAACTGGTTTTGTTCGGTGTTTCCTATGCATTGCTGGATTTGGCAGGACTGAAACCGGATCTCCACGATGTGACAGTGATCGAAACAGGTGGGATGAAAGGAAAACGAAAGGAAATGACCAAAGAAGAAATGCATCGCGAACTGATTGCAGGTTTCGGTTGTGAGTACATTGCTTCCGAATACGGAATGTGCGAATTGCTTTCCCAGGCTTACAGCGATAAAAACGGATTGTTTGAATTGCCGCCTTGGATGAATATTTCCCTGCGGGAAGTCAATGACCCTTTCGAACGTTTGACCAAAGAAAAAACGGGCGGAGTGAATGTTATGGACCTGGCGAACCTATATTCCTGTGCTTTTATCGAAACGCAGGATTTAGGCCGGATGGAAGACGGGAAGTTGCGTTTGATGGGGCGTTTTGATCATTCGGACATTCGTGGCTGCAACTTGCTGGTCGGAAATTAACTTTAAAGAATTACGTCCCGATAGCTATCGGGATACGAATTACGAATGAATTGTTTTAGTAAGTTCTCGGAATTAGGAATTCAGCATTCGTAATTGCCCATAGTTTCGTATTTTTGAATAACAGTCATTTAGAATTAAATGGATTCAACCATTCAGCATATTATCCGCACACGTTCCAACGAATTATTTGATAAAGTCAAAGGGTACCGGGAACATATGCACCGTTTTCCCGAATTGTCGTATGCGGAATACAATACGATGAGTTTCGTTGCGCAGCAATTGGAGAAAATCGGGATTCCATATCAAAAGGAGGTAGCCGGAACCGGTATTTTAGGAATCATCCGTTCCGAAAAGCATACGAAAAATGCATCGTGTATCGGTTTGCGTTCGGAATTGGACGCTTTGCCGATTACGGAACAAAACAATTGTGCTTACAAATCCACGGTTGATGGAGTGATGCATGCCTGCGGACACGACGTTCATACGGCGATTCTGCTTGGAGCTGCTGAAATTATCTGGGAGAACAAAGAATTGCTGGAACATCCGGTGAAATTATTTTTTCAGCCGGGAGAAGAAAAAAATCCGGGTGGAGCTTCGTTGATGATTGCCGATGGAGCCTTGAAAAATCCCCCGGTTCATGAAATGTACGCCTTGCATGTATTTCCGGAAATGGAAGTCGGGAACGTCGGGTTCAGACCGGGCTTGTATATGGCTTCCTGTGACGAAATTTATATTACAATAAACGGAAAAGGAGGTCATGGTGCAACACCACATCAAACCATCGATCCGATTATGATAGGAGCACAATTGCTTACCGGGCTGCAACAGATTGTGAGCCGGAAATGTGATCCGAAAGTTCCCTGTGTGTTGTCTTTCGGGCATTTTGAAGCACTTGGAGCAACGAATGTGATTCCGGAAAAAGCCATTCTGAAAGGAACTTTCCGCACGATGAACGAAGCCTGGAGAAAAGAAGCGCTCGAAATGATTGCCGGGCATGTGCATTCAACCTGCCAGCAGTTCGGAGCTACGGCCGACCTGGAAATATCAAAAGGATATCCCTACCTGGAAAATGATCCTGTTTTGACGGAGAAAATGGTTCACAGGAGTGAAAAGTTCTTTGGGAAAAGCAATGTAGAAGCATTACCGATTCGCCTGACTTCGGAAGATTTTTCGTTTTATGCGCAGGAAATTCCGGTATGTTTCTTCCGTTTGGGAGTTCGGAATGAAGATTTAGGCATCATTTATGGAGTGCATCATCCGAAATTTGATATCGACAGTAAAGCATTGATTGTAGGAATGCAGGCAATGTGTTTAGCAGCATTTGAGTTATAGCCTATGAAAAATTGGTTGTTTTTTATCCCGATTACCTTTTTAATCCTTTCATGTGGAGGCGGAGAAGAGGTACATGAAACGGAAGTTTACCAAATCCGGTCGATCGGAACACTTTCTACCACGGAATATACGCTTGGAAAAATCATCAAATGGAATGATAAAGGCGAATGGTATAAATTCGGTGACCGGAAAATTTTGCTGAGTTGTAAAGCTACAGTGAAAGCCGGAGTGAATCTGAACGCATTGAAAGATTCGGATATTGAAGTGAAAGGAAAAACAATTACCATTCAGCTTCCACCACCTGAAATCGTTTCGTTTGAAATGGATCCGGACCTGATCCGCACGGAGATGACAGAAGTGAACGGATTCCGGTCGAATTTCTCACAGGATGATAAAGCGCAGGCTTTGCAAAAAGGAGAAGAATCAATTCGGAAAGATTTGAAAAAACTCAATATTTTGGATGAGGCAGAACGAAACGCCAAAACGTTTTTGATTGATTTTTATAAGAACCAGGGATTTGAACAAGTAATCGTACATGAGACGCCAAAGGATAAAAGAAATACGGACACTGATCATTAGATTAGCACTTGTTGCGCTTATAGTATTTGTAGGATATTGGGTCTATAAGTTGTTTTTCAGGGAAGCATCTAAAGATGAAATTGTGTTGGACGAAACACCGTTAAAGGTGGAACAGATTCGTTCCATTCTACAATTGAACACCCTGAAATTCCAGGATGAAGCAGTAGTGGATACAGTTGAATATTATAAATCGGGAACAGATGCGTTGATGGGATCGCTGGACAAACTCATGGATGTGGATCAGATCAAACATGGTTTAAGCGGCGACGGAGTGAAAAGACGTCTGACCTTGATCATGAAAGGAGAATTACTTTACGGAGTCGACTTGCAACGAAAAGATTTCCAATTTGTGTCGAAAGAAGATACTTTGATGATACTCATTCCGAAGCCCGAGTTACTTTCCATTGCTCTTAATCCGAAAGGAACGGAAGTATATATCGAAAACGGAGAATGGAAAGATTACGAACGTTTGTCTTTGCAACGTAAAGCCAGAAACAAGATGATTGCTTCCGGGAATCGCCTGAAATTGGCGGAACGTGCAAAAGCTCCGTTGGAAAAAGCATTGAGAGCTTTGGTAAAAACGGATAAAGTATTAACCATCAAATTTGAAGAATAGATGCGGAACGTTTTTGGTGTTTTTGTTGCTTTTTTAAGCATTTCCCTTTCGTTTTCCCAGGCAGATACGAGTAAACTGCAATTCGTTTTTGTAGGAGATATCATGCAGCATGGCGGGCAAATTGCCGGAGCGTACAATGCAAAGAAAGACGCGTACGATTACCGCGACTGTTTTCAGTTTGTAAAACCAATCATCCAAAAAGGAGATATTTCGATTGCGAACCTGGAAGTAACGCACGCCGGAAAGCCCTATAAAGGTTATCCGCAGTTTTCGGCTCCCCCGGAATTGTCGGAAAGTTTGGTAGACGCCGGGTTCAATGTGATCATTACGGCGAATAATCACAGTTGCGACGGTGGAGCGAAAGGAGTGATCAAAACGCTCGATGTGCTGGATCGTTTGGGAGTAGCACACACGGGAACGTTTCGCAGCAAAGAAGAGCGAAATAAGAATTATCCTTTATTGGTTCAGAAAAACGGCTTCCGGGTGGTGATCATGAATTACACCTACGGAACAAACGGTTTGTCAGTTGCAGCTCCGTTGATTATCAATTACATTGACAGTGCCGTGATGTTGGTTGATTTCAAAAAAGCACGCGAAATGAAGCCGGATCTGATTGTTTGTACTTTGCATTGGGGAACGGAATATCAATCGCTTCCGAATGCCTATCAGAAGAATTGGGAAAAATTCTGTTATGATCAGGGTGCGGATATGGTAATTGGCGGACATCCGCACGTGTTGCAGCCTGTAGAAGTAAAAGAAGTGGGTGGAGAAAAGAAACTGACCGCCTGGTCGCTTGGAAATTTTGTCTCGAATCAGCGCGACCGCTACAAGGATGGTGGAATGATCCTGATGGCGGAAGTGGAAAAGAAAGACCATAAAACTGTTTTAGGAAATGTCGAACAGGTGTTTACCTGGGTTTATCCACGCCAGGAAGCGGTTGTGAAACCGTTCTATATTTTACCGGAGTTCAATTATACAGATTACCGGCCTGATTTCTTTGATGCGGAATCTAAGGTGAAATACGATTTGTTTTTCTCCGATTCACGTGCTTTGTTTAAAGAACATTCCAAAGGAACGAGCGAGTATCCGCTAAGTAAAGATGAGGTCATCACGAATTATTATGTAAAATTGCTGAAAGGATATTACGCCCAGGAGTACCCGGTTGAAGTTTATAAAAACGCGGAGATTATTGAACCCGGGTTCAAAGCCTTGTTGCATAAAGTTCTTGGAGCTGACGGCGAGTATCATTGGGTTGTCGGTTATTTTGAAACCGAAGCGGAGGTGAAAAAAGCCCGAGTTCCTGAAGCGTTTATCGCTCAACCCAAACATGTATTTATTTCACCGACAGAATATAAAATCATTCAATGAAAGTATCATTAATCGTTGCAATGGACAACGAACGGGGAATTGGAAAGAACAATGATTTGATGTGGCATTTACCGGCCGATATGAAATTCTATAAGGAAACTACCAGCGGACATATTGTGGTGACGGGCCGGAAAAATTACGATTCCATTCCTGAAAGATTCAGGCCTTTGCCCAACCGGGAAAATGCAGTTTTGACCCGAAATGCAGAATATGAAGCTCCGGGAGCCTTGGTGTTTTCTTCTTTGAATGAATGCCTTGAACATTATAAAAATGAAACGGAACGAACAGTTTTCATTATCGGTGGCGGGCAGATTTATAAGGAAGCAATGGATTTGGACATAGTTGATGAAATGTTTATTACGCATGTCGATCATGTTTATGGTGCGGAAACCTTTTTCCCGGCTTTTGATGAAGCTAAATGGAAAGTGGAAACTGTTTTTGAACATGGGAAAGATGAGAAGCATGAAGTGAATTTTGTGGTGAAGGAATATACCCGAATCTGATCGTTTTATTTGTCAATTGCAAATTTGCCAAATGGCAAACCGGGAATCCAGGACGTTTTAGTAGAAGTTGCTTGTTTTTAAGTGGATAGCAAAGATTACACGTTAAACTTAAAACTATATATTTAACTAATAAATTCATTTGACACGAGCCAACTTTCTGTCAGTATTTTCGTTTTCTACTAAAACTTAACTTATGAAAAAGATCTTAAACCATTCTTTGTTGTCACTTTTTCTGTGCACATCGGTTGCACATTTTGGCAATGCTCAATCGACTTTAGCGGTAAATTGCTACGATACGGATACTCCTTTTAATTCTGTTTCGCTGGATGAAAACGTTGTTGAATATGGACTTGTAACTACTGAACCCGGATTTTACGTTGCTGTTTTCGATCAAAGTACGTGTTCGGCTTGGGGAACGAATTACAACGGTGCAAATCCGGGTCATTCTTGCGGAAACTTCAATGAAGCCA
>VFQP010002254.1_pt1 | contig 22212 bp, 15 predicted proteins | sample 3512351 | NCBI WGS metagenome assembly VFQP01 (sample SAMN10412372, study PRJNA504923) | tailings metagenome | isolation source: Relicate 1 Philex TSF1 revegetated site | place: Philippines: Tuba, Benguet | collected 2017-08-29
CGTTTCCGCTGTTATTATAAACCTGTGCTTTATATTTCAGGTTGATCGGTTGATTCAGATCCGTCGCAGACAAATCATACGTTGCAGCCCAACCGCAATCGGAAACCAGATATCTTAAAACACCTGAAATTTCAGATGGAGCATCGGTATCGATCAATACAATCACCTGGTTGCTCCGCTGGTTTTCAACGTAATTCAATTCCGTCAGTTTAAAGCGTGCTTCGTTGATTTTAATGCTCAGAACTTCCTGTTCCTTACGGATTTTAGTAACCGTTTTGTTAATTTCAAAAGTACGCGTGCGATAGTATTCTCCGGCAGCTTTTATCTGGTCGATGGTCAGAGAAGCCGTTCCTTTCAAATCTTTGTTGGTATTCATAATGCCTAATTCGGCCTGGTAAGCACTCAGCAGGTCGACATTCATCTGGTGACGGTCTTTCAACTGTTCCAGGGAATCATTCAGGATTTTTATCCGCGGATTCCATTGTTCGGCTGCCAGGAAATCCATCTCAGTGGATACTGAAACCAGGCGGAAATTTCCGGATCCTGTGAATTGAATGGTTCTCGGATCAGCAAATGCGGAAATTCCTGAAAAAATGACTTTGTTTCGCCCTTTTACAAGTTTTACCGGAGTTTCATGAGTCATTTCTCCGGCGGTCAGGAAGAGTTTTACCCGCTTGATATCCGTTTTAAGCACTTGCTCGTGGATATTCTGAGTAAAGCCGGCTATTGGAAGAAGGAGGAACAACAGGTTTACAAATTGTTTTTTCATAGAATTGGGTTTACGTGTACTACAGCTAAATTAGACTTTCGTTCAAAATCTAAAAAGTTTTATTTTTAACTTATTGTGTTAAAATAAAAGTATTGTTAAATAAATATTTTTACCTAATTTTGCATTCCGAAAATAAAAATAAAATGAATCTGAGATTATTAGAATCAGTAGCCAGCGAATTTGGTACCCCGGTTTACGTGTATGACGAAGCAAAAATTATTTCTCAGTACAAGCGTCTGAAAAATGCTTTTGGTTCACAGGAAGTGAAATTGCATTATGCCATGAAGGCGTTGAGTAATGTGAATGTCCTGAAAACACTAAAGGACCAGGGAGCCGGTTTGGATGCTGTTTCTATCGAAGAAGTATTGCTCGGATTAAAAGCAGGATTTAGCCCGGAAGAGATCATGTACACTCCGAATGGTGTTGCTTTTTCAGAAATTGAAGAAGCGGTTGCGCTCGGCGTGATGATTAATATTGATAATCTCAGCGTTCTGGAGCATTTCGGATCAGTTTATGGCTCTGAAGTTCCGGTTTGTATCCGGATCAATCCGCACATTCTTGCCGGCGGACATGCGAATATCTCGGTGGGGCATATCGATTCGAAATTCGGTATTTCGATTCATCAATTGCGCCATATTCAACGGATCGTGGAACACTATAAATTGCATATTGTAGGTTTGCATATGCATACCGGAAGCGATATTGTGGATGCAGACGTGTTTTTACAGGGAGCAGAATTGTTATACCAGGCAGCAACTTATTTCCCAGAATTGCAGTTCATGGATTTCGGTTCCGGGTTTAAAGTGGCCTACAAGGAAGGAGATTTTGTAACACCGATCGAAGAGATCGGGAAGAAAATCGGGAAGTCCTTTCAGAATTTCTGTAAAGAATACGGAAGAGAACTCGAATTGTGGTTTGAACCGGGAAAATTCCTGGTAAGTGAAAGCGGTGTGCTGCTGGTTTCCGTGAATGTGGTGAAACAAACCACTTCAACTGTTTTCCTGGGGGTGAACAGCGGTCAAAATCACCTGATCCGCCCGATGTTCTACAACGCTTATCACCGCATCGAAAATATTTCCAATCCGGAAGGACAGCAGAAATTGTATTCCGTTGTCGGATATATCTGCGAGACGGATACGTTTGCGTATGACCGCCCGATTTCGGAAGCGAAAGTGGGGGATACGCTGGCGATTTACAATGCGGGAGCTTATGGCTTCAGCATGAGCAACCAGTACAATTCGCGGTTAAGACCTGCAGAAGTGTATATCCGTGACGGTAAAGCAATGTTGATTCGACAAAGAGAAACACTGGATGATATCATCCGAAATGAAATAGATCTGTCAAAAAATTCATCCTACACTACACTGGTGAATCAATGAGAAGGGATTACTTTTCGTTAACCTGATTTGATCTAGCCGGTACCTTGACTGCCGGCTTTTTTATTTAACCACATAGTTACATAGAACACATAGTAGCATCCAATTCTTCACCTTCGGCGAAGCTTTTTCCTGAAACGTTTAAGAAGTGGCTTTTGTCAGAGCAAGTAAAAGTGTCTTACATGGATACAGTAAAACAAAAACTATGTGACCTATGTTCCTATGTGGTTCGGTTACTTTTCATTCTTGCAACGATCATCAGATCAGTATCGGTTTCATTCTCTGAAATAGCATATTCCTGCGTACGGACGGACAGGATTTCAAATCCTAAAAATTCGAGTTCCCGGCTTAAGTAAGAACTTTCGTAGTAATGCATCATCACTTGTTCTCCTGTGCTGGAAGCCCTGAACCTGGAATTTTCATAAAGATCTTCCATCGTACTGAGATAAAACGCTCCACCCGGATTGAGAATTGTATGGACATTTCTCAGGAAACCTTGTACCTGCACTTTTGACAGATATGGAAAGAGAAATCCGACTATGATTGCGTCAAAAGATTGATCCAATGCTTCCAATTCCAGGGCATTATAAACCTGGAAACGCGCATCCGGGTTATTTGTTTGAGCCAGGTGAATCATATTCGGAGCCAGGTCAATGCCAAGTAAATCCAGGTCCGGTCTTTTTTTTAGCAGGTAATGGCTGATATTTCCTGGGCCACATGCAATATCCAGAACCTTGGCACTCGGTTTAACGTGATCCAGGAACTTGTCCAGATCGGGTTGGTATGCATCTACCGAAAAGAAGCGCTGCTGATAGGAATCGGCAAGTTTGTTGAAGAGTTCTACGGCTTTTGCGTTTTCAGTATTTTCCATCACAAAGAAGTGTAAGTTATCGGAAAGCTACATGTTTTTTATTAAACAATCCGTTGGAATTCAGTTAAATCTATTATTTTCTTTGATATTAGCAACCCCTTTATCTTAATTTCGTCAGTACTAATAGAATTTGTAAAATAATTCATTACACTATGAGATTACTACTACTAGCAGCAATAGCTACGGCTTTTGGTGCAACTACTGCTTATGCGCATACCCGATTTGCGCACCACACACCTGTGTATCGACTGAGGCCCGCCGATACAATATCTGCCGATTCATTGCAAAAGTTTTATCAGCGCATTGACCTGCTTTCTGTTTTCGAACTGAAGAAAATGAGGGAATCCTATATCTATAAGAACAGAACCCAGCCTTCGAATCAGAACAAGCAGATTTTGCTTTATGTGGAAGAACGATTAAAACTTGCGAAATGAAAAGGTTGATTCATCTTCTCGTGTTTGTTCTGATCAGTTTGTCAGGATTTACACAGCCTCCATGTGGTTCTAACCCAGCAGCAGGAAATACGTGTGCCCAAGCAACACCTATTTGCGAGTTGAACGGTTATTGCGGAAACACATCGGCTTCGTATACTGCGAATTACTGGAGTTCTTCGTGCGGATTTTTAGGATTGTTCGATTGCGGATTGTCGGGAGAATTCTGCGGTTCGATCGAAAACAACTCTTTCCTGAGTTTTGTAGCATCTTCTACATCGATTTCATTTGATGTATGGGTGTATAATTCCACTTACGGAGACGGAATCCAGATCATGATTTTTTCTGCGAACAATTGTTCCGGAAACGTGACTTCATATTACTGTGATGAGCTGGCACCTTCCTCGTCTTCTCAAAACGTATCGGCCAGCGGATTAACTCCCGGAAATACCTATTACATCATGATCGACGGTTTTGCAGGGGATGTTTGTGATTACACGTTTGCAGCGAATTCAGGAGTCGCGATTCCGGTAGATGTGACACCGGTTACTTCAACGATTTGTGCCGGACAATCGGTGGCGCTGACTGCAACCGGTGGAAACGGAGTGTATAACTGGAATGCTTCTCCGAATTTAAGCGGAACTACAGGAGCTACCGTTACGGCAACCCCACCTTCAACGCCGGGAACTTACACGTATACGGTCAATTCATCCGGAGGAAACCCGATGTGTCCGTCCTCAACTTCTGCAACGGCAACCATTACCGTAAATTCTTGCGGAGGTTGTACGGTAACAGCAGGTAACAGCGGAAATGTGTGTGAGGGAACTCCGACGTTTAACCTGACTGCAACAAATGTTGCCGGAGCGACTTTTAACTGGGTTGGTCCGAACGGATTTACTTCAACTGCCCAAAACCCGACAGCTGTTCCGGTTCCTGCAACTGCCGGATCTTATACATATACCGTTACGGCCACGGTTGCCGGAGTTCCCTGTAGTTCGACTACAACCTTGGTTGTTAATCCGACGCCAACAATTACAGCTCCGGTTACAACCTTATGCGCAGGAGCCACAACAACTTTAACCGGTTCCGGAACGGCACACGCTTCAACACCTTGGACTTCTTCCAATACGTCTGTAGCAACAGTTTCGGCGAGTGGTGTAGTAACGGCTGTGTCGACGGGAACAACCACTATCACTTTTATGAATTCCGGATCCTGTACTCAAACGCAGGCGATAACGGTTGTTGCGAATCCAACAGCTTCCATTTCCGGAAGTACAACGATTTGTTCGGGATCCAATGCGACGATAACCTTTACAGGAACTCCGAATGCGACGGTCACGTACCAGGTCGGAGGATCAAACCAGACGATTGTCCTGGATGCGGCAGGAAATGCAACCGTTTCTGTTTCGCCTGCAAGTACAACGACTTATTCCTTGTCGAGTGTGCAGATCAACCCGCCGGGTGGATGCACTTCAACGATTTCCGGTTCGGCAACCGTTACGGTTTCTCCGCTTCCGGTAGCAACTGCTGTTCTCCCAATCGATGTATGTACGGGAAGTAATGTGACTGTTCCTGTATTTGTGTCAACTCCTGCAGGAGCCACGTTTAGCTGGTCGAATAACAATCCTGCGATCGGGCTGGCTGCAAGCGGAACAGGAAACATTCCGTCATTCGCAGGGTTGAACCCGGGAACAACTCCGAACAGTGCAACAATTACGCTCACACCAACCTTGAACAGTTGCGTAGGAACAGCGATCACTTTTGTTATTACGATCAATCCGCCGCCGATTGCAAATGCCGGAACGGATGTTTTTCTTTGCCAGGGTGTTTCCGGAGGAAATCAGCTGGGATCTCCGCCAGTTTCAGGAAATTCCTATTCATGGTCTCCGGCAACAGGTTTAAGCGACGCAACAATTGCAAATCCGACCTTCAGTACTTCTGCTCCGGGAACAACCACTTATACGTTGACAGTTACAAATGCTGCAGGCTGTACCGGTTCTGATGTGGTGGTTGCAACCGTATTTGCACTTCCGGTGGTTTCGTTTTCGAGTGATATCACGGCAGGATGTAATCCTCAGTCGATCATTTTTACCAATAACAGTGTGAATTCGGTTAACTGTACCTGGAATTTCCAGGGATTCGGAACTCAGAGCGGGTGTGGAACAGTTACTCAATTGTATAATGCAGCAGGAGTTTTTGACGTAGGATTGACCATTACAGATGCAAACGGTTGTACCAATTCGGCCACCAATGCGGGAATGATCTCTATTTTTCCGCAGCCGGATGCAAGTTTCAGTGCTAATCCGACTCAGACAAGTATTGTTGATCCGTATGTTGTATTTACGAATAGTTCTTCTTCTGCGACTAATTATGCCTGGGATTTTGGTGACGGAAGTACATCATCTGCATTCAGTCCGTCTCATACATACCCGGAAACTCCCGGATCTTATACCGTGATGCTTTATGCTTCTTCAGGTCCTTGTATTGATTCGGCCTGGACGACGGTGGAAATCCTGGATGAATTCATTTATTACATTCCGAATACATTTACCCCGGATGGAGATGAATACAACAATGTATTCCTGCCGATTTTCAATAATAGTTTCGACAAGCAGTCCTACACCATGCTGATTTTTAACCGTTGGGGAGAGGTGCTTTTTGAAACACATGATCTGGCGGTTGGCTGGGACGGAACGTATTTCGGGGAGATGTGCAAGGAAGGGCAATACACGTATAAAATTGTAATCAAACAACGAAACAAGGATAAACGGATTGAAGTGGTCGGACATATCAATCTCTTCAGATAAAATTAAAAAACCGGGGTGAAAATTTTTCATCCCGGTTTTTGTTAATTTAAGCTACCACACCTAATTATTAGAAATCTTCCTGGTTTTCGGGACGAGTTTCTTGCGTTCCCGGATATGCAATGCTTTGTGATAAATGATCGGGAAGACCAGTAGCGTAAAGACAGTTGCTGTTACCAATCCTCCGATAATCACAATGGCAAGCGGTTTCTGACTTTCAGAACCGATTCCGCTGCTCAGTGCGGCAGGAAGCAAACCGATTGCAGCCATCATTGCGGTCATAATTACCGGTCTGGTGCGGATTTTTACGGCGTTTACAATCGCCTGACCCAAATCATCCAGTGTTTTAGCCTGTTTATGGAATTCAGAAATGAGAATTACACCGTTCTGAACACAAATTCCGAAGAGCGCAATGAAACCGACTCCTGCTGAAATTCCGAAGTTCATACCTGTAATATGCAAGGCCAGGATTCCACCGATTAAGGCAAACGGAACGTTGATCAATACATATGCGGCATCTTTTGCATTATTGAACATAATAAACAGGAGAATGAAAATCATAACCAAACTAATAGGTACTACCTGTGATAAACGCTTACTGGCACGTACCTGATTTTCAAATTCTCCTGTCCAACCTAATTTATATCCTGCAGGAAGTTTAATATGCGTATTGACATTGTGTTGTGCTTCTGCAATGGTGCTTCCCAAATCCCGTTCACGAACAGAGAATTTCACCCCGATGAATCGTTTCGTATTGTCTCGGTAAATGAAAGCCGGACCTGTGATCTGCTTCACAGTTGCTACTTCTTTCAGAGGAATACGGTTTCCGGTAATGGTCGGAATCATCAGCATCAGGATGTCGTCTTCGTTTTTACGGAAATCTTTGTCATAGCGGATCCGGATATCGAATTTCTTCTCACCTTCGTATTTCTGGGTCGCTGTTTTACCACCGATTGCCATTTCAATCACGGCCTGGGCTTCGGATTTCGTGACTCCGTAAATGGCCATTTTTTCTTCGTCCAAAACAACACTCATTTCCGGCTGTCCGACATTTCGAAGAATTCCGACGTCTTTAATTCCGGGAACGTCTTTGATCTGTGCAATTACCTGGTTGGCATATTCGTCCAGTTTGTCCAGGTCATCACCATAGATTTTAATGGCGTTGGAAGCTTTGATACCCGCGGCTGCTTCAGCAACGTTGTCGATAATCGGCTGGGAATAGTTGAAGGTAATTCCCTGGTATACACTCAGGCTTTTATCCATTTCATCCACGATTCCGTCCATGGTAATTTTCCGTTTCCATTCGGCTTTCGGGAATAAATCTACCTGGAATTGCACGAAGTAGAATCCGTTCGGATCCGTTCCGTCGTTACTTCGCCCTGTTTGAGAAAGTACGGATTTTACTTCCGGGAATTTCTTCAGTTTTTCGCGGAGTTCGTTTGTGATCTTCACACTTTCGGTCAAAGACGTACTCATGGGCAATTCTGCAGTAACCCATAAGGCGCCTTCATTCAGCGGCGGCAGGAATTCTGTTCCCAACCAACGGGTAGAAACAACCGTAACTCCGAAACATGCCGTTGCAATCAGCAAGGTCAGCTTTTTGCGTCTGAAGGTCCAATTAAATCCTCTTTCAATGGTTCTGCTGACAAAACGGGTGAAGAAGTTTTCTTTTTCTTTCACATTTTTATTGAGCAGGATGGAACTCAAAACCGGAACAAGCGTCAGGGTAAAGATCAATGCACCCAGCAAGGCGAAACCAAGTGTCCACGCCAACGGAGAGAACATTTTTCCTTCTACTTTTTCAAAGGAGAAAATCGGAAGCAGGGCAGAAATGATGATCAGTTTCGAGAAGAAAATGGCTTTCCCCATCTGAACTCCTGTTGTACGGATCAAGCCCATTTTTGCCAGTTTATTGAAGCGTTCCGTTCCGACTTGTTTGGCTTTGTGGTCAAGAGCAACGAATATTCCCTCGACCATGACGACGGCTCCGTCAATGATGATCCCGAAGTCGATTGCACCTAAAGAGATGAGGTTTGCACTCATTCCTTTCAGATACAGCATGAAGAAGGCAAATAACAAGGAAAGCGGAATCACCACGGCAACAATCACGGTTGTTCTCCAGTCGGCCATGAAAATAAATACGACCACCGTTACGAGTACGATTCCTTCCAGCAAGTTGTGCATGACCGTTTCCGTACAATAGGTCATCAGGTTGTCGCGGTCGTAGAATGTTTCCATCTTCACATCCGAAGGAAGGGTGGAAGTATTCAGTTCTTCGATCTTTTCTTTTACACGCGCCAGAACTTCACTCGGATTTTCTCCTTTTCGCATCACGACGATTCCTTCTACCACATCGTCATTTTTTCCAAGACCAACCTGGCCAACCCGCGGTGCGCTTGATTCTTTTACTGTCGCGACATTTTTAACCAACAGCGGGTTGCCGTTGAAAATGTCTACGATCGTGTTTTCAATATCGGTTTGACTGTCCAACAGCCCGATTCCACGTACAACGTAGGCCTGGCCGTTTTTCTCGATCACGTCACCACCGACATTCAGATTCGAGCGGTGAACGGCATCGTACAATTCCAGCGGAGTCAGGTCGTATTGCTGCAATTTGACCGGATCAACTGAGATTTCATAGATCTTTTCCTGTCCACCGAATGCAACCACGTCCGCCACTCCGGAAACACTGCGCAACTCGCGGTCGATTGTCCAGTTTTGAATCGTCAGCAAATCCCGTGAATCCCTGTCTTTACTGGTGAGAATATAGCGGAATATTTCTCCTGTGGGACCGTAAGGAGGTTGTACATCGGCATCGACTCCGTCCGGGAGCTGGACGTTTTTCAATAAGTTATTGACCTGTTGCCGGGCGAAGAAATCGTCTACGTCGTCCTCGAAAATCACCTTAATTACAGATAGTCCGAACATCGTGACACTGCGTACATTGGTTTTCTTCTGTACGCTGTTCATGGCAATTTCGATCGGGGTAGTTACGAAGCGTTCAACTTCTTCTGCACTCCGGCCGTTCCACTCGGAAACGATAATGATTTGTGTATTGGTTACATCCGGAAATGCTTCGATAGGAATCCGGATATAGCTGATCACACCTGCGATGATCAGTAATCCCACCCAAAAAAACGTAAAAAACTTGTTTTTCAGGGAAAAGGAAAGAATACTTTTAATGAAATTGTTCATATTTCCCTGTTTTAATCATTTAGTGCGTCGTAGATCAATAAACCGTTTTTTGAAATGATTTTTTCGCCTGGTTTCAATCCGTGTTTGATGTAGGAAATATCGCCGAGTTGTCGATACACTTCAACTTCCCGTGTTTCAATATCGTGGCGGTTTTTGAAAACCATGATCCAGTATTTGCTCTTGTCGAAAATGATGGAAGAAGAAGGAACGGTAATCATCTGTTGATTTTCCGAATAGTGGACATCTACCGTACAATTCATTTCCGGTTTCAGGTTGAAGTCTTCGTTCGGAAGGGAAATCCGGATTTTCATGGATTTCGTCTGCGCATCGATGACGTTATAGATTTTCTGGATTTTTGCATAATATGGTCTGTCCGGAAATGCCAGTGTTTGAACCGTTACGTCGTATCCTTCCTTGATCTTACTGATATCAATCTCGTTTACATTGGCTACCGCCCAGATTTCTTTTGTTTCAGCGATGGTAAACAATGCTTCCGGATCTGTGGAACGAAGCTGCTCGTTCTGAAAAAGTGTTTTGGTAATCACGAAGCCACTCATAGGAGCAACGATGTTGTAAACCGATCCCGATTTCAGGTTGTAGATCGAATAGATTTCATTGATCCGTTTCAGTTCTGCCTTAGCATTTTCGAGTTCTTTGGCAGCCAGCGTCAAATCTTTTTCGGAGTTTAATTTCCCGTTAAACAAATCTTTTGCAACCTGCAGGTTCTTTTCTGCCGTTGCCACACCGTTGATCGCATCGAGGCGTTCTTTTTGAAAACCTGCGATCTCGACACTCTGGATGCTTGCCAGGATTTGTCCCTGTTTCACGTAATCTCCCAAACCGACGTTAATGGAAGTTACCACCCCGCTCAGAATCGGGTAGATTTGAGCCATTTTATTGTTGTCGGCTTCAATTTTCCCGAAAAGGCGGATGCTGTTTTTGACATCCTGGTTGCTGGTTGTATAGAATTCACATTTCTTCAGCATGGCATCGCTCATAGTGAATGTTTCGATGTTGTCTTCAGGTTCCTTGTTGCCGCAGGCACTCAAAACCAATAAACAAAGTGCCATTCCGGCCTGAATACTCATTTTATATCGCATTGTTTTCATCTTAATAAATATCTTTTCCGGTTAATAGATTGATTTGTTCTGCGGAAATCACCAACTGTGTTTTGATGCGCATCAGCTCTGCCAAAACATCATTGTATGATTCAAAAAAGTCGATAAATTCGATGATGGATACGTTCCGTTTCTGAAAGTTCAGACTCATTCCATCGACTGTTTTTTCAAAATCGTCATTATACAATTCAACCGATTTCCGGTATTCGGCAACAGTCTGAATGTAGTAAGCATAGCTGTTATTGATCTTACTTATAATTTCATTTTCCTTTGCCTGAAGGGTGTATTCCACTTCTTTTAATTGGTATTGGGAAGTCTTGATATTTCCCCGGTTGCGGTTCCAGATAGGAAGCGGAATAGCGATTCCGGCATTGATCTGGTTGTTGAATGCTCCTCCACGCTGATCGTAGGAAGCAAACAGGTTGATGTCGGGCACTGCCATGCGTTTCTGGTAACTCAAATATTGTTCTGCGAGTACTTTATTCTGTTTGATTACCTGCAATTCGGGCAGGTTTTGCAAGGCGGCATTCTGAAGATCACTCACAGAGGAAGGAGTGAGGTAATGATTCAGGTTGGCATCTGTGGAATCCGGTAAAACAAATGCGCTTGTTTGAAGCAGGATCTGCAAATCCGTTTGAGTCTGAATGTATTCCTGGAACAGTTGTGCCCGGTCGTTGTTCAACTGGATATAAGCTCCTTTTAAACGAACCACTTCTTTCAGGGGAATATTTCCCTTGTTTGCCTGAACTTCGTATGACCGGAGTAAGGTATCCAACAAATTCAACTGTTTGGTGTACTTTTTCAACAGAAAATCCTGCTGACCGATCGTATACAAATCACTGTGCAGGCGGAATTTTAACTCTCTCACCAGTTGTTGAAACTCCAGTTCGGCAATTCCTGTACTGGTCTTGGCCATTTCAATTTCAGCCCGTCTTTTTCCGCCCAAAATGATCAATTGTTCGAGCTGAAAAACCTTTTGCCCGCTTTTTCCAACGTGAAACGCCTGGTTGTTATCCGGGTCGTACGCATTGATATCGGCTGTGAAAATCGGGTTGGGGTAAACTTTTGCCTGGAGAATCTGAGCTCTTTGGGCTTCAATGTTCATAGAAGCTGCCAGGAGGTAATAATTCTTCGCCAGAAAAATACTGTCAGCTTTCCGCAAACTGATATGTAAAGTGTCTTGCGCAAACAGCCTGGCTGAGACTATAAGTATCAGGAATAGTGTAGATCCTACTTTTTGCATGTGCTTGGATTTAAAGTACAAATTAACTTTTTAGTACCTTAAAAACAACTTAAAACGAGTAAAATTTAGCTTAAGACAGGGTGATTTTGAAGCGGTTTACCCGTTTTGAAACGGGTTCGTAAATGATTGATCCTCCGTGCATCGAGATGATTTTATTGACAAATACGAGGCCAAGCCCAAATCCTTTTTTTCCGGTACTGTTCTTTCCGCGGAAGAAATGTTTGAAGAGGAAGTTGACTTCCTGTTTCGTCAATGTTTTACCTTTGTTTTCGAAGCAGATTTCCAGTTTTTCCTGGCTTGAGATGCGAATTATGGCGTGTTCGTCAGAACTGTAATGGATGCAGTTTTCCATCAGGTTAGACAAAGCGGCTTTGATTAATCGAGCGTTCCCGGAAATTTCCAGGTGATTTTGGTTTACAGGCTCTTCATAATCGACGGAAAAGACGAAGTTCGGATACACATTCCGCAGGTTGTCCGAAATGTCGAAAATCAGTTCGTCTATGCGGAATTTCTCCGAAATGGCTTCTCCGGAAGTTTCGATTTTCGCGATTTCCAGCAGGGAATTGATAATCTCACTCAAACTCCGTGTGTCTTCCTTCTGGTTTTGAATCAGTCTTTTGAGTTCTTCCGGGTTACTTTCTTTCTCAATGCGCTCAAAATTGGAAACCAGGATGGCGATCGGTGTTTTCAGTTCGTGGGAAATGTGGTGAATGGCGTGTTTCTGAAAGGCAAAAGCGTCATTCATTTTTACCATCAGTTCATTGAATACATTGGCCAGAACGGCAATTTCATCGTGTGTGTTGACGAAAGGAATCGGTTCTAATTTGGCATCGAAATCATACTCACTGATTTTAGCTGTAATTTCTTCCAGCGGATTGGTGATTTTCCGGGAAATGTAGAAGCAAACCAAAACGATTACAATGGTAATTCCGATAAAAGTCAGCAGTAAGACGTAGCGCAAAAAGCGCAGCTTGGAATAACCGAAATCGTCGTAAGCCTTACTGATTCCGTAATAAATCTTTCCTTTTCGCTGGATGTACGTTCCGACAACGTCATACAAACCGTCTTTGGTTTCGATCCATTTCGTTTTTGCATTCAGGTGAATAAGGATGTCTTTGGAAACAGGAACCGGAATATCAACAATATTGGAATAGATCAGCTTTTTGTCCTGGTTAAACAACAGCAATTTTTCGTTGTAAAGCTTATTGATGTTGATTTGATCCATGGCATGAATGATGTCTTCATCCGTTTCTTTGATATCCGACAAAAATTCCAGGGTTGTCGAGATTTTATCTTTCTGCCGCATCTGGAAGCTTTCTTCCCGTTGTTCTGAAAACAGGAGGTAAACCGCAATAAAAGCAAGAGCCGTTATCGCAGGGATAATCAGGGAAAAATAGAGCAATATTTTTTTCCGGATGCTCATTCGGAGTCAAAATAGTATCCGTAACCGATTTTTGTTTTGATGCTTTGCTTCCCGAAAGGTTTATCGACTTTTCCCCGCAGGAAATTGATATATACTTCGATGGTGTTGGTGTTGGCATCTACGATGTTTCCCCAGATTTCCTTCACGAGATCTTGTTTTGAAACCAGTTCGCCTTTACATTCGACCAGTTTTACAAGAATCTGGAATTCGCGCGGAGTCAGGATGATTTCTTTTCCCTGCCGGCTCACTTTTTTGCTTGCACGGTTGATGACAATATCGTCTGCAACGAGGGAATTACTTTCAGAAGACCCTTTTCCTGTGGTTTCGCTACGTTTTAAAAGCGATTGAATCCGCAAAAGTAATTCGCGCATATAGAAAGGCTTCGTGAGGTAATCATCTGCTCCTGAATCGTAGCCCTGAACTTTATCTTCCAGTTCATCAAAAGCTGTGAGCATGATAACCGGCGTGTGTTTGTTGAAGGTTCTGAAAGTGGTGCAGACTTCATACCCGTTTTTTCCCGGCAGATTGATGTCGAGAATGACGCAGTCGAATTTCCGTTTGCGGAGCAATTTCTCAGCAATAATCCCGTCGTACGCAAATTCAACCTGCATGTTTTCTTCCAGCAATGCATCACTGATATTCCGGCTTAAAATAGCATCGTCTTCAATTAGTAAAATGGTTTTCACGGGAAATTGAATTAAAGGAATTGTGAGATTTGTTTTGCAAAATAAGGATTTTAATTGCGAATTACGAATTACGAATTACGAATTACGAATTACGAATTACGAATTACGAATTGTTATTCATACTTGACTCATGGATTGATTTTTTTCGAAAGAAAGGTCTATTTTATGTTACACTTTTGTGTAGATCTTGGGTTTTTGTGCGAATTGCAAATTGTGAGTGCCGAACTTTTTAATTCTTAGTTCAGCATTAGGAATTCGGTATTAATTCTGTGGTGATCTTTGCTGAAAGGAGGCATAATGGGATACCACCGCCCGGATGAACGCTTCCGCCGGCGAAATACAATCCTTTGATTTTGGAAAAGTTGGGATGCCTGAAAAAAGCGGCCATGCGGTCGTTGGAGCTTGCTCCGTAAAGTGCTCCGGCAAAACTGTTTGTGCGTTCTTCTATGCGGGTCGGATCCAGGAAATCTTCTTGTTCGATGAATGATTCCAGGTCTGTTTTCAATATCCGGTTGATTTTCCGAATGCAATTTTCACGGGTTTTTAAACGCAGTTGTTCCCAATCCTGCCCCTGATCGGAGGGAACATTGACCATCACGAACCAGTTTTCACATCCTTCCGGAGCATCGCCGGGAACGATTTTGGATGAAATGTGTATGTAAACGGTCGGATCGTTACTAACGGTAGAATCTTCAAAAATGTGTTGGAATTCTTCCTGGTAGTTTTCGCTGAACAGAATGTTGTGTACATCCAGTTCCGGGAAGGACTTTTTGATTCCCCAGTAAAAGATGAGTGCAGAACTGCTTGGTTCCTGTTCCATTGTTTTTTGCGGGGCTTTTTGTTTTGGAATCAGTTGTTTGTAGGTTTGTTTTACGTCACAATTGCTGATCACCATTTCTGCCGGATAAAATGCTTTTTGTGTGGTTACTCCACGTACTTTTTTTCTTTCGGTTTCTATAGCAGTAACGCGTTCTCCGAAATGAAATTCAATACCCAATTCCTGCGCCAATGTCATACAAGCATTCAGGATCTGATGCATTCCTGCTTCCGGGAAAAAAGACCCGATTCCGAATTCCAGGTGTGGAATACTGTTCAGAACTCCGGGAGCTTTGTACGGATTTGACCCGTTATACGTTGCGAAACGGTCGAACAGCTGGATGAGTTTCGGGTGATTCAATCGCATGTGATTGATTTCATGCATGCTTTCAAATAAATTCAGCTGCCGGATGGAAGAAACTGTTTTGAGGATATCTAAAGAAAGGTAAGAACTGAATTTGTGAAGTGATTTTTCCAAAAAAGAATGCCTTGTCCGCTCGAAAAGGAATTCGCTGTGTTCCAGGTATTCCTGTAAAGGTTTGGAATCGACCTGTAATTTCGTTTCGACTTCCTGAAAGAGTTTTTCCCGATCAGCAAAGGCATGCAGCGTTGTTCCGTCTTCGTAGAAATAATGACAGAGTGTTTCCAATTGCCGGTAAGAGAAATAATCTCTTGGATTTTTCCCGGATAATTCAAATAATTCGTCGACCAGATAGGGAAGGGTGAACAAGGAAGGACCGGCATCAAAGCGGTATTTCCCCAGTTGAAGGGAAGTGAGTTTTCCGCCCGGATAACCGTTTGCTTCAATAACAGAAACGGAATATCCTTTCTTTGATAAACGGATTGCACTGGCGATTCCTGCAATTCCTGCCCCGATGACAATGGCTTTTTGAGTCATGATTTAAAATTAGTCATTTCCTCATTTCTTAACCGAAGTCAATGAAAATCGTTGGGCATGAATTTAGTTTTGCATCATAGAATGAAATGATTATGAAAGCGGTACAATGTACAAAATATGGAACTCCGGAAGTTCTGAAATTGATTGAACTTGAAATCCCTAAGCCGAAACCAGACGAATTATTAATCCGGGTTTATGCAACGGCTGTGAATTCGGGCGATGTCCGGATCCGGAAAGCAGATCCCTGGGCTATTCGACTCATCTTTGGGTTCAAGCGACCTAAAAACTCCATTTTAGGAACTGTTTTTTCCGGTGAAGTAGTGGAGACGGGAAGAAATGTGAGTACTTACAAAATCGGAGACACTGTTTTCGGAACAACCGGGATGGCATTCGGAACTTATACTGAATACCTGGTAATTAAAGAAACGGCAACCTGCGCAAACAAACCGGGTTCGTTGACTCACACGGAAGCTGCGGTTATTCCGTTCGGTGCAATGACGGCTTTGCATTTTTTGCGGAAAGCGGAAATCCGACCCGGACAGAAGGTTTTGATTTACGGAGCTTCCGGAGCAATCGGATCGGCGGCTGTTCAATTGGCGAAATATTATGGGGCGGAAGTGACAGCAGTTTGTAGTGGTCCGAATAAGGAATTGATGCAGAAAATAGGGGCGGACAAGGTCCTGGATTACAAACGGGAAGAATTATCGCTGAACCAGGAGAAATATGATGTGGTGTATGAAACGGTTAACAAGTTGTCTTTCAGCGAAAGTAAAAAGCATGTCAAAAAAGGAGGAATGATGATCCTGAGTGCTGCTGATTTTTCAAAGATGCTCCGGGCTGGAATTTCCCGGTTGTTCGGTCGGAGAATACTCACCGGTGTTTCGAAGGAATCGGCTGCTGAAATGAAGTGGATGAAGGATTTGATTGATGCGGGAAAATTTGTGCCGGTGATCGATCGTGTTTTCTCTTTGGAAGAATTAGTGGAAGCACATCGTTATGTTGATTTGGGACACAAAAAGGGAAATGTAGCTGTTCAGGTTGTTCCGGAAAGCTAACACCGGCTCATTTTTGTGTCAGTCTTTTTCGGATCCGGCTCAGAGACTCCGGCTTTACCCCGATATAACTTGCAATCATGTATTGGGGAATACGTTGCAGCAATTGCGGCCGGGTTTGAATGAGGTTCAGATAACGCTCTTCCGGGGAATCGGTAAAGTACGACCCGGATAATTCCTGTTGTTCTGCAAATACTTTTTCCATCACTCTCCGCGAAATGGTTTCCAGCTTTGGAAATTGCTTGTACAACGCTTCTTCTTTTTCGCGATTCCCGACAACCAGTGTACTGTTTTCACAGCATTCCAGGAAGTGTTTCGACGGTTGGTTATTGGTCATACTATTAACAGAAATAACCCATTGTTCTTCGGAAAAGAAGTTGTTTGTTTTTTCCTCTCCGTCAATGATGAAGTATTGCCTGACACAGCCTTCCAAAACGAAATAGGCTTCCATGGAAATTTCTCCTTCGCGAAGAAGAATGGTTCCCTTCGGGAATTTTTTGATGGTAAGCGTCGCCACAATTCCATCGATTTCTTCTTGTGAAAGCGGAAGAATCTTTGAAAAATAGTTGAGGAGCTTTTGTTCCATTTTTTTGACGTTACGAGAAATCCTTAAAGCACTGTCTCCTCAAGACGCAGGTATTTGTCTGACGCGACCGTAATGTAATAGATTGCAGCAAACGTCCCGATCGGGTTGTGCTTCGCAAAACTGGTCATGGTGAAACGCCTGGTTTCATGCTCGTCGATCTCAAAATCGATCACATTACTGGTGCACCAGTCGATTTTAACTTGCAGGGTATGTTGTTTGCCTGCAGGAATTTCAAATTCTTTCGTTTGTCCGTTAGAGATCACGCCGACTTGCTGGTTATCGATAAAGACCTTGATGTCTCTAACCTTGTTCGCGTATTCGCTGACTCTAGTAAGTTCCAGTTTTGCCATTGATTAACTCTTGTTTTGTCTTCAAGCAAAGTTATGATTTAATCTTTTCCCTGAAACGCCGGAAAGCGGTCTTTTGAATTATTTCAATCGCATTCCGATCCCGATTCCGATGTTCCATTTTCCGTTGGATGTGGATGTCTTCGCATTGTAATAAAGCGGAACCTGGATCGCGAATTTTTTATAACAATAGGTGAGACCCACACCCAGATTCGGGGTAATCGGAGAGTTTTTATAGGTTCCGCGGTCTTCTTTGTAACGCAGGGACGGAAGCATTCCCAATATGATTTTGGAGCTTTTGTTGGTGTAACTGATGTTTGGCCCTGTGAAGTTTAAAAAGATTCCGTTGTCGACATATCCTAAAATGAACGTTCCGTCGAAAGGCCGGAATTTTACTGTAGGAGTTGTTTCCGTTTTGGTTTCTGCGGGTTTTGTTTCCTGGGCGTTGGTGTCAAATCCGAATTGCATAAGAAGGAGAAGCAGGATTGTGAATCGTGGGATATAAGTAAGTAGTTGTTTCATCTTTTTGCTGCAAATTGAAAGCTTTTTTCGTGCATTTGGGAATGGCGATCGGATGAATTGTACCGAAGTGCTGAAAAAATGTAATCAATTGGCAGGATGAGAGGTTATGATCAACAGACTTTAGGATTACAAGTTACCATGGTAACTTGTGGATAAGCGTACACTTATCCACAAGTTTATAAAACCCAGCTGATTTTGTCCCAATCATCGCCCATTTTCTCATTTTTAGACCAGAAATACATATTACCGATGTAGTACCCTGTAATCAACCCGCTCCGCTCAATCAAATTCACATGATGATTGATGGTTTTCCTATGTAAAGGAATATATTCTTCCAACATAGGTATATTCATCATCAGATGATTATCCAGATAACGTAAAATTTCAATTCGAGCCGGTGCGGATACGATCAAACCAAGTTCTGCATCCCGGTATTGCTGCTTTGCAAATAAGTGCTTCTTTTTTGCCCCCATTTTTATACTTTTCTATTTAAGATAGTTAAAAAGTTCATTTCAAACAATAGGAAACAGACTGATTTTTAGTTGATTTAGTCATGTTGGGATTATTGAGGGGTACTTCCGGAACAACGAAAAAACAAAAGAGAATTTTACTCTTTGTCCGATTTTGGATAAGTACCGGTATAAAAAAAGAGGCTCCTTTTGAGAGCCTCCCTTCCTAAGTATTAGCAGTTGTTCGGGTTATTGTTTTACGATTCGTTTCAATACTTTTCCGGATTCCGTCTCAATTGATAAGAAGTAAACTCCGTCTTCGTAAGATGAGAGGTCGATTAACTGACCGTTCGTAATCTGGTTCACATAATGCGTCTTACCTTGTGCGTCCGTAATTGTTAGTCTCGCATTGGCAGAAGTCATCGTGACCGTTACATGATTTTCTGTTGGATTCGGGAATACCTGAACTGATTTGGAATCCAAATCTCCAAGTCCTAAATCATCTACAAGAACACATGCAGAAGTATCGCTACAATTGTTTGCATTCGTAACAAGCACAGCATAATTACCATTAACAGTCGGAGCAAACGTCTGGCTTGTAGCACCTGAGATCGCTGTATTTGTCGTACAGTTAATCCACTGGTAGCTGCTTCCGCTCGAAGCGGTCAGAGTTCCGTTTCCGTTATCTGTAATCGTTGCAACAGGATTTGCATTTACCGTCAGATTCAATACTAAGATGGAATCACAACCATTGACATTTGTCAAAGTATCAGAATAAGTTCCTGATGCGGTATACGTCATTCCTGTCTGACTCCAGGTATAAGTACCACAAGCGGTAACAGATTGTGCCTGAACAGAACCGCTGAATGTCAGGTTCAATGTAATCACGGAATCACATCCTGCAGCATTCGGAATAGTATCTTCATATGCACCGGAAAGATTATATGTCATTCCGTTTTGGGCCCATGTATAGGTGCTTTCGCAACTGATAACAGATACAGAACTTGAACTAGGTTGGTTCACAGTCAAAGTCAGTGTAACGGTAGAGTCACATCCGTTGCTGCTGGTAAACACCTGGGTGTAAACTCCCGAGGTAGCATGAGTCTGGGTTCCCCAAATGTATGTTCCGCAGGAAGTATAGGAATCTGTTTCAGTAATTGCAGCCGGCTCAGTGATGATTACAGTTTGTGTTTCTTCACAGTTGTTTGCGTCCGTTACAGTAACAGTATAAGTTCCTGCCGTTAATCCTGTTGCTGTTGCTGCAGTACCTCCTGAAGGAGCCCATGAATAATCGTATATCGTTGTTCCGCCGGTTACACTGATTGTCGCAGAACCATTGTTGTCTCCATTACAAGTCAGGTTCGTTTGGGAAGCAATACTTAATGCCAAAGCATCCGGTTCAGAAACAATGAATGTTTGATTAACCTGGCAGTTATTTGCATCCGTTACGGTTACCGTGTATGTTCCTGCAGCCAATCCTGTTGCAGTTGCAGCTGTACCTCCTGATGGAGCCCATGAGTAAGTATAACCTGGAGTACCACCTGTTGGTGCTACTGTTGCAGAACCATTTGAGTCACCATTACAGGAAACGTTTGTTGTTGATCCTGAAGAAGCATCAAGAGCTGTTGGTTCGTCCAACGTAAAGGATCTTGTAGTTTGGCAGTTGTTTGCATCCGTCACAGTTACCGTGTAAGTTCCGGCAGCTAAACCTGAAGCCGAAGCCGCAGTTCCACCTGAAGGAGCCCATGAATAAGTATAAGAAGGAGTTCCGCCAGTTGGAGCTACCGTTGCGGTACCGTTTGCACCACCATTACAGGAAACATCTGTTTTACCGCCACCAGTTGAAGCATTCAAAGTTGTTGGTTGGTTGATGGTAAATGTTCTGGTTGTCTGACATGAATTCGCATCCGTTACAGTTACAGTGTACGTTCCTGCAACCAACCCGGTAGCAGTTGCGTTTGTTCCGCCAGACGGAGCCCATGAGTAAGTATAAGAAGGAGTTCCTCCGGTAGGAGCTACTGTTGCAGTACCATTTGCACCACTGTTACAAGAAACATCCGTTTTTCCACCACCTGTTGCCGCACTTAATGCAGTCGGTTGGTTAATGGTAAATGATCGGGTTGTCTGACATGCATTTGCATCCGTCACAGTTACGGTATATGTTCCGGCAGCTAGTCCTGTTGCAGTTGCAGCAGTACCACCGGATGGAGCCCATGAGTAAGTATAAGAAGGAGTTCCACCTGTTGGAGCTACCGTTGCAGTACCGTTTGAACCACCATTACAGGAAACATCTGTTTTTCCACCGCCTGTCGCTGCACTTAAAGCTGCTGCAGGTTGATTAATGGTAAATGTTTTTGTTCCCTGGCACGAATTAGCATCTGTTACAGTTACCGTATAGGTTCCTGCAGCTAATCCGGTAGCAGTTGCGTTTGTTCCACCAGACGGAGCCCATGAGTAAGTATAAGAAGGAGTTCCACCTGTTGGAGCTACCGTTGCAGTACCGTTTGAACCACCATTACAGGAAACATCTGTTTTTCCACCGCCTGTCGCTGCACTTAAAGCTGCTGCAGGTTGATTAATGGTAAATGTTTTTGTTCCCTGGCACGAATTAGCATCTGTTACAGTTACCGTATAGGTTCCTGCAGCTAATCCGGTAGCAGTTGCGTTTGTTCCACCGGATGGTGCCCATGAGTAAGTATAAGAAGGAGTTCCTCCTGATGGAGAAACTGTTGCTGTACCATTGTTACCACCATTACAAGACACATCCGTTTTACTTCCCGCAGTAGTATTCAAAGCAGTTGGTTGAGTGATCGTAAATGATTTTGTTCCCTGGCACGAATTCGCATCCGTTACAGTTACCGTGTAAGTTCCGGCAGCTAATCCTGTTGCTGTTGCAGCAGTACCGCCTGAAGGCGCCCATGAATAAGTATAAGACGGAGTTCCACCGGTTGGAGAAACAGTTGCAGTACCGTTTGAACCTCCGTTACAGGAAACGTCTGTTTTACTTCCTGCTGTGGTATTCAAAGCGGTTGGTTGCGTAATTGTGAATGATTTTGTTCCCTGGCAAGCATTTGCGTCCGTTACAGTTACTGTGTATGTTCCGGCAGCTAATCCTGTTGCAGTTGCAGCAGTACCACCTGAAGGTGCCCATGAATAAGTATAAGACGGAGTTCCACCTGTTGGAGAAACGGTTGCTGTACCATTTGCACCACCGTTACAAGAAACATCCGTTTTACTTCCTGCAGCAGTATTTAAAGCTGTTGCCGGTTGGTTAATCGTAAATGTTTTTGTTCCCTGGCATGCATTTGCATCCGTAACAGTTACCGTATATGTTCCGGCGGCTAAACCTGAAGCCGTAGCCGCAGTTCCACCTGAAGGCGCCCATGAATAAGTATAAGACGGAGTTCCACCTGTTGGAGAAACAGTTGCCGTACCAGTTGTCCCACCATTACATGCAACATCTGTTTTACTTCCCGCACTAGTATTCAAAGCGGTTGGTTGCGTAATTGTAAATGATTTTGTTCCCTGGCAAGCATTTGCATCGGTCACAGTTACCGTATATGTTCCGGCAGCTAAACCTGAAGCCGTAGCCGCAGTTCCACCTGAAGGCGCCCATGAATAAGTAT
>VFQP010002255.1_pt1 | contig 22212 bp, 16 predicted proteins | sample 3512351 | NCBI WGS metagenome assembly VFQP01 (sample SAMN10412372, study PRJNA504923) | tailings metagenome | isolation source: Relicate 1 Philex TSF1 revegetated site | place: Philippines: Tuba, Benguet | collected 2017-08-29
CCGGTTCCGTCCAAACGCGTGATGCGTGGAGTTTGTCCGTAAACAGAATTTGCAACAGATCCTCCTAACTCAGGAGCAATGTTGTGTGGAATTGCAGGAATTCCTACCAATGGAGAACCATCTGCATTGATACGTGAACGCAAGTAAGGTTTCTTTTGTCCATCCAGGAACTGTGCATCAGTTGGATCGTAAGGCTTGTAGCTGTTGTATCCGTAAGCTACCGCGATGAAGTAGTAAGTTTTGAAGTTCACCAAACGGCGGTCTCCCTGAGCAAACAAATCTTCAGTTACACGGAAAGTGTGCTTGATTCCAAGATCCGCTCCTTTTACTTTTTCAACCGGGAAAGAATATCCTAATTCTTCGTCAAATTCAAAGTTAATCAAGCGTTTTACCCCGTTCTTAATATCACATTGTGCTACAGGACGAGCTACTGTCTGATCATCCAAATCCGTAATACCAATAGAAGCATCTTTCAACTGGTAAATCTGGTATCCTTCAAAACGGTAGAATTTATCGTAAATAATACCTCCTGTAGATGGATCAACGATGTTAATCTTATCTTCCTCGATGTATTGTTCTTTGTAGTTATTCGAGTTAACAGGGTTATCCAACATAATGATCAATTCATTACCCATTTCCTGAATAGTCATCACAGGAGCATTTGGTGGCTCCAGGATACGGAAACAGTTGTCAAACAAAGCCTGAGCTTTCGTATCTGCAGTTTTCAAAGAGTTTACAGAAGAGAAAATTTGTCCTTCAAAGCTTCTTGCATAAACGATACCAACAGTAATGTTGTTTACCGCTCCCGGGCGCAATGTAAATGGTCCGGCAGACTGTACGAAACGACGGTCACCTGAAGGGTTAGATGTAGAACCTAAACCACATGGCTCAAATTCAGACCAGTTAAATCCTGGGTTAACACCTGCAGTTGCCCAATGCAACGTATCAGAGTTAGCAGGGAACATATAGTTTGTTGGAATAGAACCAACACATGGAGCTCCAGGGAAACCTGTTCCACCGTAGTACAACTGATCTCCAAACTGCCACAATCCTTGCATGTAGTTGTAGAATTGAGCTGCTGATCCCGGATCCGACTGTCCTGCAGGTGCGTTTACACCTGTATAAATTGTAAAGTTACGCATCCCGTAACGCTCGTTATCTACGATTGTATCTCCATAACCAATCCCCAAACCTTTGTAAACAATTCCTTTGTTTGCAATAGCGTTTGCTACAGTAGGAATATCCCACTGACCGGTAGATGAGTTAAATACAGGTCCCGGGTTGTCGATTCCGTCAGCATCCTGGTAAGGACCTTCGAAGAAGTCGATTCCGATTGCCGGAGGGTTTGGTCCGAATCCAGGACGTCCTGAGTTTGGCTCATCATTCAAATCCCCGTTATACATGTAACTTAATCCACGTGTAACGTCACATCCTGCATAGTCATCATTGTAGTTACCTAAATCCGCATCGATATACTGAGAGAAATAAGTATCATACAATGTTTGAGTACCACGGTTAATCAACTCGTAGTTATAGAAAGTCATTTTGTTGATCTCATCATCCGTAGCAAAAGCAAACGCCTGTGCATGGATTTCCATTCCGATCGGCTCTCCCTGGGATTCCGTGTGAATGTTTCCTTTATCGTTGAATACCCACCAGTGAGTCTCATCACCGAATAAGGATACACGACGGTCAGCACCACACTGGATATCGTCACGTCCTAAGATGTCATCATACCAAGGGTAATCTCCATCCAACGGTTCGTAAAGCATGTCGTCATTGTTGTCATAGAACGGAGCCAGGAACTGATCCTGACCACGGCTAACATCTCCGTTACCCGGCCAAGCGTTAATCTGAGCCATTGTCTCATTACTTGGTACCGGACAATCACCAGTTGTACATTCCATGTAAGTAACAAACATGATAACTCCAGCTTTGGTAATTGTAAAGATGTTGTCATACAACAAACATTGATCCGGGTCGATTGTACCAGCTCCGAAATCACGACGAGCTGTATCTCCCTGTGGAACGGACGGGTCAAAATTCCCTGTTCCGAAATCAACTGATAATGGACCAGGCCAGAAGTCATTTCCATCCTGGCGGAATTTAACAGCAGCCAATTTCAACTGACCGTTAACATCCGTTCCCCCCATCCAAAGTGCTCCTGCATAAATGGTAGTTACCGCAGTTTCACTTCCTTTCTTTTTTGGAACAGTATATGTTGCAAGTCCGTTAGCACGATCCAGGAACAAAAGTCCTCCCGTCTCTAATTGACAACTCACATCATTAAAGTCCATTGTTAAACGGTAATTCGCAGGGGCACAGTTCGCCGCCTTTGCCGATACCGTGGGCTTCGGTTTTCCTCCCGACTTCTCTTTCCCAAAATCATGATTGTAAGCGCTGGCCTGGCCAACGAAACACATCGTGAGTGCGAGTGATAAGTATTTAAATGTTCGTCTCATACTTTATTTTTTTTCTTTCTTAGAAATCAAACTTAACTCCTAAGCGAATTGTTCTTGGTGCACTAATATTAAACGGATTAGCTACTTTCATTGCATAATAGTCTCTGAAAGACTGCTCATCCAACTGGTTTTGAATAGAAGTCTGGTACTGTGCAGCAGCCAAATATCCATCATCATTCCAGTTACCTGTCGCTCTATAAACTCCAAGAACGTTCATTGTATTGAAAAGGTTGGTAACACGTAAATAAACATTCAAGTATGTTGATTTCTTTTTACCGTCTTTTCCAAAATCAATTCCAAATGTTCGGTCTAACTGAAGATCCAAACGGTATTGCCATGGCAAACGAGAACCGTTTACAGTTCCGGTGATACCGGATGTATTCGGCTGAATCAATGCATCACCCGTAACACCAGTCTGAGATGTATAAGGAGATCCTGAGTAGATGTTTGTAATCAAGTTCAAACCTGTGTTCTCCAAAATCTTAGCATCACCGATCATTGGTCCGTTGTAATCAGCACCTTCACCGTAACGGTAGTCGAATGTGATTGCAAAGTTATGACGCTGGTCATAAGAATAAGGGAATACACTTCTCAAGTTTGGCAAACCTGCTGTCTGAAGACCTGTCAACAATGTTGCTGCAGATGTTGCATCAGAACCTGTACCATCAGCAAACTGTAATGTATAGGCAGCTGTCATACGAACGTTACCTGTTCTACGCAAGTCATAAGAAACCGTTAAACCTTTCACTGTACCAAAGTCACGGTTACCGAATGTACGGTACGTATTCGGGTAAGCTTCAAACACGTTCATCAACTGAACATTGTTGCGCTGCTCACGGTAGAATGCTGAAATCTTCAGGGAAGATGTCTTAGTCAACACCTGTTGGAATCCGATCTCATAATCGATCGTTTGTTCAGGCTTCAAATTCGGGTTGTTGATTGTATTTGTACGAGCTTCGATGAATTGGTAATCGATCGGGTTGAAACGAACACCTGAAGTCGGACGTTTTGTCAAGATATCATAATGAGCAAAGAATGAAGCTTCATCTGAAATCGGGAATGAGAATGCAATACGAGGCATTACGTTAATCTGCGGCTTGTAATCTTGAAACGCATCTGCATTTACACGAGAATTTGCAGCTGCAGAAGGATTTTTCAACCAAGGAGAAATACCTGTTACACCGCGGATCAATTTAGGATCTTCAATTGCGATACCATTTGCATCATACCATTGGTCTCCGTTACGGAATCCGTTGATTTTTGTAGGGTTTGTAACGTCATCTACATAAACAACATAATCATCACCCATAGATGTAGGAATCACCATTCCACCTAATTTTCCAGGATCACTTGCGATCAACGCTTTTGCTTCCTGTACATTGTTTGCTGTATACACCAAATATTTGTCTTTCAATACCGGTTGGTTTGCATCGAATACATCCACACGAACACCTACGTTGAATACGATATCCTTGAACGCAAATTTATCCATGATGTAACCAGCAATATAAACCGGTTGGAACGCTCCGATAAAACGCTTGTAATTCCCGTTTTGATCAAATTCGTTGAAGTATTTGTTGATATCAGTATTCCCTTTTACTTTTTTACCAGTGTGGTCATAACCATAATAGTTTACATAGTTATTTCCCTGGTTAAACAATTCATCAGGTGAGAACATATCCAAAGAGAATGTGCTTGGATCATACTGGTCGATTACCACATAATCACTTCCAGCCGGGTTGAATCCTAATTTTTGACGTAAGTTGTAGTCAAAGAATGATTGCTTATCATTGTTTTCCTGACCTCCGTACTGACCTGTTCCTGAAGTGTAAGCATAACCTGTATTCAAACGGTCATAGCTATACTGCTGGTAAGATCCGAAATCAACTACATGCGGGTTAGACAAATCCAACTCTGTCAAGTGGTTGTTTGCATACAAACGCGCAACTGTCCACAATTCGATTGGTCCTGCGTTACCGTTAGTCCAACCTCTGTCCCAACGTTGCTCATATTCAAATCCAAGTGAAATGGAGTGGTCTCCAACGTTCACAGATCCTGATCCTGTAATACGGAACTGATCTTGTTCTTGTTTACCAAAACCATTATTCGGTGTACCGATGTTATTCCAGATACCGTAAACAGAAGTTGGAACGTCACCGTTTCTCAATGCACGACCAGCCTGAACCTGCAACAAAGTCTGGTAGTTACCTACCGGGTTACCTGCATACAAATCAAAATAGTTTTGAGTAATTGCAGCCAATGCTGAGTTTGTCTGAGATGCTTCGAATTGTACTAAGTACTCTTCAGGAGTTGCTGTTTGATAGTAATCTCCGTTTTTGAACTCATAAGTAGGACGGAAACTTCTTGTGAATTTCCCTACGTGTCCGTAAGCGAACAAATCGTATTTATGGTTTTTGTCGTAAGATTCTACTTTCGTTTTAGAGTAGTCAACCATCAATGAGTAGAACGCTGACTTCACTTTTGAACTTGATCCCTCTTTATTATTAGAGAAACGTTGTGTAAAGCGACCATAAACACGGTAATCCAACTGATTGTATACTCCGAAGTTCGTAAAGTTCATCAATGAATTCGTGTAATCATAGTTACTTCCGTAAGAATAGTTCAGGGATCCACCGAATGTTAAGTTAACAGATGGTCCTGTGTTTACATCAATTTTAGCAGAAGCCGAAAGTGTAGAACGTGCTGCGTTCATTCTCCATTTTGTTTTTTCGAAGTCACTTGCACGTAAGTAGTTTGCATTGTGGAAAGTTCCGTTTCCTGTAGAACTTGCTCTAACCGGATTTTCCAACAAGTAATCTCTTGCTTCTTTCTTGATTCTGTAAGTTCCTCCGTTTACCGGACGGCTATCCAATTCGTTTGTATAGTTTACAGAAAGTAAGAATCCTAAGATCGGTTTTGTTTTTTTACCGGTAGAATCTTTTTTCATCAATAACGGACCAGCAATCAATCCTTCAACAAGGTTGTATCCGAATTTATCCAATCCGATTACTTTTCCATCATACCCGTTAGGATCTTTCCCTTTGAAATAGAATCCGGAAGTTACACCTTCCAATGATCCGAAATACTTCGCAGAAGGTCCACGAGTTGTAACCGCAATAATCCCCCCGGTTGCATCACCGTAGTTTGCAGGCAAACCTCCTGTGATAACCGAAACTTCTTCAATTGCTGATTTAGGCAAGTTAGAAGATCCACGTACTTTAATACCATCAATAAAGAAGTATGTACCATCAGAACGGGAACCACGAACGGAAATGTCTCCACTTCCTTCATCTGTTTGTACACCACCTACCGTGCTTGCAACACCTGCTGCAGAACGGGTTGGCATGCGTGAGATATCCTCCCGCGTAACAGTAGCTCCTGACGGACCTCCATCTTTATTAATTAGTGGAACCTTGTAGGCTACAACGACAACTTCCTCGATTTCTTTCGCATCGGTCGGAAGTCCCAGAGCAGTATTATCCAGGAAGGTAATACGGTCAGCATTGACAACAACTCCTTTAATAGCTGTTGGCTGATAACCTTCCCCCGGATTACTGATCTCAACGTCGTAGGAACCTGGCGTCAACGAGTTAAGCTGGAACTTTCCATCCATGTCGGTGGTAGTATTCCCCTTAACTGTTCCATTCTGCTTGATGACTATGATACAGTCGTATATAGCCTCCTTGCTGTCCTTATCAACAACGCTACCACGAATTGTCCCCAAACCAGATTGGGAATACCCGTAAGTCACTGCCAACAAGATACTTGCAAATAACAAGTTGAGTTTACGTAACATAAGTACAGTTTAATTTTACATCATTTTTATTGTAACAAAGCGTGTAAATATAGTAATTTTCGATTTGTTAACATTTCCTAAAAAACTTTTCTCATTTGTAACAAATTAACCTTGATTAACTCTTTATTAACTTTTAGATTCGTGAAAAGCCTTTATTTTTAAGGAATTGTGACAAAATAATAAATTGACAGGTCACTATTTTTAAGCTTTCTGACATACCTTTGCGGGATGTCGAACATTTCAATTATTAATTTAAATGCGGTTTCTATTTATTTAATGGAAATTGATTTTTCGCAGTTTGAAAGCTACCAAAACTCCTTTACACCGGAGGAAAAGGCTAAAATCGAAACGATCAGACACCCTGAAAAAAAGCTGGAATATGCTGCTTCAAGGTATCTCAAACACCAGGTTTTCGGCTCTAAAAACATCCGGTATGATTCATCCGGATCTCCTTATATAGAAGAAGTTGGTTTTATTTCACTGTCTCACTGCAACACCCATATTGCCCTGGCAGTTTGTTCCGAGCATTTGATTGGGGTCGACATTGAGGAAATCAGGGAAAAATCCGTAAAAACGTCCCGCCGTTTCATTACCGAAGATGAAAAACGCTTTTTTGATCAGACGGATCAAACCGACATGTCAACGCTTTGGTCTTTGAAAGAGTGTCTATACAAGCTCTCCGACAGAAATCAACTGCTTTTTCAAAAAGACATTCTCGTTTTTAAAAGATCCGATCAATTTTACGGAACCATCCAAAAAACAGATGGTATTTACGAATACGAACTTCATGTGGAGCAATTCAGGAATATTTTAATAACTTTCAATTCGGGTAAAGGAAAACTGATTCATGAACATTCTCACTAAAATACAATCCAGGACTGGCCAGCTGGCACTTCTGATTGATCCCGAAAAGACCAAAAACGAAGAACTACTGCTTGAGTTGATTAAAAAAGCTGAGTTTGCAGCAATTGATTTCTTCTTTATCGGCGGAAGTACCGTAACCCGAAAAGAAATCGAAACAGTTGTGTTTTTTGTAAAAACGCATTCGACGATTCCGGTTGTCCTCTTCCCCGGATCGGGCAATCAGCTTTCCGAACATGCGGATGCATTGCTATTCTTAAACCTGATATCCGGCAGAAATCCGGACTTTTTAATCGGTCATCACGTATCCTGTGCGGAAGAAGTCCTGGAAATGAACATTGAAGTAATCCCGACTTCCTATTTACTGATCGACGGCGGAAAAATGACTTCGGTAGCCTATGTGAGCCAGACCACCCCGATTCCCCGCGAAAACAAAAGCATCTCATTAAAGACCGGAATTGCTGGATTTTTAATGGGACAGAAACTCACGTACTTTGATGCCGGCAGCGGGGCACTGCATTCCGTTCCTACTCCGCTCATTGAAGAATTAAAAAGAAAAATTGATACGCCGGTAATTGTCGGAGGAGGAATCAAGTCTTTAGAGCAAATCAAATCCTTCAGAAATGCAGGAGCGAATGTTATCGTAATCGGAAATAAAATCGAAGAGAACATCGATTTTCTACTGGATATCGAAGCATATCAAAAAAGCTCATTTCGAAACGATTAACAAAAGTTTCACCGTTCAATCAGCATCAAACACACTTCACTAAATGAAGTCTTATTTAATCTGAGTGTTAAAATAATTGAATTATATTTACCCATTGCGAACAGAGAAAACTAGGAGTCCTGTGCCTTTAAGCCAAGTTTCAATAACTTGATTTAAAGCACATTAATTAAGTAACAAAGCCAAAAAACTCTCAAATTCAGAACGTTCACAAATGCACATTTATTGATTGTAAAGTGTATATTAAGTTGAAAAAAACAATGTTGAATCTATTAAATTGTTAAACATGCGCAAAAAATTACTTTTGGGTGTATTTTCTTTAATTGGAATGATTTCAACTGGGAATTCATTTGCTCAGGAAACTCATTTCAATTGTGGGAGCAGCACACAACTTCGCAAATTATATGCCGAAAATCCAGGTTTGGAAGAGGACTATAAAAAATTGGTAAATCGCTACAAAGAAAACCGAATTATCAACGGAAAATCAACCACCGTCCGTATCATTCCTATCGTTTTCCATATCGTTCATGAATATGGTGAAGAGAATGTCAGCGATCAGCAAATTCAAAATCAAATGTTGATCCTGAACCGTGATTATCAGAAGTTAAATGCAGACACATCAATTGTTATCCCAACATTTGACACCATTATCGGAGATGCATACCTTGAATTCCGTTTAGCAACTGTTGACCCTTACGGGAACTGTACGAACGGAATCGAGCACATCTACAATCACAACACCAATCAGGGAGATGATTACTCCAAATTACACCAATGGGACAGAGATAAGTACCTGAACGTGTGGCTGGTTAAAACAATCGGTTCTGCAGGTGTTGCAGGATACGCTTATTACCCGACTGGTGTGACAGGAACTTTGTTCTGGAGAGATGGAATCATCATCCTTCACAACTATGTTGGAAGCAACGGAACAAGTAACCTTACAAACTCCCGTGCACTTACACACGAAATTGGTCACTACTTAGGTTTGGCTCACACATGGGGTAATGATAACGATCCGGGAAATACATCCAGCTGTAACCAGGATGACGGTATTGAAGATACTCCGAACTGTATCGGTATGACTTCTTGTAACCTGAACATGAACTCTTGTGTTGATGGTGCAACTCCAACAAACTATTGGTATCCGAATGATGTAGTGGACAATGCGCAAAACTACATGGATTACTCTTATTGTTCCGTAATGTTTACAAAAGGTCAGTGTGACTTCATGCGTAATGTACTGGATCAGCCTACCAGTGGACGTAATAACTTGTATACGGCAGATAACCTCGTTGCAACAGGGACAAGCACATTGACTCCTGTAACGTGTGTGCCGGTTGCTGACTTTTATGTAGATGTAAACGGTAACCAGGGAAATATCGGAGCTAACGCGAACGTAATGACGGCGTGTGTAAATGATCCGATTTCATTCAAAGACGCATCATGGAAAGCTGGTGTAACTTCATGGGAATGGAGTTTCCCGGGAGGAAGCCCTTCTACGTCTACGAACCAGGATCAGGTTGTAACATATTCTGCTCCAGGATGGTACAATATAACTTTGAAAGTTTCAAACAGTGCCGGATCAAACACTAAAACAATCAACGGTATGATTTACATCCAGGGTGAATGGGCTGAATATACAGGTCCAAGAACAGAAGATTTCAACCAAAACGGAAACTTCTGGATTTCTCACAACCCTGAAAACAATGAAGCTTCTTTCCACCGTGTAACATCAGGAGGAAGAGGTAACACTCCATGTTTCAAATTGAACAACTACAAAGACATCAGCTCTGCTCTTGCATTTACAGAAGATTGGTTCTACAACGACCGTCTTGGAAACAGTAAAGATTATTTGATCTCTCCTGCTCTTGATTTAAGAAACACTTCTAACGTAAGCATCTCTTTTGATTACGCTTACGGTACAAAAGGAACTTCAACTGCTGAGATCACTGAAAAATTGATCGTTTACTCTTCAAGAGATTGTGGAAAAACATGGGTACAAAGACTTTCTTTGACTGGATCTGCGTTGGTAACTGCAGGATATGTAGGAAACACAGATTACACTCCGAACACTGATCTTCAGTGGAAAACAGCTAGCTTCAACTACACTCCGAATTCTACTGATAACAAAACAAAATTCAAATTTGAGTTTGTTGCGTCTGATTTCTCTTCTAACTTCTATTTTGACAACTTCAATGTTTCAGGAACTTTAGGAATTGAAGACAATGGTTTGACTTCATCTATTTCAATTGCTCCGAACCCGGTTGCTACCGGATCTGATTTAACAATTGAAGTTCCAAACAGTGAAATCGGAATGAAATTGATCGTGATGGATTTGAACGGTGCAATTGTTTCTACAACAAATGTTCCTGCTTCTTCCGGAACTCAAACAGTAAATATTCCAATGAACGTTGCAAAAGGATGTTATATCTTAAACGCAGTTCAGGGATCAGCTAAATCTACTCACCGTGTAGTAGTTTACTAATTAAGATTCAACTTATATATAAAAAATCCTCCTGGTTCAACCGGGAGGATTTTTTATTTGAAGGAAGAATCAAATAAGGTTTTTTAGTATTTTCACTTTATGAACCGAAACGTTACATTCGCTACTCCGTACCCTTTTCAAAGACCTGCTTTCATCGGAGTCCGGGAATACAGTTTCATCAATTCACTCGGCGATAAATACAGCGTACAGTTTGTCCAAAAGAATACTCAACTGACCGATTACATCGTAGACCTAAGCCTGAAAAACCAGGACCAGGATGAATATCAAACCATGAATACCGGAGATGTTTATAAAGTCATGGCAACGGTTATTTCTATTTTCCTCGACTTTATCAAGCAAACACCTTTCTGCCAGCGTATCGAATTTGTTCCCGTTTCAGAAAACGACCAGCTTTCCAACCGGAGATCCATCCTGTTTTTACGCTATGTTCAGTTTTTTAAAACTGTGAGTGGCTGGGATTACCAGGTAAAAGACGGAGTCTTTACACTTACACGCCCCAAAACAAAATAAAATCCCTTATTTTGCAGTATGAAGTTTGAAGAATTAAACACGCGTCTGGAAAATACCCTCATCGAATTAGGCATCGATCAATACACCGAAAAACAGGAGAAATTAATCAAACTTGCCAAACAAGGGAAAAATCAGCTGATTTATACCTCTATCGATCCTGAATTGATCAATGGATTACTCTATATTTCCTTTATGAGAGCTCCGGAAATGCTGGAAGGTTCTCCGCGCGTGCTATGGTTCACTCCTACTCCCGAAAATGCACGGGAACACGTTAAGTCTTTTCATCATTTAATGAAACGATCGGATGTTACTGTTGAAATTGCAGACGACAAGGGAAAAATCATCGAACAGCGAAATGCTATTTTCGACGGTGCAGAAATCATTATCGGAAACCCGAAACGACTGCTTGAATTATACAATCAAAACGGATTCCATGTCAATCAATTGACACTTGTAATCATTGACGGAGCTGAAACACTTTGTAAAAACCCATTGACGCTCCAGGCAGTCAGAAGAATCGCCGAAAGTTTGCCAAAATGCCAGAAATTGATTTTTTCGAATGGAAATCACGACCGCTTAGAACCTTTTTGCGAAGATATTTGTACCTTTTACGAAACTTCCGAGTTATAAGCGTATGACTGCTAAACAGCTAAAAAGTATTTCAAATATCTCGTACATTCTTGGAATAGTTTGCGCTGTTTTGATTTACACACACAATACCCTGGGTTATCCCACCGCCATAAGAATCGGGTTTTATGTCTTTGGAGGACTGGGTTTGCTTCTCAGTCTGCTTCAATTTCGCTTTATTCCGGAAGATAAATGGGAAGAATTCAACATGCTTTTCTGGATCGGCTCGGTCGTTGTTTTTATCGGCTTTGTTTTTCAGACATTGCATTTGAAATATTCCACTTACATTTTAATTGCAGGTCTCACAATCACAGGAATTTCCTACTTTATCAATCCTTTCAGGAAGAGTAAGGATGAGGAAGATGAGATTCTGGACAACTAACTCTTTAATCTTTCATTATTCCTTGTATTTTTATCACCGAATACAAATCCAATAAATGCGTCATTGCGTATTTAACGAACTGAAATAGTGGACTAAACTCGTATGGTGAAAAAGTATCTGATTGTTTTCCTCCTCTCCTTTGCTCACTTTTTTTCGAATGCTCAGGTTTCCATCCCTCAGCAGGCGGATTTTGTAGAATTGCAGGGATCTCAATTGAAATATTTCATTGCAGAATCAGCAAATTCCGATATTCAATCAGTTAAATCGAAACTGAACCGGTTCAAGCCGATCAATTCACGAATGGTCAACCTGGGTTTTGAAACAAAAGACGTCTGGTTTTACTTCGAAACAAAAAACACTTCGGATTCAAGGCTGATCCGGATGCTCAAATTAAGCAACCCGATTATTGATGAAGTGGATGTGTACAAACGCATCGGAGACAATACTTTTATCCCGGTTGCAAAAAGCGGTGATCAAAGGCCTTTTGCATGGCGGTATAATGGAAGCCGTGAACTTATTTTCCCGTTAAAACTCGATCCGCACAGCACAAACGGGTTTCTTTTCCGTGTCAACAACGGTGGTGAACAATTTTACTTTCAGAGTTCCATCGAAAAAGGTTCATCGATCCAGGTTAAACACGCCAACAAACAGGTTTTCTACGGACTTCTGTTCGGAGTGATGATCTTCGTTATTATCCTGAACCTGTCACTCGGGATACTCTTCCGCCAGCGCATCGCTTATATTTACACCTTCTACGGTGTTTCTTTCACTTTATTACAATTATCGCTGCTTGGTTTCGGAACAACCTGGCTCTGGACCGATCAATACTTTATTTCGAACCGGGCAAATCCGTTTCTCGCATCCCTCGGCGTCTTTTTCTTTCTCAATTTCACCTACCGTTATCTTGAATTAGCGGTCAATACTCCGAAAATAAAACCGGTTATCCGTTTTTTCCAGGTAGTTCTGCTCACCAATTGTGTGATCAGTTTGCTTCCCGGAACGGTTTTCATGAATATTTCAGCCGTAACGGTCAATGCCATGACATTGGTTCTGAACCTATTCATTATTTATCCGTTGATTGTTACGTTGAAAACCGGTTCAAGAACAGCCAAATCCTATCTCGTAGCGTTTTCCATTTTACAAATTTCCGTCTTTGCTTTTGTCCTGCGTAACTTCGGAGTTATTCCGAATAGTTTTCTTGCAGACAATGGCTTACAAATCGGCTTCGCTGTAGAAATGGTCATTCTGACTTTCGGGATTTTATTACGTTTCAAACTGATGAATGATGCTTCGATCGCAGTACTTGCCGAAGCAAACGAATTGAAACAGTCATTAAATGTTCAATTGGAATCAGAAGTCGAATTGCGGACCAAAGAGGTCATTTTGCAGCGAAACGAACTGGAACAAAAGAACGAAGAAATCACCAGCAGTATTTTATATGCCAAACGCATTCAGAATGCCCTGCTTCCGAGCAGTTCCTATTACAGCAAACTGGTTCCGGGTCTACATGTATTCTACCATCCGAAAGACATTGTTGCGGGTGATTTTTATTGGGTAAAACGTATCCGGATCGGAGAAGATATCTGGAAATTTGTCGCAGTTGCAGATTGCACGGGACACGGTGTTCCGGGAGCAATGATGAGCGTTTTGTGTATGAATGCCTTGAATGAATCTGCCCGTCTGCTGGAAAATGCCGATCCTGCGGATTTACTGACGCGGGTCAGTGCTTATTTACGAGACTACCTGCTTACAGACGGTTTGGAGTTATCCGACGGAATGGACATTTCAGTAGCCTGTTACAATACCGAAAAACAAATCCTGCGATTCTGCGGTGCAAACAACCAGTTATGGATCCTGGACGAACAGGAAATCCGGGTGCTTCCTCCAACCAAAAGACCGGTTGGAAAATCAGAATCCAGCCTGGCATTCGAACTCCACGAATTAAATTACCGGGAAAACCAACGCATTCTAATGTTCTCAGATGGTTGTATTGATCAATTCGGGGAAATAACCGGGAAAAAACTGAAGACTCCCGGCCTGAAAAAACTGGTACTCGAAAAATATCACCCGGATCCGAAAAACCACCTGCAAAATATCGAGCAAGGACTTCTGAAATGGATGGGAAAGGAAGAACAGCTTGATGATATCTGCATGATGCTGATCGACCTGAATTGATGTTGTCTTCGGCTCTGTTCAGACAACATAACTCCGCCCAGGCACAAAGGTTCCCTGAGACAACAAGATAATAGAAGAAAAGTTCTTAAAAGGCAGCTTTCAAGCTCATGTCCAGGCTTTTGAAACTATGCGTCAATGCCCCTACTGAAATATAATCAACACCTGTTTCAGCAAAATCACGAAGTGTTTCTTTGGTAATTCCCCCGGAAGCTTCCGTTTCATAACGTCGATCGATTTTTACAATCGCTTCTTTCAATAAGTCCGGAGTAAAATTATCCAGCATGATTCGATCCACCATTCCGGTTTCCAACACCTCATCCAGCTCCTGAAGGTTGCGCACTTCGATTTCCACTTTCAATTGCTTTCCGGTTGCTTTCAGGTATTCCTGTGTTCTCTGGATGGCTTGTTTGATTCCACCTGCAAAATCCACGTGATTATCTTTCAGCATAATCATATCGTACAAAGCAAAACGGTGGTTCATTCCTCCCCCGATTCTCACCGCCCATTTTTCCATGTAGCGGATTCCGGGAGTTGTTTTGCGTGTATCAAGCAAGTTGGTTTGAGTTCCTTCCAACAAGTCAACGTACGTTTTTGTTTGAGTGGCAATACCGGACATGCGCTGCATAAAGTTCAGCAAAGTGCGCTCAGCTGCTAAAATCGAACGCGCACTTCCTTTCAGGTAAAAGGCAATGTCTCCGGGCTTCACCCAGGTTCCGTCCGCCAATAGTTCTTCAAAAACCAGGTTGGAATCTACCAGTTCACAGACTTTCTTTGCGACTTCAACACCGGCTAGAACTCCGGTATCTTTTACCAGCAACTTAGCAATTCCGGATGCATTTTCAGGGATACAAGCCAAAGAAGAATGATCTCCATCCCCCAAATCCTCCTGAAGGGCGTTTTTTACAATTTCATCAAACATGATGTAAAGTTAATTCAAAATGTAAAATTATGAATTCAAAAAGCTTTCGAATGAATCAAACCAATTCTTTTGAATTCTGCCTTTTTAAATTTCGAATTATTCGATGGAAAGCGATTCGATTTTCAGCTCAGAACCAATGTGTTTCCACTTAATTGTTACGCGGAACGATTCGTTTTTGGAAGTATACGTTCCCGTTGTTAAAGGCGAGTCATCGCTTTCTCTTCCTTTAAAAGTGAAACGGAAACTGGAAACCGGTTTTCGGTTGAAAAAGTCTTTCAGCAGCTGAGTTGCTTGTGATTGGGCATACACTCCCTCCTTCCCCTGAATCTGAAGCAGGAGTTTATCCTTTCCGTAAGATACGATCTTAGCGGCATCTTCTCTGTTAAATGCCTGTTCTACGGCTGTAAAGCTGGCATCCTGCACCGAATGAAAAGATAAAACGAAAGAAGCAATTAATGATAAAATAAAACCCATAATTCAATTGTTATTTGAACCCACGGCAACAAATATAATGCCTAAATTCAGACAAGCAGAAAATTCTACTGTTTTTATAGACTAAATCCGGGAAATAACGCTTCCGGGAAAGAATACACGAAGGCTATCTACAATTTTCGTATATTCGTCGCATGCAGGTAACTCTACTTTGTATCGGTAAAACGGGAAAGAAATTTTTGGAAGAAGGAGAACAGGAATATTTGAAACGACTTCGCCACTACATCTCTTTTCAATTACAGATCATTCCGGACATCAAGCAGGCCAAAAGTTTATCTGAAGCGCAGATCAAGCAAAAAGAGGGAGAATTAATCCTTGAAAAAGTAGGTCTTTCCGATTCGCTTATTTTATTGGACGAACGTGGAAAAGAATTCAGTTCCATGGCATTTTCCCAATACCTTCAGGAACAATTTAACCGCGGCGGAAAACACTTGTATTTTGTCATTGGTGGACCGTATGGCTTCAGTGATGCGGTGTATCAGCGGGCAAACGGGAAAATTTCCTTATCACAAATGACCTTTTCCCACCAGATGATCCGCCTGTTTTTTATTGAACAGGTCTATCGTGCAATGACTATTTTGCGGAACGAACCCTATCATCATCAATAGGTATGTTTGAATTTTTCGGCATCGTTGATATTGTTTCTTTCATAGGATGGTTGATGATTTTCATCATCGGAGCCTTTTTTGTCTACGAAAACAACAAGCATAAACCTGAATTCAAATACTATTATTACCATTTCTATTTTAAAATTCTGACCGGATTTGCTTTCGCCCTGGTCTATATTTTTTATTACGCCAGGCATGGTGACACAGTATTTTACTGGCAGGGAGCACTAAAACTGAATCAGCTCTTTTTTGATAATCCAGGCGCTTATTTCCACGAATTATTTTCCACTCCCTCCCGGGATACTATTCCCGGCTATTTTAATCATGTCGGTCATCCTCCGCCATGGATTTATCACGAACCCAACTCCTGGTTTATCTGTAAATTAGCCAATTTTCTTTCTTTCTTCACTTTCGGAAGCTACCTGACTCTGAACCTGTTTTTCACAGTTATTTCCAGTTGGGTTTCCTGGCGCTTTTTCAGATTTGTAAACAACTATCTCAAAACTCCCGTAAAATACAATGCTCTCGCCTTGTTGTTTGTGCCATCTGTAGCGTTCTGGTGCAGCGGGATCATTAAAGACACAGTAGCACTTTCCGCCATATTGATTCTCACCATGGCTTTTTTCAGATTTCTTAGAAGAGACTACAACAATCTCTTTTACCTGGGAATCACTATTTTCTTTGCCTCCTACACCTTGTTTTCCACACGACCGTTCCTCCTTTTAGCAACTTACATTCCGTTTTCACTGATTCTTTTATTTAAATGGAATAAAGACAAACCTTTTGTTATTAAATTCTTATCACGGATTGTAAGTATCTCTCTTGCCGTCGGGCTAATTGTCTTCTATTTTCGGGGCAGCAGTACTTTCGGGGAATTTTCGGCAGAATCAGTGTTTGAAACCGCCGAAGTAATTCAAAAAGACATGCTAAACAACACAAGTTATACCGGGAAAAGGTATGACCTGGGAATTACTGAATTTACAGGATTAAACCTGGTCAAAGTTCTTCCCTTAGCAATTGCAACCGCACTCTACAGGCCTTTTATCTGGGAAGCCGACAGTGTTTTCATGCTTCTAAACGGGATAGAAAATCTGGTTGTTTTGATTCTTACCATACGCATTGTCTGGAACTATAAAAACAACCGGGTTCTCACGAATATTGTAAAAAATGATTTTTTACTCTACGCATTTTTATTCGTTTTAATTCTTGGTTTTTTTGTTGGGCTTACTTCTGGTCTTTTTGGAACCCTGGTTCGATTAAAAGGTCCGATTATTCCGTTCTTTTTAATTTTGATTACTTATAGTTCTACAAGAAATACAACAACATTATCCGAAAACAATGCGTGAAAAAACAGGTCTTTTACTAGGATTAATTTTCAATGGGCATCCTAAAATTTTCAAGTTCATTCCCGATAACACACAATTCCCCAAAGGAAGCATCCGAAATGTTAAACGAGGAGGCATTCATTATCAACTGGATATTTCGGATTACCAGGAATGGCTCATCTATTTCCGGTGCAAAAGTGATTCCAGTCTTTACATATTGGATTATCTCGATCAGGCACAAAGCATTCTGGATGTCGGAGCCAATATCGGGCAAACAGCACTCAACATCCGAAAAAATCAATTAAAAAAAGGAATTGTTCCTGCAATATATGCTTTTGAACCCTTCCCCGACACATTTGAAAAACTGAGCCGAAACGTTGAGAAAAACAATGCACAAAAGGAAATACACTGTATTAGTCTGGGGGTTGGTTCCGCAGCCGGAGTTTTACCCATGATAAAACATAGTGAAGCCAATAGCGGCGGCTACAGGATTAGCCCGGTTCAGGTAAGGGATTCCATCAATATTCAAGTCGTGACAATTGACGCTTTTGTTGAACAACAAAATATTCAGAAACTCGACTTTATCAAGATTGATGTGGAAGGATTTGAAATGGAAGTACTTAAAGGAGCAAAAAAAACGATTCAGCAGTTCAGACCTGTTCTTTTTTTTGAATACAGTGTAGAAAACATCCTGGCTCAAAACGGGAATATTGAAGAAGCTCTCAATCAAATCCTCGACAACAACTACAAAATAAGTACAAAAGAAGGTCTTAGTGATTTGAAATCGATTCTGTCTCTAAAGGATCAAACCGATTTAATCTGTACGCCGATTTAATCTTTCGGCAATACAAAGTGCAGATTTTTATGTAATTTGGCATTCCAATTCGTGCAGATTCAAACGAATCCGGTTGGAATACATTTCTACTCGAAAAAATGATAAAAAACAAACGAATTTTTATTACCGGAGGTGCCGGATTCATTGCCAATACGCTTATTTCAAATTTGATTGAAAACAACACGATCGTTGTTTTCGACAATTTCCATCGCGATACAATCAGCAACAGTCGCTTTGCACAACATCCGAATTTGACAATTGTAAAAGGAGATGTTTTGGACAAAGAACTTTTAACGGAATCGATGAAAGGTGCAGAAATCGTTGTTCATGCCGCAGGTATTGCAGGTATTGACACAGTGATCAAAGATCCTGTCAAAACGATGACCGTCAATATGATCGGAACGGCAAATGCGTTGGAAGCAGCACGAATCAACGGAGTGAGTGATCGTTTTATCGATTTTTCAACCTCCGAAATTTTCGGTTCAATGGCTTTTAAATCCAGTGAAAATGATGAAACTGTTGCAGGTTCTGCAGGTGAAGCAAGATGGACTTACGCAGTAAGTAAACTTGCCGGCGAGCATTTGACTCACGCCTATCACTCTCAATACCATCTGCCAACGGTTACCGTTAGGCCATTCAACGTTTACGGTCCCGGGCAAACCGGAGAAGGAGCGATGCAAATTTTCATCAAAAAAGCATTGAAAGGAGAAGATATTTTCATCAACGGCGACGGAAGTCAAATCAGGGCATGGTGCTATGTAGACGATTTTGTAGACTGCCTGATGCGTTGCCTGGAAAATCCGAAAGCAATCGGTGAAAGCTTCAATTTAGGAAATGCACGCGCAGTGATTACAACTTTGGGACTTGCCCAAACCGTTTGCAGGGTCCTGAATTCAACATCACAGATCAAATTCCGGGATCAGCTTTCCGCAGATATCGAACTACGCATCCCTTCCGTCAAGAAAACGGAAGAAGTATTGGGCTTCAAGGCTCAAGTAGACCTGGAAGAAGGAATCATTCGTACGGCTGAATATTTCAAATCACTATAATCCATGGAAGGGCAGACTTTTATTCCTTTGATGATTCCGGATATCCAACAACAGGATATCGATGCAGTTACGGAAGTCCTGCAATCGGGAATGCTCATTCAAGGTAAGAAAGTAGAAGCACTGGAAACTCAAATAGCATCTTATCTCGGAATAAAACATGCCATTGCTGTTTCGAACGGAACTGCTACCCTGCATCTTGCCTTGCTTGTTTCGGGAATCGGTCCGGGTGACGAAGTCATTGTTCCGGCTCTATCCTATGTTGCTACGGCAAATGCGGTGGAACTGGTCGGTGCAACTCCTGTTTTCGTTGATATCGAAACAGAAACGTTCAATATCAATTCCCGGTTGATCGAAGAAAAGATTACTCCGAAAACAAAGGCCATCATTCCGGTTCATGAATTCGGACTGGCTTGTAATCTGCAAACAATTCTTGCTTTAGCAAAGCAATACAACCTCATCGTGATTGAAGATGCAGCATGTGCCTTAGGAGCTAAATCCGGTGATTTTTTCGCTGGAACTCAAGGTGATTTGGGCTCTTTTTCCTTTCACCCGCGCAAAGCAATTACTTCCGGTGAAGGTGGATTGTTAGTCACCAACAACGATGAACTTGCTCACAAACTCCGGGTGCTGCGAAATCACGGAATTGAATACAAAAACGGGAAAATGGACTTCGTTGCCGCAGGTTTCAATTACCGGATGACAGATATCCAGGCGGCTTTGGTTCTGAGCCAGTTTCAACGTTTTGAGAACATTTTATCATTGAAACAAACGCTGGCAACAATCTATTTCGAAGAACTCCGGGATACGGATTTCATTTTACCTTCCGTACCAGAAAAACATCTGCACACCTGGCAGTCCTTTCACATCCTGGTTCCGGATCATATCGACAGAGATCTGCTGATCGATTACATGAAAGAAAAAGGTGTTGGGGTGAACCTGGGAGCGCAATGCATTCCCAATGAAACCTTCTACCAACAAAAATACGGGTTGAATTGTGCTGAGCTATTTCCCAACGCATTGAAAGCAAATCAAAAGGGATTGGTTTTACCGTTGTATGAACGATTGAAAAAAGAAGATATTCAATCTGTCGTATCATTACTAAAAAATGAAAGAACACACTAAAGAAATTGCTCATATCCGATCCCTGATTCAACTTCTGAATCTGAATCTGGAAGGATTGACTGTTCTTACTGAAATAGGAAGCAGTTATTATTTCTATACCCCATTCATCGCCGCTTTAAGCGGTGCAAAAAAAGTGTTTGCCTGGACTGGTACCAATAGCTATTTTGAGTGTCATCAACTAGTTTCACAGGCAACACAATTAGCCAAAGAGCTAAACCTGGAACAGATCATTGAATTTTCCATTAATGAAAAACCTGTAAATCACATTCAAAAAGCAGATATTATTACGAATAGCGGGTTCCTGAGACCTTTGGATGCTGATTTTTTAGTTCATTGCAAAAAAACAGTAGCTATTTCACTCATGTTTGAAGCATGGGAAATCAGAGATTCAGATATTGATATCAAATACTGTATTGAAAACGGGCTTCAGGTTGGTGGAATTTGGGAAAACCATCCCCAATTAGGCATTTTTGAATCCGTGGGGCATTTAGCAATCAAACTGGCAATGGAAGCGGGACATGAAATCTATCAAAATCAAATCATCATCTGGTCAGACGATGATTTCGGTACCGTTACCGAAAAGTATTTCAATCAATTGAATCCGAAAAAAGTCATCAAGACGATGAGCAAAGAGACCGTTCTTCAAAACCTGGCTCAAACGGACTTCATCTATTTTTGTTCGAATCACGAAAAAAGAACGATCCTGGGAAATGACCCGGATGCTGTTTTCAACTGGAAAGAACTCAAAGAGCTCAACCCATGTATTTCAATCGTTCATCTATATGGAAAATTCGACCTTGAAACACTTGAAGACGATCAAATCCAGGTATATCCGAACCAAAACGGAAAAGCGGAGTACATGAGTAAAACGCTGACATATCTGGGAATGCGACCAACTTTAAACCTATTAACCGGGGGAATGAAAGTCGGAGAAGAATTAAACTCAAAAAAAATAAGTTCACTAACACAATTAATATGAGAGTTGCTGCTATTGGGAGAACGGAGGTGATGTTTGATACGATCAAATTGCTGTTAGAGCACGGGCACCAGGTTCCGTTAATTATTACTTCTAAAGAAGCGAATGAATATAGCAAGACCGCAGCTGATTTCGAAAACCTGGCAGCTGAAATTGGCGCTGAATATATTTTTACATCAAAGATTAATTCAGAGGAAGTCATTGCCAAAATCAAAAAGCTGGAAAAAATAGATATTTGTGTCAGTATAAACTATTCAGGCATTATCGAACAGGAGGTTATTGATCTTTTCAGCGGTGGAATCCTGAATGCACACATGGGGGATTTGCCCAGATACCGGGGAAATGCCTGCCAGGCATGGGCCATAATCAACGGTGAAGAAAGAATGGGACTCTGCGTGTATAAAATGTTAGGTAATTATCTGGATGGTGGTCTTTTAATCGTTCGAAAATATTTTGACCTGAATATAAATACCACTATAACTGATGCCTGGAGATGGCTGAATGAATTTGCTCCCAAAATGTTTCTCGAAGCCATCCAGTTATTATCGAATGATCCTCATTTCTACATAGAAGACACAACTAAATCCGAAATCAATCCGATGCGTTGTTATCCCAGGGTTCCGGAAGATGCCAGAATTCATTGGTCTAAAAGCAATATTGAAATCATACGGCTGATTAATGCTTCCTGTCATCCATTTTCCGGTGCATTTGGTTTTTATTTGGATAAAAAAATAATCATTTGGAAGGCCATCCTGTTTGAAGATTCAGAAGAATATTTAGCTGTTCCGGGTCAGGTATCCCAGGTTCATAATGACGGGTCAATAGATGTCATTACCGGTAACG
>VFQP010002257.1_pt1 | contig 22208 bp, 14 predicted proteins | sample 3512351 | NCBI WGS metagenome assembly VFQP01 (sample SAMN10412372, study PRJNA504923) | tailings metagenome | isolation source: Relicate 1 Philex TSF1 revegetated site | place: Philippines: Tuba, Benguet | collected 2017-08-29
CGACGACGAGGGCTTGGACGACGAGGGCTTAGGGCTTAGCGACGCCGACAGCGACATGCTCCACCCCTGGGGGTCGGACAGCGCAAGCAGCAGCAGCGCCGGCGGCGGCCGGTGGCGCGCCGCGGGCGCAACGGCGTCGTCCCCGGCCGGCGCGCGTGCCGCGCGGCGGCGCCGCAGCGGTGGTGCGGCGGCGGAGCGTGGCGGCGGCGGCGGCGGCGGCGGCGCGCTGGCGCAGTGCAGCTACGGCGAGAGCGGCGACAGCTTTGTGGAGCAGCACTGGTGGTACTGCTACACGTGCGGGCTGACGGACAGCAAGGGGTGCTGCGCTGCCTGCGCCCAGGTGCGTGGGGGACTTGCATCTGTTTGCACGGAGCCCAGCTACCGGGCGTGTCCGAAGTGCCTTGCAGCGCACGTGTGCACGCTGGGCTGTGTGCTCTCTCGTTCACCAGTGGTGCGGTCCGCAGTGCTGTAGCAGGGCGCCAAGGATGAGCAGCGCACGACCGTTTGGCAGTGCCATGTGGCGACGGGTGCGGGGCCCTCCTCTAGGCCTGGCACTGGCGCAACTTACGCGGCGTGTGGTGGGGCGCCTGACCTGGGCGCAGGTGTGCCACGAAGGGCACGACCTTGTGTACAGCGCCTACTCGCGCTTCTTCTGCGACTGCGGCGCCGGCGCCGGCGCGCCGCGCGCCGTGGCCTGCAAGTGCCTGCAGCCGGCGCCGCTGCCCGCCTCGGCGGCGGCGGCGCGGGCGGGTGGCGCCAAGGGCGGAGGCGGTGGCGGTGGCGGCGGCGGCGTGGACCTTGCGGCGTGGACGGTGGAGGGCATGGCGACGCGGGCGGACGCCTGGTGAGTCCAGTTTGCTGTGCTGGCTGGTAAAGCAGCATGCTTTCGGCAGGCGCAACTGCACCGAAGTGCTCTGCTTCCTCGCTCCTTTGTGGTGCCCTCCTGTCCTGCAGCTGGCCCACCGGCGACCCTCTCCGCCGCGCGTGGGGCTTCAACCCGCTGCTCACCCGCAAGCGCCAGCCCGCGGCCGGCGCGCCCGCGCCGCACGCAACGCCAACCAAAGCCCTCGCCAAGGGCTCGGCCTGCGCCACGCCCAACCTCCTCCGCGTCCTCGCCTCCACCTCAACCGCCACCGGCAGCAAGGACGCCTTCGGCAGCGCTGCCACCAAGGCAGCCGCCGCCACCGCGGCCAAGCTCGTCGCGTCCCTCTCCTCGGCGCTGTGCGCGCTGCTCGCCTCCGACGCCCGCGCTCCGCAGCCGGGCGTCGCGGGCGCCGACGCGCCGCCGCCGACGCCCGCCGCCGCGCGGCAGCTGCTCCACTCCGCCCTGCAGGGCTTGGTGGCGCTCGCCAACCTCACCACCCAGCCGCCTTCGCCCGCCGCCTCAACCGCCACGCTGCTCCCGCCTCCCGCCGCTGACCCAGACGCGCTGGCGGCGGCGGCGCCGCAGGGACCGCCAGCGCACTGCACGCTGGTACTCACCGAGGCTCTCGCGGCACAGCAGCAGCAGCAGCAGGCGGCGGGCAGCGCGTCCACCGCCGCGCTCTCCGCCTTCGCCCGCACCGTGCAGCAGCAGCAGCAGGCGGCGGGCGGCGGCGCGCTGCCCAGCCCCATGCTGGCCAACGACGTGCTGCGCCTGCAGCGCATCGTGCGTGTGGGCAACCTCGACGGGCGCGGCAGCGGCGGCGCCGCCTCGCGCGGCACCCGCGGCGGCGGCGCCGCCGCCTCACGCGGCGGGCGCGGCGGCGCCAGCGCCGGCGACGCGGAGTGGTCGGCTTCGAACCTCCCCGCCGAGCACGCCGAGGCGGTGGAGAACGGCGTGGCGATGCGCAGCTGCGTGTCGCTGTGCGGCGCGTCGGGCCTGCTGGCCGTGGCACGGGGCACCTACATCGGCTTCCTCGACGCGCAGCAGCACGTGCTGGAGATGGTGGCGCCGGCGCTGGCGGCGGCGTGCAAGGAGGGCGGCGGCGGCGGCGCCGGCGCTGCTTCGTCGTCTTCTTCTTCTTCGGCGGCGGTGGTGCCGGCGCAGAAGTCGAGCTACTCGCTGCTGCAGCGGCACAACGCGCGCTTCACCGTGCTGAGCCTGGCGTACGACTGCTACCTGGGCAGGCACCTGGCCGTGGTGGGCCTGAGGGAGCTGCAGGTGCGCACGAGACGCTAGTTTTGACGCCTCGGCGGGGCCGCAGGCCGGCGAATGCCTTTGCTTTCACGAGCCGTGCTTTGCGTCTGTTGCAAGGACACTGTTTTGGGCTCGTCGTGCTCATGGCTTGGTGGGAAAACGATGGCGCCTTTTCGTTTCGTGTGTGCAGGTGTGGCGGGTGGGGCCGGACGGCAAGGTGCAGGACCGCACGCCCATCCTGCTGCCCGGCAGCGACGCCGGCGGCTCAGCCACCGCCGCCGGCGCCGCCGGCGCTGCCACGGACGGCGGCGCGGCGGCGGGCACCGCCGGCGGCGCCGGCGCGTCGTCCAGCGGCCAGCTCATCGTCCGCGTCGAGTGGCTCCCCGGCAGCGACACTTGGCTCTCCGTCACCACGCCGCTCGCTGTCCACGTCTACGACATCTCGCGCAGCGCCTCCACGCCCGTGTGGACGCTGCTGGCGGCGGCGGCGGCGGGCGCGGCGGCGCCGGCGAGCAGCGGCGGCGCGGCCATGGCCGGCGACCTCATCGCGTCGTCCGCCGTCGCGCACCTCCTGCCGCCGTCGCCGGCGGGCCTGCTCGGCGGCGCCGGGACGGCGGCGGCGGCGGCGGCGGCGGGCGGCGGCGGGCGCGCAACCGGCACCGGCGGCGGCGCGGGCTCCGTCTGGTCGTTCGCGCCAGCGCCCGGCACGCCGGCCTCGGCCTCCACGGCGACGGCCGTGCCGTTCCTCGGCGGCGCGCCGCACGCGGCGTCGCCCTCCGCCGCCTCCACCCAGCAGCAGCAGCCGCAGGCGCAGCCGCCGTCGGCGCGGCGCGGCGTGCTGCCGCCGGCGGGCGCCGGCGGGTCGGCGCTTCCGGCGTGCGGCGAGCGCGGCCCCCTCCACGTGCTCATCCTCACGCGCGACGCGGCGCTTTACCGCGTGGAGCTCCCGCCGCTCGAGTCGGCGCCCTGGACGCCGCTGCCGCGCCCCGCCGCCGTGCTGCCCGCCGCGCGCGTGGACGGGCTGTCGCAGGCGCTGGCGGGCCTGCTGCCCGCCCCGCACTCCGGCCTGGGCGTTCAGGTCTGCTCGGTGGCGGGACGGGTGCTGCTTGGCGTGTCCGGGTCGCGCTCCGGCGGCAGCAGCGACGGCACGGGCGGCGGTGGCTCCTCTGCGGCGGTGCCGGCGGCGGCGGCGGGCCAGCTGGTGCTCATGGCACGCTACGACGCTGCGGGGCGCGCTCTGCGCGACGTGCAGCCGCTGATGCAGCCGGGCGGCGAAGCGGCGGCGGCGGCGACGCCGGCGCGGCCGCTGCTGGCGCAGAGCCCGCACGTGGGCTGTGTCGAGGTGCCGCTGCTGCCCACGGCGCGCGCGCACCTCGGCGTGGCGTCGCTGCTCTTCCTGGGCCTGCACCCCTCCGCCCTGCTCCAGCAGCAGCAGCAGCGGGGCGACAGCGGCGCCGCCGCTGGCGCCGCTCCCGCCGCCTCCTCCGCCTCCTCCCTCGACGCGCCGGCGGGCGCCAGCTCCGCAGGCGCCGGCGGCAAGGCGCCGCCCTCCGCCGCCGTCGTGTGCTTCCCCGCCGGCTGCCCCAGCAGGCCTGCGCAGCTGCCCTGCCAGCTGGTCAGCCTGCAGCACGCCTCGTCGGGCGGCGCTGGCGGCGCCGGCGCCGACGCCGTGCTGGAGGGCGTCGCCAGCATGGCCTGCCCCGCCACGCAACAGACACTGCTCGTCATGGCCTGTTCCAAGGGGAACCTGTACCTGTCGCTGACGGCGCGCCCGGCGCCGCAGCACCTGGCTGAGCCGCTTCAAGTGCTGGAGCCAGCGGCCACGCAGTTCTCCTGCCTCATCGCCAGCGAGGCCGCCGCGGCGGACGCCGGCGGTGGTGGCGGCGCGGGCAGCGGCGGCGCGGCGGGCGGGCTGCAGGGCGCGCGGCCCGCGCCGGCCGCCTGGGCGCGGTCGGCGGCGGCGGCGGCCGTGGTGCCGGGCGGCGACGGCGCCGTGAGCTGCTGGCCCGCTGCGCTGGATGACGGCGACGAGGGTGACGTTGGGTCGGGTGCGGTGCCCACCGCGGGCCACGTGCACCGCGGCGGCGCGCGGCACGGCGGCAGCGACGGGGGGGATGACGTGGATGCTGAGGAGCTCGTCGAGGAGGAGGAGGAGGAGGACGACGTGGAGGAGGAGGAGGAGGGGGAGGAAGAGGAGGAGGAGGACGACGAGCATTTTGTCGACGCGCATGACGACACCGCCGAGGACGACGCGCCTGCTGCGACCGGCACAGCAGCCGCAGCGGTCGCTGGGCGTCGCATCCGCGGCGGCGGTGGTGGCGCCTTCGGTGAGGGCAGCGCGGCGGCGAGGGCCTGGGCGCGGCTGTGCGCCCGCCGCCGCGCCGTGGCCGCGCCGCAGCTGCAAGCGGCGCTCATGTCAGCCGCCGCTGCCGTGCAGCAGGACGCGCGCGCCGCCGCCGCCGCCGCCGGCAGGGCCACCGCCGCCGGCAGCAGGCCTGCCGCTGCGGCTGCAGACGCACCCGAGGCCGGCGGCGACGGCCCCAGCGCGGCGGCGGCGGCGCCGCGCCCGCAGCCGCTGCCGCTGCCTCTCTTCGAAAAGGCCGAGCAGGTGTCGCAGCGGGTGGTCTTCGGCGGCGACGTGGCGCACGTGGGCGGCGCGGACGCCGTGCGGCGGCTGCTGTGCGACCCCAACGCCATGGAGAACTACCTCGAGGCCTCGAGCCGCGCGTCGCTCAAGCTCACCATGCGGGTAAGCCCCAGGGCTTGCCCTCGCGCCGCTCGCTCGCGCCGTCCGCCCGCGTATCGCAAACGCCGCCGCAGCGGCGCACCTGGCGATCGCACTGCCCGCAATGCCGTGCTGCTCATGATGCTTGTGTGCGCGTGTGTGTGTGTGTGTCTGTGTGTGCCCCGCAGCTGCCGGACCCCTCGCTGGTGCTGGTGAGCGTCAAGGTGCTGCTGGGCCCCTCGGGAGAGCGCCACGTGCCCACCACGCTCAAGCTGGGCGGCGCGCCCACCTACAACGTACAGGTCAGGCGCCAGCCAGCCCTGAGCACGCACACGAACGCATCTCACGCTGCCGCGTCACCACAGCGAGCGCAAGCACCTCACCGCGATGCCACCCCGCCGCCGCCCCGCCTGTTCACGCCCCATGGGACGTGTGCACGGAAGCCCAGCGCAGCCCCGCCGCGAGAAACGAGGCGCGTCGCAGCGCCCGCGCCCTGCCTCGCTCCTTCTCCCCGCAGGCGGTCACCACCTCGTCCACCACGCACCGCCGCTGGCACCAAATCACGCTCACGGCGGAGGAGGCGCTGGCGGCACATGCCCAGCCCGCCCCCAGCACTACCACCGCCACTTCCACAACCGCCGCCGCCCCGGCTGCAGCGTCGGGAGAGCTCACGCTGCAGTGCGGCCCCACGGCGGACGGCTCGGCGCGCGTGCGCCTCCACCACCTCCAAGTCTTTGCGCTGCCGCTCGCCGTCGTGCAGTCGCACCTGCAGCTGCCGCCGCCGCCGGCCTGCCTGCTGCCGCTGCCCACCGCCAGCCTGGCGGTCGCCGCGCTCAGCCAGCCGTACCTCTCCACGCCCACCTCGCTTGCCACAGCTAGCACCGCGGCGGCGGCGGCGGCGGCGGCGGCGGCCGTGCCGCTCCCGCTGACGTCGGCGCTGGCGCCTGTCACGGCTTGCATGCAGCTCGCGGCGGCGGCGCTGGCAGCGCCTGAGGTGCCGCCGGTGGACGCCGCGCTGGCGCACCGGTGCCAGCAGCTAGCGCTGGGCGTGCTGGCGCCGCCGCCGTCGGCCGCCCCCGCGCCGCCCTCGTCACGCGGCGGCGGTGGCGTGGAGGAGGAGCGGGCGGCGTGGCAGCTGCTGCTTCTCAGCCGCCGGCTGGCGCAGCCACGGGACGCGGCGCCCGGCGGTGATGAGCAGCAGCAGCAGCCGCAGCAGCTGTCGCAGCCGGCCTCGCACCCGCTGCCGCGGCCGCCGCACCGCCCACTGCACGCCGGCGCGCGCGGCGCTGCTGCGCATGGGACGGCTGCTCCGCTGCGCTGGCTGGACGCCGCCTTGGCGGACTGCCTCTGGCTCTGGCACCGGCAGCAGCTCGACCAGGCCGCGCTCGCCGTCGCCGGCCTGGCACCCCTGCTGGGCCTCCCGGCAGTCCTGCTACCCCGCCCAGCGAGCCCCCTCGCCCCCCCGCTCCCTCCGACGCCGGCCTCCTGGGGCGATGCAGCTTCCTGGCAGCTCCTCCAGGCTGTGGCCGCCGTGCTGCCCATCACCAGCACCGCGCCGGAGCACGCCGTCCGGTGGATGCTGGAGAGCATGGCGGCGTGGCGCGCCGCTGCCGCCGGCGAGCAGACGCCCACGGCGTTCCTCGGCGCCAAGCCCACCTCCCCGCAGCCGCCGCCATCGCCGCCGCCGCAGCAGCAGCACTACCACCACCCGCTGGCGCTGGCGCTGGGCCTAGCGCACGGCTCGCAGCTTGCGCTGCACTGGCTCCAGCTCAGCGCCGGCGCGCCGCTGCTGCCCGCCGCCGCCGCCCACCCCGTCGCCGCCGCCACTGCGCAGCTGCTCCTGGCGCTGCACGTCGCCGCGCAGGCTGACCCCGAGCTGCTGCTCCTCCCCGCGCCGCCCGCGCCCTCCTCCCTCACCTCGTCGGCGCTGCTCCACCTGGGCCCTGTGCTCGCCGCAGCGGGCATCCACGCGGCAGCGGGCGGCGGCGCCGCCGCCGCGAAGCGCGGAAGCTCGGCGGCGCAGCAGTCTGCTCAGCAGCTGGCCGGCAGCCTCACCGCCGCCACGTCCAGCTCCGCCGTGCAGACGTCCGACCTCCTCTCGGCCGTCTCGTTCAACGTGCAGCTCGCCGCCGCCGCCGCGCTGACTCAGCAGCAACCGCCGGGCCAACCGCCGGCGCTCCAACCGGCGCGCTCGGGCGCGTCCAGCGCGTCGTCTTTGGCACTGCAGCCGGCGCTGCTGCCGGACGGTGGGGGCTCCTCCCTGCAGCTCCGCCTGCCGCCGTTCGCCCGCCCCGCTGGCTCCATGGCGTCGTCCACCGGGGCGGCGGCGGCGGCGGCGGCCACCAGCCCGAGGGCCGGCGCGGCGCCCTCGTCGTCGCCCATGGCGGGCGCTCCGCCGCCGGACGTCGCGTTCGGCGCCATTGCCGCGGCGGCGGCCGCCGCCACGGCCGCCGCGGCGCCGCCGGCGCCCGGCGGCGGCGGCAGCAGCAGCCTGCTGTCGCCGGCGTCAGAGGCGACGCTGGGGCTGGCGGCGGGCGCGCTTGGCGGCACGGGGTACCTGTCGCTGCCGGACGGCGCTGCGGAGCAGTCGCGGCGGCGCGTGACGGTGGGTCAGCTGCTGGCGCACACGATGCAGGCGTGCGGGCGGGCTGGCGGGTGGGCCGGCGCGTCGCTGCCTGAGCAGGTCGGGTCACTGCTGGCGGAGCACGGGTGGATGGAGGCGGCAGCGGCGGGCCTGGCGCACGCTGCGGCCGAGGGCGCGAAGGCGCCATCCGCGCGGGAGCTCTCGGCAACGCTGGTGGCGGGCATCAGCGCCGCGCTGGCGGCCACGGTGCGGGAGGCGGGCGCGGGCCAGGCGGCGGCGGCGAGGCCGGCCCTAGCCCAGGAGGGCAGCGCCTTTACCGCGCAGTCTGCGTTCGCCACCACGCCGGCGTCGGCGGCGCCGGCGCACGGCACGGCGGAGCAGCAGGCGGCGGGCGCCTGCGTGGGCGGGCTGGCGGTGCTGCCGGCGTGCCGTGCGCTGGCCGTCGCCGCGGCGCGCGCGGCGCGGCCGCGCCGCGCCGCCGCCGCCGCCGTCGCGCAGCTGCTCCCGCTCTGCGCCGACGAGACGCTGCGCCTGGCCGCCGCGCTGGCGCCAGCGCCACTGGCAGGGCTGCCCGGCAGGGCTGCTCTCGAGGCGGGCACCCCGCTGGACCTCGCCTCGCTGCTGCAGCCGCCCGCGCCGGTGGGGCGGCCGGCGGACGCCGCCGCCGCGCAAGCCCTGTTAGGGCTCAGCGAGCACGCCATGCAGCGGTTGGCTGTGTCGCTGGCCGCGCTGCACTCGGTGCTGCACGGCGCGGCGGCGGCGGCGGGCGCGGCGTCGGGCAGGCGGCGCGCCGCCTGCATCGCGTCGCTGCTTCTGCAGCACCAACAGGGCGGCGCAGCCGCAGCGGACGACACCAACACAGCGGCGGCGGCGGCGGCAGCGCGGCACTGCGAGCAGCTGCAGGCGCAGCTGCTTCGGCTGCTGCAGCTCCTGCTGCCTCCCTTCGTCGCACAGCACCGTCACGCCGCCCTCCTCGCACTCTTCTGCGCCGGTCCAGCCAACCGCAAGGCATCAACCACCTCCGCCGCCTCACTCGCCGGCGGCGCCGCGCGCCCGCCCACTCGCCGCGGCCCCGCCGGCGGCGGCGGCGCGGGCGTGGGCGCGCCAGCCGCATCCGGCGGCAACGTGATCGGCGCCGTGTCGTCGTCGTGGGCCCGCTCCGTCGGCTCGTATGTTGGCTTCCAGTCGCTGCCGGCACCGGCGCCGCTGCATCTGCGGGAGCTCTTCGGCGGTGCCCAGAGCAGCCGCGGCGCCGCCGGCCTCGCGCTCAGCTCCTTCTCGGGCTATCTCGACAGCCTGGGCGCCGCCGAGGATCAGCGGGACGGCGAGGAGCCGCAAGCCGCCGCGGCGTGGCTGCCGCCGGCGCTGGTCCTGGCCCTGCATGAGGGCCTGGGCGTGCTGCGGCAGCCCGTGGCGGGCGTGGCGTGCTCCACCGCGGCGGCGCTGCTCGTCCGGGAGGCCGTCCGCCTGCTGGACGACTTGACGCAGGCGAGGGCGTCGACCGTCTGGAAGCACGCTGTGCGCGCTGAGCCCGCCGCCGCCGCGGCGGCGGCGGCTGACGCGGCGCCGCAGGCGGCCGCCACCTGGCAGGAGGTCTCGTCGCTTCTGCTGCCGCCGCCGCCGCGGCTCGACGGCGGCGGCGTGGCCGGCGCCGAGGCCGCGGCCCTCCACGGCGGCCAGCTGCTCATGGCGATGGAGTCGGCAGGCAGCGCGGGCTCGGCGCAAACCTCGGCCCAGGGCTTGGCGGGCGGGCTGCCGCCGCCGGCGAGCCGCGCCGCCTCTGGTGCGCAGCAGCAGCAGCAGCAGCCTACGCCGGCGCAGCTGCGGAGCCACCCGCTTCGGGGCGGGCTCAGCAGCCCCGTGCACGCTAATGCGCTGGCGTCGCACCCGACCGGCGTGCTTGACGCGACGTCCCTGGAGGGCGGCACGCCGCGGCAGGATGCTGTGGCGGTGGTTGCGGCGGAGCCGCAACCCGATGCCGAGGCGGCGGCGCCGCCGCCGTCGGAGGAGGCGCGGGCGCTGGCGGCGCTGGCGGCGGCGCTTCCGGGCCGCGCGCTGCACGGCGTGCGGCAGGCGGCGCGGCGGCTGCTGGCGGGCACCTGCGGCGGCGCTGGGGGCGACGTGGAGCGGGTGGACGCCGCGCTGGGGGTGGTGCGCAGCGTGGGCTTGCTGGAGACGGCCGTCAGGTGCGCGCGCACGGTGGCTTGCAGTGCAGGCGATTGCTCGCGACTGTGAGGCGGCAGAGTGAGCCAAGTGCATGGGAATATGCGTTCGCAACGGCGCGCGCAGGCAGCTGCAGCAGGACGGCCACGCGGCGCCCTCGAGCTGGAGCGCGCGCTGCCTGCGCGACCACGCGCTCGCCTCGCTGCTCGCCGCCAGCCTGCAGGCGCCCGCCGCGTGGACCGACCTCGCCGCCGCCCGCCCAGGGCTGCTGCAAACCCTCCTCATGCAGGCGGTCGACCTGGCGCACGCCTGCCAGCCCGCCGCGCTGCCCGCTGTCAAGCTTCTCCAGTCGGCGCTGGCGGCGCTGCCCGTCGCAACCGACGGCGCCGACGCCGGCGTCGCGCACCCTGTGCCTGATTTGGCGCGGGACCTGGGTCTGGCAGCGGCGGCGCAGCGTGGCGGCGGCGTTGAGGGCGGCGCGGCGGCGGCGGTGCCTGACGCGGCGGCGCAGCAGGCGCTGCTGGCGACGCCGCTGGCGGCGTTCGCCGACGCATGCCTGCTCAACATGCCAGACGCCCAGGTCCGTGGGACCTCGCCGCTCAGATATCTCTTCGCGTGCTGCTGGAACGGGAAGCAACGCAGCGGGCCGGGTGCTTTCCAGTTGCAGGCCTCGTCCCTGTCCTGGCGCTGAGCAGTTTTACGGCAGGGCCAAGGTGTGTGAGGGTGGTGATGTGCCTGGCTGCGGTGCGCAGGTCCGCCGGGCGGCGCAGGCGGCGCTGTCCTCCCTGCACGCCGCGCTTCCCCCCGGCGCGCAGCAGCAGCTGCTGTGGCTGCTCGTGTGCCTGCTGCCCGGCGCGCTGCACGCCGGCGCGGCTTCCAGGCACCTGATGCGCCTCGTCGAGGCGCTCGCCACGTCAGCGGCGACCGCCGGCCCAGGTGCGGCCCAACCCGCCGCGCCATGCTGCCCTGCGACCTGCAATCCCACACTGCACTGCCACCATCCACGTCAAACGGTTGTGTTGACCGTGCTCACTGTTCGCGCAGGCGCTGAGCTGGATGCGGCTGGCATGGCGGCGGCGGCATCCAGCGCCGCGCGCGCGGGCCCGCCGTCGCACGCCACGCTGGCGTCGCACCACCTGCCGTCTGCTCAGCAGCAGCAGCAGCACCGGCCCGCCCGGGCGCACGCCGGCGGGGCTCCCGCCGCCGGCCACCAGCCCCGCAGCGGCAGCAGCGCCGCCGCATCCGCGCCGCGGCACGCCCGCCCCGCAGGCCCTGCCAGCCGCGCAGGCGGGCACGCCGCCGCCGCCGGCCCGTCCAGCCGGCAGGTGGCGGAAGCGGCGGCGGCGGCGGCGACGCCGCGCCCGCCGCTGGGCTTCCTCTGCGGCTCGGCGGCGGCGTTGCTGGCCGGCGCGCACGCGGCGCGGACGGCGCACCCGCTGCGGGGCGTGCACCAGGAGCTGTGCGACCTCATGGACGTGGCCTCGTGGCACCTCGAGGTGAGTACCCACGGCTCCACCTAAGAAAACGACCAGGCTTTGCCTTTTTCCCGGGGTCGTTCTGTCGCCTCGAGCGTGTCGAATCACGCTGTGGATCGTCCTGGCCACTTAGCTGCAAGCGCAGGGTCGGGCGCGCTCACCATGGCTGCGTGTGATTGTGTGCGACGGCGTCGCGTGCGATGCGTGGCAGGTGCACCCGCTGGCGCCCTTCCGCCCCGCGCTGCTCGAGCGCGAGTACCAGCTCGCCAAGCTGGAGAGCCTCAAGCAGAGCTTCAGGTGCGCGCCTGTCCATCCCCCCTCGCCCTGCCCTTTCGTCCCGCTGATCCCCCGCTTTGCCTGCCCACCGGCGAGGTGCCGCCGCGCTGCCGCCACGCGCATCGGCCTGCGCTGGCTTCCCAGAGCCTGTGCCTCCCCGGTCCCACAGCCATGCTCCCACGGCCGCCACTGTGCAGCGCAAGGCCCTGCCGCTGCCGCGCGTGTCAGCGCGACGTGCGACCGACGCATCGCTTGACGCGCCCTGCCCGCAGGTACACGGCGACGGCGGTCATGGCGAGCCTGGCGACGCCCCAGTCCATCAAGGCCTTCACGCTCAGCTTCATCGACACGCGCCGATCCCGCTGCATCTCGGCCATCAAGGTACGAGCCCGCCTCCCTCCCCACCTCTCCCCGCCTCCCTCCCCACCTCTCCCCGCCTCCCTCCCCACCTCGCCGCGCCCTCTCATCCAAGCAGCGCAGGGAGTCGCCTCTGCACGCGCCGCACCCATGCCCACGTGCCGTTCAGCGCCGCGGCGCGCTGCCAGTTGCGGCATTGCTACTCGCACGTGGCGACCTGCCTCACTCCTGGTGGCCGGCTGACGCGTGCACTGCGCCGCAGGTGTCGTACTACTCTGGCATGTTCCCCGACCTGGCGCACATGAAGAGCCCCGCCGGCACGCACCTCTGGCAGCCGCTGGCGCTGCTGCACCTCGAGCCCTGCCAGCCCGACGTCAAGCTGCAGCTCCACGAGCCCGTCGTCGCCACTGCGGTGAGCGCGCCCGTCCCCCTTCCCCGCCGCCCCGCCCACCCGCATTGCCGCGCGCTCACCCGAGGGCGGCTGGCACTGGCGCGTTGCCCCCGCCCAGGCGTCCAGGCGAATGCATGAGCGCGCGCGCGCGTGGACGACTCGAACGCGCCGCGCTGTTGCTGTCGTGCGCAGGTGTGCTTCGAGGTGGTGGGCACCTACAGCGGCCTGCAGGAGGCGAGCCAGGAGTCGCTCACGTGCCCGCGCTGCTCCTCGCCCGTCAGCGACCGCTTCGGCGTCTGCGGGTGAGCGCCCGCCCATGCCGCCCGTCCTCTCTCTCCTCCCGCACTCCTCCTGCTCCTGACGTGGCTGAACAAGATGATGGGATGCTGACCTTTGCGTTGATCGTTGCGTTCCCTTTGGCACTTAGGTACTGCGGCGAGAACGCGCACCAGTGCCGTCACTGCCGCAACATCAACTACGGCGCGCTGGACGGCTTCCTGTGCGCCGAGTGCGGGCACAGCCGCTACTGCCGCATCGACCTGCAGCTGCTGGCGGCGCCCGCCTGGCAGCTGCCGCCGCTCACCACGGACGAGGAGGTGAGGCCGGGCCGCCTCGCCATGCCTCGCCTCGTTTCGCCGTGCACACGCTCATGCTCCCGTTGCCTTGGAAGGGAGCAACGCGGCTGCGGGCTGGCTCAAGCACCAGGCGCGGCGGCGTGTGGCGTTGGGAACCGTGGAGAGCAGTCTTCACGCACCTCTTGCGGCTGCTGCCAATGCTGCACGCACTCGCGTGGTGCGAGCAGGTCAAGGCGGCGCAGCAGCAGGTCGAGGTGGCGGCCGAGGAGCTGGGGCGCAAGCAGGCGTCGCTGACGGGCCTGGCCAAGTCCTTCACGCTGGCACTAGCCGATGTCAAGGCCCGGGGCATGCCGGCGCTCTCTTTGCAGGTGCGCCACCGGTGGCCCTGGCCTCGGCCTCGGCCTCGGGTGAAGGTTGGGGTCATTGGCACTCTCTCGGAACTCTGTGGAACCCTGGGAACCGTGTGGAAGTCTGGAAACTCTGGCCTTGGCCTTGGCCTTGCGCCACGCATGGCCTTGGGGCCGTCGCCGCGCGGCTGCGACGCACGCCAGGGCGCTTGCCGAGCGCGTGCTGCCGCGCGACGCCTGCAGGGCGCGTCGCCCACCCGCCGGCGCGCGACGGCGGCCTCGGCCGACTTTGCCGCCGCCGGCGACGCGGCGCCGGCGGCCGGCGGCGCCGCCGGCGCCGAGGTGCCGACGGGCGTCAGCGCGACGCTCAACGCCGTGGCAACCATCTACAACAGCAAGTGCAAGGTGCGGCGGCGTGCGCCCGTTTGCTACCTGGGCCAAGCAGGCCTCTGCTGTGCGCTTCGAGACTTGCCACACCGTGGCGGAGTGGGCAGAGGCACTGAGGGCTGTGCGACGTCTTCTTGTTGTTTCGCACGGTGCGCAGACGGTGCAGCAGGGCGCGCTGGTGCTGTGCCGGCAGCTGGCCGGCGTCCGCGCCGCGCTGCTGCAGGCCTCGCTGCCCGCGCTGCCGCTCTTCCCCACCGGCGGCGGCGGCAGCGGTGACGCGGGCGCCGCGGGGCCGGGCTCGCAGCTGCTGGCGCTGCCGGCGCCGGCGGTGCTGCTGCGGCCCAACCTGCAGCGCCCCAGCTTCCCCGCCGCGCTCGAGTGCAGCACGCTCACTCTCGGGCTGATGGTGTCGCTGGCCAGGTGAGCAGCATGGCCGCCGCAAGCGCCTTGCACCGCCTGACTACCCACGCACGACTTGCTTTGCGCTGCTGCTGCGTGCTCAACGGCGATGCCCTCGTCTTGCTTGTGCACGTGGCGGGCGCAGCTCGCTGCCGGCGTCGCACCCTCTGCTGCTCTCCGCCGGTGTGGTGGACGCCGTCTGCCGCCACGACCTCGCCTGCGGCCTGCCCGCCATGGCGGCGCTCGCCGCACGGCTGCTGCTCGAGCTCACGCAGCTGTCGCCGCAGGCGGCGGCACCTGTCTCGCAGCTCCCGGCCCTCGTTGCCGCCGCCGGCGCCGCCACCTCGGACCCGCCGGCACCCGCAAGCGGCGCGCCGACGCCCAGCAGGGCGGCGTCGCTGCAGCAGCCACGCGGCGGCGGCGGCGGCGCCGCGGCGGCGCGGACCGGCGGCGCGGACGGCGGCGCGTCACAGCGCAGCGCGTCGCTGCCTGCGGCCACCGACGGCGGCGTGTCCCTCCCCTCGGAGGCGCTGTCAGCGCTGTCAGGCCTCGTGCAGGAGGAGGTGGCCGTCTCGCCGGCGCAGCACCTGAGACTGGTGCTGGAGGCCCGGGAGACACTGGCCCGGCACCTTTCCTCGCTGCTGCTGGCCATGGCAACGCAGCCGGGCGCCAGCGCGCACGACTGGCGGTCCGTGGGCCCGCAAGTGGGCCTGCTGGTGCAGGCGGCCAGGGCAGAGGTCCGCCAAGCGCCCTCGCTGCTCTCGCTGCAGCAGCAGCAGCAGCAGCAGCAGGGCGGCGCGGCGGCGCTGGCGCCGTCCGTGCAGCTGCTGTCGCATACGGCTGGCGTCGCCTTCGCCCTGCCGGCGGACGGCGAGCCCAGCGGCGGCGCGGCGCTGCTGGTGGGGCACCTCGCCGAGCCTTCGCCGCATGCGCAAGCCCTAGGGCCTGCGGCGCCACCCGCCGGCATGCTGGAGCTGGCGCTGCGCGTGCTGAGCACGTGCTCCGCCGCCTCGGGCGCTCTCAACGGCGGCGACGCCGCTGGTGCGCTGGTGGCAGCGACGCCGGCGCACGCCGGCGCTCAGCACGGCGCGCGGAGCCCGCGGCTGTCGGAGGCCGTCGTGCAGCCGCTGCTGCGCCTGCTCACCTCGCTGGCAAAGGAGAGCCAGCAGCAGCTGCTGCTCACCGTCGCCGCGCACCTGCTGCGAGCGCAGCTGGCGGCGTGGGCGCAGGCGGCGGCGCGCCACCAGGCGCAGCACGCGCAGCACGAGCAGGAGCACCTCGCTGCGGCGGCAATGGCGGCGGCAGCGGCACAGCAGCAGACACCAGACGGCAAGGCCCAGCCCCGCAGCGCCTCCGCCTCGCCAGGCCCCGCCTCAAGCGACGCCGCTGAGGCGTCGGCGGGCAGCGCCGCCGGCTTGACCAGCAAGCTGTCCGGTGCGGGCTCAGGCGGCGCGGCCGGCGCCTCGCCGCCCGGTGCGCTGTCCACCCGCCGCTCCAAGGGGCAGGGCTACGCGGCCCTGGCGCTGCCCGGCGCCGACGCGGCGGCGGCGGCGACGCAAGCCCTCTCCAAGCCCTGGCCCATGCAGCCGGGCGCGTCGCCGGCGAACGCCGCGCCGGGCCGCGCCGGGAGCGGCGCCCCGCCGGCGGCGGGAGGCGCCGGCACCGCCCGCGGCGCGTCTGCTCGCGGCGGGGCTGTGCACCTCAAGCAGCCCGCGCTTCCCTTCACCAAGGCGCCGACTGGCGGCGGCGCGGGCGTCAGCGAGTCGGCCGGAGGGTCTGACAGCCCGCGGCCTGCGTCACTGCCCTCGCTGCCGCCGCCGCCGCCGCCACCGCCGCCACGACCCACGCTGGAGGAGTGCCTGGCCCAGGCGCCGGGCTTGCTGCTCGGCATCGTCGGCACCTACATGCTAGACCCTCACAGCGGCACGACTAGGGCTTTGGCGCTGCAGCTCTACGCGTCGCTCCACGCCGGGAAGGCGGCGGCGGCAGGGCAGGGCAAGCAGCAGGGAGCGGCGGCAGCGGGCGGCAGCCGCTCGGCGGCGTTTGCACGCGGCGGCGGCGCGGGCGGCGCCGCCGGCAGCAGCGGGCGGAGCGGCCTGTCCAGCCTGCTGGCGAGTGGCGCGTCCGGCGGCGCGGCGGGCAGCGGAGGCGGCGGGGGCTCGTCTTCGTCGGCGTCGGGACGCGGCTGGTCGTCGTCGCAGCAGCGCGGCGGCGGGCGGAGCGGCGCCGGCGGCGAGGGCGCCGCTGGCTCTGGAGCGCAGCAGCAGCAGCGCAGCGTGCAGTCCGTGCTGGCGCTGCTGGAGGACCTGGTGGAGTGGCTGCCGGCAGCGTGCGCGGCGGGTCACGCCGGGGAGGACCTACTCCGCCTGGTGCAACAGGTGAGACCGCGAGCCTCCTCCTCACCCTGCCACACGCCTGTGGTGCTCCTGCATGCCCGGCAACGCAGAATCGCAGACTCTTCAACGTCGTTGAGGACGCCGTCGCCTGAACGCGTGCGTGCACCTTCACAGGACTGCGTGGGCGCTACGGCCAGCGCCGGCGCCTACCCTCTCCTGGCCAAGCTGCTGGCCTCCATCATGGCGCTCATCCCCAGGCTCGTCGCCACGCTGCTCGCCGCCGAGGCGCCCGCCTCCATGCCAAGCCCTAACGGCGTGGCGCTGGACCCCGCCGGCGTGTCGCTGGTGGTGCAGCAGCTGGTGGCGCTGCTGGCGCGCCTCGTCGAGTACTCGGAGCTGCAGGGTCACCTGCTCAACAGCCCCGCGCAGCTTCCGGGTGGCTCCGCCGGCGCCGGCGTCGGCGGCGCGGCGGGCGCGGCGCAGGGCGGGGCTGGCACGCCGCAGCTGGCGCTGCTGCTGTGGACCTACGCAGGCCTGCAGGTACGTTGATGCCGGCCCACTCTTGCAGAGTCTGGTTGCTCCTGTGACGAGCCTGATCCTCCAGTGCCCATACTGCCCTGTGCGTATGTGCGTACGTGCAGGCACTGAGGCTGCAGCGCAACGCCCGCACCACGGCCGCTGAGGCGTCGCTACGCGACCTCCTGGCCGCCCGCTTCATGCGCGCCGGCGACGCCATGCGCCGCACCCTCATCAGGGCCTGCATGAGCGCCGTGGCCCTGCTGCTGGCGCCGCCCGCGCACTTCGCGCCGCTGGCGCCCGCGGCGGCGCGGCAGCCCGGCGCGGCAGGCGGCGGCGGCGGCGGCGGCAACGCCAGCGTGGACCTGCTGGGCCTGAGGGAGCCCGTGCCGCTGCCGCCGGCGGCGGCCTCGCACCGGATGCAGCAGGCGCTGCTCCAGCAAGTGCTCGACGTGAGTCAGTCCTCTGTGGCGCTTCTGCTCTCGTCGTCGCTGCCCGGTTTCTCCCTGGCCTCAACATTACGGTTCTCCTCTCGCCGTCACGGCACAGTCTGCACACGCGGCGCATGCTCATGCGCCCTGACAACGCCTGTGTGTGCGTGCGGCGCCGCAGGCCATCGTGCCGCCCAAGGAAGAGGGCAGCGGCGAGGTGCTTCTTCTTCTGGACAAGGCCGCCACGCAGGAGGAGTTCATCCCCGGAACTATGGGCTCTGCACCCTACAAGTGCGTGCGCGCACTGCAAGCACCAGCAGCAGCCCACGCCTTACTCCTCTCCTGCCCGCTCAGCTCACCAGCACCATGCACACTCCGGCAGCCCTGCTCGCTCTCGCCTGCCTGACGCACCACCCTGCGGACTCTCTGTTGTGCTCCTCGCAGGGCGTCGGAGATTGGCGGGCCGCTGATGCGCGACGTCAAGAACTTCATCTGCCGACGGCTGGACCTGGAGGCGCTGGTGGAGGACGACTTTGGCATGGAGCTGCTGGTGGCGGGCAGCATCGTGGCGCTGGGGCTGCCAGTGCAGGGCGTCCATCAGCAGGCGCGTGCAGCAAACGTGCCTCTCTCTCTCTCTCTCTCTCGTCCTCGTCCTCTCCGTGCACCAAGTCTTTGCTTCACATGTCAGCTTGACCCAGGCGTGCGTCCGCGAGAGTCTTCTCCAGGCCCAGGCGTGCTCGAGTGGGAGCGCTCATGGGGGCACGCCTGGGTTTGAGAGCCAGAGCTCTCACCGACGCACGTCTGCCACAGGGCGTGCTCTCCAGGGCTGGGTAGTCAGCGGCCCACAGCTCGGCTGTGCCCACAGCCGCGGCGAGCCTGCAGATCACGCATGCTGCTGGTGTATGCGTCCCACCACCACCGCCTCCACGCAGGTGTGGCGTCCGTTCCTGACATCGGGAGGCGGCCGGCTGGCGCGCTACGCGGCGGCCGTGGCGGCGGCGGGCCAGCCCGCGCAGGCGCCCATGGTGGTCACGTACCGCCTCTCCGGCCTGGACGGCGAGGCCACCGAGCCCGTGGTCAAGACGCTGGCAGGCGCAGGCGGCGCGCAGCAGGTGAGGCAAGCCCGCCTGCCACGCACGTCGCTGACGCCGTGTTCGGCAGCCGAGCGAATCGCGACAGCTGCACTGGCGGCCGCCGGCGCACAGCATCGATTCCCGCATGCAGGTGGTGCGAGCGTTGGCGTCGCTCCCTTTGCGTCGCGCGCAGGCCGACCCCGAACGCGAGTTCGCCATGGCCGCCGTGCTCAGCGAATGCGCTGACACGGGCCTCACGCTGCTGCTGAGCCTCAGCTGCTTCGGCGCGCCAAGCTTAGCTCTGCCCGCCGCCGCCGCCGCTGCCGCCGCCGCCGCTGGCGGCGCTGGCGGCGCCGGCGCCGGCAGGGCTGCGCCGGCTCACGCCACGCGGCTGCTGCTGCTCAAGCTGCTGCAGCTGGTGGCGCAGCTTCGCAAGTGCCGGCAGCACCTGCTGGAGCTGGGCGCCGTGAGCCAGCTGGTGGGGCGCGTGCACGCCTGCATGCGCTCGGCGCTGGCGCTGGCCGGCGCCGCGGCGGCGGCGGCGCCGGCGGGCGCGGCGTGGCGGCGGCCCGAGGCGGTGGAGCTGGAGCAGCGGCTGCAGGAGCTGCAGCAGCTTCTCGCGCTGCTGGAGGTGCTGGCGGGCGAGGCGGCAGCGCAAGTGGGCGTCGGGAGGGTGGGCACCGGGTGGGCGGTGGGCGCCGACACGGCCGGCACAGCGCAGCAGGTGCGTGGCGGGCGCTGATTTCTCCGGCTGGGCCGCGCGAGGGCGTGCGCGTTTCGAGCGTGTGCTGGCGTGGTGTGCGTTTTGCGCGCAGGTGCGGCAGCTGGCCGACGGCCTGCACGCGCTGAGCGGCGTGGCGGGCGCGCAGGAGTGCGCGGCGGTGCTGGCGCGCGTGCTGCCGCTGCTGGCGCACGGCAACTACCAGGCCCAGGTGCGGCGCGGCGCGGCGCGCCTCTCCCCTTGGGCCGTTCGACGATGCAAGGTGTCCAGGGCTGCTGGTTGCTGCTTGCTGCTCACGCAAGCCAGGAGGACCCGTGCAGTTGGGCTGCTGTCTTGAGACGTGGGCAGGGCAAGGCAGCTCGCAGGTCGCGGAGGGTGTGCGGCTCGCCGCGTGTGGCCCCGCGGTGCACGCAACAGCAGCGCGCCACGTGCCTGCGATGCCTGAGAGAGAGAGAGAGAGAGAGAGGTGACTTGCAGAGGATAGCAACGCGGAGCACGAGCAATGCCGCACGTAGCACCGGGCCCTGTGCGCAGGTTGGCCTGCTGGACCACTTCCAGCCGAGCCTGGACATGGCGCGGCTGGACGACGCGAGCAGCGCCGAGCAGGAGGAGAGGCAGGCGCAGCTCAGCAGCTTCACCGAGCTCCTGCAGGTGAGGGACGAGAGAGAGAGCTCAGCTGGCTTGGGGTCAACCGGCGCCCTCGGCAGCTTGTGTGCACACGACCAGCTGCGTGGCGTGCACCGAGAGGAAGGACTGCGACGTGAGCTTGCTCTCGTGCGCGCAGTCGCTGACGCTGGCGACGTCCGCCGCCGCGCCCGGCGCCGGCGGCTCAGTGCCGGCGGCCTCCGCCGCCCCAGCCGGCGGCGCCGGCGGCGGCGGAGCGGGCGGCGTCAGCTTCAGAGAGCTGCTGCTGCACCGCGGCGTGCCCGCCGACCTGGCGCAGTACCTTCTCGGCAGCTTCCAGCAGCCGCCGCCGCCGCCCACGCCCTCGGACGGCGGGCCCTGGGGCCCGGCGGCGGGGGCGGCGGCGCTGCCGCACGCGTCGCTGCGCGTGGCGCTGCCCGACAGCGCGCTGGTAAGCCCTCAGGGCTCAGCGCCGCCCACCACCGCCACGCCCGGCGCCGCGCTGGGCACGTCGCCGGCGGCGGGCGGCGCGGCGGCGGCGGCGGCGGCGACAGACGTGCCGTCGCTGCCGCCGACGCCGCCGGGCGGTGCGCTGCTGCGTGCCATGTCGCCTGCGGGCGGCGGCGGCGCGGCGGGCCCGGCAACGGGGCGGTCGACGGCGGGCGCGGGCGGCAGCGCGGCGCCCACGCCGACGGTGCACATGCCGGAGGAGCTGGTCGGGTGGTGCATCCCTGCCGGCACCCCTGCCTTCAAGCAGGTGCGTCCTCACACTCACCCACCTTCGCACCTTGGCTGGGCGCGTGATGACGCGAGAAAGCCGCACGCGCCTGCGCTAGGCTTGCGGCAAGTGCGTGGCCGCATGGCAAACGCACTAAATGTGCAGGTGCTGACTCGCCCCGGCGTGGTCGCCTCGCTCAAGCTGCTCGTCTCCATGGCGCAAGGCCACCCGGGCATCGCGCAGCAGGCCGCAGGCGCCACGCTCCCCTCCCCCTCCCCGCTGCTTCCGGCCACCCCCTCCCCCAGTCCCGCCCGCCCGCTGCTCCCTCTCCTCCACCTCCTCGAGGGCGTCGCCGGCGGCCCCGTCGTCGGGCCGCTCGCCGAGGGCCTCCTCGACGCGCTCGCCGCCGCCGCCGGCGCCGCCTCCGACCTCGCCGCCGCCGTCGCCGAGCTCCGCACAGCCACGCAGCGCCGCGCCAAGGAGCTCGCCGCACGCCGCCGCCAGGCCATGCTCAGCGCCATGGGCGTCTCGCCCGCCAGCGCAGCCGCCGCCGCGCCGCCCAGCGGCTCCACGCCCGCCGCCAGTGGCGCGCCGTGGGACGCCGCAGCCACGCCGTCCAACCCCCGTTCGCCGGCGCTCGGCGCCGGCGGCCCCAGCGGCGCCGGCGGTTCGCTCTGGAGCACGCCGCCCAGCGTGGCGGGCACGCCGGAGCAGCCCGGCGGCTCGTACATCTCCCCCGGTACGCGCCCCGTCGCCACTGCCACGCCCGGCGCCGGCCCCTCGGCGCCGGCGACTCAGACCACCGGCTTCCAGCCCAACACCGCCGGCGGCGGCGGCGCCGGCAGCTCGACGCCTAGGCCCTCGCCCATGGTGCTGCCAAGCCCTGCCGGGTCCCAGCTGGCCATGGAGCTGGCGGCCCTCGAGGCGGAGGAGGCGGCGCAGGAGCAGGCGCTGGCGGGGGACGGCGCCGACGCGCCGGCGGCCGAGCTCCGCTGCATGGTGTGCCGCGAGGGCTACCGCCTGCGCCCTAAGGAGCTGCTCTGCGTGTACGTGTACAGCAAGCCGGTGTTCGCGTCGCCGGCGAGCAGCGCGGCGGCGGCGGCGGCGGGCGGCGACGGGCCGGCGCAGCTGCCGGTGGGCGGCACGGCGCGCATGCTTCTGCCCGATGGGTCGCCGTGCGGCGCGGCGTACTGCTCGGTGACGCACTTCAACGTGATCCACGCGAGCTGCCACGCAGCGGCGCGGGCGGCCGACGCGGCGCTGCGGCAGCCCAAGCGCGAGTGGGACGGCGCCACGCTGCGCAACGGCGAGGTGCGTCCCTCAACCCGCGCACCTCGTTTTTCGCCCGATGGCCTGCGCGCTGCGGGCAAGCGGGGCCCGCCATGGTTAGGGAGCGAGCTGGAGGTCCGCACCTTGGCATGCCACAGAGGTCGGAGTTGCTGAGGGCACCTCAAGCGAAGCACGCCACGCGCGGGTGTGGGTGATGACGCGTGACGTGTGCGCCGCGGCGCGGTGCGCGCAGGTCCGCTGCAACAACCTGCTGCCGCTGCCGTCGGCGGCCGTCTCCGACACGGCGGTGGAGGCGGCCACCTCGTCGTGGTGGGACAACCTGCAGCACCTGGCGCCCTGCCTGCAGCTGGGCACGGCGTCCCCGCCGCCGGCCACCGCCGGCTCCGCCGACGCGTCGTCTACCAGCGGCGGCCGCGCCGCGGCGCCAGTCATGACGCGCGCGCTGTGGTCCTTGCTGTCGGAGGAGGGCCCCGTGCTGCACACGCTCGTCGTGGTCGGCGACCTCGCCTCGCTGCTGCTGCGCTTTGCCGCGCGCCAGTCCTTCTCGGTTGACTGCGGCGGCGGCGGCCGCGACAGCAACGCGGCGCTGGTGCCCTGCCTGCTGCACCACGCACTGCGCTCGCACATGCACGTGGCGCCCGGAGAGCACGAGCAGCTGCTGGCGCTGGTGCACGCGCACCTTCCCGGCAGCTCCTCTGGCG
>VFQP010002258.1_pt1 | contig 22203 bp, 22 predicted proteins | sample 3512351 | NCBI WGS metagenome assembly VFQP01 (sample SAMN10412372, study PRJNA504923) | tailings metagenome | isolation source: Relicate 1 Philex TSF1 revegetated site | place: Philippines: Tuba, Benguet | collected 2017-08-29
TGACGCCCTGCTGGTGCAGGTAGTACACCGCGTGCGAGTCCTTCTCGCCGAAGATCGCCACCAGCACATTGGCGCCGGTGACTTCCTTCTTGCCATTGCCAGTGGATTGCACGTGCATGATGGCGCGCTGGATGACGCGCTGGAAGCCCAGCGTGGGCTGGGTATCAACCTCGTCGGTGCCGGCGACCTGCGGTGTGTTGTCCTTGATGAAGTTCGTCAGGGACTTGCGCAGGTCGTCGATGTTGGCCGAGCAGGCGCGCAAGACCTCGGCGGCACTGGGGTTGTCGAGCAGCGCGAGCAACAGGTGCTCAACGGTGATGAATTCGTGCCGTTGCTGCCGGGCCTCCACGAAGGCCATATGCAAGCTGACTTCAAGTTCCTGGGCAATCATGGGCACGTCCTTTGGGATAGGGATGATTTGATGAGCACTCGGCTGGGTTCTGGTTTCGGATACGGGGTTCAGATGGGGTGGATTCGGATTTATTCAACCGGTTCACTCATGCACTGCAGCGGATGCCCTGCGGCCCTGGCCGCCTGGAGGACCTGGTCGACCTTGGTGCTGGCCACATCCCGCGAATACACGCCACAGATGCCTTTGCCCTCCAGATGGATCTTGAGCATGATCTGGGTGGCAGTTTCCCGATCCTTGCTGAAGTACTCCTGGATGACGTGCACAACGAACTCCATGGGGGTGAAATCGTCGTTGAGCAGCACCACCTGAAACATTTGAGGGGGTTGGGTGCGCTGGGCGCGCCGCTCGAGCACCACCGCATCGTCGCTCCCCACGCTGGGCGGTGCGACCGGGTTGGGTGGTTTTTTCGGGTTCTGGGTGGCCATGAAAATGATTCTAGCGGCCAGCCTGCGCCCCCCCTGGCATCCAGGAATAAAGGCACCTCGCCGATCCACGAAACGGATGGCGCCGACGTGTGGGAGACAGTGCGAGCGGCACGATGGTCCATGCCTCATTGTGAATCCAAACTCGGCTGGAAAAACGTGAAGAAAAGCGTCATTCCAACGCTTGTTCGACCGCCCGCTCAATCACAGACCGGTCGGCAGGCCGGTCCGGGCCTACATGTGCTCGATCATCACGTCGCCGAAACCGGAGCAACTGACCTGAATGGCGCCTTCCATCAAGCGCGCGAAGTCGTAGGTCACCCGCTTGCTCTGGACGGCCTTCTCGAGTGAATCGATGATCAGGTCGGCCGCCGGCGTCCATCCGATGTGGCGCAGCATCATTTCGGCCGAAAGGATCGAGGAACCGGGGTTGACATAGTCCTTGCCAGCGTACTTGGGCGAGGTGCCGTGGGTCGCCTCGAAGCAGGCCACGGAGTCCGACAGGTTGGCGCCCGGTGCGATGCCCATGCCACCAACCTGGGCGGCCAGCGCGTCGGAGATGTAGTCGCCGTTGAGGTTGAGCGTGGCCACCACCGAGTATTCGGCCGGGCGCATGAGGATCTGCTGCAGGAACGCGTCCGCGATGACGTCCTTGACCAGCAGATCCCGACCCGTTTTCGGGTTCTTCAGCCGGCACCATGGCCCGCCGTCGATCGGCTCGGCACCAAACTCCCGGCGCGCCAGGGCGTAGGCCCACTCACGAAAGCCGCCTTCCGTGTACTTCATGATGTTGCCCTTGTGCACGATGGTCACGCTGGGCTTGCCGTGGTCGATGGCGTACTGGATGGCCTTGCGCACCAGGCGCTCGGTGCCCTCGATCGACACCGGTTTGACGCCGATGGCCGAGCTTTCGGGAAAGCGGATCGTGCCCACCCCCATGTCGTCCTGCAGGAACCGGATCAGCTTGAGCGCCTGGGGCGAACGGGCCTCGTACTCGATGCCGGCGTAGATGTCCTCCGAGTTCTCGCGGAAGATCACCATGTTGGTCTTTTCAGGCTCCTTCAGCGGCGAGGGCACACCTTTGAAGTACTGCACGGGGCGCAGGCAGACGTAAAGATCCAGCTCCTGGCGCAGGGTCACGTTGAGCGAACGGATGCCACCGCCCACCGGCGTGGTCAAGGGCCCCTTGATGGACACCACGTATTCGCGCAACGCGGACAGGGTCTCGGCGGGCAGCCACACGTCGGGACCGTAGACGCGGGTCGATTTCTCTCCCGCGTACACCTCCATCCAGTGGATCTTCCGCCGCCCGTCGTAGGCCTTGGCCACCGCCGCATCGACGACCTTGCGCATCACCGGGGTGATGTCCAGGCCCGTCCCGTCGCCCTCGATGAACGGCACAATCGGTTCGTCGGGCACGTTCAGCGTCAGGTCTGGATTGACGGTGATCTTCTGGCCCTGGGCGGGAACCTGGATGTGCTGGTACATAAGCTGACGTATTGCCTAGGGCATTGGATGGATGACGAAGCGGGAAATTCTAGTCGGCCCTCTGGGAACGGGATGGTTGACGCACAATGCGGCCTTGATGCGATCCACCGCCCTGCCCCCATGAAACGCCTGCTCATCTCACTGTTCTGCCTGCTCCTCGCCCTGACCGGACCGGCCTGGTCGCAACCGGAATCGCCCCAGTTGCAGTTGCCCAGGGTGCAGTTGTCGGCGGGCATGTTCCTGATCAATGCCCAGGTGGTCTCGACCCCGGAGCAGCGGGCCATCGGCCTCATGTTCCGCAAGGAGATGCCTGCCAACGAAGGCATGCTGTTCGTGTTCGAGCAGCCCGCCGGCCAGTGCTTCTGGATGAAGAACACCCTCCTGCCGCTCACGGCCGCCTTCGTCGCCGACGACGGCACCATCGTCAACCTGGCGGACATGCAGCCGCAGAGCCTGGATTCGCACTGCTCGACCCAGCCGGTGCGCTTCGTGCTGGAAATGCACCAGGGCTGGTTTGCCAAGCGCGGGCTCAAAGCCGGCTCCCGGCTGTCCGGCTCGCCGTTCACCCGGTAGGCTGCAGTTCGTCCTGCGGCCTACCGCGTGTTTCAGGCCTTGATCGAAGCCAGCGCCGCGTTGAAGGTCTTGCTCGGACGCATGACGGTTTCGAGCTTGTCGAAATCGGGCTTGTAGTAGCCGCCGATGTCCACCGGCTTGCCCTGCACCGCCGCCAGCTCGGCCACGACGTTTTTCTCGTCTGCGGCCAATTGCTTCGCCAATGGCGCGAACTTCGCGGCCAGGGCGGGGTCCTCGGTCTGCGAGGCGAGTTCCTGGGCCCAGTACAGGGCCAGGTAGAACTGGCTGCCGCGGTTGTCGAGCTGCCCCGTCTTGGGTGACGGGTTCTTGTTGTTGTCCAGCAACTGGCCCGTGGCCGCATCCAGCGTGCGCGCCAGGATCTTGGCCTGCGCATTGCCGGTCTTGAGGCCGAGGTCCTCGAGCGACACCGCCAGCGCCAGGAACTCGCCCAGCGAATCCCAGCGCAGGTGGTTTTCCTCGACCAGTTGCTGCACGTGCTTGGGCGCCGAGCCACCAGCGCCGGTTTCGTAGAGGCCGCCGCCCGCCATCAGCGGCACGATGGACAGCATCTTGGCGCTGGTTCCCAGCTCCATGATGGGGAACAGATCGGTCAGGTAATCGCGCAGGATGTTGCCGGTGGCGCTGATGGTGTCCAGGCCGCGGATCACGCGTTCCAGCGTGTAGCGCATGGCACGCACCTGGCTCATGATCTGGATGTCCAGACCGGCGGTGTTGTGCTCGTGCAAGTACATCTTGACCTTGGTGATGAGCTGCGCCTCATGCGGGCGGTACTGGTCGAGCCAGAAGACCACGGGCATGCCAGAGTTGCGGGCGCGGTTCACGGCCAGCTTGACCCAGTCGCGAATGGCAGCGTCCTTCACCTGGCACATGCGCCAGATGTCGCCTTGCTCCACGTCCTGGCTCATCAGCACCTCGCCGGTGGCCAGGTCGGTGATGTTGGCCACGCCGTCTTCGGGGATCTCGAAGGTCTTGTCGTGCGAGCCGTATTCCTCGGCCTGCTGCGCCATCAGGCCCACGTTGGGCACGGTGCCCATGGTGCGCGGGTCGAAGGCGCCGTGCCACTTGCAGAAGTTGATCATCTCCTGGTAGATGCGGGCGAAGGTGCTCTCCGGCATCACGGCCTTGACTTCCTTCAGGCGGCCATCGGCACCGTACATCTTGCCGCCGGAGCGGATCATGGCGGGCATGGAGGCGTCAACGATCACATCGTTGGGCGAGTGGAAGTTGGTGATGCCCTTGGCCGAATCGACCATGGCCAGTTCGGGGCGGTGCTCCTGGCAGGCGTGCAGGTCGCGCTTGATCTCGTCCTGCTTGCTCTGCGGCAGCGTGGCGATCTTGTTGTACAGGTCGACCATGCCGTTGTTGACGTTCACGCCCAGCTCGTCGAACAGCTTGCCGTGCTTCTCGAAGGCTTCCTTGTAGAAGATCTTCACGCAGTGGCCGAACACGATGGGGTGCGAGACCTTCATCATGGTCGCCTTCACGTGCAGCGAGAACATCACGCCGGTCTTGTGCGCGTCCTCGATCTCCTTCTCGTAGAAGGCCAGCAGCGCCTTCTTGCTCATGAACATGGAGTCGACGACCTCGCGGTCGAGCAAGGCAACCTTGGGCTTGAGCACGATGGTCTTGCCGCTCTTGGTGATCAGCTCCATCTTGACGTCGCGCGCCTTGTCCAGCGTCATGGACTTTTCGCCGTGGTAGAAGTCGCCGGCGTGCATGTGCGAGACGTGCGAACGTGAGGCCTGGCTCCACTCACCCATGCTGTGGGGGTTCTTGCGCGCGTATTCCTTCACCGCCTTGGGCGCGCGGCGATCCGAGTTGCCTTCGCGCAGGACGGGGTTGACGGCACTGCCGGTGCACTTGGCGTAGCGCGCACGGATCTCCTTTTCCTCGTCCGTCTTCGGATTCTCGGGGTAGTCCGGGATCTTGTAGCCCTTGGCCTGCAGTTCCTTGATGCAGGCGATCAGCTGCGACACCGAGGCGCTGATGTTGGGCAGCTTGATGATGTTGGCTTCGGGCTTGAGCGTGAGCTTGCCCAGCTCGGCCAGGTGGTCGGGCATGCGCTGCGCTTCGGTCAGGCTTTCCGGGAACGCCGCCAGCACGCGCGCGGCCACGGAGATGTCGCTCGTGGTCACGTTCACGCCGGCGGGCGCCGTGAACGCACGGATCACGGGCAGGAAGGCACTGGTTGCCAGCAGGGGCGCCTCGTCCGTGAGGGTGTAGATGATGGTGGGTTGCTGGCTGCTCATTGCGTATCTCCAGAGATTGTTGGGGTATGCCGCCGACCGGGCCGGTCGGGTTGTCCATGCACGGGCACGGGACCATCCGTGATTTTGCGTTCAGCGCCTCGGCCGGAACGCCCATTTCGGAACGCCATTCTCACAATGCAGAATGGCAACACGAAAAATCTTCATTTTTTTCCGGCGTGGCAATGAAAAGGGCCCGAAGGTTGCCCTTCGAGCCCTGTTCGCGCATCGCTGTCGACTCAGCCGAAATTCGTTTCGGCGAAAGACCAGTTCACGAGCTTGTCGAGATAGGTCTCGACAAACTTCGGACGCAGGTTGCGGTAGTCGATGTAGTAGGCATGCTCCCACACGTCCACGGTCAGCAGGGCCTTGTCGCCCGTGGTCAGCGGGGTGCCGGCGGCGCCCATGTTGACGATGTCGACGGTGCCGTCGGCCTTCTTCACCAGCCAGGTCCAGCCCGAACCGAAGTTGCCCACGGCCGACTTGACGAAGGCTTCCTTGAATGCGGCGTAGCTGCCCCACTTGGCCTTGATGGCGTCGGCCAGCTTGCCCGAGGGCTCACCGCCACCGCTGGGCTTCATGCAGTTCCAGAAGAAGGTGTGGTTCCAGATCTGCGCCGCATTGTTGTAGATGCCGCCGCTGGATTTCTTCACGATGGACTCGAGGTCCATGTTTTCGAACTCAGTGCCCTTCTGCAGGTTGTTGAGGTTCACGACATAGGCGTTGTGGTGCTTGCCGTGGTGAAACTCCAGGGTCTCTTTGCTGTAGTGCGGCGCCAGGGCGTCCAGACCGTAGGGCAATGGGGGGAGCGTGTGTTCCATGGGGTCCTCTTGTGTTGGTGTTGTGAAACGTGCCTGAGCCAGCGAGAGGCTGGAGGTCAACAGCGATGCATTGTAGGCAAGCGCGCTAACGCCAGAGCGAGCATGGTTTCTCGCTCCACGCGGCGCCTCAGGAATCGACGTGCAGCCCGAGTTCACCGTCGGCCAGTGTGGCGCGCACTGGCTGTCCCGGCACGGCCTGAGCGGCCAGTGTCAGCGCATGGCCGTCCTCGGTGGTCAGGAACGCATAACCCCGCTGCAGCACGAGGCGCGGATCCAGCATGCCCAAGGCCACCTCGCAACGCTGGAGACGGGCCTGCTGGCGGTCCAGGGCGCGTTGCCGCGCCAGCGGCAGGCTCGTCTGCAAGGCCTGGAGGCGGTTGCGCTCCTGCTGAGCCGCGAGCCGCACGCCGCTTTGAAGCCGGTGCTGCAGGCGGGTGAGTTGCTGCTGGCTGTCGTGCAGGCGGGTCGACGGGCGCCCGAGCCGCTGCGCCAGCCGATCAAGTCGCTGGCCTTGCTGATCCAGGATGCCCAGGGCGCTCGAACCCAGCCGCTCGTGAAGATAGTCGAGCTCACCCAGGCGCTGCTCCCGGGCCGGCGCACAGAGTTCGGCGGCCGCCGTGGGCGTGGGTGCGCGCAGGTCGGCGACGAAATCGGCCAAGGTGAAATCGGTCTCGTGGCCCACGCCACAGACCACCGGCATGGGCGCTTGGGCAACGGTGCGCACCAGCGTGGGATCGTTGAAGGACCAGAGGTCTTCCAGCGAACCTCCTCCGCGCACGAGCAGCAGCACGTCGCACTCCGCCCGCGCATAGGCCGTGCGCAGCGCCGCGCAGAGCTCAGCGGGCGCCTGAGCGCCCTGCACAGCAGATGGGTAGATCACGACCGGTATGTGCGGCACGCGTCGCCGAAGCGCCGTGACCACGTCGCGCAGGGCGGCGGCCCCCAGCGAGGTCACCACGCCGATGCCGCGCGGCTGAGCAGGCAGCGGCCGCTTGCGCGCCGCCTCGAACAGGCCTTCTGCCTCCAGTTGGGCCTTGAGCTGGAGGAACTGCTCGAAGAGCGTGCCCTGACCGCCGGGCCTGAGGCTTTCCACAATGAGTTGCAAGTCGCCCCTCGGTCCGTAGACGTCGAGCTTGCCGCGCGCTTCGACCAGTTGACCATCGCGCGGCACGAACCCCAGCTGGTCGGCGGCACGCCGGAACATGGCGCAACGCACCTGCCCGGCGTCGTCCTTGAGCGAGAAATAACAATGCCCGCTGGCCGCGCGCGAAAAGCCGGAAAGCTCGCCCCGCACCGCGACCGGATTGAAACGCGCGGCCAGGGTGTCCGCCACCGCTCGCATCAACGGCCCAACCGCCCACACGCGCGGCGCCGTGCGTGCGTCATCGTCGAAAAATGATTCAGCCACGGGGCTTTTCCCTGCAAATGTGTCCACAAGCCGCGCCAATGCTGGTTTCTGCGGGCTCGAACACTGAAATGCCGCGGTGCGGAGGCAAGTGTGTTGATTTCAAAGTCTTTTGACCTGCCTGTTTTGTCATCGATCCGTCGCAGACCGCGCCGAGCGCAGGCCGGAGAGCGAATTCAGGTGTTTTCTTCACAAAGTTATCCACAGAATCTGTGCATGGTGCGTGGTCCCGGCTTCGTGTGGGCACGGCCCGACATCCGGTCTGTTCAGGGGGATGGCCACCCCAGCAAGCGACAGGTGCTGAGACATAATCGTCCGATCGCACTGGCCGCCAATCCGGGAGGCCGTCGACGGGAGCCCAGATTTGTTTTCCATCATACAAGCCGCTGGTTGGCCGATCTGGCCTCTGATTCTCTGTTCCGTGCTGGGTCTGGCCCTGGTCATCGAGCGCTTCATCAGCCTGAAATCCAGCAAGATCATGCCGCCCAAGTTGCTCGATGAAGCCATCATGGTGTCGCGCAACGGCATACCCGGTCCGGACGTGGTGACCCAGCTCGAACAGAACTCGGTGCTCGGTGCGGTCCTGGCCAGCGGCTTTCGCACCTTCAACAGCAACCCGCGCGCCAGCGAGGACGACCTGCGTGCCAGCCTAGAAGGCGCAGGCCGCCAGGCGGCGGCCAAGCTGCAGCGCTACCTGGGCGCTCTGGCCACCATTGCATCGGCCGCGCCCTTGCTCGGCCTGCTGGGCACCGTCATCGGCATGATCGAGATCTTCGGTTCCCAGGCCAGCGAAGGCGCGGGCGTGGTGCCCGGCATGGGCAACCCTGGACAGCTCGCCCACGGCATCTCGATTGCGCTGTACAACACCGCGTTCGGCCTGATCGTCGCCATCCCGGCCCTGATCTTCTGGCGCTACTTCCGCGCCCGCGTCGACGACTACCTGCTCGGCATGGAGCTCGCCGCCGAACGCTTCACCCGCCACCTGCTGAGCCTGCGCAGGACGCCCCTATGAACTTCCGGCCCGGAACGCGCGATGAGCCCGAGATCAATCTGATCCCGTTCATCGACATCCTGCTGGTGGTGCTGATCTTCCTCATGCTCACCACGACCTACAGCAAGTTCACCGAGCTCCAAGTGAACCTGCCCGTGGCGGACGCCCAGGTACCCAAGCAGAACCCGCGCGAGGTGGTGGTGGCCGTGGGCGCCGATGGCCGCTACTCCATCAACAAGCAGGTGCTCGAAGGCGTGGGTGTCGATGCGCTCACGCGCGTGCTCTCGCTGGCTGCACAGAACAGCCGCGAGACGGTGGTCGTCATCAGCGCGGACGCGGCCGCCACCCACCAGTCGGTCATCAACGTGATGGACGCGGCGCGCCGTGCCGGCCTGGCGCAGATCACGTTTGCCACGCAGCAGTCGGGCGCGTCGGCCGCTCGCGGCAAGCCCTGAAGCGGGCCTTGCCCGCCCGGCGCCAGCCATGAGCCAGGCCAAAGGGCACGCGCGCTGGCAGACCATCTGGCTGCAAGCTGCGCAACGCCGTGGCGCATGGGCCTGCCTGCTGTGGCCACTTTCCCTCTTCTACCGCGCGCTCATCGCTTTTCGCCGCGGCATGTACGCGCGGGGCTGGCTGGCATCGCACCAGCTGGACGTGCCGGTGATCGTGGTCGGCAACGTCGTTGTGGGCGGCGCAGGGAAGACCCCTGCCACCCTCGCCCTGGTGAGCCACCTCCAAGCGCGAGGCTGGCGGCCGGGCGTGATCTCGCGCGGACACGGCCGGCTCGGCGACGATCTCGTGCATGTCGAGCCAGACACCGCCGCAGCGCATGCAGGCGACGAACCACTGCTCATCCGGCAGCGCACCGGAGCACCCGTTTGCGTGGCTCGCCGTCGCGTGGAGGCCGCGCGCGCCCTGCTGAAAGTACACCCCGAGGTGAACCTGCTGGTCTGCGACGACGGCATGCAGCACCTGGCGCTAAGGCGCGACCTGACGGTGGCGGTGTTCGACGATCGCGGGGTGGGCAACGGCTGGCTGCTGCCGGCGGGGTTGTTGCGCGAACCCTGGCCATTGGCCTCGGGTGCGCCGGGCAGGCCCGATCTGGTGCTGCGACAAAGCCGCGCAGGTCTTGCCAGCCTCGATCTTCCACCGCTGCCCGGCGCGCCCATCTTCAACGCAGCGCGCCAACTCGCCGCCTCGGCCGTCGGGTCTGATGGCAAGAGCTGCACACTGGATCGGTTGCAACAACAACCGCTGACTGCGGTTGCCGGCATCGCGCGACCAGACGTGTTCTTCGACATGCTGCGCGAGCGCGGCCTCATACTGGCCCAATGCGTGGTCTTGCCAGACCATGCAGGGGACTCGGACTATGCCGACGTCATCAGGACGGCGCGCCATCCCCTCATCTGCACCGAGAAGGACGCCGTCAAGCTCTTTCCGATGCTGAAGGCCCTGGGCTCACCGCAAGCCTGGGCTGCGCCGCTCGAGCTGGTGCCCGATCCTGCCTTCTTCGAGGCGGTTGATGCCCGCCTGCCCCGACTATCATCGCGCCATGGACACCAAACTGCTTGAACTGCTGGTCTGCCCCGTGACCAAGGGACCGCTGACTTTTGACCGCGAAAAGCAGGAACTGCTCTCGCGCAGTGCGCGTCTGGCCTACCCGGTGCGGGACGGCATTCCGATCCTGCTCGAACACGAAGCGCGCCCCCTGACGGACGAGGAAGCGGCGCGACCTTCGGCCCCCGCGCCGCTGGGATGATGCGCCCGGCCGTGGCCGAGGCCGGCTACACCGTCCTGATTCCAGCCCGGCTGGCCTCCAGTCGCCTGCCCGACAAGCCGCTGGCCGACATCGGCGGCCTGCCCATGGTGGTGCGTGTGGCGCGGCGCGCGCAGCAGAGCGCGGCGCGGCGCTGCGTGGTGGCGGCAGACGATGCGCGCATCGTCCAGGCCTGTGAGTCGCACGGCATCGAAGCCGTGCTCACCCGCCGCGACCACGCTTCGGGCAGCGACCGGCTGGCCGAGGCCTGCGAGCTGCTGGGCCTGGGCAGCGACGAGGTGGTGGTGAACGTCCAGGGTGACGAACCGCTGATCGAGCCCGCGTTGATCGACGCGGTGGCGGCCGAACTGGCGCGTCGCGCCGATTGTGTGATGAGCACCGCAGCCCATGCCATTGCTCAGCCCGAGGAGTTTCTCAACCCCAACGTCGTCAAGGTGGTGCTCGACCGGCATGGGACCGCGCTTTACTTCAGCCGGGCTCCGATCGCCTGGTGGCGCGACGGCATGGATACGCTCGCCGCAGGCCACCGCCTGACCACCCTTCCCTCGCCCGCTCCCCTGCGCCACGTCGGTATCTACGGCTACCGGGTGGAATTCCTGCGCGGCTTTCCCCATCTGGAGCCGGCGACGCTGGAGACCACCGAGTCGCTGGAGCAACTGCGCGTGCTCTGGCATGGCCACCGCATCGCGGTGCATGTGACGACCTTGTCACCGGGTCCGGGGGTCGACACACCCGCCGATCTGGAACGCGTGCGCGCCCTGCTACGCACTGCCTGAAACCGGCCCTCGCCAGGGCGAAATGGCTCCAGATGCTGTAAGCCAGGTGCGGGAATGCCCGTGCTATCCTCGAACGGTTGCCCCGGGTCCCAGGCCCGTGTGCGCTGCCGCAGACCGGCAGCCAAGCCATTGAAACTCTGAACAAGGAAAACGATGAGACTGATTCTGTTGGGTGCTCCGGGGGCCGGCAAGGGGACGCAAGCCACGTTCATCTGCCAGAAGTACGGCATTCCCCAGATCTCCACGGGTGACATGCTGCGCGCCGCCGTGAAGGCCGGTACGCCGCTGGGCCTGCAGGCCAAGGCGGTGATGGAATCCGGTGGGCTGGTCAGCGACGACCTGATCATCAACCTCGTCAAGGAGCGCATTGCCCAGCCCGACTGCGCCAACGGCTTTCTCTTTGACGGTTTCCCGCGCACCATTCCCCAGGCCGACGCGATGAAGTCCGCCGGCGTCAAGCTGGACTACGTGCTGGAGATCGACGTGCCTTTCGAGGCCATCATCGAGCGCATGAGCGGGCGCCGCTCGCATCCCGCGTCCGGTCGCACCTACCACGTGAAGTTCAATCCGCCCAAAGTCGAGGGCAAGGACGACGTGACCGGTGAACCCCTGATCCAGCGCGACGACGACAAGGAAGAAACGGTGAAGAAGCGCCTGGAGGTTTACAGCGCCCAAACCCGTCCGCTGGTGGACTACTACAGCAGCTGGGCCCGCACGGACGCGGTCGGTGCGCCGAAATACCGCGCCATCAGCGGGATGGGTTCGGTCGACGACATCACCGCACGCGCCTTCGAGGCGCTGTCGAAGTAAGGCTCACGCCGGGCTGGATCGCAGCCCGTAGGTCTTGCCGTCCAGGAAGATGTACTCAGCCCGCAGGATGGCTTCGCCCTTCTCTTCCTTGAAGGTGAATCCGACCACGGACAGCGTCGTGCCGACCTTGATCTCCGGCATCTGCCACTGACCGAGCCGAAACAGCGGCGCCAGTTCGATCTCCCAGCGCCGATCGCGACGGCCGGGCAGCGCCGTCTTGGCCAGCAGCGCGGGCCCGTCGATGCCGGCGGTCTGCGCCGGCAAGGGGCGTCGCGCCAGATCGGCCGGCAAGCTCAGGCGCTCAGGCAGTTCCAGCACCAGTTCAACATGGGGGTTGCGCCATTTCACCTCGACGGCCTTGCCTTCGAGGTAGATGGGGCGATCCTGGTCGAAACTGCTCCAGCCATGGTGTGCCAGGGCGCCGGAGCCCCAGCCCGTGAGGCCGAGCAACGCGCCGGCCTGCATCAAATCACGTCTCTGCATGGGGTCTCCTTTCGGGTTTCGGTTCACACATAGCCGATCCATCGTCCACAGGTCAGCACCAGCAGCCACACCACAGTCGACAGCGCCATCAGCACACGGGCCATGCCGTCCTGCAGTTGCAGCGAGCGGCGCGCATGAAACCAGCCGGCGTTGCAGCCGGCCAGCATGATCAACACCATCTTCGCTGTGAACACGCGGTTGGCCAACAGTTCCCCGGGTTGCGTGCCGAACATCAGCAAACCGGAAACCGCCGCCAGTGAAAAGCCGCTGACCGCCACACCCAGGCTCAGCCGCGCCAGAGGCTCCACCGGAAGGGCGCGGCCCCAGCCAAACACGCGAAGCTCCAGCAAGACCAGATTGCCCAGCAGCAACGCCACGCCCAGCAGGTGCACCACCTCCAGCATGGGATAGGCCCAGGGATGGGCACCAAGCCCGACAAGCATGGTTCAGGTCTCCAGCAGATCCAGCGCCAGGGCCAGCCGCGCCTTGACCGCGGACAGGTCACCTGCGTCCTCGAAGGCAAGCCCGGGATGGGCCACCACCCGCCCGTTGACACAGCGGCTGGCCAGTTTTACCCGCACCCCCTGAGCCTGGGCTTCATGCAGCGCCTCCATCAGACCTTGATGCACGGTGCCGTTGCCCGTACCCGCCACCACAATGCCGCGCAGTGGCCGTTCGGCAAGCCCGGTGAGAAGCGCCCGCACCAGATGGCCATCGGCATCGGCGTGGCTCGTCACGAGTTCGACGCGAGGCAACGCCTTCGCGGCCAGGAAGCGCGCCATCCTGTCGAGGTCGGAGGTGCCCGGGCCTGCCTCCATGTCCCACGGGCGAAACGTGCGCACCCTTCCCTCCTCGACGCAAGCCACTGGGCCGGCATCCCCCGAATCGAACGCATCCAGTCGATAGGTATGCACTTTGGTGACCTCTCTGGCACCGTGCACCTGGCCGGCACACACCACGACCACGCCAGCCGCTCCCGGATGGCGGGCCACAGCCACGGCATCGCTCAGGTTCTGTGGACCGTCGGGCATCAGTGCGGTCGAGGGCCGCATGGCGCAGGTGAGCACCACGGGCTTCGCAGGCCGCAGCAACTGGTGCAGCAGGAAAGCCGTTTCTTCCAGCGTATCGGTGCCGTGGGTCACCATCACCGCCCGAACCTCCGGCCGTTCCAGATGCGCCGCGATTCGCCGCACCACCGCCTGCCACACGGCCAGCCCCATGTCCTTGCTGTCGATCTGCGCGATCTGCTCGACGTCCAGCGGCAACCCGGCCAGGGCCGGCACCGCAGCCCCCAGCTCCGCCACCTCCACCTGCCCCGCCACATAGCCCACGTTGTCCGCCGCCTGCGCCGCGCGCCCGGCGATGGTTCCGCCTGTGCCCAGCAACACCACACGATCGGCTCGATTTGCCTGCACCACTTGTCAAGTCTCCGAAACTGGTTAAAAATACAGCCACTGGATAAGAAAACAGGTGTAGGCCTCACCGCCCACCCTGCTTGTCCCCCAGACCCGCCCCCCGTGTTCAGACGAGGTAACCGATGTCAGACATGTCCCATTCCGCCCCGAAGCTCACCGCCCGGCAGCAGCAGATCCTGGAACTCATCCAGACGGCCATTGCCCGCACCGGCGCACCGCCCACACGTGCCGAGATCGCCAGCGAACTGGGGTTCAAATCGGCCAACGCCGCCGAGGAACACCTGCAGGCACTGGCCCGCAAAGGCGTCATTGAACTCGTCAGCGGCACCTCCCGGGGCATCCGCCTGCGCAGCGAGGACCTCCGCTCGATCAACGACTCGCGGGCCCGTCAGCTTACACTCCCGCTCCCCGGCTTTTCCCAGCTGATGCTGCCCCTGATCGGCCGCGTGGCGGCAGGTTCGCCCATCCTGGCGCAGGAACATGTGGACCAGACCTACCACGTCGAGCGCAGCCTGTTCCAGCGGGCACCCGACTACCTGCTCAAGGTGCGAGGCATGTCCATGCGCGACGCCGGCATCATGGATGGCGATCTGCTGGCCGTGCAAGCCACCAAAGAGGCCAAGAACGGGCAGATCGTCGTGGCGCGTCTGGGTGACGACGTCACCGTGAAGCGATTCATGCGGCGCCAGCATCTGATTGAGCTGCACGCCGAGAACCCCGACTACAACACCATCGTGGTCGAACCGGGCGAGCCCTTCGAGATAGAGGGCCTGGCCGTGGGGCTCATCCGCAACAGTTTCCAACTCTGACCGGTTACCGGTCTTCGTCGCCTCAGCAGGTGGCGGGCGTTTGGTCCAGCGGGCTCCAGCGGTCTGCCAAGGACACATCCCTGCGTTGGCGACTTCCAAGCAATCCTGCCTGTGTTCAACCCCACCAAGGAGTTTCGCATGGGAATTCTCTTCAACACCAACACCTGGCGCGCGCCGCTTCAGCTCATCGATTGCTGGTTGCCCACACCCGCCAAACGCCGCACGCTCGCGGCCAACGAGCCTCTTGTCAACCGCGCGGTGCAGCGATTCGCGCGCGCCGGCTGGCTCGGTCGCCCGGCCACCCACACACCCGCACAGCAGGGTGTGCACAGGTCGCTCACCAAGCCGTCCGAGAACCCCGGCGCATGCCGTGTCCGGGTGTTGCGCCAGACCGAAGCGCTGCCCTCGCCGTCACTGGGCGTGCGGCTCGTGATCTCGGGTCGCATCAATGATGTCTGCGCAGAACTGGACCGACTCGCCGATCAGGAAAGCCAGCTTTCCACCCGCGCTGCCTGACCACCCCGCGCGCCGTCTCGGCGCGATGCAAATGGTGGTGAAGGCACAATAGCGGCATGAATATTGTGATCCTTGATGACTATCAAGACGCGGTGAGAAAACTGCGGTGCGCCGAGAAACTGGAACCCTATCCCGCCAAGGTGTTCACCAACACGGTCAAGGGCGTGGGCCAGCTCTCCATCCGGTTGCGCGATGCCGACGTGGTGGTCCTTATCCGCGAGCGCACGCAAATCACGCGGCAACTGGTCGAGAAACTGCCCCGGCTCAAACTCATCGCCCAGACCGGCCGCGTGGGCAGCCATCTCGATGTCGCTGCCTGCACCGAGCGCGGCATTGCGGTGGCCGAGGGTGTGGGCTCGCCGGTCTCCACCGCCGAGCTCACCTGGGGCCTGGTGCTGGCTGCCATGCGCCGCATTCCGCAGTACGTGTCGCACCTCAAGCACGGCGCCTGGCAACAGGCCGGGCTCAAGGCCGCGGCCATGCCGGCCAATTTCGGTCTGGGCATGGTGCTGCGCGGCAAAACCCTGGGCGTCTGGAGCTACGGCCGCATTGGGCAGCTTGTGGCGAGCTACGGCCGCGCCTTTGGCATGCGTGTCGTGGTGTGGGGAAGCGAGGAAGCCAGGGCGCACGCTGCATCGGACGGTCACGAGGTCATCGACAGCAAGGCGGCCCTGTTCGCGGAGTCCGACGTCCTGACGCTGCATCTGCGCCTGAGCGAAAAGAGCGTGGGTTGCGTGAAGGCGGAGGACCTCGCACGCATGAAGACCAGCGCCTTGCTGGTGAATACCTCGCGCGCAGAGCTGATCGAGCCCGAGGCCCTGATCGCCGCGCTCAATCGCGGCCACCCCGGCATGGCCGCGGTCGACGTGTTTGAATCGGAGCCCATCCTGCAGGGGCACGCCTTGCTCCGGCTGGAGAACTGCATCTGCACGCCCCACATCGGCTACGTGGAGCAGGACAGCTACGAAATGTATTTTGCGGCGGCGTTCGACAATGTCGTCAATTTCGTCAAGGGCACGCCCACCAACATCGTCAACCCAGGCGCCCTGCAGGTTCGACGCTGAGCGACGCAGCGGTTCACGGCTTTTTGTCGGGGTCGCTGCCCTCGGGCTTCATGAAGTCCTGCACCTCGAAGTCGATCAGGTTGCCGGCGGCGGGAACCGGTTGCTCCGCCTCGGGTGATCTGGCGGTGGGTTCGATGGTCACATCCACGTCCGGCAGCGAGGCTTCAAAAGCCGAGAACTCCGAAAGATCGTCCAGGTTGACGTCCAGCCCCACGTGCGAAGACAGCGGCGTCATGGCATCAAGGTCCATGGGCTGGGTATTGCGTTCACGGATGTCATGGACCATCCCTCTCTCGGCAATCGGCGAGCCCTCGAGCAGGCGACCGGCCGCCTTGAGGGGTTGCACCGCCGTGTGGTGGAACTCGCTGTTGCCCGAGGAGGCATGGCCATCGCGTTTGATGAGGTCTTTCGCGATCGCGTGCAGGAGCAGAAGCTCGCGGTAGGCCTCGAGGTCGAATACCTCGACTTCATCGTCTGAAGCGTCGCGGAAGATCGATTGCTCGATCAGGTCGAGCACGCGCGGCTCCGGCCACAGGGACTGGATGCGGCTGAAGGCCGTCTCGTAGGCCTCGAGCCCTCGGCCGGCGTCGGTGTAGTGATCGAAGGGCGGCGCGCCGGCATTGAAGACCTGATTGAACTGGTCTCGCAACTGGTCGTAATCGTGGCGGCGCCCCAGGCGGTGGTAAAGCTTGAACAGATCAAGATAAGCCAGCGCGCTCGGCTCATGGCTTTCGGCCAGGTGGTTGCGCAGCACTTCAATGGCCTGGCCATCCTCGCCGAGCGAAACGAAGAAGTCGGCCTGCTGCTGAACATCGAACAGTTCTTCCGTGGCGATGGAGCGCGATCCGCCGATGGCACTGGACGAGAACTCGCGTTTGTCGCGGGTGGGCAGGGCCGGCACCGGCTCTGCAGCCAGAGGTGGCCTGCCGCTGCGCACCGTGCCGGCCTTGGGCGGATTCAGCGAGTCGAAGGAAGAGTCGTCGTCCAGGTTGAAATCGATGTCCTTGTCGTCGTTGTTCACCGGCAGAGGCGTCGGTGTCGGGCGAACCGCAGGCGCGCCCAGCTTGTCGGCCGCCGCCTTGTCATCGGGGTCGGCAGACCACCAGGCTCGCGAAGCCTCGGAGCCCGGCGCTTGCGACTTGCGCCGCCAGACCAGCAGCAGCGCAAGGAGCGCCAGCAACAGCAAGGCGCCCAGCGCATGGACGAGCGGATTGCTGTACCGCTGGTCCCGGGCCTGTTCGAGTTGGGACTTCAATTCGGCCAGACTGGCCTGGTCCCTGGTCTGGGCACCTCGCAACTCGGTGGCCTCGGCTTCCAGCGTGCTCAGCTTGCGCGCGTCGCGCAGGATGTCCTCGGGCGTGGCGTTGATGGCCTTCCATCGCTCGGCGGCTGCCGCCCGGGCCTCCTGGGAGGTGCCCGGCTCGCTCAGCATCAGCGGCGAGAGCTTCAGGGTCGGATCGCGTTCGATGCCCGGGTCCAGGTCCACGGGGTCCAGTTGGAGGCGTGGCGCCGCCACGGGGAGAGGCGTGCGGCGGACCACACTGGGTGGCCTGGCGGCCACGGCTGGCCGGGCATTGGCCTGGCCGGTGGCGCCGGGGGTCGGTCGGGTCGATGCACCCGCCGTTCCCGCACCCGCCTCGGAGCGTGCCGGCGCGGTGCGGGGCGGCGTCGACGAATCGGCGGCGGGAGGCCGCACGGGCACGGCCAGCGCGGCTGGGGGTGCCACCGGCGTGGATGCCACGGGCTCGGACGACAGGTCGGCCAGCAGCACGTAGCGGCGGGTGAAGGGGTTGCTGCAGCCGGCCTTCACGTACAGGGTGACGATGGGCTCGTTCACCGGCAAGGTCGACTGGATGCGCACGCTGGCCTGGGCGTCGGCGCCAGCGGCTTTCTGGGGGATGCTGCGAACGGTGCCTGGCGAGACCTGGGTGTCGCCGTAGAACACGTCGGTGGTCACACACTGGTTGGTGGGATCCTCTTCTGGTGCCACCAGAAGCTGCACCCGGACATCAAGCGGTTGACCAATGAGGGCCGCGCCACTGTGCCTTCCCAAGGTCACTGCCGAACTGCCCACGGCAGTTGATAGCAAAATACAGGCTGTCCATGTCTGGCGCACGTTGGATGTCCTTCGTTCTTTCGTTCGGTCATTTTGTCATAGCCGCCAGGCCTCTCATTCCAAATACAACACACTTATGCAACCCATTTTTCCCTCTGCGGGCATCGTTGGGACCGGTGCCATGGGCCGCGGCATTGCCCAGATGGCGGCGCAGGCTGGCAGCCAGGTCTGGCTTTTTGACGTGCAACCCGGTGCGGCCCAGGCCGCTCGGGACGCCCTGCAATCGACCTGGCAGACGCTGGTGGGCAAGAACCGGATGGACGCCGCCGCCATGCAGAGCTGCCTGGAACGCCTGCATCTGGCCCAGGCGCTGACCGATCTGGCGCCCTGCGACCTGGTGATCGAGGCGGTGGTCGAGCGGCTGGACGTGAAACAGCGGCTGTTTGCCGACCTGGAAGGCATCGTGCAGCCCGGTGCGGTGCTGGCGACCAACACCTCCTCGCTGTCGGTCACCGCCATTGCCGCAGCGCTCAAGCGACCGGCTCAACTGGCCGGCTACCACTTCTTCAACCCGGTGCCTTTGATGCGGGTGGTGGAGGTCATTGCCGGCCTGAAGACCAGCGCCGAGGTGTGCCAGCGCCTGACCGACTACACGCGCCAGTTCGGCCACACCCCGGTGGCCGCGCAGGACACGCCCGGCTTCATCGTCAACCATGCCGGCCGCGGCTACGGAACCGAAGCCCTGCGCGTGGTGGGTGAGCGGGTGGCCGATTTCGCCACCATCGACCGCATCCTCAAGGACCAGATGGGGTTTCGCCTCGGACCGTTCGAGCTCATGGACCTCACCGCGCTGGACGTGTCGCATCCGGTGATGGAATCCATTTACCACCAGTACTTCGAGGAGCCACGCTACCGACCCAGCGTCATCACCGCCCAGCGCCTGGCCGGTGGCGTGGTGGGGAAGAAGGTTGGCGAGGGCTTCTACACCTACGACCAGGGAGTTGCCCGGCTGCCCGCCGAACCGCCGACGCCCGGCGTTGCTGACCTGCCACCGGTCTGGGTCTCGCCCAAGGCGGCGCGGCGCCAGGAGCTCTACCAGTTGCTCAAGAACCTGAATGCCACCATCGAGACCGGGGCCGCCCCCTCGGCCGCCGCGCTGATCCTGGTGGCGCCCCTGGGGCTGGACGTCACCACGCTGGCCGCCGTGGAGCGGCTCGACGCCACGCGCACGGTCGGCATCGACCTGATGCTGGAGGATGCCGCCACCCGCAGGCGCGTGCTGGCCACCAACCCCGCCACCCGCGCCGACATGCGCGACGCGGCACACGCCCTGTTCGCGCGCGATGGCAAACCCGTGAGCGTGATCCGCGACAGCGGGGGCTTCGTCACCCAACGCGTGGTGGCCACCATCGTCAACATCGCCGCCGACATGTGCCAGCAGGGCATCTGCTCACCCGCCGACCTGGACGTTGCCGTCACACTCGGCCTGGGCTATCCCGCCGGGCCGCTGGCCATGGGCGACCGCATCGGGCCGACCAATGTGCTGGAGATCCTGTTCAACCTGCAGACGGTCTACGGCGATCCACGTTACCGCCCGTCCCCCTGGCTGCGCCGGCGCGGCGCACTGGGCTTGAGCCTGACCCACGAGGAATGAAGCACCCATGACCGCCAGCCTCAAGAGCCACAGCCATGGCCAGACCATGGTGCTGACCATCAGCAACCCCGAAAACCGCAACGCCCTGAGCCCGGACATGTACGCCGCGGGCGTGGAAGCGCTCAACGTGGCCGAGAGCAGCGACGAGGTGCGCAGCGTGGTGATCACCGGCGAGGGCAGCCACTTCTGCGCGGGCGGCAACCTGCAGCGCTTGCTGGCCAACCGCCAGCAGCTACCCGAGGTGCAGGCGCAAAGCATCGAAGGCCTGCACAACTGGGTCGAGACCATCCGCACCTTCCCCAAACCGGTGCTGGCCGCGGTGGAGGGCTCTTGCGCCGGCGCAGGCTTTTCGCTGGCGCTCGCTTGCGACCTGGTGGTGGCCGCACAGAACAGCGTGTTCGTGATGGCCTACAGCAATGTCGGCCTTTCGCCGGATGGCGGTGCGACCTGGAGCTTGATGCGCGCCCTGCCCCGCGCCACCGCCTTGCAATTGCTGATGTGCGGCGACCGGATCGGTGCCGAACGCCTGCACCAGCTCGGCGTGATCAACCAGGTCAGTGCGCCCGGCGAGGCCCTGGCCGACGCCCTGGCCCTGAGCGAGCGGCTCAATGCGCGCGCGCCGAATGCACTCGCGAGCATCAAGGAGCTCGCCAACGAAGCTCCCACGCAGGCACTGCATGCCCAGCTGGCGGCAGAGCGCGACCACTTCGTGCGCTGCCTGCACCACGCCAACGCGGGCGAAGGCATCAGTGCCTTCATGGAAAAGCGGCCGGCCAGCTACCGCTGAGCATGCATCGGCGCGGGTCCTGCGCGCATACCCTGATCCTCTCGCCGCGTCCCTGTGGCGACAATGATCGTTTTTCCAGTCACTCAAAAGACAGCCCATGGACGAACCGATTCTGACAATGGAAGAACGCGAGGCGATCAACAACGGTCGCTGGTTCAACAGCCTCTCTCCTTCCCTGCGTCACGACATACTCCGATGCGCTCACGTCAAGCGATTCAAGGACGGCGACCTGATCGTCGCGCGCGGCGATCCGCCGACCGAATGGTCGGCCGTCGCACGGGGCGCGGTGCGCGTGAGCTCGACCTCGCTCTCGGGCAAGCAGATCACGCTGACGTATGTGGAGCCGGGCGTGTGGTTCGGCGATGTGGCGATGTTCGACGGCGACCAGCGCACGCACGATGCCTACGCGCATGGTCCCACCACCATGCTGTGTGTCGCCCGGACCGACTTCCAGAAGATTCTGAGCACGCACGTCGAGCTCTACGAGGCGCTCATGCGCCTGCAGGCGCGGCGCATCCGCACCCTGTTTGGCCTGGTGGAAGACCTCAACACCCTGCCCCTTCGCGCGCGCCTGGCCAAGCAATTGCTGCACCTCGTGCGCAGCTATGGCGTGCCTTGCCTGTCGGACGGCAGCGAGATGCGCATCGGCCTGCAACTGGCGCAGGAAGAACTTGCGCAGCTGCTGGGTGCTTCGCGTCAGCGGGTGAACCAGGAACTCAAGTCGATGGAGCGCGAGGACGCGATCCGCATCGAGCAAGGCGGCCTGGTGGTGCGCAACCGCGACATGCTGATGCGCATCGCCGAGTCGGAATCCTGAGCGACGCGGACCGCCGATCCGCGCGGTCATTCCTGTCCATCCCCTCGACACGAGGAACCGGTTCATGAGCGACCACCAGAATTTCACCGGCACCCGCCCCGTGGCGGACCAGCACGCGTTCGACGTGCAGGCCTTGTCGAGCTGGCTGCAGGAACACCTGCCCGGATTCGCCGGCCCTCTCACGGTCGAGATGTTCAAGGGCGGGCAATCCAACCCCACCTACAAGCTGATCACGCCGCAACGCGCCTATGTGATGCGCGCCAAGCCTGGGCCCGTGGCCAGGCTGCTGCCCTCCGCACACGCCATCGAACGCGAGTTCCGGGTGATGGGTGCGCTGCACGGCACCGGTGTGCCGGTGGCGCGCATGCATGTGCTGTGCGAGGACGAATCGGTGATCGGGCGTGCGTTCTATGTCATGGAATGCGTGGACGGGCGCGTGCTGTGGGACCAGTCGCTGCCGGGCATGACGCCTTCGCAGCGCGGTGCCATCTACGACGAGATGAACCGCGTGATCGCTGCGTTGCACACGGTCAAGCCTCTGGAGATCGGGCTCGACGGCTACGGCAAGCCAGGCAACTATTTCGAACGCCAGATTGGGCGCTGGAGCAAGCAGTACCAGGCCTCAATCACGCAACCGATCGAGGCCATGGACCGCCTCATGGACTGGCTGCCAAAGAGCGTGCCTGCCATGGCGCGCGACGAGTCCCTGCTCTCGGTGGTGCATGGCGACTTCCGCCTCGACAACCTGATGTTCCATTCCAGCGAACCGCGCGTGCTCGCCGTGCTCGATTGGGAACTCTCCACCCTGGGCCACCCGCTGGCCGACTTCAGCTACCACTGCATGTCCTGGCACATCCCGC
>VFQP010002259.1_pt1 | contig 22201 bp, 15 predicted proteins | sample 3512351 | NCBI WGS metagenome assembly VFQP01 (sample SAMN10412372, study PRJNA504923) | tailings metagenome | isolation source: Relicate 1 Philex TSF1 revegetated site | place: Philippines: Tuba, Benguet | collected 2017-08-29
TACGCGATCATGCGAGCGCCGGTCGGCGCCCACTGACGCATAACTTTTCCACACAGCCTACGATTCCTACCTGATCAGAGTTTCCTTAATTTGGGTCATGAAACTCCGGGAGCATCTGAGCCGGCGACTGATTGGACTGGCGGCCACTCTGGTCCTGCCACTGCGCCTGTTTGCACAGGACGAACCCCCCGCCACGGCTGGGGGGCGGCCGGTGCGTCTCGCCACATCGCAGGAAGTGCTGGTCCACCTGAGTGGATATCTGCAGGTGGATGGCCGCTGGCTGAGTGGAGCCACCCAGAATCTGCCGGACGGCATTCTGCTTCGTCGCGCCCGCCTGCTGGTGGACGCACAGTTGCCGTCGGGCTGGGGCCTGCGATTGCAGCCTGATTTTGGGCAGGGACGCGTGCAGGTGCAGGACGCGTTTGTGTCGCACGATCAATCGTCACGGCACTTCCGCGCCGGCCGCTTCCGTCCGTCGTTTGGACTCGAACGATCGCAGTCATCCAGCACTCTGCTCTTTCCAGAGCGCTCGATCATCAACTCGCTGGTGCCGAGTCGCTCACTGGGTGCGCAACTGACCTGGCGCCGCGGAATCTGGACGCTGGCAGCCGGTGGTTTCCGCACACCCATTGGCACCGATGCAACCGTGCTCGACACCGACGGCGACGTTGGCGCCACGGTTGGATCGGGACATGACCTGCTGCTGCGGAGTGCATGGGCATGGCGCCGCGACGATCGCTACGCCGACCTGCAGGTATCACTTCTTGATGGGCGCGAGCGCGGCTCGGACGACGCGCCGGCCATGATCCGCATTCTCACCGTGGGCCAGCAGCCGCTGACGGCCTTCCGCAACGACGGCACGGAGGCCGGGACAGTCGTGGCCAGCGGCAGCCGCCGGCGCGCCTCGGCGGGCGGCGCACTGGGCAGCGCACAATGGATGCTGGCCGCCGAGGGCGCCTGGCTTTCGCAGCGGGGCACCATTGGCAACTTAGGCGGCACCGTGACCACCGGCGCTGCCGTGTTGCGTGGCACCTGGGTGTGGAACGGACGTCTCATGCCGTCGCAGGAAATCGTGCCATCATCGCGGCGCGGCGCTGTGGAGCTCGGTTTGCGCGCGGGCACCATTGGCTCGTGGGGACAGCGCGCTGGCGCGCTCATCAGCTCGCGCTCCGCACGCCGTGCAGCCAGCGGCGGTGTGGCACTTGGCTGGACACCCGGCGCGCTCACGCGCCTGTCGCTGGGTTATGACATTACCGCCTCCGGTGATTTGCGCAGCGTGCGGGAGCATGCACTGATGGCGCGCGTGCAGCAGGCGTTCTGACATGACACATTCTGGGGTTGGCCTTGCGCGCAACGTCGCCGCCATGGCCATGGCCCAGTCCGTCCGTGGCAAGCCGGCCATGGCTGTGGGGACGCTACCGCGAGTCACTGTTGCTATTGACCGGTCGCAAACATCCGTGAAGCTCTCATGCACAGCCTCACTGCAATCGGGAGGGACACCGTGTCAGTTCACGTGAGCTTCAGCCACGCCCGCGACCACTTGGCGCAGATTTGGGAAGACGTGGAAGAAACCCGCGAGATGGCGGTGATCTCTCGGCGCGGCCACGAGGACATGGTTCTTATGCCAGCCTCGGAATTGTCCGATCTTCTGGAGACCGTTTACCTGGTGCGTTCACCGGCCAATGCCGCTCGACTGGCGGCAGCACTCACTCGTGGGCGACAAGGTGGTACGGCAGCGACTGACCTGAATGACCTTCGCGTTGAATTGGGGTTGGACAACGAAATCTGCTGAGACCGAACGGCCTGGAGCGTTCGCATTACTCAGAGCGCGACTGGCGATCAATGCGCCAGCGCCGGATGTGCGGGACATCGTCCTCGTCCTTCCACACCCCCAGCACCTCAGTCGTGCTCACGCGGAGCACCCGCACGCGCGCAGGCGTCACCACCCGCGCGAGCGCCACGCCAGTGCTGTCGTACACGATGTATTGGCGCGGGTCATCTTCAAGCACCCACGGGTCTTCTGCCCAGATGCTGCCGTCGGTGCCCACCAGCAGCCGATCGATGAAAGCATGCACGGCCGCATACCGCCAGCCCTCGATCATACGCTTGGCGTCGACCTTGGCCGCCGCAGGACGCCCGCTCTTCTCCACTGCATTCAGCACGTCGGCCTGTAATCGATTTCGGTCCTCGGCCGTGACAGCACGCGGCGTGCGCGCGCTCCGAATGCGACGCACCATGCCCTGAGGCCCGTACTCCACGATCTCCGCCGTCTCGTTGGTGGCCACAAACACCCGGCGCCCATCGGATGCCATGGCGGTACCGCGCCCAAAGCGAAGGGGATACTCATCGGCCCAGGTCTCTCCATCCATCGTGGTGTTGGCGCGATAGTTCTCGCCATCCGGCACCACTGCAATGGTATCGACATCTGCTGGAGCTGCGACGGTGTCCGCAGGGTTCGACGGCCGAACACGGTACGCCACCACAGCAAACGGCGTCCGATACACCGAATCGCGATTCTCCGGTGCCTCCTTGAACGGCAGGCGCAGGGAACCGAGCAAACGCCCGTCCGTCAATTGCATGGTGATGCGTACGGACGAACCATCCTCGAAGCGGGGAAACGTGACCTGGCGCGCGAACTGGCCATCTGGCCCGAAGACGGACACGCGTCGATTGTTGGCATCCACGAACGCCAGCGAGTCTCCGCCCAGCAACTGCAATCGACTCACAAACCCCACCTCACCGGGACCTCGGCCCGCTCGGCTTACCACCCGCTCGAACGCCCCGTTCGCCGCATACGCCCGGACATCCCGGTGCTGCTGGTCGGCCACGTAGAATCCGCCGTCTGAGCGCTGCTCCGCGTCCAGCACGCGCGCAAACTGCCTATCTGCTTCGTCGCCGCGGAGTTCCTGCCGCGGTACGGTATCGAGCGTCCACTCGGGAAGGCTCGTCATGTGCGTAGCGGAGTGCTCCACGATGGATACGCCCACGCTGTCGTAACGCGTGACGCCGGCTACGGGTTGCTCGGCGACGCCGCCACACGCGTGCAAGAGCGTGCATACCAGAAGCGCGCTCAACTTCTTCACAATCACTAGCCGCATGAACTCATTCCTGGCCACTTGAGGATGTCTTTCAGGGTTCCGGGCGCCCAGACGAGTCCCACGACCGTCCGAGAGATGATCGCGCCGAACCAGTGGCGCAGCAAGCCCAGACCTGTCGGCAGCGGCGCCTCACCAGCTGGCTCCGCCACCGACCCCTGCGAGAGGTGCGTTACTCGGCCGTGCTCCGGCGCCGACTCCGCATCACTCCCATGAGCATGCCGCCGATACCGAGCAGCGCAAGCGTGGTGGGTTCGGAGACGGTGACCGGCGGCGTCACCGGGCCACCTGGTGTCAGGTCGCGAAAGCCGAACTCCCTCTCAAAGCTGAAGGTGGAGCCCCCCGGGAATGGGCCGGTCTCGACCCGGAAGATGTTCGACGTGCCGGGGAACGGGGTACTCGTCGGCTCCCATCCTGAGGGGATCGCGACCTCCAAGTACCAATTGGTGCCACCCCCATCGAAGTACTGTACGGAGAAGTCCCCGAGCGACGACGACACCAGCGGCTTCTCCTGAATCACAACTCCCGACTCCGTCACGCCGAAGAACGACAGGTTCCACGAGGCGATACCACCTTCGCCGGCATTCCGGACCCCGTTGCCGTCCACGTCGTTGAAAAGCGTGCCGAACAGGTTGAAGGTGATGACCGGGCATGGCTCTGAAAACGTGACGATCGATCCATCGCGGCAAATACGAAAGTCGCCAACCGGGGATCGAGGAGGCCCGAGCCACGACCTGGGATCCTGTGCCCAACCGGTCTCTGCCGATCCAACCGTCGCCAACATCAGGGCGACCGTGCACCAGATTCTGCGGATGTTGTATTTCATGGTTTGCGAGGGGAGAAGCGTGAACGCCGCCATGCCCGAGCGGATGGGCAGGGCGACCACCGCCATGGGTGGCGCGAGCACGGTAGCTACCGGCGGGGACCGAGGTACTGCTTACATGTTGCAGGATGCACGATGTGCAACCTGGAGGCATGATGAGGCAACGCAGATACCCGTCTGCGCACCGGCACCGACCTGCTCACGGGTCAGCGCGGTGGGCTCACGTCGTCCTGGTGACTCGCGCGACGGTACTCCGTTGGTGTCACGCCGTATTGCGCCTGGAAGCAGCGGAAGAAGTGGGACACGCTCTTGAAGCCCACCGAGAAGGCCACGTCAGCGATCGACCCCGACGTGGTGCGCAGCAGCCGCGCCCCCTCCTCCACGCGCAGGCGCCGCAGCAGGTCCGAGGGTGACTGTCCCGTGACCTGCCGCACCCGCCGGAACAGGTGCGAGCGATCCTGCGCCATTGCGTCGGCCAGTTCGGTGACGCCGAAGTCCTCGTCGCCCAGACGCGCGCGGATCGCCGCCAGCAGCCTCTCCCGGTACGCAAGGTCGTCCGCAGCGAGCGTCGGTCCGTCGGGCGAATCCACCGCGGTTTCGCCCGCCTCCGGCGACACCGGGCTGTCGGACACCGTGCCCGACGCCGCCGCCCCAAAGCGCAGCTGCAACCGCCGCCGCGCCGCGATCTGGTTGCGCACACGCGCATCGAGCTCGCGCATCTCGAACGGCTTGCCCAGGTAGTCGTCGGCACCGCCCTCGAGCCCCGCGATGCGCTGCTCGCTCTCCGCCTGCGCCGTGAGCAGGATGACGGCGAGGTAGTCCGTCTCGGGGTCCTCTCGCAGCGCCCGCACAAGGCCGCGCCCGTCGAGCCCGGGCATCATTACGTCCGACACGATCACGTCCGGCAGCTGCGCGCGCGCGACGGCAAGGGCCTCGAGTCCATCGCCCGCCTCGAGCACCCGGAAGCGCTCCGCGAAGTGATCGCGGATGAAGGTGCGCATGTCCTCGCTGTCGTCCACGACGAGCAGCGTCGGGATGTCAGCTGCGGCATCGTCCGACGGCACCGCAGCCGACGCCTCGGGGGGCGTCGTTTTGTCAGCGACCGACTCGAACTCGACATCGGGTGCGCGCCGGTCCGCCTCGCTCAAAGGCAGGTCGACCGTGAACGTCGTCGCGATCGTGTCACTCGCCGCCCGCACGGCGCCGCCCTGCAGCTCAACCAGCTCCTTCACGAGTGAGAGCCCGATCCCGGTGCCGGGCTGGATCGTGGTGCGCGATTCGTCCACCTGGTAGAACCGCTCAAATACGAGCGCCAGCTGCTCAGGCGGAATGGCCGGCCCCGTGTTCGACACCGTGATCGTGACCGACGCGACGCTGCGCTGAAGGCGAAGCGTGACCTCCCCTGCCGGCGGCGTGAACTTCACCGCGTTCGACAGGAGGTTGGTAACGATCTTCTCGACGGCGTCGGAATCGAGGGTCACGAGGCACGCGGGCGGCACGTCGGCCCGCAACTGCAGCTGCTTGCCCTCGGCGGTCATGCGGAAGCTCTCGAGCGCGCCGCGCAGCAGGCCGCTGAGGTCGATACGACTGGGGGACAGCTGCATCGCGCCGGCCTCGAGGCGCGCCACGTCGAGGATCTGGTTCACCAGTTCCAGCAGGCGACGCGCGTTGCGAGTCGCGAGGTCCACCCAGCGCTCGTGCTGCGCGTCCACGCGATCGTGCTTGCGCAGTCGGTCGAGCGGCCCGAGCATGAGCGTGAGTGGCGTGCGCAGTTCGTGCGACACGTTCGCGAAGAAGCGGCTGCGCGCGTGATCGAGCTGCTGCAGAGCCTCGGCCTGCGTCTCGAGCTGCCGGTTCTGTGCCTCGAGCTGCTGCTCGCGGTCACGCAGTGCCAGCGTGCGCTCGTCCACCAGCCGCTGCAGTTCACGCGCACGGCGACGGGCGGCGCGACTGCGGCGCGTGAGCGTCACGACGCCGAGGCCGAGCAGGACTGCCAGCACTGCCACGCGGAACGCTGGCGTCTCGTAGAAACGCGGCACCACCTCGATCACGAGGCTGGCACCCGGCTCGTGCCAGCCGCGACGCGCATCGCTCGCCTGCACGCGGAAGGTGTACCGACCGGGCGGCAGCTTGGTGAAGAATGCGCTGCGCCGCGTGTCGCTCTCCACCCAGTCCGTGCTGTACCCGTCGAGCCGGTAGCGGAAATACACGTTGCGCGGCTCGCGGAACGTGAGCGCCGTGAAGTCCACCCGAATGTCGCGCTGGTCGGGCGCGAGGCGCACAGCGGCGTCGCCAGGCAGCAGTGCGCTGTCGCCGGCCACCACCTGCTCAATCACGAGCGGCGGCGCCACCGCGTCGTTCACAATGCCGCGCGGGTCCACCACCACCACGCCGTCCTGCGTCGGGAACCAGAGGCGTCCATCATGCCCCTTCGCGCCAGACGGCTGCACGCCACCGTTCCCCTCTCGATTGCGCATGCCGTCCCGCTCGGTGTACCCGGTGGAGCGCACGCGCGCCGCGCGACCGTCGGCCACGGCCATCGCCTCCTCACGCGTGATCCAGAAGATGCCGCGGTTGGAACTCATCCAGAGCCGCCCAAAGTCGTCCTCGAGCACCTCGTGGATGCCGTCGTCGAAGAGTCCGTTGCGCGTGGTGATGGTGGCGATCCGACGACCCTCTGCCGCAGCATCGCGCGTCGCCCACGCGCGCGGATCCAGCCGCGCGAGTCCGCGCCCCTCCGTGCCGATCCACAGCCAGCCATCGGCGTCCACGTACAGCGCGCGCACCAGGTCGCTCGGCAGCCCGTCAGCGGTCGTCACGGGTGTGTACACGCCCTCGCGATAGCGCACGATGCCGCCGCCGTCCGTGGCCATCCAGAGCGCCCCGTCGCGCGAAACGGCAAAGGCGCGCACGGTGGCGGCCGGGGCGCCGCTCGCGGTGTCGAGCTTCACCAGGCGCCCCTGCTCGCGACGAAAGAGCCCGCCCTGCGTGCCGACCCACAACCGGCCATCGGGGTCCTCGTGCAGCGCCGACACCCCGAACACCTCTCCACCAAACGACGGCTCGGCCGCGCAGGTGAGGGTCGGTGCGCGCGAGCAGGCAAAGAGCGCGACCGCCGACCCGACCCACAATGTGCCATCGCGCGCCTCGAGGAAGGTGCGCGCGACGTCCGGCCGGCTGGCTGAGGGGCCAAACCCCTCGACGCGTCCCGTGCCGGGGGTGACTCGCGAGAAGCCGCTACCCAATGTCCCGACCCACACCGCGCCCGTGCGGTCCACGTAGGTCCCGTAGGCATTGCGGTTGCGCAGCCCCTCCGCCTCGCTGATCGTGCGCACCAGCGTGGGCTTGAGTCGGTGGAGGCCGCCTGCGAATGTCCCGAGCCAGAGACTTCCTTCGCGATCGGTCAGTGCGCTCGTGATACCGAACGTCGCGCTGTTCATTCCCTCTACGCCGTCAGCAGCGTCGGTGAGGCGAAGTTGCGGCACGCCGTTCCGGTGCACAGTCGATCCGCTGCCGAACCAGATGGTCGAGTCGGACGTCCACATCGGTGCGACCACATTGAAGACCGGTGGACCGGAGTCCACGACGCGCATCCGTTTCGCGTCCGCCGTGGCAACGGTACCGGCATTTGACGACCAGAGTCGCAAGCCATACACGACGACGCCGGCGCGCCGCGGATGGTCCACGATCCGCTCGATTTCCAGCAGTTCCGGGCCGCCCTCCATGGGCACGCGTCGCCAGCTTTCCCGCCCGGTAAAGAGTCCGCGGTTCGTGCCCAGCCAGAGCGTGCCATCGGGGGCCTCGTGTATCGCGTTGATGCGCGCATCACGCAGCACCGAGTCCGCGGAGGTCGCAACCGGTTGCATCGCGCCATCGGCACCGCGCCGCAAGCGCACGAGGCCGAGCTTTCCGTGACCAACGAGCAATGTGCCGTCGCGCAGCAGCAGCAGAGAGCCGACCGGGTCACGGAGAATATCCGGCAACACCGGCACGGCCCGGTCGTCCGAAAACTGCACCAGGCCATTGCATGTGCCGGCCCAGGTCGTCCCGTCGGCGTGGTGGGCAAGCGCGAAGTACTTGGGCGGAATGCACCCCGGTCCAAACATGACGCGAAACCGTCCCGCGTGGCGGCGCACCAGATGTCCCTGCTCGGTGGCCAGCCACAGGTCGCCCCGCGCGCCTTCCTCGAGGCGGATGATGCGGTTGCTCGGCAGCCCCGGATTGCCCGCGCTGTTGAACACCGTGAACTTCACGCCGTCGAAGCGGACCAGCCCATCAAATGTCGCGGCCCAGAGATATCCGTCGCGCGACTGGATGAGGTGGTTGATCGCGTTGACGGGCAATCCGTCGGACACGTTCCACGTCTCGTGGATCACCTGCACACCACCGAACACCGTCGACGGGCGCAGCGTGGCGCGCTGGGCGTGCACGGGCAGTGCGGTAGTCAGCGCCGACGCTGTCAACACCACTCCCGCGGACCCACCGCGCCACCACGATCGGATTCGGAACATGACGTCGGCTGCTTGACGAGAGGAATGGTGGGCACGCGGCCGCCATCCGACCGCGCGGCCGCGCAGATCGCGGCGACCGCTCACGGTAACGCCCGGAGCGTGCCGGTGGCCAGTTTGTAGCGGGTCTGCGCGCGCAGCATCTCGTATCGCGCCCGCACCGCTTCCAGCGCCGCCTGCACGGCCACCTCTTCCGCCTGCAGCACGCGGAACGCGTCCCCCAAACCAAGCTCCCAGCGCCGCCGCTCCGCGTCGGACTGCCGCGCGGCCAGCTGCGCCGCCTCATCGAGCACCTGTCGCCGCTCGCCCGCGAACCGCAGCGCGCGCACCGCAGCGCGCACTTCCTCACGCGCCACGTTCTCCGCGGCCTGCACGCGCAGCGCCTCGAGCGTCTCCTCCGCGTCGGCCACGAGCACGCGGCCGCGGTCACGGCGATTTATGAGCGGCGCCGACACCGTCAGCCCCGCGCTCCAGCCGCGCGCCACGCCGGGCAAAGTGCCGGCCCCGCCGAGCGACGTCGGCTCGGTGACTGCGGCCCAGCCCCCCTCGAGCGAGACCGTCGGGCGGAGCGTGGCCCGTGCGAGAGCCGCCCGTACCTCGGCGGCCGCGCGGCGCTCGCGGGCCGCGCGTACGTCGGCACGCCGGTCGATCATGCCCGCGTCGTTCAGATCGGGCAGGTTCGCGCGCTCCATCGCGCCGGTCTGCATCATCGCCGTCGCGTCCGACATTCCCGCGGTCTCACCCGCCTCGGCCGGCACCTTCAGCGGCGGTGCCTCGCGCGCCAGCCGCGCCTCGGCGCGTGCGCCGTACGCCGCGAACACGAGCGCGTCCGACCGCTCGCGCCGCGCCTGCCGGGCCGCGAGCAGCGCCGCGCGCCGCAGTGCGACGCCGCTCTGCACCGCGAGCAGATCGGCCTCCGCCACGAGGTCGAGCGAGGCAAGCTGCGCGTTGCGCACCAGCAGCGCCTCCGACAGCGCCAGCGAGCGCGCGCGCACCGCCTCGACCGACTGCGATTCGGCCAGTGACCAGTACAGCCCCTCGATAGTGGCGGCAACTTCCTCGCGGGTGCGCTGTTCGATGAGTGTCACGGCGGCACGCTCACGGGAGGCCGACCGCCACGTCGCACCACGCTCCTGCCGCCCCGCGAACAGCGGCTGCGACACGCTCACCGACATCACCGAAGGCGCCGCCAACTGCCGCAGCGGATCGAAGCCGCTCCCGTCCTGCCGCTCGTAGGCCACCAGTACGTCGGTGCCCCACGGCAATCCGACCATGCCTTCCACCACATTGTTGACCGCAAGCCGCGACGTGCCGCCGAAGAGGTCCGACGCCACGCCCGACCGCATCCCCAGCCGCGGATCGGGCATCCGATTTGCGCGCCACAGGTCGCCCTCCGCCCGCTGGGCCTCGGCGACTGCCGCGCGACCCGCGAGCGCGTCGCGCGCGGCGATGCGGAGCAGCGCGTCGAGCGTGATCGGTTCCCCGGGCAGTTCGGCCTCGAGCGCCTGTACCGTGGGCAGCGGGGCGGCAGGCCGTGCTGCCGCTGGTGGCGAGAGCGTGTCTGCGCGCGCCTGCGCCTGCACGGCCCGCACTGCGGCCGCCTCGACGCAGGCCATCAGCACCGCGATGCGCACGACGGCTCGCCACACTCGAGGATGCGTTGGCATGTTCACGCCTCCTGCTGCGCGGCCAGCCGCGCGAAGACGCCGCCCTGCGCGAGCAGGTCGGCGTAGGTGCCCGTCTCCACAACACGCCCGCGATCAAGCACCACAATCACGTCGGCCTCGCGTACCGTGGACAGGCGATGTGCGATGACCACGCGGGTCGCGTGCAACGTGGCGACACTCTCGCTCACGCAGCGCTGCGCGCGGCTGTCGAGCGCGCTTGTCGCTTCGTCGAAGAGCAGGATCTTCGGCCGGTGAATGAGCGCCCGCGCGATCAGCAGCCGCTGCCGCTGCCCACCGGAGAGGCTCGCCCCGCCGTCGGGGATCAGTGTCATCAGGCCCATGGGCATTGCCCGCACCTCGTCCTCGATGCCGGCGAGGCGCAGCGCCTCCCACACCACGTCCTGCGGACGCGGCGTATTGCCGGTGACGTTGCTGTAGATGTCGCCGAGCGAGAGCGACGCGTGCTGCAGCACGACGCCGAGCTGTCGCCGCACGGCGAGGCGGTCCACCAACTGCAGGTCCTGCCCGTCGTAGCAGATGCTCCCGCGACGCGGCACCTCGAAGCCGAGCAGCAACCGCAGCAGCGTGGACTTGCCGGAGCCGGACGGTCCAACGATGGCCACGAACTGCCCCGCGGGAATGGTGAGGGAAACATCCTCGAGCACGTCCGGGCCGTCCGGGTCGTACGCGAAGTGCACGTGGCGGAGTTCGATGTGCCCGGTGAGCGGCCCCGGGTCGGGACGCGCGTCGGCGGTCTCAGGGACGGCATGCAGCACCGGCGCGGCCCGCTCCCATTCCGGCAGCAGTTCCAGCAGCGATAGGAGAGTGGCCGCGATCGACAGCACCGCCGCGCGAAACGTCCCCTCCGCCGCCGCAAAGGCCACGAATGCGCCGGTGGAGAGCGGCGCGCGCTGCTCGAACCACAGCCACGCATAGCTGCCAAAGAGCACCAGACGCGAGAGCACGTCCAGCATGGACAGCAGCGCGGCGTGGTGCACCGCCAGCCGGTCGACCGCGAACGCCGCCTGCTGCTGCCGGCGGAACAGCTCCGACCAACGCGTTACGAGCCGCGCCTCGGCCGCGGACACGCGCAGCTTGGCCATGCCGCGCAGCGTCTCGAGCATGAGCGCGGAGAGCTCGCCGGTTGCCCGTTGTCGATCGCGCGCGTGCGGCATGGACCGGCGCGCAACGAACACGGAGAGCACGACGTTCGCCGCGAGCAACGCGACGCTCAGCAGCGCCAGCGGCAGGCTGTACCAGAAGAGCAGTACGAGCGCCGCGCTTCCCGCGATGCCGGCGAGCAGCGTGGACAGCGTCGCCTGGCCGAGCGTCTCGCCGATGGTCATGATTCCCATCGCACGCCGCCCGAGGTCGCCGGCGGCGAAGCGCCGGAAAAACGCGACCGGCAGACGCAGCAGCCGATCGAACACGGCAAGCTGCAGGTCGTGCACGGCACGCACGTGCAGGCGCAGCACCGCGACGGCGCGCATCCAGTCGAAGAGCAGTCCCGACGCGCTCGCGACGAGCAATGCGATCAGCACGGCCGTGAGCCCCCCGCTGTCCGCCGCCGGAATGACCTGGTCGAAGAGCACACGCGTGAGCAGTGGTGGCACGAAGCCGAGTAGCGCCGCAGCGGCGCCCGCGGTAACGAGGACCCGCGTGTCACCACGCACGCTGTGTGCGAGGAAGCGCCATACGGCTGACGCACGCACCGGTGTGGCGGGCAGTGGGCGGTAGAACTGCAGCGCGTGCTTTGCGAGGCCGGCCGCCAGCGTGGCATTGGCGCGCACCCGCGCGCCGGAGGCCGGATCCACGAGGTCGCAGCCGCCGCGCTGCGCGGGGAGCAGCACCACCGGCCGTTCACGGGCGGCAGTCGCTTCTCCGGCAGTCGTTTCACCGGCAGTCGCGTCGCCCGTCGCCTTCATGAACGCGAGCAGCGGCCCCACATCACGCAGCCACCAGCCGGCTTCGAGCCGCACCGTGCGACATCCCACCGATGAACGGAGTGCGATGTGCCGCGCACACTCGGCGAGGTCGGAGGCCGGCGGAACCACGGCTGCCCGTTCGAAGGTGACGCCCTCCGTCGATCCGATCAGCTGCAGGGCATCGTGCAGCGCCGCACCCGTGCTGCCACCCGCTGCGGTGTGGCCACGAGCGAAGAGCGACGTGATGGACGCCAGCGCCTGTGTCTCCGCCTCCGCGTCGGCCACACGCCGCGCCTCGAGGCGTGCCATGCGCACAGTGTCGCGCTCGTGCACGCGCTGCACTGCGCGATGTCGAACCGCCGCATGCATCGCATCGAGCGCCGACCAGGGCGCAGGACCATCGACGGACTCACGATCGAACACGACGCCGTCAATCGCTTTGTCAATCGCGTCAATGTCTGACCCCGCCGGCCACAGCGCATCGCGCACGCGCCCGACGTATGCGGTCAGCTGGGCCCTGACCGTGTCAGGCGCTTCAGCGAGCGCCACCACGAGGTCGTCGCGCGTCACCGGTGCGACGATCGTGTCGACATCGCCCACGGCGATCACGGCCAGCGCTGTCGCAGCATCACGCATTGCGTGATCGCCCGCACCGCGACCGCCGACGCCGAAGCACAGCGAGCCCGCCTCGATGTGGTACAGGAACTCGCGCGCCCCGTCGCCCGTCTCCCCATTCACCGGTACGGCGAACACGTGCAGCGCGCCACACACCACCAGCCACGCATCCTCGCTCCCGTCGAGTCGGAGCGGCGTGTTCCCACCGGCCGATCGCACCGCCCCGACCGGCAGTCCGTGCATGCGCGACGCGCTCGCGGCGCGGGCTTCGACGCTAGGCGACATGCGCGAGGCGCTCCGCCGAGCGTCCGTGCACGTCGAGCAGGCGCACATAGTGTCCCTCGCGCTCGCGGATGAGCGCGTCGTGTGTGCCGCGCTGCACCACCACGCCCTGGTCCAGCACCAGGATCTCGTCGCAGTCGCGCACGGTGCTCAACCGGTGCGCCACGATCAGACAGGTGCAGCCGCGGCGGCGCAGCGCACGATCGATCGCGGCCTCCGTCACCGTGTCGAGCGCGCTGGTGGCCTCGTCGAGCACGAGCAGGCGTGGCGACGCGGCAAGCGCGCGCGCGAGGTCGAGCCGCTGTCGCTGGCCGCCGCTCAGATTCGCACCGCCCTCTGCGAGGAACGCGTCGTAGCCACCGGGTCGCGCCATGATCACGTCGTGCACCTGCGCATCTTTCGCCGCCTGCACCACCTGCGCGTCGGGAATCGTCGGGTCCCACAGCGTGATGCTCTCGCGGATCGTGCCCGAGAAGAGCTGCAGTTCCTGGTCCACGAACGCCACGGACGCACTGAACACATCGCGGTCGATCGTATGCGCCGGCACGCCGTCGAAGAGAATCTCCCCGTCCCATGGTTCGTACAGGCGACAGAGCAGCTTGCCCACCGTGGACTTGCCTGAGCCCGACGCCCCCACGAGCGCCACCCGCGCACCCGGCGCGAGTGTGAGGTTGAAGTCGCTGATCAGCGGCGGCGAAAGGCGCGAGTAGCCGAACGTCACGCCACGGAGCTCAACGCGACCCGTCAGCAGGCGCAATGGCTGCTGCGCCGTCACCGATGACCGAGTGACCGTGATTGGCGTCGCCGAGGAGGTGAACGTGACCGCCGGCGCGGGCGCGGCGCCCATCACCGGATCCACCGGATGCTGCAGCACGTCGTCGAGGCGCCCGATCTCCCCCACCGCCTCCTGCAGCTGCGCACCCAGTGACACGAGGTTGCGCACCGGTTCGAAGAGACTCGATTGCAGCGATTGCAGCGCGACCAGCGTGCCGAGGGTCAGTGTCCCCGCCATCACGTGCAGGCCGCCCAACCCGAGCACGAGCGCGGCGCCGACCGTCGCGAGCAGCCCCGGCACGAGCGAGAGGGCGAGCGACTGGCGCGCCAATTCCTGCGACGTGTTCGCGAGCCGCGCCTGGTGCCCGGCGAACGCCGCGAACAGGTCCGACTCGCGGCTTGTCGCCTTCACCGTCTCGATCGTCGTGAGCCCGCCCATCAGCGCGCCCTGGTAGCGCCCCTGCTCCTGCAGCAGGCGCCGGCTCGCGTCCACGCGGCGGCGCGTGATCACGCGCATCAGCACCAGATCCACCGCGACCACGCCAACCGACAGCAGCGTGATCTGCCAGTCGTAGAGCAGCATCAGCCCCACGTAACAGGCCAGCAGTGCGACGTCGATTGCCGCCGCTGCCACACGCCCGGTGAGGAGTTGCGCGATGCGGTCGTTCAAGGCGACGCGCGCGGCGAGGTCGCCCGGCGTGCGCTGCTGGTAGAACGCCATCGGCAACCGCAACAGGTGGCGCAGGAAGCGCTGCGAGTCGCGCACCGCGAGCCGAAGCCCGAGCCGGCGCAATACGTATTCGCGCAACCAGGTGCTCGCAGCGCGCAGCACCGCCGCAAGCAGCATGCCGGCCAGCAGCGGCCCCACCCAGCTTCGCATCTGCTGCACCAGCACCTGGTCCACGAAGACGCGCGTGAACGCGGGGAGCACGAGCCCGGGCACCACCAGCGCGAGTCCCGCCAGCACCGCAAACGCCACGGCATCACCGGCGCCACGCAGCCGCTGTCGCAGCGCCGGCACAAGCGCGGGTTCCGCGCCGGCCGGTCTGAACGTCGGACCGGGGCGCAGCACGAGCGCGATGCCCGTGAACGACTCGTCGAGTTCGGCCATGGTCGTGGCGCGCGGCCCGTTCGCGGGATCGTTGATATACACGACGCCCGCGTCGATCCCCTCGAGCACCACGAAGTGATTGAAGGACCAGAACAGCACGCACGGCATCGGCACCTCGGCGAGCCCGGCCAGCTCGCAGCGCATCCCGTACGCCTCGAGGCCGTACTCCCGCGCGGCGCGCAGGAGATTCTTCGCCGTCACGCCGTCACGCGAGGAGCCGCAGGCCACGCGCAGCTCCTCGAGCGGCACAAAGCGGCCGTAGTAGCCCAGGATGGCGCCGAGGCACGCCGCCCCGCACTCCACCGCCTCCATTTGGATGACGGTGCGTGTGCGGTGCGGGCGCAGGCGCCAGAAGGCGCGCCACCAGGCCGGCCCACGCCAGCGCATGAGCACGCGCCACCGCTCCCGCATGGTCACGTCGGCACCCCGGTCACGCCGACACGCCGGCCAGCCGCCGCAGGAACGGCACCAGGAGCTCGATCGGACGGCGACGCTGGACTTCCACCGCGATGCGGATCGCCGACCCGCTCCCGATGCGCAGCGGCGGGCCCTCGCGCGAGGACCAGCGATACCCGCTCGCCGTGCGCGTGTCGGCCTCGAGGTCGATCTCCACCAGGAACGACGCGCCCTGCGTCGCCAGCTGCTGCACGAGCACGTCGTTGCCCAGCGTCTTCGCCATGCCGGCCAGCGTGGCCGGCTGCGTGGACACGTCGCGGACCGTGCCCACGAGGTAGCCGTACTCCTCCTGCGGCACGGCCGCCGGCGAGACGCGCACCCGCATGCCGGGTGCGATGCGCTTCGCGTCGCGCGCCACGTACGCGACCCCCTGTACGGGCGCCCCAATGGGCTCCACCGACAGCAGCGGCTGGCCGGCTGCGACCAGCTGGCCCACGGCGCTGCGGATCTCGCGCACCGTGCCGCGGTGCGGGCTCGTGACTTCACCGCTCTGCGCGAGCGTGAGACGCAGCGCCGCCAGCTCGCGCTCGGCGTCCTGCAGACGACGGCGCACCTCCGTCACACGCTCCGCATTCTCGTCGGCCGCCTGCACGCGGCGGAGCGCGTTCTGTTGCAGGTCGAGCGCGAGCGCGGCCAGCTCGGCGCGGGCCGACTCGAGCGCGGCCACGCTGGCCTGCACCGTCGATTCCGTCACCAGTCCGAGCGTCCGCGCTTCACGTTCGGCGGCGACACGTCCTTCAAGGAAGCGCAGGCGTTCGGCCAGCGGGCGCTGCCTCCGTTCGAGATCGGCGCGGGCCGCGTCCAGGCGGTCAGTCTCCAGCACCGCCCCACGCGTCACGAACGCCTCGCGCGTCGCGGCTTCCTCCCGCAGCGTGCGCACACGTCGCTCGGCCTGCGTCACCTGCTCTTCGAGCAGGGGCTGGCGAATGCGGGCCAGCATCGTGCCCGGCTCCACCGTGTCGCCCACCGCAACCGGGAGCAGGTCCACCACCCCCGGGCCAAGCGCCGACACATCACGCAGGCCGGCGGCACTTAATAGAAGGCCGCTACCCTCCACTGTGGTTGGCACGCGGCCCACGATGGACCAGACGGCCACGAAACCCAGCACGAGCCAGACGCCGGCCAGGGCCGCCCAGGTCGGGCGGCTCGTGACGACGAGCAGGCGGTCGAGCTGCTCCGGGTCGGAGAAGCGCTCGACGGCGGCGGCCCGGTATTGCAGGGGAGACGTCATCGGTCAGAGGAGTGGAGTGGGTACAACGAACGAGCCCCGGGCGCGGTGACCCGGCCCGGGGCTCGTCCTTCACCGACAGTGCTTAGTTGTCGATGTCGCGGACGCGCCAGCCACCAACCACAGAGTCCAGCGTCTCGTCCTTCAGGATTTCGTTCGACATGGGTGCATCCCCGTAGTCAAAGTTTGAACTGCATGGTGTGACACGTTCGTGCCGCACGTCGGGGATTCTAGGCAGCTCCTGGCGCGGCGCATTCCACCCATGTTGCGGCGTGAGCGCCCGCGTGTTGCAGGCAACCTGGAGGCATTTGTGGTGCAACACCGAGGCAGACACACAGCAACTCTTTGCTGCGACGGTAGGAAGCGAGGATCGTTGTGCATTCATTGAGTGACGCGGTGTTCATGGTCAACGGCCACGCTTGGGTGCGGGCAGGATCCGCACGATCTGAAAACCACCAGGCTCGTGAGTGCGCGTGCGGACGTCGGGCTCGACGAAGATGACCTCGATGTCATGAAGTGGTCACCCGAGCGGATCGACGACCGTGCCGCGCGGGCCTTGCGCCTCAACGGAGGCCTGTGCCGACACCATGGCAATCATCGATAGCAAAAGCGTCTGCATTCAATTCACCTCCCGCTGCAAGTACGGTCAGGTAGACCCAAGTTCTCGCGTGGCCAACGGAGTTTCTTGTCTTCGACCAGGTGCGCGCCATGTTGTCATCCCGAGCGGGTCGCCGTTGACCAGAGTCCGCGGGCTAGGAATGCTCAGGACCTCACGCGCGGGCTATCGGCGTTCGGCGAGGCGTGCCGCCGCCAGGCGACGTGCCGTATCCAACGCGTCTCCCTCTGGTACCCGCACATCCGGCTGCACGCCAACCCCCTCCCAGTCGGTGCCGGAAACAGGATTGATCATTCGGGCATAGGGGACGTTGATGGCGAAGTGATCGTCGAGCCGACGGGGGCGTGACGGACGTGCGCCTCCCCCCGTGACCTCACCGACAATGGTTGCGCGCTTCAGCATCTGCAACTGGTACGCGAACGCTTCCCCCGCCGAGAAGGTGCGGCGAGACGTCAGGACGAACACCGGCACCGAATCCGCGATGCGCCCCTGCACACTCTCGTCAGACCAGATGTCCTCGGCTCTTCCCGACTCCCGCGTGAACATTGTGGTCAGTCTCGTCTTGTGCTGGAAGAAGAAGGAACACATCAGCGTGACCATGTCCGGATCTCCACCATTGTTGTCGCGCAGGTCAATGATGAGCGCATCGGTCGCGCTCAGGAACTCGACAGCGGCGGCCGCCGTGGAGGCACAGAACTTTGGATTGCCGAAGCCGTTGAACTTGAGCACACCAATGTTGCCATCAATGCGCTCCGCGCGAAGAAAGGTGCAGTTGGCGCGTCGCAGCTGACGTCTGTTCGCCTCTTCTTGGGCAATGGTCGGGGGCGCAGTGAGGTCGGCGGGGAGCTTCGGGACGCTGAAGTCCACGCGCAGGTGCCGGTCGTTGCTGATCTCGCGGAGCTCCGTAGTCAGCGCATCGGCCAAGTAGCGACCGGATGCGATGCTCCGGTACGCTCCCCGCTCCGCGCGCGACTGAATCGTATCCGCGACCATGGAGCCGACTTCCGGCAAGACATGATGCTCTTGCAGGGCGCGCGATGCGCCCTCGAGCACACGCTGCTTTTGCTCGGGTGACACCAGCAACTCGTCGAGTGGACGACCCGACGGGATGGTCACCAGAACAAACCCCGCAATGCGAGACGCATCACCCTTCGAGGTAGTGAGCACCACCAACCGCTGGTTCGCCGGCTCGCCACCACGGAGCACGGCTTCAACATGGCGTTCGTCACTCGCAAGCACGCTCTCAAGGACAAGTCCGCTGCCTGCCTTGGCAGTCGTTAGCCTCGGTAGCGGCACACCCGGTGCTCTGAGCCTGAGCTGTTCAAAGCTCGCGCTGTCCCCAGCGTTTACCGCGTCGATCCAGTCGGAGAGAAACTGTCCTGTGGCCGAGCGCGGCATGGTTGCTTGAGCGAGCGCCGAACGGGCTGTCACGCTGCAGCACAGCAGGACGGCCATAGCGACGCGGGCGAGAGGCGACATCGGCGAGAAGAAGTTGGAGTGGCGATGCATGGCGATATGCCGCAGAGATCTACCGGGGTGCCACGCGAAGTTCGTCCAACTTTGCGACGATCGCCGGCAAGGCGTCAGCGCCCGATGTGACATACGCGATTGTTCCCTGCGAGTCCAACAAGACAAAAAGCGGGGTTACCGGCTTTGGGTTGAATCGTTTCAACGTCGCCGCTTCGGCCAACACCACCTGCGCCAATCGAGGCTTGCTTTGCAGGAACTCTCCCACTGTCGCGCTATCAGTTTCTCGCGACATGGCAATCCATTCAAACTCTTCGCTCCGGCTTGCATGGAGCGCGTTGAGCGACTCCCGAATCGCCTCCGAATAGGGGCATTCGGTAGACCAGAACTCCAGCAGGATGGGCTTCTGCCGGCTATTCGAAAGTGTGACCGTACGGCCAGCCAGATCCAGCGCTACAAACTGCGGCGGCTTGAATCCTGCTGCGACTGCCGTTGTACTTGTCGTTGGTCGGAGAACGAGCGTGCTGCCCAGCGGGTCTATGGACTCGATGTCGTAGTACACGCCGGACAAGGCGAAGGGAGTCTCGGGTTCAGCTTCTTCCGAGGCAACGGGTCGTCCATTGACCAGCCGGGATGTAGCCGTCGAGAAAACCCCGTCAGAATCGAGGTCGATCAGAAACCGTGTTCCAACTGTGTTGGCATAGAACGGATGACCTCGGCTTCGCGGCTGGACCCGAACAGCGTATTGGCGATTGCCTATCTTGGCGGAACCGATCCGCATTTCCGTAATGCGTGCGTATGTGTACTTGCCAGCGTACATCACCTGGATGGGTACCGTGACTTCCTGTCCACTTGCAGCGCGAACGCGTACTGACGCCTTGGCGACCATCACCTCACCAATACGTTCGAACGTGAGAGGTAGGCCTTTCGTGAAATCCAGTGTGCCTGCCGTGTCAAGCACGTATCGACGTGTGGTATCTCCTTCGATGGTGTAGCGGAGAACACGCACCTTCTGCACTCCGGCTTGATCGACAACGTCCGCGATCTCCGGTCGCATCCATTCCTTCGCCATGCGCACCGAATCGACACCCGATTCGGGCACTGGCGAGAAGAAGATGTTGGTTTGTCCGCTGAGGGCCCCGGTCGGTTGATTGTCGACAGCACGCTCGAGCGGAATGACGATGCGGCGAGCGGTGTCCGCGCGGCCTTGGGCGCCGGCCTGGAAGGGCACGCACACGACAAGTCCGAGAATCAAAGCGAGGCACTTCATGAACACACCCTCTCGTTCTGGTTGACAGATACCGGCAGTCGAACGGAAATCTCTATCGCGAAGTTTGAAGGAGATGCGGCAGTCTAGGTCGGTAACTCCCCATCACGCGGCACTTCCAGACCTGCTGTCAACGCGTGGGCGTTGACGCTGTCCGGATACCGGCGCCGGAGATTGGCGAAGCCCAACCCAAGGCCAAGCGGCGGCAACACAAGAATCAGCACCGGCACGCCGATGATCACGGCGGCACAGCCGCCAGCGACTGCGGCGGCGAGCGGCTCCACGAGTGTGCGCCAGAGCGGGACCCGGCGGAGCTCAGACCACGTGATCACCGGACTCACAACCGCCGCGATGGCAGCAAAGACGGCGGCATTCCACAGATAGTTCGCAAGAGTCGCTGGCGGGGCGCCTGTCGCGATCTTGCCGAGCCGGGTGAGGACAATGCCGAAGACTGCGCCAGTGACTGCGCCGGCGACAACCAAGCCAATCTGCAGGAAACGGCGTGTGCTCAAAGGGTGATCAAAGATTCGCATGATTCTCTCGAGTAGTGAGCTATGGAACGCAATATTCTGCCGAGGGGCCCCATAACAATGCGACAGGCAAGCGAAATGAGCCAGTCGCCAACACGATCCCACCCCCGTCGGCCACAACGACCCGTTAAGCGGTCGGTAGCCGTGCCTCGTCGGGCGATTGGAGGAGGCGGCCCTCCGGAGCGTGTCTGGCGATCGCCAGTGAGAGCGTGGACGTAGTGACTCCCAAGAGCAAGATAAGCGGGCCCGTGATCACCCCGACGCCGGCGAGCTTCCCGACCACGGTGGTAGCGATGGCGGCCAGTCCCCCGATGACACCAACAGAGACGTAAGAGACGTCGTGTACCGAGCGCGGCCGACGACGAAGCAGGAGTAGGGCGCCCGCGTAGCCAGCGCCGAGCAGTGCGCCATGGCGGAAAGCGATCGGGAGGTACTCCGTTGACCAACGCCAGATCTGTGCGAGGACGCCCTCGTTTGGCGGTACGTGGGTCAGCATCAAGAGCAGCGCCGGTGCGACGAGCACGGTGAAGGCTACTCCCCACGTAAGCGCAGTCCCGACAACTCCCCTGAGCACTCGACTGACTTGCATAGGACCTCCAAGGTTGGCCGCTTAACGCTGGCTTCTGCAGCGGGCGATCAAATCAAACGCGAGCGCAGCGCGCTACCGAATCGCCCGACGGCAGCAAGCATCGTTAGGCACGAGACACGCGGAGTTGAGGTGGTGTCCGCCATCAGCGTTGTGAGACAGGATTGGTTAAGCGCTTCCATGCATGCGCGGTGACCGAATCCGGAAACCAGCTCGCCAATCGCTGATCGCCGCGGAACGCCGACAGTGCGCTAATCGAACTCGGGGCGACCCCTAACCACGCGCCGGTCCGCTGTTGTGGCCCGACGGGCGCGGAGGTTGGACGCTGTGACTCTATCCAGCGCCACACGAGTTCACTCGACGTCCACCAGGAGTCGAGTGATACATGCTCAAAACTTCTCTCTATCGCCAGTGCCCATGGAGCGCCGCGCTGGCGTCCGACGGCCCACAGCCGACGCGAGTCCTCTGTCCCGGCAATCGAATCGGCGGCGCTCACGATCATCAGCACCGGTGTTCGCAGCATTGAGGCAGTGTCTACGTCAAGACCGCGCAGGTGCGAGTGCACACGAATTGCCGCGAGTGTTCGCTCTGGATAACGGGCTGCGAACGTAATCGCGAAGCTGCCGGTGGCCGAGAAGCCCCAGAGTGCAAGCTTCGTCGTGCGCAGCTCCGAATGACCAGATTTTTCCGCGAGGGAATCAAGTAGCGCGAGCAATCCTGGCCCTCCGCCTAGTTTGGCATTACGTCCCGGATCTTGTTCGATTCTTGGCGTTGGTGTATCTGAATCTGGACTGACGTGGAGCAGGGCGCAGCGCAATCGCATGCAGAGCCATCGCCAGCTGCCCGACGTGAAGGAAGTGCTACCAATAAGGCCGCCGCCAACAAGCACGACGGCAAAATCGACTGGTTGCGCGTCCGGTACGAACAGGTAACCACTGACCGTCACGCCTTCGTGCCGCGCCTGTGCGAAAACCACTTGATTCGGGCAGCGCGTGGTCGGGTTCCATTCTGACACGGACGGGTGCGTGCAGTAGGTGAAACCCACCCCCAGGCCCTGAGCGAGCAAACTGGCTGGATGCACAGCAATGCCGGAGAGAAGCAAGGCGAGAGCCGACAGCAGTCGAGAATGTGCGCGGAGCATATGTGCAGTGCTGAAGGTGAGATGCCCATCAGTTAGACGTGACCAGCGATCGTAGCCTAACGAGGCTGTAGGAAAAGCCGGCAGAGACGGCAATGTGGGAACGGAACCGA
>VFQP010002260.1_pt1 | contig 22179 bp, 20 predicted proteins | sample 3512351 | NCBI WGS metagenome assembly VFQP01 (sample SAMN10412372, study PRJNA504923) | tailings metagenome | isolation source: Relicate 1 Philex TSF1 revegetated site | place: Philippines: Tuba, Benguet | collected 2017-08-29
AAGAACGACTGTAAACTCATGATATTTCCACGGTTTTCCGTCTTATCCCCGTATCGGCATCATATCGACCCACGAATACCCGAAAAGCACTGTTTTTGAGTACGTTAGGGTCATGGCATGCCCCGGTGTGCCAAGAGAATCATCCATTTTCAGAATGATTCGCCGCACGGCATCTATCAGGAAAACATCGAAAAAAGGGAAGGTCAGGGGGTTCTGTTGACGAACGCGCTGCTATCCACGGTTTTCTCGACCGTCGTCTGGGGAACGGGAACATCCCAGACAGCCAGAACCGCAAAACCACCAGCAGCCGCAATAAACGCCAAGAAAAAGAGGGAGGTCAAAAGTTTTGACATGGTGATATCTGTGCCTTCTTTTTCTATAAGCCGCGCGTTTATTTTCGTTTGTCGAATATGCATCAAACCGTATCGGTTTTTCAACACATTTGGCGGTTATATGTCTCCGGTTTCCTTATTCGTGTTTACGCGCTTTTATTCTCAAAAAGAGCGTAAGCACCCGACCAAGGTATATACCATAAAGCTGGATAATGTTTTACGCCGCCGCATACCATAAGTCAATATATTTTTTCATAAAGGTCCATGCGGGGCTTGCGCTTGCTTTCAGGCCCGGAAACTGACACATTAAAGTACTGGAATACCGAGGAAAAATGCAAAAACCGCTGCCGATTATCGTACTGGTGGGCCTGATGGGGGCTGGGAAGAGCCGTGTCGGGCGTGAACTGGCGCGGCTTTTGGGCTTGCCGTTTGTGGATGCCGACCATGAAATTGAAAAATCGGCCGGCATGCCGATCCCCGATATCTTCGCGCGGTTGGGCGAGGCGGAATTCCGCAAAGGTGAAATGCGCGTGATCGGCCGCTTGCTGGAGGGGCCGCCGCTGGTGCTGGCGTCGGGCGGCGGCGCCTTTATTCAGCCTGCCGTGCGCGCGGCGATCAAAAAACACGCTGTGTCTGTATGGCTGAAGGCCGATCTGGACACGCTGGTCGAGCGTACACGCCGCACGGCGCATCGTCCGCTGCTGCAGGGCGTTGACCGCGCACAAAAACTGCGCGAGCTGATGGAGGCGCGCTATCCCATCTATGCCGAGGCAGATATTACATTGGTGACCGACAAACAAACGCCGCAGACCATGGCGCGCCGCATCCGGCGCGAATTGACGGCGCAGGGAAAAATAGGGGGAGCGGCATGACCGCGCATACGCAAAACGCGCCGCATGATATTGTCCGCGTCGCGCTGGATGATGGCCGCGGCTACGACATATATATAGGGGCGGGGCTGCTGGGGCAGGCGGGCCCTTTGCTTGAAAAAACGCTGCCCGCGCGCAGGCTTTGCATCGTGACCGATGAAACGGTCGCGGCGACGCCGCATCTGGCCGCGCTTGCGGATAGTTTGCATGCGGCCGGTTTTACGCTGGCTGACCCCATCGTGATACCGCCGGGCGAAGGCAGTAAAAGCTTTGCCCGGCTTGAATATATTCTGGGGCAGGCGCTGGCGCGCGGGCTTGACCGTAAATCCGCGCTCGTCGCGCTGGGTGGTGGCGTGATCGGGGATATCACGGGCTTTGCCGCCGCCATTTTGATGCGCGGCATCGATTTCATACAGGTGCCCACGACGCTGCTGGCGCAGGTGGATAGCTCCGTCGGCGGCAAGACCGGCATTAACATGCCGCAGGGAAAGAATCTGGTGGGCAGTTTCTGCCAGCCGCGCGCCGTGCTGATCGATACCGATGTGCTTGAAACGCTGCCCCCGCGCGAAATGCGCGCGGGCTATGCCGAGGTGGTCAAATACGGCCTGATCGACCGCCCCGAATTTTTTGACTGGCTGGAGCAAAACGGCACCGCATTGCTGGCCGGCGATGCCGATGCGCAAAAATATGCCATTGCCGTCAGCTGCATGGCCAAGGCAAAAATAGTGATGGAGGATGAACGCGAGGAAAAAGACATCCGCGCGCTTTTAAACCTCGGCCATACATTCGGCCATGCGCTGGAAAAAATCGGCGGGTACGACGGACGTTTGCTGCATGGCGAAGCGGTGGCCATCGGTTGTCTCTGGGCCGCGCAGTTCTCGGCGCGGATGGGGCTGGCGCCTGCGGCGGATGCCGAGCGTTTCGCGCGCCATCTGGCTGTGGCGGGCATGATGACAAAACCGCCGTTCACGGCAGATGCGCAGGAGATCCTTGCCGCGATGCGCGGCGATAAAAAAGCGCAGGATGGCAAGCTGACGCTGATCCTCATGCGCGGCATCGGCAAATCATTTGTGGCGCGCGGAACGGACGAGGCCGCGCTTCTGGCATTTCTCAAACAGGTAACGGGATGATCGGGTCATGACCGAAGATTTCATTTTCGAACTGGTGCTGTTTTTCGTGCTGCTGCTGCTGTCGGCGTTCTTTTCCGGATCCGAAACGGCGATGACGGCGGCATCGCGCGCGCGTATGCACCGCATGCAGTCGGACGGGAATACCCGCGCCACAATCGTGAACCGCCTGCGCGAGCAAAAAGACCATTTGATCGGCGGACTTTTGCTGGGCAACAACCTGGCCAATATTTCGGCGTCCGCGCTGGCGACGTCGGTGCTGATTAAATTGTTCGGCGATGCGGGTGTGGCCTATGCCACGCTGGTGGTGACGGTGCTTGTTTTGATCTTTTCCGAAGTGATGCCGAAATCCTATGCGCTGTCGCGCCCGGACCGTGTGGCGTTGACGGTGGCGCCGGTTGTGTCGGTGGCGGTGTTCGTTTTCTCGCCGGTGTCGCGCCTGATATCGCATCTAGTCAATGGTTGCTTCCGCATCCTGGGCGTAAAAGTCAACGCCGATAACATCGAGGCACAGCACGAAGAGTTGCGCGGCGCAATTGATCTTCTCGGGCATCAGGAAACGGTTGCCGAGGACGCAGAGGCGCGTCAGGAAACCCGCGCGATGCTGAAATCGATCCTTGATCTTGCCGATGTCAGCGTTGAAAAAGTGATGGTGCACCGCAAGAACGTGCGCATGATCAACGCCGACCAGCCGATTGACCGGACTGTCGACGAGGTGATGCACAGCTCCTTCACGCGCCTGCCGGTATGGCGCGAAAGCCCCGATAACATCATCGGCGTGATCCATTCTAAGCTGATGCTGCAGGAGCTGCGGCAGTGCGGGGGCGATGTGTCCAAAATCGACATCGCCCGCGCGATGATGGAGCCCTGGTTTATTCCCGAATCTGCCACGCTGTTCGAACAGCTGCAGGCCTTTCGCCGCCGGCGCGAGCATTTCGCGATCATGGTCGACGAATACGGCGCCCTGGTGGGCGTCATCACGCTGGAGGATATTCTGGAAGAAATCGTCGGCCAGATCGACGACGAACATGATATCGCCGTATCGGGCGTGCGCCCGCAGCCGGACGGCAGTTTTGTGGTGGACGGCAAGGTAACCATCCGTGACCTGAACCGCGATCTGGGCTGGAATATGCCGGATGAAGATTATTCGACCGTTGCCGGTCTGCTGCTGTACGAAAGCCAGCGTATCCCCAGCGTGGGGCAGTCGTTCAACTTTCACGGGTTCCGCTTTGATGTTCTCAAAAAACAGCGTAACCAGATCACGCTTGTCAAGATGACCCCGCACGAGTCCGCTCCTCAGGCAGGCGATCGTATGCGAGAGGTTGGCGGCTGACGCGATATCGTGTAGGATGTTTGCCGGTAGAATGCCAGATAACAAATAAACAGGTATAAAATAATGGCAGGCATAGCGGGGTATTTCGGTCAGGCGCATGCGCCCCAGGCATTGCAGGGCATGGTGCGCAAGCTGGCGCACCGCGGCCGCGACGGCGAAGCGTTTTATAATGCGAATCCCGTTTTCATGGGCCTGCGCGACAAGGCCGTCCCGGCGTCTTTGCAGCCTATCTACAGCCACGACGACAGCATCGTCGTTCTGTTCATCGGCGAGATCAGCAATTATGCTGCGCTGCGTGATGACCTGACGCGCAAGGGCATGCATTTCCGCGCAGACGGCGTGCCGGAGCTGATTTTGCATCTCTACGAAGCCTATGGCCTGAATATGACGGCGCATCTGCGTGGCCGCTTCGTTTTTGCGGTGCATGATGCGCTGAAAGATTTTGTGTTCATCGCCCGCGACCGACTAGGGCAGGAGCCGCTATATTTCACCACCACTCAATCCGGCGATTTCGTTTTCGCATCCGAGATCAAGGCGATTCTGGAGCATCCCAGCGTGCAGGCTGTGCCTGATATGCGCAGCGTGGATGCCTATCTGACGATGGGTTATAGCCCGACGCCGGGCAGTTTTTTCAAAGGCATCCGCAAGTTGCCGGCCGGCCACCGCGTGATCTGGAACCCGGGTTTGCATGTGATGATCGAACCCTATTGGCAATGGGAAACCTATGCCCAGCCGGACGCAACGCTGAAAACAGACGCCGATTATATGGCGCGTTTTGAAACCTTGTTGCAGGACGCGGCCGCGCACAGCGTGCAGGGCCTGCGGCAGGCGGGCGTGCGCCTGAACGGCAGCGCCGAAGACACGCTGGTGGCGGCCGAGTTGAAACGTCAATCCGCACCGGTCACTGAATCTTTCAGCGTCGGTTTCGACGATGGCGATGCGGCTTTGCTGCCCGGGCGCGACATTGCGCATAAACTGGGCCTGCGCCACCATGAAATTATCTGCACCCCGCCCGACATGGAAAAATTGCCCGAACTGATCTGGGCGAATGACGAACCGGTCGCGCATTCCAGCGTGTTGACATCGTACCTGCTTATGCAGCACGCGGCGGTGCATGTCGATGGTGTGGTCAGCGGCGGGGCGGCTGAAAACTTTCTGGCGGGCAGCGTACAACAGGAAATCTATTTGAATACGACGCGCGGCAAGGGGGTGTCGGCGTGGATATTCAGAAATGCGCTCGGTATCATGCCGCTGTCATGGTTGCAAAAACAATACGACAACGGCGGCAAGCTCGGCGAGCAATGCCGCGACCGCCTGATAGGATTTTTGAGCGAAATCGGCCGACCTGCGCCCTTGATGCATAAATATTCTTTCCTCATGCCCGGGTTTACCGCGCGTGAAAAAAACCGTTTTTACGGCGACGCTCTCTCGCCCTTCATGGAAACGTTCATCGATGCGCAGCGTGACCCCGAGGGATGGAGCGGTGCCATCGGCAGCCTGGTGGCCGTGCAAAAAGACCATGGTTTGCAAGACAACGTGCTGATGCCGCTTGACAAGGCGTCAGCCCTGACATCATTGCCGCTGCGTTTGCCGTTTGCCGACCATACTATGGCCGAATTCCTGATCGGCCTGCCGGATCATCTGCGCTTCAGTCAGGGGCGGGGCAAGGTGCTGCTACGCCGCCAGTTGAAAAAAGTCATGCCCGATGCGCCCGAAATTACGCACAAGGCTGCCGCGCTGCCGATGTTCAAATTCATGTCCACGCGTTTGATGCGTGAAATGATCGAAACCTGCCTGTCCGAACCGAGCGTCAAAAAACGCGGCCTGTTCAAACCCGAAGGTATCCGCGCCTTGATCCAGCAGTCACGCGAGGGGGATATTCTTTGCCTGCATCAGGTCTTTACGCTGATGATGCTGGAGCTGTGGTTCCGCATTTATGTGGACCGTGAAAAGGGCTGGATTTCCAGGTAATCAAAAACACAGCGGGATTATTTCAGAGCGGCGGCGATGTCGTGCACCAACTGACGGGCGACGTCTTTTTTATCCATTTTCGGCCAGCTTTGCGCGTTGCCGTCTTTTGTCAAAACCGTGACGGTGTTGTGGTCCTGTCCGAAAACCTTCCCGCCCGATACGTCGTTCAGCATCAGCCAGTCGCAACCTTTGCGCGCCAGTTTTTGCCGGGCAGCATCAATGCCTGCGTCGGTTTCGGCGGCGAAGCCGATGACCAGCGCGGGGCGGCCCGCATCATGTGACAGCGCTTTCAGAATATCGGGGTTCTGCACCAGCGGTAACACCATGCCATCGTCGCCCGATTTTTTGATTTTATCTGCCGATGCCTGCGCCGGGCGGTAATCGGCGACGGCGGCGGCGCATACCGCAATGTCGGCGGGCAGGGCGGCGAAGGTGGCATCGTACATTTGCTGCGCGGTGGTTACGCGCACGATATGCACGCCCGCAGGCGGCGGCTCGTGCACGGGGCCGGAGATCAGCGTAACGTCCGCGCCCGCTGCCGCTAGCGCGGCAGCAATCGCGTGGCCTTGGCGACCGGATGAAATATTGCCGATGAAGCGCACGGGGTCGATGCTTTCGTGTGTCGGGCCGCTGGTGACAATCGCGCGGCGGCCACGCAGCGGGCCATTTACTTCAAAAAATTTTGATACGGCGGCGACAATGTCGGCGACGTCAGGCAAGCGCCCCGTGCCATGTTCGCCGCAGGCCATGTCACCGACGGCAGGCGCAATAAAATGCACGCTGCGGCGTTTCAGCGTGGCGATGTTTTCCTGCGTCGCCGGATGATCCCACATGGCGGGGTTCATGGCGGGGGACATCATCACGGGTTTGTCGGTGGCCAGCAGCACGGTCGATGCCAGATCATCCGCCAGGCCCTGCGCCGCGCGCGCCATGATATTGGCGCTGGCCGGCACGACAAGGACGAGGTCGCAATCCCGCGCCAGACGGATGTGCCCCATTTCATGCTCGTCCGTGAGTGAAAAGAGATCTGTGTAAACTTTATTTTCCGACAGCGCACTGACAGCCAGCGGCGTGATGAACTGTGCACCGCCCGATGTTAAAACGCAGCGCACATCCGCGCCCCGTTCACGCAGGCGGCGGATAAGGTCGAGGCTTTTATACGCGGCAATCCCGCCCGAAATAATCAGCAGGATGCGGCGATGCACAAGATTTTGCGGCAAGATGTTCATGTCACGATTATAGGTGGTTTGATGACGCGCTGCGACAAGGGACAGCATTAAACACGCGAAATTTTACGTTGACATAAAATGAATAGCGGTGCTATTGTACCGCATTCAATTCATCCGGAGGTTCGTCATGAAAAAAGCTTTTCTCGCCACTGTTCTTGTGCCCGCCACGATGCTGCTGGGCGGCTGCGAAAGTGCCCTGAAACAGCCCAAAACTCCAGAAGAGAAAAAGGCCGAAGCGATCGAGCAGATCAACCGCGACTTCGGCCTGCAAGTGCGCGACGTGACGCTGCCCAAAGCCTTCAATGACCTGCCCGCCGGCCAATACGAAGTGACCATCAAAGGCAAAGATGGCAAAGAAAAAGAGTGCATCGCCAACGTCATCAAAACCACGCACGGCCATAGCAATGTTATTTTGAACTGTCCTTGATTTATAAGGGGGCTGTTTTTAACAGGCAGATACCCCCTAAGGAAGCCATTAAAATGCGCTTTTCAAAAAATAAACGGGTATGCCCGCTCGGGGTACTTCTCTTGCTTTCTCTGTTTTTCTTTTTTTGTAAAGAAGAAAAACCAGCAGCCGCGTCTTCTTCTTATGTGACATGTTCAGAAGAGGGAGGGTATTTTATTATCGCACCGCCGCGCGATTGCGATGGAAAGGCAAATGCGGGCGCATTTACATTCAATGTGGACACTTTATCTAATTGCCAGATCAAGCAGGGAAGTCGCGGCGCAAGCGAAGCACTGGGAATGAAGTCTGATATGATGGAGGCGGTTTTATCTATCCCTCTCGAAAACTTTGTAAAGCTGCCGGGGCCGATTAAGGGAGTTGTGGCGATCGAGATAACAGCACCTGTTGTAAAAAATGATTTACGTACCTGCGGCAGCCAGCGTTTGAATGCGCTGATCGCACGCAATTTACTTTCCGCGGAGAAAGAAAAGATCCAGCCTGTTACTCTGTCTGACGATGTTTACAAATTGGCTGGATTGCAGCGCAATACGCAGCATTATGCGATAGTTCAAAATGGGCAGTGGGCCTTGTTTCCTATGACACAAGATGTTTCGCAACCAGGATTTTACGACCTTTATTACCAAAAAAAAGACACGGGCGATATCAGGTATCGGGTGATATGCCGTGATTGGAATAATGAATGCCATGGGGATGTGGCAGGGCTTCTGGATGATCGTTATAACTACAATATCAGATTTTCGAAGGACTATGCACTGTATGTTACCGAGATTATTGATGCTGCCGACGCCCTGTTAAGCATCGCTTACGAGGATAATTAAGGTCTAGCCTCGCATAAATTCAGGTTTGACAATCCCTTCAGTCCGGCTATCCTTTCCCAACGTAATCCATAAAGTTTTGATGCAACCAACCGAAAAGGCAACCAACGGTGATGAAAAGGCACGGCATTGTAGTAAGCCCCGAAGGCGATCTGGGCGCGACGTTTAATCCCGGCGCGGCAAAACACGGCGACGGGCGTTTTGTGATGATGGTGCGGTCGGTGCCGAAGGGGTACCAGAAGCTTGGTAACATCAACCAGTTCGATGACAAATACACATCGCACCTGAGTTTGTGGGAAAGCGCATCGCCCGAAAAAGATTTCAAACTGGTCGACCCTGCCGTGCTGAAGCCTGACCAGCCGTTTGACAAATTCGGCCTGGAAGATCCGCGCATCACCAAGATCGGTGATACATATTACATTCTGTACACGTCGATTGCCAAAGGCCTGTCGCAGCCCGATGCCGACGAGGGCATTCGCATCGCGCTTGCCAGCACCAAAGATTTCCGCACGTATGAAAAGCATGGCGTCATCGGCCCCGACCGCCGCAGCAAGGCGGGCGTCTTGTTCGAAAGCGGCGGCAAAGTGCATTTTATGTGGAAGGACGAGGCAGGCGTGGAGCGCACGATGATGTCGCCCGCGCCCGACGATTTCACCAATGCCGCCGCATGGCAAAAAATGTGGGCGAGCTATGACATCGAAAAAGACCAGCTGCTGGGGCCGCAGAACAACGGATACGAAGCGCACGGAATCGAGCCGGGCGCGCCCCCGATTGAGCTGCCGGAAGGGCTGCTGCTGGTCTACTCCAGCATCTCCGACGATTTCAAATGGACGATCAGCCTGATGCTGCTCGACAAAAATGACCCGTCGAAGATTTTGGCCAAGAGCGAGGCGCCATCTTTGCGCCCCGAAGCGGATTACGAGATTTCGGGCGATGTGAATAATGTGGTTTTCCCGTGCGGTGCGGTCATCGATAACGGCAACCTGTATGTGTACTACGGCGGGGCAGATACCATCTGCGCGGTCGGCAGCGAAAGCCTGGAGACGATCCGCGCCTCGCTGAAGCCGTTCCAGAACAACCCCCTGCCGCCCAAGCCGCCGTCTGTGTAATAACAGGCCGCTGATTTTGCAGGTTAAAATCCCGCTGGAGACGGGCTTGACAATCAGGCGGGCGGGCATAGATCAGTATTATCATCGATACCAAGGATGATAATGCATCAATGATCTACCCAACATGGAGGAGATACACATGAGCAATCAAGAAAATACCACTAAAGACGAATCCGGCTGCTGCAACAGCGAAGCTGCGAAAAAAGAGCAGGCTGCCGCTGCGGCTGCCGAGAAAAAAGAAGAAGGCAGCTGCTCCAAGGGCGGTTGCGGCTGCGGTTAACGACTGCGCCACCTCTCTTCGTACAAGAAAAGCCGGGGCAACCCGGCTTTTTCTTTGCCCGGTGCGCGGATTTTTGGTTATGCTTTTGCGGTAGCGGGCAAGTCAGGGCGGGGCGGTATATGGTGGATCAAAATCCGAAGATAACGGCGCAGGCGGCGGATGCCCCGATGAGCATATTTGAAATGCTGTCGCTGTTTGTGATGTTGTGCGGATTTTTTATGCTGTTGGCCTCCGCCTTTTTTTATGTCGATGTTTACAAATCGGTGCGCGGGGCGGTTATTCCTGTTTTTGGCGATATTGCCCGCGCCCTGTCGTTCGGCGGCATGACCGAAGAAGATCAGGCCGAACTGGCCGACATCGCCGAAGACCGCAAACGCCTGTATGAAGAGCTAAGCCACGCCAACCAAACCAACGACCGCACCGCTGCCGATATGGTACGGCAGGATCTGGCTGAACTGGACGAACGCCAGCAGGAATTGCTGGAAGAAATCAAATCCCGCGGCAACGACGGCCACACCGACGAAGCCGCCGCCGAGCAGCGCAGCGAAGAACTGCAGGAGCTGACCGGCACGCTGAAAGAAAAAGCCGAGATTGGCCGCATGCTGGGCATCATCGGCGGGCCGATGTTTTTACTGGGCGGCATTTGCTATCCCGCCGCACGCGCGGTGCGCAGAAGTAGATTGTAAATCCATCGCTTTTGGAAATGAACGTCACGCCGGCGCAAGCGGGTGACCTTTATCGCATGGCTGCGGCATTCTAACGTGCTGCAGCCGGGCACAGGCGCGGTGCCAGCGGTTGCCAGCCGTGCGGCGTTTCGGCCAGACGGTGCAGGATGATATGCGCCGTTTTTTCGTGCAGGGTCATGCCAAGATGCCCCGGCGCGACAGGAATGTTTTCGGTTGCGGGTTCTTTGCGGTTCAGACTGGATTTCCACATGACAAGGCGGTCGTTGACGCTGTAAAGCGACGTGGCGGGCACGGGCAGCGATGCGCGCGTATCGATAGCGTCCGGCGCGATATCGGCCAATTGCGGATTGAACGCCTTGGCAACGCCGTACATGCGCTTGTCCAGATTTCCGCTTTTATCGGTCAAGGCAAAGGGGCTGCCCAGTGTAATGACCTGCGATACGATATCCGGATTGCCCCGCGCCAGTTCACGCGCGTAGACGCCGCCCAGACTGAAACCGACAAGGGCGATTTTCTGTCCCGGATGTTTCAGCGAAATGTCATTTAAATGCAGGTCGAGGGCGCGGGCTTTTTCTTCGGTCATGCCGATGTTGAAACCTTGATCCCAACCATAGACGGTATAACCGTGGTCTTTTAAATGTGCGCCCAGTTTGCGCATGGCGGTATCATTGCCCAGCAGGCCCGGAATAAGCATCACGGGTGCGCCATTGCCGCGCGGCGCAGGCGGCAGGACGCCATCGGACGTTAACACGTTTGCGCAGTCGCGTGCCGGAATATGATACGCATCGGCCGCGCGCGGATGGCTATAGGGCGAGGGCGGTTTCGTTTGCTGATACGCCGTGATGCCCCCGCCAATCACCGCCGCCGAAAAAGCCGCCGTCAAGCCGCCACGGATATAGGCGCGCATGCTGCGGCGCGGCAGGGAAGAGGCTTCGGCTTGCGGTTGTTTTGTTGAAGGGGGCATGACATTCCGGTCTGTAAATTATGTGAATGATACCGTGCAGCAAACGCCCGTCAAGCGCCGCATGATTTTCGTAATGTTATAATAGACATACGTTTATTACCCGCAGGCTGTTTCAAAGCCTGCGCAGTCTTTACCCGAATCCGCAAGCTTGCTACGGTCGCCGCACATCACACCCCGTTATCAAGGAGAGGCGCGTATGCAACAGGCACACGATGTCGTCGAAAAAGTGCTCAAGCTCTGGCTGGAGAAGCACCACCCCAATGCGGATCTGGTCATTATGGCCGGCTCTTTCGGCCGCGCGATGAAAAACGGCGGGTACCAGCCGATTGCATCGTCGGATGTGGATATGGTGATTATCTATCGCGACCTTGAAAACGGCGGGTTCAAGGCGGCCACGCAAATCTTCACGATGGAAGAGGTGGGCACCAAGCTGGGTGAGGAAAAACCCCGAACCATGATGATCGATACCAACATCCTCGATTTCGCAGCGTTGTATTATCATGACCAGGTCGTGCGCGAAAATAAATCCGTCGCCTTCATCAATGTCATGCTCGACGAAGGCTACGTGCTGAAAGATACGCTGGGCATCGGCCCCATCGTGCAGCAAAAGGCCAAAGAATTCCTGAGCGCGGGGCCGCTGGCGCTGTCCAAAGACAAATGGCAATCGGAAATTTCCATGATGGAAACTTTCCTCAAAGACATTCGCGCCGCAGGTTCGGCCGAAGAAAAACAATTCCTCGGCGCGATGGCGATGATCCACGTGGCCGATTTTGGCCTGCATCTGCAGCAGTTCTGGCCGCGTTTCAATCAGGCGTATCGCAGCTATGACCAGTATTTCCCCGGCGAAGGCACGCGTTTGACTGAAGCTTTCTCGCCCCTCGTACGTAAAGGTGAAAGCGCGAAGGTGGAAATCCTGCTGGAGGAATATATCACCCGCGGCCGCGAGAAAATGAAAACCGCGCCGGAAAAGGCGCCGGATATTCTATTTTCTGTCGAAGAAAACGTACCGGCGGACGAGGTGAAGAATATCAGCAAGACGTATTTCAAATTCGCGCTTGAGCATTACTGCGAAGCGCTCGAACCCAGCGCCCGCCGTGGCGATCTGGCGCAACTGCTTAACCTGTCGGCAACGCTGCTCACGCTGAAAAGCGCGCAGGCGGCGAACGACGGCGTGAAGCCGGAGATCGGCACCAAGGCGATGCATTTCTTTAATGACCGCCTGCCGAACACGCTGCCCGCCACGCTGGATGGTTTGCGCGAAAACAACTTCGACGGTCTGCGCAAGGTGACCGAAGAGGCGCTGAAAGATGTGGGCGGACGTCATTACAGCCGCCTTGAAAACTATTACCTCGACGATATTGCCCGCGTGAATGCAATGGCCGATAAACGTGCCAATGAAAACAACAAACCGGCCGTGAAGCCGGCGTTCAAGCCGAACTACAAACCCTGATACCGATACCGCGATAATAAAAACAAAAAACAGGAACCATCATGACCGAAGCGCGCTATGTCCTTTATAAAAACGATCTGCCCGATGGATTGGCCTTTGGCGATACGCTTGCCATCGACAGCGAATTTATGGGGCTGAATGTGTGGCGCGACCGCCTGTGCCTGCTGCAAATTTACGACGGCAGCGAAGGTGGCAAGACGCATATGGTACAGTTTGAAAAAGACAGCTTTGATTGCCCGAACGTCAAAAAACTGTTGTCGGATGCCTCCAAGAAAAAGCTGTTTTACTTCGCGCGCGGCGATATGCGTTGGATCGGCCATTATCTGGGCGTGATCCTTGAAAACGTGTATTGCCTGAAAATCGCCTCGCGCATTGCGCGTACCTATACGCAGGCGCATGACCTGGAAGATGTATCCAAACATGTGATCGGCGTCAAAATTTCAAAAGAACAGCAATGCACCAACTGGGGTGCGCCCGAACTCACCCATGCGCAGCTGGATTACGCCTGCAACGACGTGATCTATCTGCATGCCATTCAGGAAAAACTGGACGAGCTGCTGGCGCATGAAGGCCGCACCGACGTGGCCGAGGGTCTGTTCAAGGCATTGCCCGCGGTTGTCCGCGCCGATCTGGCGGGCTGGTCGCACGAAGATATCTTCGCATACCACGTGCCCAAGCCCTAGGCCGGGAAGGCGAGAGGTCGCACAGCGTAAAGGTAATAAAGTTACCAAAACGCATATGCGGCCTTTGCACTAGATGCGCGGTTTTTGATCGGGCGATTTTGGGGATGGATAGGTATAAGTTACTGAAATTAATAACAATAATGCCGTTTGCAAACGGTGGTGATTTTGGATAATGTGTTTTCGAAATCGTTAAAAAATTATTGAGATGAATGCTTGACATTATGTTATGGCTTTTGTAATTTTTCACACGATTAGGAAAAATAATAGCGATTAACCCCATCTGTTGGTGCTGCACAGTTCACCGAGGAGCCGTTTCAAATGATGAATAAACAAAACAGCGTCGAATCCCAGTTCAACCGTACGGCGGAAGAGGGCGGCGAAGATCCCAAAGTGACGCAGCGCATGCAGCGCGCGCGCGGCGGTGTCATCGAATTCAAAAACGCGGACGAAGAACTGCGCAAAGAAATGCTGAAGATCATGGATCCGATCGACAAGGCGCCCAACAGCTTCGAAGCGATCATCAACTACGGTAATGCGCCGCTGGACAAGCTCGGCAAGGTCGCGAACGAAATGATCCGCGTACAGACCAAGTTCAACAACGAAGTCAACGTGATGGCGACGGCGTTCGGCAAGCTCGAAGACGGTATCAAGGACATGAACCTGGATACCTTCGGCGAAGCGACCCGCAAAGCGCTGAGCGGCATGGCTGGCGCGGCTGGTTCGGGCGTTAAAGGCGTCACCAAAATGATGCGCGGCATGTGGGACGCTGTTTCCGGTGCCAAAGCAAAACGCACCGAAGACGAAAAGGTCGTCAAGGAAATGCAGGAAGCCCTGCCGCAAATGCTTGAAGACCTCCTGAAGATGGTCAAGAACATCGAGAACACCGAAAAAGGTATCGTCGAAGTCACGCGCGAAGCCGAGAAGCTCGGCAAGGCGCGTACCGAAGCCACCCGCGAACTGGGCATTTACATCGGTGCAGCAAGCGAAGTTCTGCGCCGCTATGATGAAGAATACATTCCGCAAGCCCGTGAATTCTTCCAGGAAACGGGCGACCCGGAAGATGAAATCTACATGAAAGAAGTGCTGAAGCGCCGCGACGATTTCGAAGACCGCATTCTGGTGCTGAACGGCTCGCGCGCGGCGTCGGTTATCGCGGCACAGCAGCTGATGACCATGATCGAAACCATGGAAGACCAGCGCAAGAAAATCCAGGACATCCTGCGCAACGGCCAGAACGAATGGAAAGCGATGCTGGTTGCGGCGGGTATTGCCGGTTCGTCCCTGAAGGTCGCACAGACCATTAAAAAAGCGGACGAAATGGGCGACCGCATGCACGACCAGACCCAGCACATGATCGAACAGGCGCATGAGCTGACCCAGAACTCCAAAGCGCGCGGCACGATCGATCCGCAAAAACTGATCGAAGCGGCACAGCGTCTGGAGCGTCTGCTGGAAAGCGAAAGCGAGAAACGCGAAGAGCGTCGTCTGATGCTGGAAGCAACTTCGAAAGCGCTGCGCGGCGCGACCGACAAACTGATCGAAGCTGCAGACATCTCGAACAGAGCACGTCAGCTGGAAGCGCGTCAGGCATCCGAACGCGCAACCGAAGAGCGTCAGGCCGACAAAGCGAACGACAACGTCGACAACGCGGAAACCGCAACCCCTGCCGCGGCCAACAAGCCGCCGCGCCAGCGCCGTCCGCGCGGTCCGCAAGGCTAATAACAAAAGGGGCTGGCTATCGCATGTTGCGGTCGCCAGCCTTTCTTTGTTCTCCGGCTGATTTTATGAATAAATGACTTTGATCAGGAATGGTGTGGAATGAACTGGTTCACCAAAAAAGAAGAAAAGCCCGAAGCGCCCCGCGAAAAACCGGCGGAGAGCTGGGATGATCGCGTCGGCGCCGCATTGCCCGCCAAGGCGCAATTCTTCGACGCCATGCGCACCGATGCGTTCCAGAACCTGAACCTGGTCGAAAACCACGTTGAATTCTGGGCGGCGCTGCGCGTTGACCCGACCGAAGACAAGTGGCGCGTCATGCACTACATGGTGTTCAATCTTGACCGCGAAGACGGCAAGTTCGTCTCCGAAGTGCACGTCAAGGACGGCAATGGCAAGCCCAAAGACGTTACCTTCGCCGAAGCGGTCAGCCATCTGGCGCGTGCCGATTACGTCGCCAGCAACCTGAACACGCGCGCGATCGAAGAATTCGACGACAAGTATCCGGCAGATAAATACCCCGAGATCAAAGCGCATTACCACGATCTGGAGCACTACAAAGGCGTCGCCAACATCGAAGGTATCGCGTTCAACGAACACAACGAACCGTACCGCCGTATCGAAGGCAAGATCTTCGCCGATGCAACTTTCCAGCGTAGCGAAGTTGTCAAATCCATTCTGGCTGTCGATAACGCGCAGGATGTGCCGTCGGTAAAAGCCAAAATCGAAGGCGGCATTCTGTCGGACATCTTTAGCAGCCATGCCGACAAAAACGCATCGCTGGATCAGCTGCTCAACATCGGTAAAGTGCTGATCGCCATGGACCAGTTCGCGGTGCATGTCGGCGCGGCCTATTTGGCGGCGCAGGTGGCGGCCGGCAAGAATGATGGTTTCGACCGCATCGAAGGCTTGACGCCCGAAGACAAAAAGAAAATCCTGAAACAGGCAAAAGACACGCTGCCGTCGATGGATGAAGACAGCGCCGCCAAAAAAGCCCTGCGCGACATCATCCCCGCGATGAACGAAAAGCTGGAAGAGGCGGCGGATCTGGGCGTGCATGTCGAGCCGTTCCAGAAATTCTCGGCCGAGATGGAGCTGTATTTCAATCTGGTGCATGCATCCAAAAACCGCAGCCGTCTGATGCAGGATGTCATGTCGCCGTCGAACGCCGATGGCAACATGATCACCGACATCGTCCGTTCGGTCGAACAGGCGCAGAAGAAATTCAACGACCTTGGCGGTTCGCAAGAACAGATGGACAAGCTGAAAGCTTGGGTCGTCAGCCCCAATAAAGACCAGATCCCCGGCTGGGTGCCCGGTTTCCTGACGCGTTATTACACCTCGCGCGGCAAGATCATGGAAAAAGTCCAGCAGCGCCGCGCCGGTGCGACGCAGGTAAAAGTCCTGCCCGCCGAAGTGAAGCCGCCGGTGGCTGATGCGCATAACGAAGGCAACCTGCGTTCGCAGCAAGCGACGCCGGCCGCCAAGAAATCGCAAGGTCCGAACCCCTGATATCCTGAAAGGGGAAGATCGGTATGCTCAGACGGTTTTTTGAATGGGTCAGCGGCAAGCCGCAAGAGTGGCTGTCAAAGCCGCGCCTGATTCCCGCGCAGTTTCGGGACGAGCCGGAAGGCAGTCCCCGTTTTGTGATGTCGCAGGAATTCGCCGACAGTGATTACCGCAACCGCCGTTATTATCTGGCTGCCATCAAAGAAAACACGGATGACAGTTACTGGCGCATGACGCTGGTGTCGCGCGACCTGAAGCATGGTGACGAATATTACGAGCTCAGCCGCCGCCAGATCGCGGACGATCCGTCCGAAGTCATCCATTACATGCAGCGTTTCGAAGAAAACTGCCGCGAAAAAGAATATATCCAGCTGCCGCAATCGCGCGGCACATACCGTAAATTCGCCAATAACTTTGGCCAGATTTTCGATGGCGAAGGCGAAAACTTCACTGTCGATACGCAAGAGCCGATCGCGCGCGAAGTCTTCATGAACCGCGAAAGCCTTGATAAAGTCTTCCACAACGAAGCGGCCAAAAAACCGCCGCTGGATAGCTGGGAGAATATCTATCTCTATATCGTCAAGGGCGATCCTGTCAAAACCATCACCGCCGAAGACCTGTCGAAAGACAAGGCATGGTCGCAGTTCGCGCGCGAGCTGGATGATATGGCCACCAAGCTGCACAAGCTGCCTGATTATCTGGCGGGTGAGCAAACCAGTGTCTGGCAAAAAGAACGCACCCTGCAAAACATGCAGGATTACGTGATTGCCGATCCCACGTATTTCGAAACCAGCGACAAAATGCGTCTGGCGCAGCATATTGCCGATACCAGCATTCTGGTCGGCCTCTTGCGCGCGGGCGCGCGTTTGTATGATGAACAGTTCAGCGGGGGCGATCTGTCACCGCAAAAGCTGGCCTTCGTCGGCACGGTGGGCAAAGTCTGCGCCGATTTCGCGCGTGACCGTTTTAATCTGACCGAAGCGGAAGCAAAGCCGATCGCCAATATTATCGCGCAAGGTCAGGACCCGCATGGCATGTTGTTGCCGTCCGAAATTGTAGTGGCGCAGTTTCCGGCCGCTGCGCCCGAAACACCCGCACCCGCACCGCAGGCAAAAGCCGCAGCCAAGAAACGCAAACCCGGCGCGTAAAACAAACGAATACAAAAAAGCCCCGCAGCATTTGCGGGGCTTTTTTTATTTAGTCAGGACGGAAGCGGGGGCGTTAATATGCCTTGCCGCCGCCTTCGCCTTCGCCGTAGGGTACCCACACGTTTTTGATTTCGGTCGAATAGCGCAGGAATTCTTCGCCTTCGGCCTGCGTGCGGTCGAACCAGTCGCGGCGTTTGCCGTTGTTAACCCATGTACGCTTCAGGTTGCCGGTCGATGATTTTTCAACCAGCAGGCTGCCCGTGGTGTCCGATCCGAAATACCAGACGGCATCGACGTCGTCATGCTCGGCCAGCGTTTTGGTCAGCTCGGCGCGGTGGCCGGTGACGATGTTGATCGCGCCTGCGGGCACGTCCGAAGTATCGAAAATCTGATACAGGTCGGTCGCCAGCAGCGGATATTTTTCGGACGGCACAATCACCGTGCGGCACCCCATGGCCATGGCGGGCGCGAACAGCGATACGAAGCCCAGCAGCGGGTTTTCATCGGGGCAGACAATGCCCAGCGTGCCCACAGGTTCTTTCATGGCGACAGCCACGAAGCGGGCAGGCGGGTAATGTACATCACCATCATATTTGTCGGCCCATGCCCCATAGGTGAACAGGCGGCGGATGCTTTCGTCGACTTCTTTCTTCGCCTGTGCAGGCGTGACGCCGGTCAGATCGACCAGACGCTTTTTGAATTCGTCGGCGCGCGCCGACAGGTTTTCGGCAATATAATAGAGGATCTGCGCGCGCAGGTGGTGCGCGGCCTTGCCCCAGCCCTCGGCTTTCTTGGCGGCTTCGACGGCATTGCGGATATCCTTGCGGTTCCCTTCGCCGACCTGTCCGGCCAGTTTGCCTTTGGCGTTCATCACCGACAGGCTATAGGCGCCGTCGGGGCGGGTTTGTTTGCCGCCGATATACAGCTTGGCCGTGCGGTCTATGGTGTCGATGCCTTCGATCGCGGCGACGTGTTTCGCCGCCGACAGGCCGGACTTGCTGTCTTTATAAGATGGCAGATCTTCGATGAAGGCGGGCTTCAGGTAAGCATACATGCCTTCCTTGCCGCCCTCGCGGCCGAATCCTGATTCACGGTAGCCGCCGAAACCGCAGGCCGCGTCAAACATATTGGTCGAATTGATCCAGACCACGCCCGCCTTGATCTTGGGCGCGATGTCGAGCGCGAGATTGATGTTCTCGCTCCAGATGCTCGCGGCCAGGCCGTAGCGGGTGTTATTGGCCAGCTGCACGGCCTCTTCGGGCGTGCGGAAGGTCATGACGGTGACAACGGGGCCGAAAATTTCAACCTCGGCCACTGTGGCCGACGGCTGTACGTTCAGCAGCATGGTGGGCGGGTAGAAGCAGCCTTTGGCCGGGCAGGCGTCTTTGCCGGGCTGTACCAGCTCGGCGCCTTCTTTCACGCCTTGCTTGACCAGCTTGGTGATTTTCTGCAGCTGTTCGTCGCTGGCCAGTGCGCCCATGTCGATCGCTTTATCCAGTGGCGATCCCACGCGCAGCTGCGTCATGCGGCGTTTCAACTTTTTGATCATCTTGTCGGCGATGCCTTCCTGCAGCAGCAGGCGGGAGCCAGCACAGCACACTTCGCCCTGGTTCAGCCAGATACCATCGACGACGCCCTCGACGGCGCTATCCAGATCAGCATTTTCGAAAACGATGGTGGGGGATTTTCCGCCCAGCTCCAGCGTCAGCGCCTTGGCGCTGCCCGCCGTCGTCTGGCGGATGATGCGGCCCACATCAGTCGATCCGGTAAAGGCGATTTTGGCGATGTCTTTATGCTTGGTGATTTCGGCGCCTGTGCTGCCGTCGCCTTGCACAATGTTGATGACGCCAGCGGGCAGGCCTGCCTCAAGGCACAAATCCGCAAACAGGGCGGCCGTCAGGGGGGTGAATTCGGCAGGCTTCAGCACCACCGTGTTACCGGCGGCCAGTGCAGGCGCAACTTTCCACGCCAGCATCAGGAAGGGGAAATTCCACGGAATAACCTGACCGACCACGCCATGCGCGGTATAGCCGGGGAATTCGGTATCCAGAATTTGCGCCCAGCCTGCGTGGTGATAGAAATGACGCGCGGCAAGGGCAACGTCGATATCACGCGTTTCGCGTATCGGCTTGCCGTTATCCAGCGTTTCCAGCACGGCCAGCAGGCGCGCATTTTTCTGGATCAGGCGGGCAAGGGCATAAAGGCATTTGGCGCGGCCATGGCCGTCCAATGCCTGCCATTTCTTCAGCGCGGTCTTGGCGGATTTTACGGCGGCGTCTACATCGGCCTTGGTGCCGCAGGCGACTTTCGCCAGCTTGTCACCCGTGGCGGGGTTGACGGTGTCGAACCATTTCGATTTGGACGGCACAGCCCATTTGCCATTAATGAAATGGCCGATGGTTTTGTCTTTTTGCGCCAGCCATTCAAGGGCGGTCTTTTCCGTCTCCGGCGCGGGGCCGTATTCCATTGTGTCGAAAATTTCTGCGACGTTGGTGGTCATGTAACTTCTCCTTGGCCGGCGGTGCCGGTTATGGGTTTAGTGTTCGTATTTGGCGACAAGCAGGAAAACGCCCGCCGTGATCATGAAAAAGCCAAGACCCGCATAGACCGCAGCGATCATCTGGTTAAAGGCATAATTGTCTGCTTCCGATTTTGGCTCATTGTTGCTGAGCCCCCATGTCGGTTTGCCTGCTGCGCGCAGTTTGCGGTTCATCAAAAAGATCGGCACGCTGATGGCGGCGATGGCGATACCAAGGCCGATCACGGTAGCGCCAAAGGGAAGCGCCATGTTGACCGTCGGGCCGGTGTCACGCGCCAGTTGCCAAAAAGCATAGCCAATGCTGAAGATGGCTGCGGCAAACCCGACGCCGACAAAAAAGCGGTAGATAGGGGGCAGGGAGTAGAAGACGGGATTGATGACTTTCATTGTTCTTTCTTTTCTTTTCTTTTCGTATTAGCCCATGGGGTGACGGTTATTGGCCGAATAACGGCCGGTGATGTAATGTTCCAGCTGGCGTTCGATATCGCCCAGCAGCGACGATGCGCCGACGCGGAAGAGATCAGGCTCCAGCCATTCATTGCCCAGCTCTTCTTTCATCAGGAACTGGTAATTCATGATGTCCTTGGCTGTGGAAATGCCGCCGGCGGGTTTGTAGGCGATTTTATATCCCGTCTGCTCTTCGAATTCGCGGATCATGCGGATCATGATAAGGGATACGTTCAGGTTTGCATTCACGTTTTCCTTGCCGGTCGACGTTTTGATGAAATCCGAACCTGCCATCATGGCGACCAGCGATGCCTTGGCGACGTTACGCAGCGTGGCCAGCTCGCCCGTTGCAAGAATAGATTTCAAACGTGCATCGCCGCAGGCTTCGCGCATTTGCTTCACTTCATCGTACAGCGCCTGCCAGTTGCCGGTCAGCACATGGCCGCGGGTGATGACGATATCAATCTCTTTCGCGCCCGCCGCGACAGAGGCGCGAATTTCGGCCAGACGTTGTTTCAGCGGCGACATACCATGCGGGAAGCCGGCAGAGACGGCGGCCACGGGCACGCCTGACCCCTCCAGCTCGCGCACGGCGGTTTCAACCATTTCGTGGTACACGCAAACCGCGCCGGTAGTGATATGGCGGTCGGCCATGCCCAGCGCCTCCGCGATATCGTCGCGCAGGGGCTTTTTGGCTTTGGCGCACAGGCGTTTGACGCGGCCAGCGGTATCGTCGCCGTTCAGCGTGGTCAGGTCGATGCAGGTGAGGGCTTTGAGCAGCCATGCGGCCTGCCATTGCTTTTTAACCGTGCGGCGGCCCAGCAGGGTGGCCGTGCGGCGTTCGGCCGCGCTGAAATTGACCTCGACGCCTTCCAGCCACTCCAGATTAAGGTCAAATCCGGGGTTGCGGGCGTGTCCTGCGCCTTTGTTGGCGGGGGCGGGCAGTTTGACAGGCAGGTTACTGACAGGCGCGGCCGTATCGGCTGCGGTCACGTGCGGGCGGGCTTTCGCCATGAGGTACCTCGTCCTAATAAATATGAAATTATGCTTTAAATTACATTGAAAACAGCGTATGAGCAATGAGCGATAGCATGAAGAATACGAACAAATTAACGGCACAATTGTAGAATTATGGAATTTAAAGAACTCGGACTGAGCGACGGTATCCTGAAAGCGATTGAAGAAATCGGCTATAAAGAACCGACTCCCATTCAGGCGCAGGCCATTCCCGCAATTCAGATGTGCCGTGACGTTCTTGGTCTTGCACAGACGGGGACGGGCAAAACGGCTGCCTTCACCATTCCTATGATCGATGCGCTGGCCGGCGGCCGCGCCAAAGCGCGCATGCCGCGCTCGCTCATCCTCAGCCCTACGCGCGAACTGGCGGCGCAGATTTCCGAAAACTTCGTCAAGTACGGCAAATACCACTCGCAACTCAGCATGGCGCTTATCGTCGGCGGTACGTCGATGGATGAACAAATTAGAAATCTGGAGCGGGGCGTGGAC
>VFQP010002262.1_pt1 | contig 22157 bp, 19 predicted proteins | sample 3512351 | NCBI WGS metagenome assembly VFQP01 (sample SAMN10412372, study PRJNA504923) | tailings metagenome | isolation source: Relicate 1 Philex TSF1 revegetated site | place: Philippines: Tuba, Benguet | collected 2017-08-29
GCTTCCTGCACAGATTCGATACCGATCACCTGTTTAGCGTTTCTAGCAACATATTGTGCGATGGTACCGGTTCCTGTGTACAGATCATATACTACTTCATCCCCTTTAAGATCAGCAAACTCAAGCGTTTTTCTGTATAGTTCCAAAGCTTGTTTGTAGTTAGTCTGAAAAAAAGATTTAGGTCCGATTTTGAATTTCAAACCATCCATTTCCTCCATTAAAAAACCTTCGCCAAAATAAATATTGATGTCTAAATCATAGATTGAATCATTCTGCTTCGGATTGATCGCATAGACTAATGTTTTAATCTGTGGAAATCTTTCAAGCAGATAAGTGAAGAGCTTCTCCCTGTTTTCTTTTTCCTCTCTGTATAATTGAAAAAGAATCATCCACTCTCCTTTCGAATTTTGCCTCATCATTAAAGTTCTCAGAAAACCCTCCTGGTTTTTTACATCAAAGAAATCCAGTCCTTCATTTACAGCATATTCTTTTACCGCTAAACGAATGGCATTGGAAGGATCTTCCTGTAGAAAACATTCTTTTAGATCTAAAATTTTGCTCCACATTCCGGGAATATGAAAGCCAAGTGCATCACGGTTTCCGAAATTTTCTTCAGAGCTGATTTCGTACTGGGTAAGCCAGCGTGAATTAGAAAATGAAAACTCCATTTTATTACGGTAGAAGTACTGCTCTTCTGAACCTAAAATCGGTAAAGTCTCAAAATTGTCGATTCCGCCTATTCTTTTAATATTGTTGTAAACTTCTTCCTGCTTAAAATCAAGCTGCTTTTCGTAGCTCATGTTCTGCCATTTGCAGCCTCCGCAAGTTCCAAAGTGAATACACTTAGGCTCAACTCTGTAAGGAGATCGCTGAATAACTTCCAAAACCTCTCCTTCAAAATATTTTGATTTTGCTTTTTTCACTCTTACATTTACAACATCTCCGGGAATTGCTCCGGAAACCATTACCGTTTTGCCTTCTTCTGTTCTTCCGATGGCAATTCCTTTTGCCCCTGCAGAAACTAATTGTATATTTTCAAGAATAATGTTCTTTTTATTTCTTTTCATTGATGATAAAAAATTAATTTTAAAAACTAACAGCCAGTTTTTAACTGACTGCAAAAGTACAATAAAAAAAACCTTATCCTAAGACAAGGTTTTTGTTTATAATATTTAATAATTATTTTTTTTGAGGTGCTTTCGGAACTTCTTCTGTTTGCGGAGCCTGCTGAAAAGCAGATGGGTCAAGCTGAAGCTGTGCCTGTGGCTCTACTTTTGGAGCAGAAAGACCTGTTTGTTTATCCAGAATAGTTACCAACTCAGGATCACCAAGATTTACAAATGGTCTGCTTGCAATTTTCCCATTTTTATCAACGATAATAAAGTTAGGCAGTTTAAAACCGTAAATTCCGTACTTTTTAGCAATATCAGAATTTAGTCCTCCCTCTCCATATACATTAGTTCCGGGAATACCTTTCAGCATTGCATTGCTTGTTTTCACAAACTGCTCTTTGGTATCATCCAGATTTACATACACAAAGTTCATTTTCGATTTATAAAAATCTGCTACTTCTTTCAGTACAGGAACCGTTCCTTCAGCAATGTAAGGATTCCATGATGCATAAAAAACCAGCATATAAGGCTTCCCTTTATTCTCGCTCAGCTTATAAGATTTGCCATCCTGTTTTACCAATGATGCTTCGGGGGCATCATCTCCCACTTTAAATCCGTTGATGGTAAACTGCATTTTTTTAAGATCAGACTTTATGGCTGAATCTTTAATGTCCTCTTCAATGATTTTTTTAATCTTATCTGAGGTTTTGGCAGGAGTCTGCGGGTGAATATCAGACTGAGCAATTACAAATGCCAATAAATAATCTTTCTCTGTCTGAGAAACCTCTTTTTTATCCTTTAAAAACTGGCTGAATAATTCTGAAGTAGTAATATCTGTTTTCCCTTGTGATTTAGACTGTGCAAACTTCTGGAAATCGCTGCTCATTTTTGTTAAAAGATACTGTCTGTAAAAAGGACTCATTTTCACCATCGCATCTTTATTTTCCTGAAGCTTATTTTCATAATCAGTGAAAGTTTTTCCCATTTTGAAAGAAGGGTTTCCTGAAGTCTGTTTTTTACTCATTTCATAATTAACCATCAAATTAAGAATGGCTACTTTCGCATCTGTTTTTTTCCAGTCAATCACTTCTTTACCCGGATTGAATTTTTTCACATTTTCATCAATATTTTTATTAATGTCTGCTTCAATTTTCTGCATCCCTTTTACAAACTTCGCTTCATCTCCGGAAATAAGTTCCTGAATATTCAAAGTCTGTCCGTAACTGCCAAGAAATTTCTGACTCGCCTGGAAAAAATCATTATCATTTTTAGCATCACCGGTTACTACAAATTCATTTGGAAAAGTCATTGCAGAACCTGAAATGTTTACTTTCTGACCACCTTTCAGGAAGATAAGACTTTGCTTTCCTGCATAGTTAATTACATACATTCCGTTTTTAGGCGCTTCAAATTCACCTGCAAAATTACCGTCTTTATCAAGGCTCATGTTTATGAGAGGCAATGTGGCTACTCCTGAAGCTTCCACAAATTCAATTCTTTCCAGTGGAGAACTTCCTGCAATTTTTCCTTTTACTTCAACTTTTTTTGAACAAGACATTACAAATAGTGCAATGGCAAAAAACAAAAGATATTTTTTAATCATTATTGTATTAATATTTTTTTTGAATAACTGAATCTTCGATTTCATTTTTAATTTAAATAATTTAGCAAAAATAGGTTTTTATACTTTATTAAAGATAAAATAAGGTTTGATTTTATGAAAGATTAACTAAAAAATCGTCTCCAGCTTGTGAAGACGATTTTTTATAAAGTTTCGTCAAAGATCTGAGCTTTGACAACTAGTTTTATCCTCTGTCAACAAAAGCTGACATATACTCTCTGTTCATTCTTGCAATGTTCTCCAAAGAAATTCCTTTAGGACACTCAACCTCGCAAGCTCCGGTATTAGAGCAGTTTCCGAAACCTTCATCATCCATTGCTTTTACCATATTCAAAACTCTGCGTTTTGCTTCTACTCTACCTTGTGGCAACAATGCGTACTGAGAAACTTTTGCTCCTACAAATAACATTGCTGAACCATTTTTACAAGAAGCCACACAAGCTCCGCAAGCGATACAAGCTGCAGCATCCATAGCTTTGTCTGCATCTTCTTTCGGCACCGGGATTGCATTGGCATCCAAAGTATTTCCTGAGGTATTTACCGAGATAAACCCACCCGCTGCCATTACTCTGTCAAACGCACTTCTGTCTACAATTAAATCTTTAATTACTGGAAATGCAGCGCTTCTCCAAGGTTCAATAACGATGGTTTCACCATCTTTGAACATTCTCATATGAAGCTGACAAGTGGTAATTCCGGTATCCGGACCGTGTGCTCTACCGTTGATGTACAGGGAACACATTCCGCAGATTCCTTCACGACAGTCGTGATCAAATGCAATAGGCTCTTTACCTTCGTTGATTAAGTTTTCGTTAAGGATGTCTAACATTTCCAGGAATGAAGAATCTGTAGAAACATCCGATATTTTATAAGTCTCAAACTGACCTTTAGATTTATTATTTTTTTGTCTCCAAATTTTCAGTGTAAGATGTAATCCTTTTTTTGCACTCATAATGATATATTTATAGGTTGGAGATTATTTGTAGCTTCTTGTTTTAACTTCGATGTTTTCATACACCAGATCTTCCTTATGAAGAACTTCCTGATTGATGTCTCCACCCTTGTATTCCCAAGCTCCTACATATTTGAAGTTGATATCATCTCTTTCCGCTTCTCCTTCCGGAGTTGAGTGGTCTTCACGGAAGTGACCTCCGCATGACTCGTTTCTGTGGAGCGCATCAATTGCCATCAGTTGTCCCAATTCCAAGAAGTCAGCTACTCTGAAAGCTTTTTCAAGCTCTGTATTCATTCCATTGTTATCTCCCGGAACTTTTACGTTTTTCCAGAAATCATTTCTTACTTCTTCAATTTCTCTGATTGCCTCACGCAGACCTTCAGGAGTTCTTCCCATTCCTACCTTATTCCACATAATGTTTCCTAACTTTTTGTGGAAATAGTCTACTGAGTGCGTTCCTTTATTATTTAAGAAGAAATCAATTTTTTCTTTAATTTCTTTTTCAGACTGTTCAAAATCTGCAGAATTGGTTGGAATCTGTCCTGTTCTGATATCCGCAGAAAGATAATCTGCAATGGTGTAAGGAAGTACAAAATATCCGTCAGCCAAACCTTGCATCAGGGCAGAAGCTCCCAATCTGTTGGCTCCGTGATCTGAGAAATTTGCTTCACCGATAACGAAACATCCCGGAATTGTAGACTGTAAATTATAGTCAACCCAAACGCCACCCATGGTGTAGTGAACTGCAGGATAAATCTTCATTGGAGTTTTGTAAGGATCGTCTGCAGTAATTTTTTCGTACATTACGAAAAGGTTACCGTATTTCTCCTCAACCCACTTTTTACCCAAATCATAAATCTGCTGATCTGTTGGATTATTGATGTGTTTCTCGATGGCAGCTTCTCTACCTTTTTTCATGATCTCAGTAGAGAAATCAAGGTAAACGCCCTCTTGAGTATCGTTATTTTCAATTCCGTATCCGGCATCACATCTTTCTTTGGCTGCTCTTGAAGCAACGTCACGAGGTACAAGATTACCAAATGCAGGATATCTTCTTTCCAGATAATAATCTCTGTCTTCTTCCTTAATATTTTCAGGTCTCAGTTTTCCTTCTCTGATAGCCTGTGCATCTTCTATCTTTTTAGGAACCCAGATTCTTCCGGAGTTTCTTAAAGATTCAGACATCAAAGTAAGTTTGGACTGTTGTGTTCCATGAACAGGAATACATGTCGGGTGAATCTGTACGTAACAAGGATTGGCAAAATATGCTCCTTTTTTGTGGATTTTCCATGCTGCAGAAACGTTGGAACCCATCGCATTTGTAGAAAGGAAATATACATTTCCGTAACCTCCTGAAGCAATAACCACTGCGTGTGCAGAATGTCTTTCGATTTCTCCTGTTACCAGATTTCTTGCGATAATCCCTCTTGCTTTTCCGTCTACGATAACAAGATCCATCATTTCATGACGGTTGTACATTTTGATTCTGCCTTTACCGATCTGACGGCTCATTGCAGAATAAGCACCTAGTAATAACTGTTGACCAGTTTGTCCTTTTGCGTAGAATGTTCTTTTTACCTGAACTCCACCGAATGAACGGTTATCTAACTGACCTCCGTACTCACGCCCGAAAGGAACACCCTGAGCAACGCACTGGTCAATAATATTTGCAGAAACTTCTGCTAATCTGTAAACGTTAGCCTCTCTTGCTCTGTAATCACCACCTTTGATGGTGTCATAAAACAATCTGTAAGTAGAGTCGCCGTCTCCCTGATAATTTTTAGCAGCATTAATACCTCCCTGAGCTGCAATAGAATGCGCTCTTCTTGGAGAATCCTGATAACAGAAAGCTTTGACATTATATCCCTGCTCTGCCAAAGTTGCAGCAGCAGAACCCCCTGCCAAACCGGTACCAACAACAATAATATCAATCTTATCTCTGTTGTTTGGTGCAACAAGGTTCATATGGTCTTTATGATTTTTCCATTTATCCTTTAAAGGACCTGCTGGAATTTTTGAATCTAATTTACTCATATTAGTATAGTGATATTATTGAGTTACGTAATGAAAAATTGCAATAAAGATAAAACCAAGAGGAATCAGAATAGAATACCAGTTCCCAAAAGCCTTAATTACCGGGGTATATTTCGGATGTCTTGCACCAATCGACTGGAAAGATGACTGGAAACCATGAGCCAAATGCAATCCTAATAAAATGAACGAAATGACATACAGTACTACTCTCCAAAGATCTGCGAATTTAGCGTGCAAATCTCCCCAAAAGCGCGTTTCTTCCACAGGTAATCCGTCAATATATTTATAATTCATCTCATGTACCCAGAAGTCGTACATGTGCAGAAAAATAAAAGCTAAAATTACAGCTCCTGAAATCAGCATATTTCTGGACATCCATGTAGAATTTGCTGATCCATTGTTTACATTATAACCCACAGGACGTGCTTTATTATTTTTTATTTCCAGCACAAATCCCATCACAAAGTGGAATATCACAGCAAACATCAAAACTGGCTGCATTAAGAACTGAATCAGAGGATTATACCCCATAAACTGAGAAGCATTATTGTAAGCATCCTGTCCGAAAACCGATAATAGATTTACAGAAAGGTGCATCACCAGAAATATTAGCAAAAACATTGCTGACAATGCCATTGCATATTTTCTACCAATTGTAGAACTTGTTAAACCTGCCATATTAAGTTTAAATTTGATTTTCCACAAAATTAGGAAATGTTAACAATACAAGAAACTGAGAAATCTCACTATTAGACAGTTTGTAATCTTTCTAAATAAGAAGAAAACATTGTAAAAAAGAGCTCATCAGAAACAGTCCGTCTAATTTATTTTATACTGATAACGGTGAATTTTAACTGTTTTTACAGAATCGGGAATATGTTTTATTTCAAAATAATTTATTCTTCTCGACGAAAGGTAAGGATCAATAATAAACTGTCTGATTTTATTTTCTTCAGATGAATTTTTCAGCAGAAAAACAGCATTTCCACCATTTTTTATTACCAGTATTTTTAGTTCTTTGTATGTAAATCTATGAATTTCATTTTGAAAATTATAATAAATATCAAAGGAAATTCTCACAAAAAGAAAAGCATAAACGGCAAGAGCCAAATGATAAGCATTTTTAATATTTGGTTTATTTAAAACAAATCTTCCGTAATAAATGCATAAGTAAAACACAAAAATCTCAGCCAAATTAAAAGGAATATTTTTATAAAAGAACACATCAAATTCTGCAAACCAATGGATGACTTTCAATAAAATTCTGATCAAACCATCATAAACAGCATTTAATAAAGAAAATTCAAGATCAACAGCAATTAAGCCGGTCATTACAAAAGAAAAGATGATAATTACCTGAGAAAATGGCACAATGACAAAATTGGCAATAATAGAAACAAACGAAAACTGGTGAAAATAATACAAAACTAAAGGCAGAGTAGCCAATTGTGCAGACAAAGAGATGGAAATGGTATTGAATAAAAGCTTTTTTACGAAAGAATCCTGTCTGGGAAAATATTTTAGAATTGGCTGATTCAGCCAAAAAATTCCCAAAACCGCAAGAAAACTCAACTGAAAACCAACATCAAAGATCTGATGAGTATCCGCAATCAGAATAATAAAAGCCGAAAGTGAAAGAGAATGAAGCAGATCAGGCTTTCTCTGAAGAATTACATATATAAAGTAAATACTCAGCATAATGCACGACCGGACTACTGAATTTCCAAAACCAATAAAAAAGGCAAAAATCCATATAAAGACCAGACTGCAAAGAACCGCATATTTCCTAAGACTAATAGATGAAAATTTAGTAAGCAGAAAATAAAAAATTCCGAAAATAACTGCAATATGAGTTCCCGAAATTGCCAGTAAATGCACCAATCCGGAGCGGTTAAAATCCTGAACCGTTTCAGTATCAATTTCGGTGCGGTCTGCCAAAATTATTCCTTTTAAAAACTCCCGGCTTTTAGAAGATATTTTTAAGGTATTGATTTTTTGCAGAATTTCTAATCTTTTTTGTTTTGATTTTTCAGCGAAACCGAGATCGTTTCTTGCTGCAGATGATATTTCCCCATTCACATAGCATAGATAAGCAATGTTTTTTCTTGAAAGATATTTTTTGTAATTGAACTGAAAATTATATTCAGGATTTTGGGGCTGAGTAATATAAGCCTGTGCTTTATAGTAATGATTAAAATCTAAATCAGCCAACCCTCTTTCAATATTTACAATTGCTTTAAAAGATTGATTGTCAGCTTCAGCTAAGATTTCATATTTTTTATACTTTTTGTTAGAATTGAGCTTTTTTAGGATTTTGAATACAATCACCTCATTCTTTTTAAAATTAAAAAATTTGGGATGAGCGATATTAAAACCATGAAAGGCAATTCCTGATAAAAAGAACATGGCCGAAAAAATGAGATTTCTGATTTTAAAAAGATCAGAACGATTAATGAAAAAGAATCCGCAGAGAATGACAACGATGACAATGACAGCAAAAACAATCTTTTCTGGTAAAAGAAAATAATCCTGAAAGAAAATCCCAAGAATTAAGCAAAAAACCGCAATAAGAAATGGCTGTTTGTTCAAATCATTTGTGTTTGACCAAACTAAATTAGAAATTTTTTATGAAACAAAAAACATTTTTTTACTTCAGATCCAAAATCACCTCAGCTGCATTATCACTTGCCCCTTTTCCTCCTAACTTTTCACGCAAAAGATCAAAATCTTTAAGCATCTTATCTCTCTTTTCCCCTCTCAGAATAGAATTTAATTCTCTGGTAAGATTTTGGGTATTAAGATCACTTTGAATTAATTCTTTCACCACTTCCCTATCCATTATCAAATTGACCAGAGAAATATATTTAATATTTTTAACCAGTCTTTTGGCAATGGCATAAGAAATTTTGCTTCCTCGATAGCAAACTACTTCCGGAACATTCAGCAAAGCGGTTTCCAAAGTAGCCGTTCCAGAAGTGACCAAAGCAGCTTTTGAGCACCTCAACAAATCGTACGTTTTATTAGAAACAAAATGCACATTTTCATCTACGTATCTTTGATAAAATTCTTTATCCAAGCTTGGCGCACCAGCAATCACAAACTGATAATTTTCAAAATGCGGACGGACAGAAAGCATCATATCCAGCATTTTTTCTACTTCCTGTTTTCTGGAACCCGGTAAAAGCGCTATAATTTCTTTTTCGTTTAAGCTGTTTTCAGTTTTAAAATCTTCTGCATTGACTTCCCGGAGTGACGATAGCGCATCCAATAACGGATGTCCTACAAAATGAGATTTTACGCCGTGATTTTTATAAAAATCTTCTTCAAAAGGCAGAATAACCATCATTTCATCAACATATTTTTTGATGATTTCCACACGGCCTTCCTTCCACGCCCAAAGTTGCGGAGAAATATAGTAAACTACTTTTATGCCCAGTTCTTTGGCAAATTTTGCAATTCTCAGATTGAAGCCGGGATAATCTACCAAAATTAAAATATCTGGTTGGCTGTTTCTGATATCTTCTTTGCAGAATTTAATGTTATTAAGAATCGTTCTCAGATTCATCGCCACTTCAAGAAAGCCCATGAAAGCCAGATCGCGGTAATGTTTTACCAGAGTCCCGCCTTGCTCCTGCATCAGGTTACCGCCCCAGAATCTGAATTCTGCAGACGGATCTTTTTGTTTTAAAGCTTTCATCAGATTGCTCCCATGCAAATCTCCGGAAGCTTCACCGGCAATGATATAATATTTCATAAAAAATTGAATGACGCATGATAAGTGATTTTATCAATTCTGCCTATCAGACCTCAGATTTAAAATTATATTTAATTAATTTTGTTCCAAAGATAATGATAAAAATGTCAGAAGAATTTGAAATCAGAAACAAAGTTGCAGAAAGCGGACTGATCAATTTTGATATTGCCGATCTGGTTCCGAAAGGTGAAAGAAAAGGTATCGACCTGAAAGATTTTCTCTTCATGGAAATTGTTTTAAAAGAAAAAGATTTCCGGGAAAAAGTAGCTGCAATCAATGGAGAAGAATATAAAGACAGCTATGTATACATCTACAATTCTGCAGATGCTATTGTACCACTTTGGGCGTATTTTCTTATCACGGCAAAACTTGCAGACACCACTAAGAAAATTGTATTCGGAGATGCGGAAAATCTTGAAATCATCCTCATGCACGATGCAATACAAAACTATGATTTTTCTGAAATGAACGGAAAACGTGTTTTGGTGAAAGGATGCACAGACAAAGCTATTCCTGAAAATGCATACGTTGAACTGGTAGAAAAACTGAAGCCTGTCGTAAAATCTCTGATGTTTGGCGAAGCCTGTTCCAACGTTCCCATTCTTAAAAATTAACGATAATTTTTTCTCAATTTAATTTTTAATTAACTAAATTTAATACCTTTGATTTGCTAACAATTAAATTATAAACACAAAATGAACTTAATCGACCTTTTAACAGGAAACACAGGAAATCAGGTAGCACAACAGGCTGAAAATAAATTCGGAATCAGCAAAAATCAGATCATTGCGCTTTTAGCAGTAGCTACTCCTTTGATTATCTCTTATCTGAGAAACAAATCTCAGGATGCCAAAGAAGCAGAGGCTCTGAATAACGCTTTGGATAAAGATCATGACGGAAGTATTCTGGATGATACTGCGCAGCTAGAAGCCAGACAAAATGAAGGAGGCTCTATTCTATCACACATTTTTGGAAACCAGAAATCAACCGTTGAAAACCAGCTGTCTCAAAATACAGGAATCTCTATCGACAAAATAGGTCCTGTTCTGGCGATGCTTGCTCCGGTCATTATGGGGTACATTGGCAAGGAAAAGCAGCAAAACAATGTAGGAGCAGGAGGGCTTGGCGATCTTTTAGGCGGCATTTTAGGCGGCGCACAAAATCAGGCTCAGCAACAGGACTCAAACCCTTTAAACGATATTTTAGGAAGCGTTTTAGGTGGTGGACAATCTCAGTCTTCGGGAAATCCTCTGAATGATATTTTAGGAAGCGTACTGGGAGGCGGACAACAGCAGAAGCAGCAAGGAGGCGGAATCGGTGATTTGCTTGGTGGTTTGTTCAAATAAAACTCAGGCTGATTTACAATACACAAAAAAGACCGAAGAAAATTTCGGTCTTTTTGTTTTTAAGCTTTTTCGCTTTCAGAGGATTTATGAGATTTGGCACTTTTTCTAGGTCTTCTTTTACCATAGCTCCCATTGTTGATCTTACCTCTTCTTGATTTTTTGTCTCCTTTTCCCATAATAAAAAATTTTCTTTTGATGATTGATGACTAAATTATAAAGAAGTATTTAAAAAAACAAAATTGTATTGTTAAAAATTTCATAAACCGGACAATGTATCAATAATAGCCTTTATTGAAATTGGGCCAGATTCTAAAAATCAGAATTATACAATATTTCTGAAAACTTTGCAAAAAATTATTTAGTTTTGTATGAATTAAAAATAAAAATTCATGAAAAAAATATTAACTTCAATGTTGCTATTCGGATTAATTGCTTTTACAAGTTTAGTTTCTGCACAGCAGTTAAATAAAAACCAAAGAGCAGCAATTCAGACAGACAATGTAGAAACCTTCAAAAAAGCTTTCACAAAAGCAGAATATGATAAATGCATGAGTGTGAAAGAACTTTCCACAACAATGCTTTCTTACAGTATAAAATACCAGAAAAACAATATTGCCAATTTTCTGATCAACAACAATTCTGATGTGAATAAAGCGTGTGACGGCGTAACTCCTTTGATGACCGCTGCAAAATACGGCAATACAGTCGCTGCGAAAAATCTCCTGAAAAAAGGGGCAGACAAAAACGCAAAAGATAATGACGGTAAAACGGCAAAAGATTACGCTTCAGAATCTAAACAGTCTGCCATAACAGCGATTCTTTAATCATTTTATTTAAAAATATTCTAAACTTCCTTCGGGAAGTTTTTTTGTTTTTAAAACCTGCAAAAATCTTATCTTTGCCAACGAAAAATTGTCAAAGGTCAAAACCTTGACTCATAAACTTTAAACCTTAAACTATAATGTTTCGATCGCACACCAACGGAGAATTGTCTCTGAAAAATCTTAATGAAGAAGTTACACTTTCAGGATGGGTACAGACTATCCGTGATAAAGGATTTATGATTTGGATAGATCTTCGGGATCGTTACGGAATTACTCAATTGGTATTCGATCAGGATCGTTCTACAGCGGAACTGATGGAAAATGCTAAAAAATTGGGACGTGAATTTGTGATTCAGATTACCGGAAAAGTTATTGAAAGAGTAAGCAAAAACCCCAATATTCCGACAGGCGAAATTGAAATTTTAGTAGAGAAATTAACGGTTCTTAATGAATCTCAGCTTCCGCCTTTTACCATTGAAGACGAAACCGACGGTGGTGAAGAATTGAGAATGAAGTACCGTTATCTGGATATCAGAAGAAATCCGGTGAAAGATAAGTTGATTTTCCGTCATAAAATGGCGCAGAAAGTGAGAAACTATCTTTCAGACAACGGATTTATTGAAGTGGAAACTCCGGTTTTAATTAAATCTACTCCGGAGGGAGCGAGAGATTTTGTGGTTCCGAGCAGAATGAATCCGGGACAGTTTTATGCGTTGCCGCAGTCTCCGCAGACGTTCAAACAGTTATTGATGGTTGGCGGAATGGATAAATATTTCCAGATCGTAAAATGTTTCCGTGACGAGGATTTAAGAGCTGACAGACAGCCGGAATTTACACAAATCGACTGCGAAATGGCTTTCGTAGAGCAGGAAGATGTGATGAATGTTTTCGAAGGAATGACGAAAACTTTATTGAAAGATATCACCGGTCAGGAATTTGGAGATTTTCCGAGAATGACTTTCGCCGATGCAATGCAGAAATACGGAAACGACAAACCGGATATCCGTTTCGGAATGGAATTCGTGGAACTGAATGATTTAGTAAAAGGAAAAGATTTCAAAATATTTGATGAAGCAGAACTGGTTGTGGGAATCAATGTTGAAGGTTGTGCAGATTATACAAGAAAACAAATCGACGAGCTTGTTGACTGGGTAAAAAGACCACAGATCGGAGCTTCGGGAATGGTTTGGATAAAATTCCAGAATGACGGGGTAAAAACTTCTTCGGTAAATAAATTCTACAGCGAGGAAGATTTGGCAAAAATTATCGAGAAATTCGGAGCTAAAGAAGAAGATTTAATGTTGATTCTTTCCGGAAACGAAAATAAAGTAAGAACGCAGCTTTCAGCTTTAAGAATGGAGCTTGGAAACCGTTTGGGATTAAGAAAAGGAAACGAATTTGCACCACTTTGGGTGGTTGATTTCCCGTTACTGGAATTTGATGAAGAAAGCGGACGTTATCATGCAATGCACCACCCTTTCACTTCTCCAAAACCGGAAGACATTCATTTATTAGAAACCGATCCGGGAAAAGCACGAGCAAATGCTTACGATATGGTGCTGAATGGAAACGAAATCGGAGGAGGTTCTATCAGAATTTTTGACAGAGATTTACAGTCTAAAATGTTTGATCTTTTAGGATTCTCAAAAGAAGAAGCGGAAGCTCAGTTTGGTTTCTTAATGAACGCTTTCAAATACGGAGCGCCGCCTCATGGTGGATTGGCTTTCGGGTTTGACCGTTTGGTAGCTATTTTGGATGGAAACGAAGTCATCAGAGATTATATTGCTTTCCCTAAAAACAATTCGGGGCGTGATGTAATGATTGATGCACCTTCTTCGATTGCTGATGAACAGCTTGATGAACTGGAATTGAAATTGAATTTAAAAGCCTAAATTTGAAGCGAGAATTTTTTTCTCGCTTTTTTATTATTAAAATAACTATGAACGAAGAAAATCTCACGTACAATACACCCTGTTCCGAAGAAATTTTAAGACAGATTAATCAATATGAATTTAATAGAATTTGGAAAAAAAATCTCATTAAAAATAATAGAAATCTTTTAGGAGGTATTGTTGTCTTAGTACTTGCAATCGTATTTTTTATTTCAAAAGATTATGGAGTTGCGGGATTGTTTGCCGGATTCGGCATCACTACATGTATCAACTATATTTCCTATTACTCATTATACAGAAAGAACAAAAAGCAATTTCAAAAAAGAATTGAAAAAGAAGTATTCGATTTTAAAACCAACTCAAAAGATGTAATCTGGGAATTTACGCCAAATTATTTCTCCTTTAAAAATTACAAATCTGAATATAAATTTATCTGGCAGGAAATTACATATTGTATTTTAGACAATCAATATCTATTTATTAAAGCTTCAGGAATAACGAATTTCATTTTAGACACAGCCAATATTGACGAAATTAACCTTAATAAAACCATTCATTATCTTGAAAACAAATCAAAGTTTAAAGAAGTCTGATTTAAGAACGCTGATAAATATGCAAATCTCTTTGAGGAAAAGGAATTTCAATCCCGGCATTGTCAAGCGCTTTTTTGCAGCTGATGATTAATTCTTCGTTCATCGTCCAAAAATTATCCAGAGAAGTTGTTGCTCTTACCGAAAGATTGACTGCACTGTCTCCCAATTCTGTAACCACAACCTGCGGTGCAGGATCATCAAAAGCATATTGATTGTTTTTAATAACATCAAGAAGAATATCTTTAGCCTGTTTCAAATCCGTATCATAAGAAACTCCGATATTAAACCATGTACGGCGGGTTCCTAAATGAGTATAATTGGTGATACTGTTGTTGGAAACATCACCATTCGGAATCACAACCATTTGATTTTGAGGTGTAATTAATCGGGTATGGAAAATATCAATTTCATGCACTGTTCCGGATTCACCAGATTTTACTTCAATATAATCCCCTACTTTAAAAGGCTTTAGAAGCAATATTAATATTCCGCCTGCAAAATTAGCAAGTGATCCCTGCAATGCTAAACCAATTGCCAAACCTGCAGCACCTATCATGGCTACAAAAGCTGAAGTCTGTACACCAAGCTGGGTAACAACAATAATGAATAATAAAATGTTCAGTGCCCAAGTAATCACATTCAGCATAAACTTCTGCAAAGAGATCTCAACCCCTCTTTTTATAAATGCCTTTCTGATGAGTTTTTTCAAAATACCGATCAGCCATCGTCCGGCAATAAATATAAGTACAGCAGATACGATTGCCGTAATGAGTCTAGGAGCCATTGTGACTGCAGATGAAACAAAGTTTTCCCAATTGTTTTGTACATTCGTTAAATCTAACTCTTTCATAAAATATTTTAGTTTTACATTGATTAAGAAGAATTTCGGCATTTGAAAGGCAAAATACACACCGAAACCATGTCAGTTTACAGAAAATGACTATTCTGAAAGAAGTTACAAAGGTAAAAAAATTAAGAAAACTCCGCCTTAGCAAAGAATTATAACCTTTTTCAAAACAACACTCGGCACAATCATTGTAGATTTTAATTAAATCAAATTACAATGAAAGCAATCTGGAACGGCGCCATCGGCTTTGGCTTAGTTAATATTCCTGTGAAAATTTATTCAGCTACCGAAACCAGCAAGCTGGATTTGGATATGCTTGACAAATCAGATTATTCTAATATCAGGTTTAAACGTGTGAATGAAAAAACCGGTAAAGAGGTCAAATGGGCAAATATTGTGAAAGGATACCTGATGGATGATAAATACATTGTACTGGATGAAGAAGATTACGAAGCAGCCAGCCCTGAAAAGACAAAAATTCTTTCTATTGAACATTTTGTAAAAGAAGCCGAAGTTGATTCGGTCTATTTTGAAACTCCTTATTTTCTTGAACCACAAAAAAACGGCGAAAACGCTTACAGGTTATTAATCAAAGCATTAGAACAAACCAAAATGGTAGGGATCGGGACTTTTGTCCTCCGTGATACCGAAGCTATCGGTCTGATCCGTCCTTACAACGATGAGGTTCTGGTTTTGAACCGACTTCGCTTTTCAGAAGAAATCCGGGATTATAAAGATCTCAAAATTCCGACTAAAAAAGCACCGAAACCTGCCGAACTCAAAATGGCAAAAAATTTAATTGAACAACTTTCTGAAACATTTGATCCAACTGTTTATAAAAATACTTACTCTGCTGAACTCTTGAAAATCATTAAGAAAAAAGCAAAAGGAAAAACGGTAAAAGTCAAAAAATCTGAACCTGCGAAACAGGGTAAGGTGATTGATCTGATGGCGCAGTTAAAAGCCAGCCTGCAAGGTTCTAAATCTAAAAATGCTTCATAATTATGGCTTTAAAAGATTACAACAATAAAAGAAAGTTCGATGAAACCACCGAACCGAAAGGAACTACAAAAAAAAGCGAAGATCAGTTAATTTTTGTTGTTCAGAGACATGCCGCAAGCAGGCTTCATTATGATTTCAGGCTCGAAATGGAAGGCGTTTTAAAAAGCTGGGCAGTTCCGAAAGGACCGTCTCTAAATCCTGATGACAAACGTTTGGCAATGATGGTGGAAGATCATCCTTATGATTACAAGGATTTTGAAGGGAACATTCCCGAAGGAAATTACGGAGCCGGACAAGTAGAAGTTTGGGACAGAGGAACTTACCAGCCGATCAACGATAAAAGCAGACTTTCAGACGAAAAAGAATTATTGAAAGAACTAAAAGACGGCTCATTAAAATTCGTTTTGCATGGTAAAAAACTAAAAGGAGAATTTGCCTTGGTAAAAATGAAAAACGCAGAAAACAACGCCTGGCTTTTAATTAAGCATAAAGATAAATTTGCTAAGGAAGCATATGATGCTGAGGAAAATGTTGCGAAAAATTCTCAGGTTTCAAAATTTTTAGAGGAAAAAAAAAGCCCAAAAACAAAAAAAAAGTAAGTTCCAATACAAGTGAGTCCCGCTACCGAAAATTCAATACTTTAGGGGATGAGAAAAAACTGACAAGTTTTATAAAACCGATGCTTGCCAAACTTTCAGACGATGCCTTTGATCACCCCGACTGGATTTTTGAAATAAAATGGGACGGCTACAGAGCGGTTGCAGATCTCAGCAAGGAAGAATCTTTATTTTATTCCAGAAACGGAATTTCTTTTTTAAGCAAATTCAAAAAAATTAGTGAAGATTTTAATGCTCAGAGACACCGCATGATCCTTGATGGTGAAATTGTTGCCTATAACGAAAACGGGAAACCAAGTTTTCAATTGCTTCAGCAGATTGGCGACAACCCAAATTTGGCACTTACTTATCAGGTTTTTGATTTGCTTTGGCTAAACGGATATTCTACCGAAGAACTTCCTTTACTTCAGCGAAAAGAACTTTTGAAAGATGCATTAGTAGAAACAGATCTGATTAAATATTGTGATCATGTTCCGGAAAACGGAATTGATTTCTTTAATCAGATGAAAAAAATGAATCTGGAAGGGATGATCGCTAAAAAAGCAGACAGCATATATACTGAAAACAGCAGAAGCACAGATTGGCTGAAAATAAAGTTTACCAATACCGAAGAAGCAGTTATTTGCGGTTTTACAGAACCTAAAGGATCCAGAACCGGTTTTGGCGCTTTAATTTTAGGCAAATATATTAATGGAGAATTGATTTATGCAGGACACACCGGAACCGGATTCAATACTGAATTGCTGAAGGAAATTCATTCTAAATTAAAAAAAATAGAACAGAAGGAATCTCCTTTTGAAACAGTTCCGAAAACAAATATGCCCGTTACATGGGTAAAACCAGAGCTTATCTGTGAAGTAAAATTTTCTGAAATCACCAAAGACGGGATGTTCCGCCATCCTGTTTTTGTCGCCATAAGAGAAGATAAAACTATTGAAGACCTCCAAACCACCACACCACAAAAATCTGAAAAAATGGTAAAAAAACGAACCATAAAGAAATCTGATTCCGAAACTGATAAAGAAATTACTCTTAACCGACACAAAGTAAAGCTCACCAATCAGGATAAGATATACTTTCCAAAAGACGGCATTACAAAAGGTGATGTAATTGATTATTATCAGTCTGTTGCACAATATATTTTACCCCACCTGAAAAACCGTCCGCTTTCTCTCAATCGTTTTCCAAACGGAATTGAAGAATCCGGATTTTATCAGAAAGATGCCGGAGATTCCTTTCCGGACTGGATTGAAACAACGAAAGTACACTCGGATTCTACCGATAAATATATTGATTATGTCATCTGCAATGATAAAGCAACCTTGGCATATCTCAATAATTTGGGCTGTATTGATCTTAATCCTTGGAATGCTTCTGTTCCCGATTTAGAAAATCCTGATTTTCTGGTTTTGGATCTGGATCCGTCAAAGAAAAACAGTTTTGACAACGTTATCGAAACAGCATTGCAGGTGAATGAAGTTTTAAAATCAATTAAAGTCAAAGGTTATTGCAAAACTTCCGGAAGTACAGGGATTCATGTTTATATACCAATGAAAAAACAATACGATTTTGATCAGGTAAAGGATTTTGCACATATTCTAATTAAAAAAGTACATGACCTGCTTCCAGAACTTACCACTTTAGAACGAAGTTTAAAGAAACGAGACGATAAAAAAATCTATCTTGATTATCTTCAAAACAGATCCGGACAGACTTTAGCGAGCGTTTACAGCATTCGTCCGAAAGAAGGCGCATCCGTTTCTATGCCTTTGGAATGGGACGAACTGAAGCCCGGATTAAAACCTGCTGATTATACTATTCATAATGCATTGGAAAGAATTGAAAAAAAAGGAGATCTTTTCAAACCTGTTTTAGGAAAGGGTATTGATATGATGAAGGCATTGGAGTTGTTGGAGGATATGTAATTGATCTATGAGTTTTACAAAATAACTAATTTACTATTTAATTCTGTTTGTCATTCTGTAATAATCTAAAACATACTTTACATAACATTGCTAAGATTTCTACCGGAATGACCGATAGATCGCTGATTGCCTCAAAACTCAATATAGAAAAAGATAATTACGGGAGTTTTGCCACCAGACTTTCCGGCAAAATTTTCAAAATTAAATAAATTATTTTCCATTTAAAATTGGGAACAATCGTGAAAGAATTTCCTGCATTTACGATATGTTTTGCCACATAATCCGCTTCCATTAAAAGATTTTTATTCAGATCTAATCCTGCGTTGATTTTCGTATTAATATAACCACTCACCAAGACATTTACTTTGATTCTTCTTGGGGCTAATTCCTGTCTTAAGCCCTGTAAATAAGTGGTAAATGCAGCTTTTGTACTTCCATATACAAAATTACTTTTTCGTCCTCTAACGCCCGAAAGCGAAGACAAACCAATAATTCTTTCCAAATTCTGATTGCTTGTATCCGTTGCAATAATATTCAAAATAGAAACAGCTCCCATATAATTGACCAGCATCATCTGTTGAGCACCTTTAAAATCTCTTAAAGATTTTTCGTTATCAACTAAAAAACCTGCAGCATAAACGACGATATGAGGTTTTATCGGAAGTTCGTTATAAAATTTCTGATGTGAATCAAAATCTGCTGAATCGAAATACAATATCTTAACTTTTACATTCAGATGATTTTCATGAGTAAATTGTTCTAGAGATATCGTATTTCTGGATGCTGCAATAATGGTGAAGCCTTTTTGAGCGTACTGTTTGATACACTCTTTTGCAACATCAGAATTAGCACCTAAAATAAGAACTGTTTTGTCTGTGTTTTGATTCATGAAGCAAAGATATTTTTTTTGATGTTTAAATGAAGAATATTACAATAACAATAATGAATAATCAGTATAAAAAATTTCGGCGGGATAAGCTTTGCTCACCCCGCCGAAACGAATATTTTGAAACACGGAAAAGTTATTTTTTCTCAGTCTCAATTTCTTTTTTATCTGCTGTTTTTTCAGCCGCAGCTTTCGTTGCTTTTTCACCAAAACGGTTTTCGGTAAATTCTCTTGAAATCGCAGCTTTTTCAAATTTCAGTTTTCCGGAAAGAGTCTCAATAACAACTCCATCCTCCTGTATCTGGGCAATTCTGCCATGAAGTCCGGAAGTAAGTACTACTCTGCTTCCTACTTTCAGGTCATCCTGAAATTTTTTCTCCTGCTTTTGCTTCTTCATTTGAGGTCTGATCATCAGGAAATAAAACCCGACAAACATTACCCCCATCATAACAAGCATCGTTGAAGAATTCCCTCCCTGTGCAGCCTGCAAAAATATCGTTTGTAAATTCATCATACTATGGTTGAATGTTCGCAGTAAATGTTAATTTGATAGGAGCTTTATCAACATTGGCAAAAACATCTGCATATTTGTTAACAGCGCCATCAAAATTGGTAGAATCAAAACTTAAAGTAATCTTACCTTTTTTGCCCGGCATAATCGGATCTTTCGTAAAATCAGGAGCAGTACATCCGCATCCAGGTTTCACTTCAGAAATAATTAAAGGATTAGTTCCTGTGTTGGTAATTTCATAAACGTGATCTACTTTTTTACCTTTTTTGATATTTCCAAAATCAAAATTACTTTCAGAAAGTGCTACTGTTGTAGTAGGCTGGTTAGATTTTACAGGTGCAGCAGCATCTCCGGTAACGGTTGTATTGGAAGACATGTCAGCATTTGAAGGGGTCATCTGCTGCATTGAAGTTGTATCTGTAGGAGCATTTGTAGAATCTACATTCATAATTTCTGCATTGTCAACTTCTTTTTTCTCTTCTTTTTTACAAGAAACCAATCCGAAACCGATTACGGATAAAGCTATTATTGATACCGTTTTTTTCATTTTTTATTTTGTTTAAATTCTGTTTAAATCTTTACAATATTTATCTAAAATACCATTAATGAATATATTGGATCTGTCTGTTGCAAAAACTTTAGCAATCTCAATATACTCGTTGATAATCACTCTTGAAGGCGTAAGCGGAAAATGATCCAGTTCAGCAAAAGCGGTTGTTAAAATTACTTTATCCATCAGCGAAACTCTTTCAAGATCCCAGTTTTCAAGACGTTCAGAGAGTTTCTTTTCATTGGCTTCCCAATTATTCAGAGTATCTCTTAAAAGTTTACCTGCAAATTTTTTATCATCTTCATCTTTCATCATTTTAATCAGCGTACGGCTTTCTTCATTTTCTTTCATAAAACCAATCGTTTTCTGTACCATTGAATTGGCAATATGAATATCATCTGCCCAGGTAAGTTCCCTGTCGCTGATATAATCATGAAAATCATCATTTTCTGCAACATAACGTAAGAAAAGCTTTCCAATGAACTTCTGGTCTTCTTCAAAAGAATACCCTTCCTCTTTCATAAAATCCTGATAGCGCTTTCCCGCAGTCATTCTCTGAAACGTTTTCACCAGCATATCATCATGCAGATCCCATTTAAGGTCTTTATGCTGACCTGTAAAAAACAATCTTTCAGGATTTTCCTCAAGCTTTTTCAGAACCTGATTGTTGATAAATTTCTGGTTGGGATTTACGTCAGAATCTGTTTTGATATATTTATTCTTACCAATTTCCATTTGATTTTCAGCAAGTTGTTTTAAACCTACCAGAAAATTCAGCTGAAAAATATAGAGATTATAGATTTTCTCTATTCCTGTAAACATATTCTTTTCTAAAATATCTGTTTTTACGGGATTTTGGTAGTACGAATAAACGGTTTCTACCACTTTTTCACGGATTTGTCTTCTTCCTAACATTCAAAGAGCTTTTTTATGGGTGCAAAGATATGAAATTTAAAATTTACTAAATTCCCGATGTGTTCCAATTTTTGTAATTTTGTGAAAGTTTATGAAAGCACTGAAAACACTCAACCCTTATTTTTGGAAGCACAAAATACTATTGTTTTGGGGGTTACTATTCATCATCGCCAGTAATTTTTTTAATATATACAAAGTACAGTTTGTCGGAAAGTCTGTGGATGCACTGGCACAACAGGGAAATCTGGGTTTCAACAAACAGGTTTTAATCTATGTTGCCATCATTGTGGGATGCTCGCTTCTTACGGGATTTTTTACTTTTATGATGCGTCAGACTATTATTGTAGCCTCCAGAAGAATTGAATATGAACTGAAAAATAAAATCTACAGACATTATCAGGATCTATCTCTTACCGATTATAAGAAAACAACCATAGGAGATTTAATGAACCGCCTCAGCGAAGATGTTGTTGCGGTGAGAATGTACCTTGGTCCGGGAGTGATGTATGTTGTGAATCTATTGGTTTTACTACTGATAACCAGTGTATACATGATTAAAACTGATGTTTCCATGACCTTGTGGACATTGCTGCCGCTGCCCGTCTTATCGTACGTCATATTTAAAGTAAGTTCCATTATCAATAAAAAGTCTAAAGTAATGCAGAAAAGCCAGTCTGCCATTTCAACTTTTGTGCAGGACAGTTTTTCAGGAATTCGGGTGGTAAAATATTTTGCAAAAGAGAAATATATCGAAAAAAATTACGGAATAAAAG
>VFQP010002263.1_pt1 | contig 22135 bp, 21 predicted proteins | sample 3512351 | NCBI WGS metagenome assembly VFQP01 (sample SAMN10412372, study PRJNA504923) | tailings metagenome | isolation source: Relicate 1 Philex TSF1 revegetated site | place: Philippines: Tuba, Benguet | collected 2017-08-29
GGTGCCATCGGCATGCAGGTCGAAACCCGCGGCGATAATGTGGTCATTACCGTGCGCGACAACGGCACCGGCCTGCCGGAAAAGGTACGGGACCAGCTTTTAGAGCCTTATGTGACGACCAAAAAGAAGGGCTCCGGCCTGGGTCTGGCGATCGTTAAGAAAATTATGGAAGATCACGACGGCAGCATCGAGATTGGCGACTTTATCGACGAAGGCGTTAAATCCGGCGCGAAAGCTGTTATAGTATTTCCAAGGGATGTTTCAGCGGGAGACGTGTGACTGTGACCATGCAAAACAATATGTCCGATATCCTGATCGTCGACGATCAGGAAGACATTCGCAGCCTTATTCAAGGAATCCTTGAAGACGAGGGATACGAGACGCGAACCGCGCCGGATTCCCAGACAGCCGAAAAATTGATCGCGGAGAAAACGCCGGATCTGGTCATCCTCGACATCTGGCTGGAGAACAGCGAGCTGGACGGCATGCAGCTGCTCAAGAAGCTCGCCAAGGCTTATCCGGAAACGTCGGTCATCATGATTAGCGGACACGGCAACATCGAAACGGCCGTGAATGCCATTCAACTGGGCGCCTATGATTTTATCGAGAAACCGTTCCAGACGGACAAGCTGCTGGTATTGACCCAGCGCGGTGTGGAGGCGGCGCGCCTGAAGCGGGAAAACCAGGAACTGAAGCTCAAGGCGCTGGGCAGCGTATCCGAATTGCACGGCACGTCGCAAGCCGTGCACCAATTGCGCCAGAGTATCGAGCGCGTTGCGCCTGCCAATAGCCGTATCCTGATCACGGGCGAGGCGGGCACGGGCAAGGATGTTGCCGCCCGCATGATCCACCGTTATTCGAAGCGTGCGGATAAAAGTTATATCGCGCTCAACTGCGCGATTTTGTCGCCGGAGCGGATCGAGGCCGAACTGTTCGGCGTCGAAGGCCCGCAAGGCCGCAAGGCGGGCGTTCTTGAAATGGCCAATGGCGGTACGCTGCTGCTGGACGAAGTTGCCGATATGCCTGTCGAAACGCAGGCCAAGATTGTGCGGGTGCTTCAAGATCAATACTTCACCCGTATCGGCGGCAGCGAAAAGATCGAAGCGGATATTCGCATCATCGCATCGACCAACCAGAATTTGCAGGAATTGATGCTGGCGGGCAAATTCCGCCAGGACCTGTTCTATCGTCTGAACGTCGTGCCGATCCAGATGCCGTCGCTGCGCGACAGGCTGGAAGATATTCCTGTACTCGCCCGCTATTTCATGGACCTGGCGGCGCGCACGGCGAATATGCCGCCGCGTTTCTTCTCGGAAGATGCCATGGCGCTGATGCAGGCCTATGACTGGCCGGGAAATGTGCGCCAGCTGCGCAATGCGATTGAATGGCTTTTGATCATGGCACCCGCGCAGCCGGGACAGCCGATTACGGCCGATATGCTGCCGCCGGAGCTGAAACAACAGGCGGTGGATATGATCCGCGGCCGCGACGGGGTAGAGCTGATGTCGAAGCCGCTGCGCGAAGCGCGCGAGATTTTCGAGCGAGAATATCTCCTCTCGCAGGTCAACCGCTTTGGCGGCAATATTTCCAAAACGGCAGGATTTATCGGTATGGAGCGTTCGGCGCTGCATCGTAAACTGAAATCGCTTGGCATCCAGACCAATGAAAAAGACGGCGACAAAGACATGCGCGGCGACGATGAAAAAGAACGCGCCGAAGCCTGAAGCATATCGAACGAAGAATAAATAAAAAAGGATAGCGAGGGAAGAAAATGAAAGTCGTCATTTGCGGCGCGGGGCAGGTGGGCACGGCCATTGCCGAATACCTGTCGGACGAAGGAAACAACGTTACCATCGTCGATAGCAATGCCGACCGCATTGCGGAGGTTAACGAAACGCTGGACGTGACCGGATTTGTCGGCCACGCATCCCAGCCCGATACGCTGGAGCGTGCGGGTGCCGCCGATGCCGAGATGCTGATCGCGGCGACGCATTCGGACGAGGTGAACATGGTGGCCTGTCAGGTGGGGCATTCGCTGTTCAACGTGCCGATGAAAATCGCACGTATCCGTAACCAGTCTTACCTGAATCCTGCATGGGCCAACCTGTTCAGCCGTGACCACCTGCCGATCGACGTGATCATCTCGCCCGAGGTGGAGGTTGCGCGCGCCATCGCCAACCGCATCCGCGTGCCTGGCGCCTATAACATTATCCCGCTGGCTGACGGTTTGGCGCAGGTGGTGAGCGTGATATGCAAGGCGGATTGCCCGCTGGTCAATACACCGCTGAAACACCTGACATCGCTGTTTCCTGAGCTGGCAATTGTTATTCTGGCGATCATTCGCGGCGATACCAAAATCATTCCGGGCGCCGAAGATGAAATTCTGGTGGGTGACGAAGTCTACTTTGTGTCTTCCACCAGCCACCTGCACCGTGCCATGGGAGCTTTTGGCTATAACGACCCGCAAACCCGCCGTGTGCTGGTCGTGGGCGCGGGGAAAATCGGCACGCGCCTGGTCGAAGATATCCAATCCAGCATGCGCGATATTTCGGTGCGCCTGATCGAAGCCGATTACGAAACCGCCCAGCGCGTGTCGGAACGGCTGTCCGGCGTCACCGTTGTGCATGGCGATGGCCTTAACCGTGAAATTCTTGAAGAGGCAAGTATTGGCACCACCGAAGCCGTCATCGCCGTTATGAACCATGACGAGAGCAATATTCTGGTGTCCATGCTGGCCAAGCAGCGCGGTTGTGAACGGGCGATTACGCTGATTAACGGATCGTCCTTCTCGTCTTTGGCGAATAGCGTGGGTATCGATGCCGTGGTGAACCCGCGCGCGATTACGGTTTCGACCATTTTGCAGCATGTACGCCGCGGCCGCATCAAAGCTGCGCATTCGCTGCGTGATGGTTTTGCCGAAATTCTCGAAGTCGAAGCGCTTGAAACATCCGCCATCGTCAACACACCGATCAGCGAGATCAAGCGCCCGCGTGATATGATTTTCGGCCTGATTGTGCGTGACGAGCGCATCATCGTGCCGCGCCCCGATACCGTTATCAAGCCCGATGACCGCGTGATCATCCTCGCCGCGCACGACCAGGTGCGCAAGGTTGAGCAGATGTTCGCTGTCCGCCCTGAATATTTCTAATGCGCACTGCATATACGTTCTAAGGAGATTTTCAATGCCCCGCATCGCCTATGTCAACGGCCGTTATGTGCCGCATATGTCGGCCAGCATCCACATCGAAGACCGCGGTTTTCAATTCGCGGATGGTGTATACGAAGTCGTCGCGTTGATGGATGGAAAACTGCCGGACGAAGTCGGGCACCTCGACCGTCTGGAGCGTTCACTGGCCGAGCTGGAAATTCCCATGCCGATGACACGGCGCAGCCTGAAGATGGCGATGCGCGAGCTGGTGCGCCGCAACCGCGTGCGCAACGGCGCGCTTTATATTCAGGTCAGCCGCGGCGTTGCTGCGCGTGATTTCAAATTCCCCGCCGCCGATACGCGCCCGACGCTGGTGATGACGCTGCGGAACATGACGTTCGATATTGCCGCGCGCAAAGCAGGGGCGAAACCTGTCATCACGGTGCCGGATATTCGCTGGAAACGCCGCGATATCAAATCGACCGCGCTTTTGGCGCAGGTGCTTTCGAAACAGGCGGGTGTTAAAAAAGGCGCCGCTGAATCGTGGATGGTAGATGATGACGGGTTTATTACCGAAGGCTCGTCCAGCAACGCATGGATTGTGGACAAGAAAAACCGTTTGATCACTCGCCCCACGGCGCATAATTCGATTTTGAAGGGCGTCACGCGCAGCGCGCTGCAGGCGCTTTGCAAGCGCGAGGGGATCGAGCTGGTAGAGCGTGCATTCACCCCCGCCGAAGCATACAAAGCGAAGGAAGCTTTTACATCGTCCGCGACCGCGCTGATCATGCCGGTCAGCAGCATTGACGGCCACAAGATCGGCGATGGTAAAATTGGCCCGATTACCGACAAGCTGTATGACCTGTACATGGAATACGCGAACGACCCGAAAGGCCGGCAGGAAAAATGGAACCCGCGCTGATGGATATTCACGTACCCAAACCGCGCGCCGTTTTGTTTGACTGGGACGATACCGTCGTCAGCAACTGGGATATTGGCGTGGCCGCTATCAACGCGACGCTGGTGCATATGGGGTTGGAACCCTGGAGCGAGGCCGACATCCGCCGACGCTCCGGCCAGTCCGCGCGCGATGCCTTCACGATTTTGTTCGGCGAAGAACGCTGGCAGGAAGCCGACCGTATGTACTACGCTACCTTTAGCAAACTGGCCGAAGAGCGCGGCCAGACTTTGGTGCCCGGCATCGGCGATGTTTTTGAAACGCTGGCCCGCGCAGGCGTATACATGGGCGTCGTCAGCAACAAGCGCGGCGACCTGTTGCGCAAGGATGTGGAGCGCGCCGGCTTCACCAAATTCTTCGGCGGCATTATTGGCGCGGGGGATGCGGCATTTGACAAGCCCGATCCGGCGCCCGTGTTGCTGGCGCTGAAATCCAGCAGCGTTTTGCCCGCGCCGGATGTCTGGTTCGTGGGCGACAGTCATACCGACATGATCTGCGCCCATAAAACGGGGTGCAGCGGCATGTTGATTGAAACTAAAACGCCGCCCGAAGATTTGTTAACACCCAACATGCCCGCCCGCCGCTTTGCGGATCATGTTAAGTTTATGGAATTTATACAGGGGTATTTTGTATAGATTCCGCGGGGTTTCACCCTATAACCCTTGAGATTAAGGCCGTTCGTCTTTAAAAATAGATATGGTCACGAGGGGTATAAAGGGCCAAACCCTTTTTTAAATAAACGCACACATTTAATGTGAAGGATAAAAATAAGATGTCCGAGAAAAGCCAAAACCTGCAGGACAAATTTCTGAATAAAATCCGCAAGGAAAAAATGTCCGTCACCGTATTTCTGGTGAACGGTGTGAAATTGCAGGGCATCATTACCTGGTTTGACAATTTCTCCATGTTGCTGCGCCGTGACTCTCACTCGCAGCTGATCTATAAACACGCGATTTCGACCATCATGCCCGCATCGCCCGTCCGTCTGAACGACGAAGACGGCGTTGACGGCAACGACGGCAGCGACGCGTAAGACAAACGGCGGTTCAATATCGCCGGAAACCAAGAAGCTCCATGACTGAAAAAGTAATCGTACTGCATCCTGACTTGCCGCCGTCCGCGCGCGGCGAAGATGGTACCCCGCGCAACCATGTGCGTATCCCCCATGTCGCATTGGAAGAGGCCGTCGGCCTTGCCCGCGCCATCGATCTGGAAGTTGTCCATGCCGAAGTGGTGACGATCAAGCAGGTCAAGCCCGCAACGTTGATCGGCTCCGGCGTCGTTGAGCGCATCGGAAAGCTGGTGCATGAAGAAGAGGCGGGGCTTGTCTACGTCGATGCCAACATCACGCCGGTACAGCAGCGAAATCTTGAACAGGAAATGAATTGCAAGGTCATCGACCGCACGGGTTTGATCCTTGAAATCTTCGGCGCGCGTGCGCGTACCAAAGAAGGTATTTTGCAGGTTGATCTGGCCGCGCTGTCTTACCAGCGTTCGCGCCTGGTCAAGGCCTGGAGCCACCTGGAGCGCCAGCGCGGCGGCCTTGGCAAAACCGGTGGCCCGGGTGAAACGCAAAAAGAACTCGACCGCCGTATTCTGGATGAAAAAATCAAACGCCTGCGCGACGATCTGGAGGTAGTGAAAAAGAACCGCCGCCTGCAGCGTCAATCGCGCCAGAAAGAACCTTATCCGATTGTCGCGCTGGTGGGGTATACCAACGCGGGTAAATCGACGCTGTTCAACCGCATCACAGGCGCGGAAGTTTTTGCCAAGGATCTGCTGTTCGCCACGCTGGATACCACCATGCGCGGCATGGAAATGCCGTCGGGTAAAAAAGCGATTTTGTCGGATACGGTGGGCTTTATTTCCGACCTGCCGACCCATCTGGTCGCCGCGTTCCGCGCGACGCTGGAAGAAGTGCAGGAAGCCGCTGTTATTCTGCACGTACGCGACATCGCACAGGAAAATACCGAAGCGGAAAAAGAAGACGTTATTAGCATCCTGCGCGGGCTTGGCATCACGCCCGACGATCCGCGCGTGATCGAAGTCATGAACAAGATTGATAACCTGAGCGACGATGACCGCAACTATGCAATCAGCCGCAGCAAGGGGCAGGATAATGTCGCTGCTGTATCCGCGGTCAGTGGCGAGGGGATCGACCGCCTGATGACGCTTATCGATGCCAAGCTGGGCAAGGCGCGCCAGGCTTTGTTTATTGATATTCCGCTGACCGATGGCAAGGCGCTGTCGTGGCTGTACAGCCGCGGCGAAGTGACCGAACGCACCGACAACGAAACAAATGCCACTGTGGCTGTCAGGCTGGAGCCGGAAGACGTTGCCCGTTTCACCGCCCAGTTCGATTATAAATTCAGCGCGGCACAGCCGAAGAAAAAGGCCGCTAAAAAAGCGGCCAAAAAATCTGCGGAAAAACCCAAACCGAAAAAACCTGCCGTGCAGAAAAAGACGTTGGCAAAAAAAGCTGCGGTTAAAAAAACCGTCAAGAAAAAAGCCACCACGAAAAAAGGAAATAAGCGATGAGCATGATCGACATCGATGTAAACAAGGTTGCGGAAATTATCCGCGCTGTTTCCGAAGCCGAAGTCATGCCCCGTTTTAAAAACCTAGCCGCTGGCGAAGTGCGTGAGAAAAACCCCGGCGATTTCGTCACGATCGCCGATGAGGCATCTGAAAAAGCGCTGAGCGCCGCGCTCACCGCCTCTCTGCCCGGATCCATCGTGGTGGGCGAAGAAGAGGTGGCAAAAGACGAAAGCGTTCTTGCGCGTCTTGGCAGCGACAAACCCGTGTGGGTGATCGACCCCATCGATGGCACCTATAACTTCGCGCATAACCGCCGCCATTTCGGCATTCTGGTCGCGCTGGTGCAGGCGGGCGTGGTGCAATACGGCTGGGTATACGATGTCCCGCAAGACCGCATGGCGATTGCCGTGAAAGGCAAGGGCGCCACCATCAACGGCAAGCCTGCGCATATGCGTAAATCTGCCGCCACGCCTGCCGACATGATTGGCATGGGCGGCGGCGGCCAAGCGTGGCATTTCGAACCTGTCACGGCGAATGGCCATGTGAAGGGCATCGTGAACGTGCGCAGTTCACTGCACGATTTTTTGAATTTGGCAGCGGGCGAAGCGGACTTTGTGGTGCATATCAATAAAGTCACGCCGTGGGATCATTCCGCGACGGTGCTGCTGGCGGAAGAAGCGGGGGCTTATGTACGCTTGGCCGGTGAAAATATTCCCTTCACGCCCGATATGTACCGCGCCTGCATGCTCATCGCCGCGCCAGACGAAGCCCGCTGGAAAATGCTGGAAGAGGTCCTGTATAGCCGTTTGATGAAAGCGGCTTAATCTGAGTACTTCGGCGGCAGCTGCGGGGTGGAGAAGAGGCGGGTCGGAAACGTCTGGCTTTGCCATTCGGATTTCTGACGCGCATAGGCTTTTTCTTTGCCGTAGTCTGCCAGATCTTTTACGGCGAATGCGGGCAAGCCATCGCTAAATCCTTTGCCGCATTTTGCCATCTACGCATCGAAATCTTTTTTCAAATCCAGCATAGCGCAGGCAATATGAAAATAAAAGATTTTTAGGTTTTTGCGGCTTTCGCGGCTTTTTCGGTGGCTTTGGCGTCGTTCCAGCCGGCCAGACGGTCTTCGCGCGGGGCGGATTTGATATCTTTGTGGCCTTTGGATTTCAGGAATTTTTCCATGTGGCGGAAACGTTTTTCAAACCGGCTGTTGGTAATGCGCAGCGCGTCTTCGGCGTCAAACCCGTGGTAGCGGGCGAAATCTACCATCATGAACATCAAATCGCCGAATTCGGCCATGACGCGTTCCATGTCGGGCTTGTCGGCGTGAATTTCTTGTTTCAGCTCGCCAACTTCTTCGCTGATTTTATCCAGCAGCATGTCGACGTTCGGCCATTCCCAGCCAGCCTTTGCCGCGCGGCCTTTCAGCTTGGCGGAGCGCACCAATGCGGGCAGGCCGGTTGAAATCTCGTCAAGGATGCTGGAATCTTTGGTGATGCCTTTGCGGGCGCGTTCTTCTGCCTTGATTTCTTCCCAGCGGCGGTCGATTTCTTCGGGCGTGGTCAGCGTGTTCGGCTCGTCGCCCAGAATGGTCGGGTAACGGCGCTCCAGCTTGTCCACGATGGCTTGCGCGACATCATCGAAATTGAAACTGCCGCGTTCGCGTGCGATTTCGGCGTGGAAGGCAATTTGCAACAGCACATCGCCAAGCTCATCACGCAGCGGGCCGTCGTGCTGGCCTTGGTCGATCATGTCGGCAGCTTCGTAAGATTCCTCGATCAGATAAGGTACCAGCGAACAGTGGGTTTGCTCTTTGGTCCACGGGCAGCCTTCGGCATGGGTACGCAGATACGCCATGATGTCCATCAAACGATCGATCGGCTTGTCGGCCGTGGTGACTTGGCGTTTGGCGGTTTTGGTCGGCTGGGTGGTCATGCTGAATTCTCCGTATACTTGTGCGCGCCTTTATACCACAGGAATCGCCGGATGCCAGATAAGCGCGAAAACGTCGTAATTCTGCTGTTTGGGCGCGCCCGGGGAGATATCCAGATAATCCCGCTGCTGGTTACCTAATGATGTGATAATGTATATTATGGAAATTAGTGGATATACCGGATTATCAAGCTTATAAAGGCCTTGTGTCTGGTTTTCCAGCGTTTCAGGACTCTACCGGTTATAAATGGTGCCGTCAGCTGGCGCGTTATAGCCCGGCAACGTGTCCCATATCTTGTCAGGTGAAATGCCTGTGACATCGGCAATGCGCGCCGCATCGGTGCGTGCCGTGCTGCTGTCAGCGTAATTCATGACATGCACACGATCTGCGTTGCGCATCACCAGATTGACCTGATAATTCCGGTGTTTGCTGCCGCGTTGGACGATCAACTGTATGGCATACATATCGCTGAAATATGTGCGGTCTTCGCGCAGATCCATGCTGCGGTTGGCGCTGTCAAAAACAATGGGCCGCGCCATGAATCTGAACAGGCAAATACCGATGATGAAGAATACAAGCCCAAACGCCGCCGGAAACAATACATCGCCATTGAGGGGGTTTGACTGCTGTATCGCTTGCCCGATAATCGTTACAGTCGTTATGCCGCCCAGAAACATGAACATGCCTGTCAGGAAGTAAAATCCGGCGGCCGGTTTATACGCCATGCCGTATCCCGGTTTATCGACCAGCTTGTGTGTATTGAAATTTCCCGTGGCCTTGCGGAATGCATCCCATTGGGTGCGCGATGCGATCTCGTCCTTGAATTCGGTAGGATCCCGCGATTTATTCATGGCGGCGAGTTTGTCTGTCAGGTTTTTGATGAATTGCATGCGGCGGCTTTTCAGGTGATGCGCCGCCAGAAGTTCAGCCTGCGCAGCGTCAGTTAATCGGCAGTTCCATGAAAATGGTATCATAACTACCGCCTTCGACCACAAAAACCTCGCGCCCTGTTTCTGAAAAACCGAGGCGGCGGTAAAGCCCGATGGCGGCATTCTGCGTTGCGGTTACATGCAGCTCCAGCGTGTCATAGCCCAGATCGCGCGCATCGTCGATGAGGGTTTGTGCAATGAACTTGCCAAAGCCTTTGCCGTGCTGGTGCGGATGCACATGCAGGTTGCATAACTCTACGCGGTTGTTTTCCTTTTGCTTCAACCCGCCAAAACCCAGTAGCGTGAGATCATCATCCGCAAACAGGCCGAGCATGGTGCCGTTGTTTTGCAGATAGCTTTCGGCACGGGCATAAATATCGCCGTGGAAATCCTGCGACTGCACGAAACCTTCCTGGTTTTTTTGCAGGGAGAATTTATACAGCGCGCGAAGCTGTTCTGCGTCAGCCGCCGTGACGGGGCGCAGGATTGTTTGATTTTCTGTTTGCACTGGCTGCCTCTGCCCCCTGCTCTACGGCCGGCTTGTCATCGTTGGCGGCGTAGTTGACGAGGGTCTGTTTAAAGATATGACGCAGGTTGACAAGGTCGCTGAGCGTGGCGCGTTCGTCGACCTGATGCATGCCGCCCTTGGACAAATAATCGTCGGGCTTGTGATGCTTGCAGACGACGCCACCGCGCTCCGGCAGGCCGAGCTCGATAATTTCCGCCTTGGGGAAATAGTTCGATACAAAACGGCCGTCGGTCGTGCCGCCGCTGCCGTCCAGCTTGGCGGGCGTACCCAGCACCGTTTGCACGGCTGCCTGTGCCGATTTGGCAAGAGCTGCAGGTTCGCTGTAATACGGCTGCGATGCAGTATCTTTGTTGGCGACAACCGTGATGTTTTTCAGCTTGTCGGCATCGGGGTGCGCCTTCGCCCATTCGGGCGGGTTGGCGAGCGCGTCTTTGATCCACGCTTCAAGGCTGTCCGGCGTTTGCGACGGTGTGAAGCGGATGTTCCACAGCGCCTCCGCCTTGCCCGGAATAACCGCGCTGGCGCCGAAGTCGCCGGATTTCAGCGCCACGGTTTCAAAGTTGGTATTGGGAAAGTTTTCATTGCCGTCTTTCCACTCTTTGGACGACAAAATCGATACGGCCAGCGCCAGCGCGCGGTTCGGGTTTTCAAACAGTTCCTGATACGCCGCATGCCCCTGCACGCCCGCGACATTGAACGTGCCGACAAGGCTGCCGCGGCGGCCGATTTTAATGTGCGATCCCAGATCGTCTTGCGAGCTTGGCTCGCCAACGATGAAGGCATCGGGCGCCTGCCCTTGTTTTTTCAGCCATTCCAGCACTTTTTTGGTGCCGTTGACGGCCGCCCATTCTTCGTCGGTGGTCAGGATCATGCTGACGCGCACATTGCCTTGCGCATTCAAATCCTGCATGGCGTCTTCCACGGCGGTGATGAAGGCAGCAACGCTGCCCTTCATATCCGTCACGCCGCGGCCATATAGATAGCCGTCTTTGACCTCGCCGTTAAAAGGGCCGGTCGTCCAGCGCGTTTCGTCGCCGACGGGTACGACATCCAGATGGCCGATATAGCAAATATGTTTGGCGGGCTGGCCGTTGTCGTTGGCTTTGCCGTCTTGGCCAAACGTCCATTCCAGATAGACGTTTTCTACGGGGTAATCCCATTTGTGGTGGCCGCCGCTGTATTCGCTGCGCTCGACGCGCGCGCCGGATTTTGCAGCATATTCCGCAATCGCATCGATGCTGCGCGCGGATGCCGGCTTGTCGGCAGGATTCACAGCGGTGATGCTGGGGATTTTGACCAGTTCGCGCGCCAGTTGAATGGTCGCATCGCTGGCGGCGTCGATATTCGTGTGATCGTGTTTGTGATCGTGGTGGCGGTCAGGCTGCACGTGCGTTCTCCACCCACTCGGCCGAGCGTTCGAAGTAACGGCTGGTGTTGATGCGTCGTGCATCCATATGCGTTTTTGCAATCTCGCGGAAATTGGCGGCAGACGGCAGCTCGGCCGCTTTGTACAGGTAACGGTACGGGCCTTCGGCATCGCGCACCAGCAGCGCGCAATCATGGCCTTGCAGGTTGCTGTAAACCTGTTCGCGGCCTTGCAGCAGGCTGGCGCAGATAACCAGCTCTTTTTCGCCCGGCACGTATTGCAGCGCGTCCATGCGGTTCACGCTGACCTGGTCTTTCAGGCCGATTTTGCGCGCCAGTTTCTCGGCCAGGTCGCAGGCTTCTTCGTCGAAGTCGACGCAGATGATTTTGGATTGCGGGCAGTGGCGCGCCAGCAGGAACGCCGTCAGCGGCAATGCGCCCGCGCCCAAAAAACTGATGCGGTCAAATTTGCGCGTCTTGAACAGGTCCAGTTCGGCCTGGCACAGTTCGGTATATTCGGGGAAGTACCAGAATTCGGCCAGATCGCACACGGGGCGGCTGATCAGGTGATGCGCCCAGAATTTTTCCATTTCACATTCGGCCATGCCGCATAGCGTCGGCAGGTGTTCGCGCTCCACCGCCAGCTCGGGCGTATCCAGCAGGAACTTCGCCAGCTCCGGCGATTGGCAGCGCGTCAGGGTGCGCACCAGATGCGTCAGGGAATGCGTCACACGGTCGTTCATCGGCGACAGGTTCTTCTCGGTGCGCAGCAGTTGATAGCTGGCGCGGATCGCATCGATGGCTTCCTGTTTCAGTTGTGACATTTGCATGTGGTGCCCCCTCTTTTTTCCTCGCTTGACTGCGAGTGTGTTTTTTATAATACGTTTCGAATGTGAATGCAAATCATTCTCATTCGCAGCCACTATATATTCGGCCATAAGTTTGTCAAACCAAAAAAATAGGTAAAATTTATCAACGGCATAGAGTACCCATTTGGTTCTATATCGCCTTGCCTGACGCGTTTTTCTGCGCTATGCCTGTACAGGCAAGTGATTGAAAATCTGGGGAGATATGACATGAAAAAACGTGCACTCGGCGATTCCGGTTTAGTGGTCGCGCCGCTTTGTTTTGGCGGCAACGTGTTTGGCTGGACGATCGATCAGGCGCAGTCCTTCCCTCTCCTCGATGCTTTTGTTGAACGCGGTTTCAACTTTGTGGATACGGCCGATGTGTATTCCACTTGGGGCGGGCCGAATAACAAGGGCGGCGAGTCTGAAACCATCATCGGCGCATGGTTCAAAAAATCCGGCAAACGCGACAAGGTTGTTCTGGCCACCAAAGTCGGCCACGAGATGACGCCCGAAAAGCGCGGCCTTTCCGCAGCGCATATCCTGCGTTCGGTCGATGAATCTTTGCAGCGTTTGCAAACCGATTACATCGACCTGTACCAGTCGCATAAAGACGACCTGAGCGTCGCGCCGGATGAAACGCTGCGTGCGTATCAGAAACTGATCGAACAAGGAAAAGTGCGCGCGATTGGCGCCTCCAACTTCAGCGCAGACAGGTTGAAGATGTCATTGCAAATCGCCGATGCCGCAGGCCTGCCGCGTTATTGCAGTTTGCAGCCGGAATATAACCTCTATGACCGCGCAGGGTTTGAACAAGAACTGGGCCCGCTATGTCTGAAAGAAAACGTGGGCGTTATCAGCTATTACTCTCTCGCCCGCGGGTTCCTGAGCGGCAAATATCGCAGCGAAGCGGACGTGAACAAATCGGCACGCGGCCCCCGCGTGGCAGAGGTTTATTTCAACGATCGCGGCTTTCGCATTCTTGCCGCGCTCGATACCGTCGCTGCCATGCATGACAGCAATCCCGCGCGCATTGCCCTCGCATGGCTGATGTCCCGCCCGGGCATCACCGCCCCCATCGCCAGCGCCACCACCATGCTCCAACTAGATGACCTGATGGCGGCGGCGGATGTTGTGTTGACGGATGGTGATATCGCGAAGCTGGATGCAGCGAGTGATTACAGCGCGCAGTAAAGCGTGTGCTGTTTTGCGCTGCTGAAAGTGAATCTATCTGAAGAAGAAATGGTCGGAGTGCGGGGATTCGAACCCCGGGCCTCTTGCTCCCGAAGCAAGCACTCTACCAGGCTGAGCTACACTCCGACGCGCGGGAACAAGATATTCGTGCAGTTATGTCGCATATTTCCCTGCGGGGCGCAAGGGGTATTTGCGGGTATTTTGGGGGCTTAATAATCCCGTTCTACTGCAAAATCAATCAGTTCGGCCAAATCGCGGCGGATGCCGTTGCCGGGCAGGTTTTCAAGGCACTTGCGTCCTTTGGCGGCAAAGTCGCGCGCCTGCGCCAATGACAGATCGAGGGTTTTGTGCTTTTTGATCAGCGCCTGCGCTTCGGCAAGATCACCGTCTTTTTGGTCAAGGTCGCACATCGTGCGCTGCCAGAAGGCGCGCTCTTCCGCGCTGCCCTTGGCGAGCGCCTTGAGCACCGGCAAGGTCATTTTACCTTCCTTGAAATCATCGCCCACGGACTTGCCAAGGCGTTCTTCGGATGCGGCGTAATCCAGCACGTCGTCAGAAATCTGGAACGCGAGGCCAAGGTACATGCCGTAATCGCGCAGCGCCTGGCATTCTTCGGCAGGACGGTCGGCCACAATCGCGCCCACTTCGCAGGCGGCGGCGAACAGCTCCGCCGTTTTGGCGCCGATGACTTTCAGGTAATCGGCTTCGGTGGTTTCAAGATTATTGGCGGTGGAGAGCTGCAGCACTTCTCCCTCCGCAATCACGGCGGATGCGGTCGAGAGGATGCGAAGGACTTCGAGCGAGCCGTCTTCGACCATCAGCTGAAACGATCGGCTGAAGAGAAAATCGCCCACCAGCACGGCGGCTTCGTTGCCGAAAACGGCATTGGCCGATGCCTTGCCGCGGCGCTGGTCGCTTTCGTCTACAACGTCGTCGTGCAGCAGCGTGGCGGTATGGATGAATTCGACGCAGGCGGCCAATTTGTGCTGGCGCGCGCCCTGATAATCAAACAGCGCGGCGGAGGCCAGCGTCAGCAGCGGGCGAATACGTTTGCCGCCCCCCGCGATTAAATGACCGGCCAGCTGCGGGATCAGCGGAATGTCGGATTGCATGCGGTCGATGATCAGCGTGTTCACCGCATCCATATCCGGCTTCAGGGCGTCGGCAAGGCGCTGCAGCGGATTTATGCTCTCTGCCTTTACGGTTGAGGTCGCGCTGGCCTGCGTATTATCATGGGCGGTATTCATGGGCATCATGTCCGACTTCCGGCATGGTTGAAACTGAATCCTTATAACAAAATTTCGCGCTGGATATGACAGAAATTTAAGGCCAAGGATGCCGGATGATTGAAATATATAGAACCAATAATATGGCCGAGGTCGCCTTCGTGAAGTCCCTTTTACAGAGTGCGTCGATGGAATACATCGTTTTCGACGAACATACATCCGGCCTGTTCGGCGGCGGCATTGCGGAGTGCCGGATTATGCTACTCGCCGCGGATGATTACGAGCCGGCCTGCGACCTGCTGGTCGAAGCCGGATTGCACCCCACGGAACCGGAGTATGGCGCATGACCCCTGATGTCCCCGTCCCCGATCTGCCCGTCATTGAAACCACCCTGCTGCGCGGACGCGTCCGCCTGCTACAGCCCAAGGTGGGGTTTCATGCGTCCATCGACACGGTCTTTCTGGCGGCGGCCGTGCCGGCCAAAGACCGCTGGCAGGTGCTGGATGTCGGATGCGGCGTCGGCTCTGCTGGTATATGTGTCACATCAAGAAAAAGTAATATCTATTTGACTGGAATCGATATTCAGCGGGATCTGGTTGATCTCGCGCTTCAAAATGCTGTGCTGAATGATGCTTCGGCGCGGGCGCGGTTTTTTCAAGGTTCTCTTTTGGATGAAAAAATAATTGAAAACAATTATTTCAACAGTGTTCTTATGAATCCACCTTATCAAGAAAGCGGCACGCATACCCCGTCACCTAAAACCATCAAAGCCTTTTCGCATGGCGAAGATGCTTCAGGCGCTACTTTAGAAAACTGGGTTAAGTATTCGCATTCCAAGCTTAAAAATGGCGGATATCTGACGATGGTACACCGCGCCGACCGTCTGGATGATGTTTTGATCGCGCTCGGCAAAAAACGGTGGTTCGGCAGCTTTGTCGTCTATCCCCTTTATTCATACGCCGGTGACGACGCCCGCCGCGTGATCGTGCAGGCGCGCAAGGAACGCTACGCTGCGCTCAAGCTGAAATCTGGCATGGTCATCCATCAGAAAAACGGCAAATACACGCTGGAAGCCGAAGCGGTCCTGAGCGATGGTGCCGAGATCGATATGTCCTGATCTATCCATGCAGGCAAAAGCAAAACCCGCCGGGGGTTTGGATCCGGCGGGTTTCTTTTCTGTGACCGCTTGTACGGTTCTTAGAAGCTGTTTTTAGGCGCTGAAACCTGCGGCCCCTGTACGCGCTGGACTTGTACCTCCGGCGCCTTGAAGTTGTTGATGGACATCGACGATGCCACCCCGCCCAGAATGTCGAACAGCGGGCTGCTGGGTTTTGCCTCGACCGTTACATGCTGGCCTTTGAACATATCGGCAACGTTGTCGCCCGGTTTCATCGTATTGGTGTTCTGGTGTATCAATGGCTGAAAGCCGTCAACCTTGAACCCTCTGCCGGCCAGCCCCGCCATCAGTGTGCTGCCCTCGCGTGCGATTACTTCGCCGCTGCCGCCTGTCACTTCCATAATATTTTTGCCAGGTGTTACGCCCATATCCCACATTCCCCTTTTTTATTATCTGTGCTTCTTGGTGATTGCTTTTAATCAGGCACTGTGGCGGTAGGCCACGTTCGTCAGGTGCTTCGGCGGATTGGTGGTGTCCATCACCTCCATCAGCCCGATCTCGTTCGCCTGCTTGAGTTTCTGGCAGGCATGGGTGCTGAGCCCTTGCTCGGAATAAATCAACGTGTCGTCTGTCAGCAGGTCGATGGTATTGGCGCCGATGCGGAAATGGATCGGGCTGTCCTTGGGCAGAAGCCCGTTCAGCACCATCACCACGTTGCCGGTCGCCCCGAATATAATCATGCTTTCTGAAATCATGCCGATATCTCCGTTGCTTACCTACAAAATCCCCTGCTTTGGTCTTATGGAGATTTTATGCAAAAAAGATGAAAGGAAGGTTAATCCGGCAGGAATATCTGACAGGGCGTTGAAAACATATAGGTCGGGTATCTCGACGCCGAAGATCAGCCCACAGTAATCCGGAACTGGCGCTTTTCGGCGGTCGGGTCGTCTTTGATCCACGGGCGGCTGTGGGTGGCTTCGATTTCGATCGTGCCGGTCATTTGGCCGGCCTGATAGACGAATTCTTCAATCGCCAGCCCGCCGCAGGTGAATTCACCCGGCTCTTCCGCGCGTTTGTATTCCTGCGAGGTCAGGCTGGCGGAACCGGCCGTCAGCTTCACATCCCACAGGTATCCGGTCGTGGCGTCGGCCTCCAATTCGATGCGGAAACTTTCGCCCTTTTGGACAGTGGCGGTGTTGAATGCTTTGGTCAGTGTTTTCATGCCAGCGGTATGCCTTGTTTCTGTAAATATAGGCGTTCCATGATACCCCAAAAATGCCTCTCGCCAAGCGTTTTTTCCTGCGCTGGAATTTAGACGTTTTTGCGTCCCGCAGGGGGCTTTCAAAACTGCACTGCAGCATGGTAGGTTAAAGCCCCATTTGGAAGGCGAAAAAAGACATGACCAATAATAAAAAACCCCTCAGTTTTCAGGAAATCATCCTGACCCTTCATCAGTTCTGGTCGGATCAGGGCTGCCTGATCCTACAGCCCTATGACATGGAAGTCGGCGCGGGTACGTTCCACCCCGCAACTACCCTGCGCGCGCTGGGCAAGCAGCCGTGGAATGCCGCCTATGTCCAGCCGTCGCGCCGCCCCACCGATGGCCGCTACGGTGAAAACCCGAACCGCCTGCAGCATTACTATCAATATCAGGTCATCATGAAGCCTTCGCCCGAGAATATTCAGGAGCTGTATCTGGAGAGCCTGAAGAAAATCGGCATCGATTCAAAATACCACGACATCCGCTTCGTCGAAGACGACTGGGAAAGCCCGACATTGGGCGCCTGGGGCCTTGGCTGGGAAGTCTGGTGCGACGGCATGGAAGTGACCCAGTTCACCTATTTCCAGCAAGTGGGCGGCCTTGAGTGCAACCCCGTATCGGCCGAAATTACCTACGGACTTGAGCGCCTTGCCATGTACATCCAGAACGTCAGCAACGTATATGATCTGGATTTCAATGGCCGCGGCGTGAAATACGGCGATGTCTTCCTGCGTGCGGAGCAAGAATATACCGCGCATAACTTTGAATTCGCCAATACAGACATGCTGCTGCGGCATTTCGAAGACGCCGAAAAAGAATGCCTGTCGCTGCTGTCGGCGCAGTCCGAACATGCGGCGCTGAAGGGGCGCAAGGGCCTCGCCCTGCCCGCCTATGACCAGTGCCTGAAGGCGAGCCATCTGTTCAACCTGCTGGACGCGCGCGGGGTGATTTCGGTGGTTGAGCGTCAGGCCTATATCGGCCGCGTCCGTGCGCTGGCCAAGGCGTGCTGCGAAACATGGGTCGGCGAGGAAACCGCCACCGAAGAACAAAAGCAGGAGGCTGCATAATCATGGCCGAATTTTTGCTGGAACTATTCTCCGAAGAAATCCCCGCGCGTATGCAGGCCAAGGCCGCAGACGACCTGCGCGATCTTATCGCCAAGGGACTGGAAGAAAAAGGCCTGAGCTTTACATCCGCCGAAGCGCATTCCACCCCGCGCCGCATCACGGTCGTCATCGATGGCCTGCCGCTCGAAAACAGCCCGCCGCCGATTGACAAAAAAGGCCCGCGTATCGACGCTGCACAACAGGCGCTGGATGGGTTCCTGAAATCTATCGGCCAGACCGACTTCAGCAAATGCGTGAAGGAAGAAAGCGCCAAGGGCACGTTCTGGTACTACCGCGAGGCCGTGAAAGGCCAGCCGACCGCGCAGGTGCTGCCCGCGATTGTCGAAGATGTATTTGAGAAATTCGTCTGGCCGAAATCCATGCGCTGGAAGGCCGGTCAAAAAGCGTGGGTGCGTCCGCTGCGCAGCATCATCGCACTGCTGGATGGCGCCGTTGTGCCGCTGTCGTTCGCACTTGGCGGCGGCGAGGCTGCCGTTGCATCCGGCAATCAGTCGCAAGGCCACCGCTTCCTGTCTCCGGGATCGTTCGAGGTGAAAAACTTTGCCGATTACCAAGCCAAGCTGAAAGCCGCGCACGTTATTCTGTCGCGCGCCGACCGCAAGGCGTATATCTCCGCCGAAGCGCAAAAACTTGCCTCTGCCGAAGGTCTCAAGGTCAACGAAAACGACGGCCTGATGGAAGAAATCGTCGGGCTGGTCGAATGGCCTGTGCCGCTGGTGGGCACGTTTGAAAAAGAGTTCCTCGAGGTTCCGCAAGAGGTTCTGATCTCCACCATGCGCGGCGACCAGAAATACATCGCGCTTTTGGATAACAACGGCAAATTGGCCAACAAGTTTGTGGTGATTGCGAACACAATCACAGAAGACGGCGGCAAAAACGTTGTCGCCGGTAACGAAAAAGTCCTGCGTGCCCGCCTGTCGGATGCGAAATTCTTCTGGGATCAGGATCTCAAGAAAAAACTCGAAAGCCGTGTGGATGCGCTGGGTCAAATCACGTTCCACCAGAAACTCGGCACGGTGAAGGACAAAGTCACCCGCCTTGAAAAACTCGCCGCGCATGTGGCAAAGCAAATCGGCGCGGATGACAAGCAAGCGGCACGCGCCGCGCTGCTGGCCAAGGCCGACCTGACATCGGGCGTCGTGTTCCAGTTTCCGGAAGTTCAGGGTATCATGGGGCGTTACTACGCGCTGCATGACAAAGAAACCCCTGCCGTCGCGCAGGCGATTGCGGATCACTACAAACCCGTCGGTGCGAACGACAGTTGCCCGACGGAGTCTCTCAGCATCTGCACCGCGCTTGCGGATAAACTGGATACGCTGGCCGGTTTCTTTGCGATCGATGAAAAACCCACGGGGTCGAAAGATCCCTTCGCGCTCCGCCGCGCCGCGCTGGGCATCATCCGCATCGTGCTGGAAAACAACCTGCGCCTGCCGCTGATCCCGCTGTTTGAAGCGGCCTATAACGGATATACCGCCCAAGGTCTTCGCCCGTTGAAAGACGTGACGGACGATCTGGTGCAGTTCTTTACCGAACGCCTGAAAGTCGCGCTGAAAGATCAAGGCATCCGCCATGACCTGATCGACGCCGTTCTGGGCACGGGCGTGCGCAAGGACGATGTGGCCGAGGTGAGCAAGCTGATTGCCGCCCTGCGCGATTTCGTCGGTACCGACAACGGCGCCAACCTGCTGGCCGCCTACAAACGCGGCGCGAACATTCTGCGTATCGAGGAAAAGAAAGACAGCAAACCTTTCGCGGCCGATGCCGTGCAGGATGCGCTGCTGAAGGAACAGGCTGAAAAAGACCTCGCCGCCGCGCTGACGCCGGTCGCTGCCAAAGTCAAAGACCTTTTTGCCAAGGAAGATTTTACCGGATGCATGGCCGCGCTGGCGGAACTACGTGCCCCTGTTGATGCGTTCTTTGACAAGATCATGGTCAACGCGCCCGAAGCCGATATCCGCGCCAACCGCCTGAGCTTGCTCTCGCGTTTGCGCGATACCATGAACACCATCGCCGATTTCTCGAAAATAGAAGGGTAATGCCGCCATGACCGCCAACGCACAATTGAAACCGGAACCAGATCAAATGCAAAAATGGGTTTATAGTTTTGGGAAAACATTGTGCGAAGGCGACGCGGGGCAGAAAAACCTGCTCGGCGGCAAGGGCGCGAATTTGGCGGAGATGAGCCGCCTTGGCCTGCCCGTGCCCCCCGGTTTTATCCTTTCGACCGAAGTCTGCACGGGCTTTTACCAAAACGGCAGCAGCTATCCGGCCGATCTGCAATCTCAGGTCGATGCGGCGCTCGAACGTCTTGAAGGTGAAATCGGCGGCCAGTTCGGCGCCGGTGACCGCCCGCTTCTGCTCGCGGTACGATCGGGCGCACGCGTGTCGATGCCGGGCATGATGGATACCATCCTCAACCTCGGCCTCAACGATCAAACGGTCGAGGCATTGGCCAAGGCCAGCAACAACCCCCGCTTCGCATGGGATTGCTACCGCCGCCTTATTCAAATGTACAGCGATGTGGTGCTGGGCGTGGATCATCACCAGTTTGAAGACGTGCTGGATACGTTCAAGCGCCGCAGCAAGCTGAAGCTGGATACCGACATCGATGCCGACGGCTGGCAAGAGATAGTCGAGGAATACAAGGCGATTGTACAGGAAGATACGGGCAAACCCTTCCCGCAGGAGCCGCGCGAACAGCTGTGGGGCGCGATTGGCGCCGTGTTCAAGTCATGGATGACGCCGCGCGCCGTCACCTATCGCAAGATCAACAGCATTCCCGAAGAATGGGGCACGGCCGTGAACGTACAGGCCGTTGTGTTTGGCAACATGGGCGACGATTGCGGCACGGGCGTTGCCTTCACCCGTGACCCGTCCACGGGTGAGAATGCGTTCTATGGCGAATATCTGGTGAATGCGCAGGGTGAAGATGTCGTTGCGGGCATCCGCACGCCCCAGCCGATGGCCGAGTTGAAAACCGCCATGCCCGAAGTCTTCGCCGAGCTGAACGCCATTCGCCTGCAGCTGGAAAAACACTACAAAGACATGCAGGACATCGAATTTACCATTCAAAACCGCAAGCTGTACATGCTGCAGACGCGCAGCGGCAAACGCACAGCCGCAGCGGCATTGCGCATCGCGGTTGAAATGGTCGAAGAAGGTTTGATTACCAAAGAGCAAGCCATCCAGCGTATCGCGCCGCAATCGCTGGACCAGCTTTTGCACCCCACCATCGACCCCAAAGCGGATAAAACGGTTCTGACGCGCGGCCTGCCCGCGTCGCCGGGTGCTGCGGTCGGTGCCGTTGTGTTTGATGCGGATGAGGCTGAAGAGCGTGCGCAGGCCGGCCAGAAAATCATCCTCTGCCGCACCGAAACCAGCCCTGAAGACATTCACGGCATGCACGCCGCGCAAGGTATTCTGACATCGCGCGGCGGCATGACCAGCCACGCGGCCGTTGTGGCGCGCGGCATGGGCAAGCCCTGCGTTGCCGGCGCGGGCGATGTGGTGATCGACCACAAGGCGCGCAGCATGAAAATTGGCGACAAGTCGTTCCGCGAAGGCGACATGCTGACGCTGGACGGTGCAACGGGCGAAGTAATGGCCGGTGAAATCGCCATGCGCCAGCCTGCCCTGACCGGCCATTTCGAAACATTGATGTCATGGGCGGACGAAGTGCGCCGCATGAATATCCGCGCCAATGCCGAAACGCCGCTGGATGCCGAAACGGCACGCAAGTTCGGCGCGCAAGGCATCGGGCTTTGCCGCACCGAACATATGTTCTTCGACCCCAGCCGCATTTTGCATGTCCGCCAGATGATTTTGGCGGAAACCCCGGCCGAGCGTAAAGCCGCGCTGGCCAAGATCGAGCCGCACCAAAAGCAGGATTTCATTGACCTGTTCCGCATCATGCAGGGCTTGCCGGTAACTATCCGCCTGCTCGACCCGCCGCTGCACGAATTCCT
>VFQP010002264.1_pt1 | contig 22131 bp, 14 predicted proteins | sample 3512351 | NCBI WGS metagenome assembly VFQP01 (sample SAMN10412372, study PRJNA504923) | tailings metagenome | isolation source: Relicate 1 Philex TSF1 revegetated site | place: Philippines: Tuba, Benguet | collected 2017-08-29
TACTGGTTGATCAGGATGTATGGTCCGATCCCGATTGCGGACAAAGCCCTTCCGATCAATGCGACTTCAGAGGAGGTGCGTCAGAAGCAACAAACACTTGATTCCTGTTTTAATTATGTAGTAAAAACGCTGGATGAAGCGATCGCAGGCTTGCCACCTGCTATTCAAAATGCAGCTGCGGAAGCAGGGCGTATTACTTCTACTATTGCTCTTGCGGTGAAAGCGGAGGTACTTACTACACAAGCAAGCCCTCTTTTTAATGGCAATCCGGATTATGTCTCTTTTAAAAACAAAGAAGGTGTAAGTCTTTTTCCGGCAGCAGCAGATCCTGCGAAATGGCAAAAAGCGGCTACCGCCTGTAAGGCAGCGATCGATGCAGCTGTTGCCGCTGGTGCAAAGCCGTATGAGCTGCGTATACAGGGTAATATTGTGAACATGTCTGATCAAACCCGTCAGTTACTCACCTTACAGGGAGCATTTGTTGATGGCTGGAACGCTGAACAGGTATGGACGCTGAACCCGCGTTTCGGATGGCAGTATATGGCGATGCCAAGAGTGACTGCTGAAGCCGCTGCGAATGTGTTTGCTGTTTATTCAAACTTTTCTGTTCCCATTGCACAGTCTGAGATCTTTTATACAAAGAATGGTGTTCCTGTAACAGAAGATCCTTCCTGGGATTTTACCGGAAGGCACCAATTGAAAACGGGCGATGAAGCGCATAAGTATTATATCAAACAGGACTACACAACTGTAAAAGGAAACTTCGATCGTGAGCCGCGTTATTACTCTTCCGTTGCATTTGATGGCGCGGTTTGGTTTGGCTCGGGCAATACGAACGATAATAACCCAAACTATGTGAATGCGGTAAATGGCTATGCTTCTCCGCCCGACAGGGTTCGGTATAATGCAACAGGTTACTGGGCAAAGAAACTGGTACATTATCAATCTGTACCGGGTCAGAATACGGTATGGCAAACCTATCCATGGACGTTCATGCGTTTGTCAGGACTTTGGTTGCTGTATGCGGAATGTTTGAATGAAGTATCCGGTCCGAATGCAGAAGTGTATTCGTGGATTGATAAAGTACGAACACGTGCCGGTCTGAAAGGTGTGCAGGAATCATGGGCTCAGTATTCCCGCAATCCCGCGAAGCCTTCAACAAAAGAGGGTCTTCGTCAGATCATTCACCAGGAGAGAAGGATCGAACTGGCATTCGAAGGACAGGCAGGATGGGATCTTCGCCGCTGGAAAGAATTGCAGTCAGTACTGGCAACACCATTCCAGGGATGGTCTGTTTTCAACAGGTCTGTTGCGGGATACTATCAGTTGGGAACAGTTTACCAGCCATCATTCGGTCTGCGGGATTATTTGTTCCCGATCCAGGAATATGATCTCATGACGAATCCTAATCTTGTTCAAACTCCTTACTGGTAAACCAAATCACGAATTGCTTAATGTATGATTATGATAAATCAATATAAAAACATACTGTACACGATGCTGACGGCTGTGATGATCGCCGGTCTGTTCTCGTGCAGCAAGGTTGCAGAATACAAAGATGTTGTATCAACGGATATGACAAAGCCCGATCCTGTAACCAATATACAGGTAAAGAATGAGGCCGGTGCAGCTATCATTACTTATACGCTGCCTTCTTCTGAAAATATTCTTTATGTGCAGGCTACTTACATGATCAATGATAAAGTTAGCCGTCAGACAAAATCGTCATATTATTCGGATACGATCATTGTAAGCGGCTTTGAGAAAAGCCAGGAATACAAGGTGGTGTTACGGACTGTAAGCCGTGCCAATGTTTCCTCCGATTCTACTGTGGTTACTGTTCACCCGCTGGAGCCCGCTTATCTCGCTGTATTTCCTACTATTGTTGTTAAGCCTGATTTCGGTGGTATAAATATCAATGTAGTGAACGCAAAAAAAGCGAACATTGGTGTCATTACTATTGCTACGGATCCTGTAACAAAGAAGTTTGAGATCATCAATCAGAACTATACCAATCAGGAAACGATCTCTTACAGTCTTCGTGGCTATGATACTATTCCAAAGCAGTTTGGTTTCTACATTACAGATCAGTGGGGAAATATTTCTGACACTCTGTTCAGAACGATCACGCCGATCTATGAATTGCTGATGGATAAATCAAAGTTTGCATCCTATTCATTGCCCAGCGATGTTCGTACGGGTTTTGGCTGGGTGATCGAAAACCTCTGGAACAATAATACCGGTTCTCCCGGGTATCACACTGATCAGCCGATTCAGCCATTGGTTTGGCCCGCGGTGATCACATTCGATATGGGACAAACAGCCAAGCTCAGCCGCTACACGATCTGGGATCGCGGAATAGATGGGAGCGGTAACTGGTTGTGGCAGGCTGGCGCTCCTTTGACATGGACCTTGTGGGGGCGGTCTTCAGCTCCTGTAGATGAAGTAATGCCGAGCGGACCTTCGGCGCCTGCCGTTGGTCAGACTTCTGCAAACGGCTGGATCAATCTCGGTACGTTCAAACTTCCGGCAAAACCATCGGGGCTGCCCAATCCGCAGTACACCAATGCTGATCTTGATTTCTGGAATGCGGGATTCAGTTTTGATTTTTCCCTGGATCTTCCCCGTGTGAGATATATCCGTTTTCAGTGTCTGGAGAATGCATCACTGACGAACAACTTTTTTAACATGACCGAATTGACTTTCTGGGGAGACCCACGATAACCCAATAAAATAAATTATCATGCGCAGAAATAATTCCTATTGGCTTTGGATCTTCGGGCTCGTCACAATTTTGGCTTGTTCACAAAAGCCGGATGATTTCAAAGAATTCCTGGAAGGGCAGGAGATCAAGTATCCTGGCGTAATCAATAAAGTTTTTGTAAGACCCGGTAACCAACGCGTCGGAATCGGCTGGGCACCAAGTCCCGATCCTTCCGTCACAAAATATCGCATCTACTGGAACAATCGCCTTGATTCCGTAGAGGTGGCAGCTACCACACATAATCCTTCTGACACCATTTATACGATCATCAACAATCTCCAGGAATATGCGTATACATTCTTTGTGTATTCGTTTGATACAAAAGGCAACCGGTCTATTCCGACAGAGATCCAGAACGCGCGGGTTTACGGAAATACCTATCGTCAGAGCCTGCTGAACAGGCCGATCAATCTGATAGAGCCATATAAATTGCTGAATGATGAAGGATCGCAGATCACATTAAACTTTCTTCAGCCGGATACAACCAACATGATCACCTATGTTCGTTATACAAGTTTGAATAATGTGCTGAAGGAAGTGTCGTTGCTGCCGCAGAATAATTCTATCACCTTAACGGATTATAAGTATGGAACCAAGGTAGCCTACCAATCATACTACAAACCACTCAGCAATGCACTTGATACTTTTTCTGTAAGCATCGTTGATACATTCCCGCGTATCGAATTTGGGATTGTAAAATGTGATAAAGGTCTTTTCAGTATCGCTAATCTACCTAATGATGTTCAGCCTTATGAAGGGCAGACAAGTGTTGCAAGGCTTTGGGATGGATCTGTTGGACCGCAGGGTTATCCGAATATTTTTCACTCTAACGGTGACAAGCAATTGCCGCATCATTTCACCATGGACATGGGAAAGGTGTATGACAGTCTCAGAAATGTAGAGGTGACAGGTCGTAACTGCTGTCACAACCCTACCGAGTATGAGATCTGGGGTATTGCGGATATTACAAACGCTGCGACCAATCTGCCTGGTAATGATCCGGGCTGGAAAGCAGAAGCAATTTCCAAAGGTTGGATCCTGTTAAAAGAAGTGACACGCTCTGATGATGGCACTGGTCCATACATGGTTGATTTTGGAACAAACACTCCTAAGATCAGGTATGTTCGGTTCCGTATCAAGAAAGTAGCCAGCAATGAGTCTGCTTACAGTAATCTGAGTGAGCTTACATTCGGTTACAAGAAATAGATCCTGAGCCGGGCAGCAGTCAGCTGCCCGGATTTTTTATAAACAGTATATCGTTCAGGCAACGAAAAACAAGATGAGTTCATCTTTGATCTGATTAAAATCATCTTGGTTAACACCTCTGGTGTTGGTTCAAAATATCGTGTATGAAATTGTTCGCGTTTCTTTTTTCTGTTCTTTTTTATTTATCTGTAGCTGCACAGAAAGCTCCTTTGACTATTTGGTTTGATAAACCCGCTGCTCAGTGGGAAGAAACATTGCCATTGGGTAATGGACGCCTTGGAATGACGCCTGATGGCGGATTGCAAAAAGAAAAAGTTGTATTGAATGATATAACAATGTGGTCCGGTAGTCCGCAGGATGCTAATAATTATGAAGCATACAAGCAATTGCCGGCTATCAGGTCTTTGCTTTCTGCCGGTAAGAATGACGAAGCGCAAAAGCTCATCGACAAGAACTTTGTTTGCCTTGGACCAGGTTCCGGTGGTAAGCAATGGGGTTGTTTTCAGATGTTGGCTGATCTGAATATTAATTATAAGTACGCGGCCGATCCGTTGCAGCATAAAAACTATTACAGAAGGCTTTCGCTGGACAGCGCTGTTGCGGTTACTTCTTTTGAACTTGATGGCGTAAAATATAAACGGGAGTATTTTGCCAGCTTTGGAGATGATGTGGATGTGATCCGCATTACGGCTGATAAAAAGGCAAGGATCAGTTTTTCTGTCGGCATCACCCGGCCTGAACGTGGCAGTTCTTTAGTAAAAGGAACCGCATTGCAACTACGTGGACAACTGGATAACGGTACAGATGGTAAAGGAATGAAATACCTGACCGAAGTGAGAATCCGCAATACCGGGGGGAAGCAATCTGTAAATGGAAATGAGCTGGTGGTTACTGATGCGGATGAAGCAGTGATCTATGTGTCCACCGCAACTGATTTCAGAAACAAAAACTATGAGTCGCTTGTGGCAAAGAATATGGCTGCTGCTCTTGCAAAGAATTTTGCTGTTCAGCAACAATTGCATACGCGTGCATTTAAGAAAATGTTTGATCGTGTTTCAATTGATCTGGGTTCCGGTATTGCTTCAACCATGACAACGGATAAGCGCCTTGCGGAGCATTATCAGCATCCCGCTGAAGACAGATCGATGCCTGCACTGTTTCTCCAGTATGGACGGTATCTTTCTATAAGCAGTACAAGAGTTGGATTGCTTCCGCCAAACCTCCAGGGGCTTTGGGCGAACCAGGTGAATACGCCATGGAATGGCGATTATCATTTGGATGTGAATGTGCAGATGAATCACTGGCCGGTGGAAATGTCAAATCTCTCAGAACTGAACCTTCCACTTACGGAATTGGTTCGCGGTTTGGTTGAGCCCGGTAAGAAAACGGCAAAAGCTTATTACAACGCTGATGGCTGGGTAGCGCATGTTATCACCAATGTATGGGGTTTTACTGAACCGGGTGAAAGTGCTTCATGGGGTGTTACAAAATCCGGTTCGGGTTGGTTGTGTAATAATCTTTGGGATCATTATGAATACAGTAACGATCTGAAATACCTGAAAAGTATTTATCCGATCTTAAGAGGTTCTGCGCTGTTTTATAAAAGTATATTGGTTAAGGATGAGAAGACTGGCTGGTTGGTAACCTCACCATCTTCATCACCGGAGAATTCATTTCTTTTGCCGAATGGAAATCATGCCAGCATCTGTGTGGGCGCTACCATCGATAATCAGATCATCCGTGAGTTGTTCAACAATGTGATCACTGCTTCTTCAAAACTTGGTATTGATAAAGCTTTTGCAGATTCATTGCGCGCGCAGTTGCCACATCTGCCTCCAGCGGGTATTATTTCCCCCGATGGGCGGATACAGGAGTGGTTGGAGGATTATAAAGAAACAGATCCTGAACATCGTCATATCTCTCATTTGTATGGTTTATATCCTGCCAATCTGATCACTGCCGATGGTACACCTGATCTTGCGGAAGCGGCAAAGAAATCACTGAATGTAAGAGGTGATGATGGCCCAAGCTGGGCGATTGCTTATAAACAACTTTTCTGGGCCCGTCTTCAGGATGGTAACAGGGCTTTCAAATTGTTACGCGAAATACTAAAGCCTACTTTAAGAACAGATATCAACTACGGAGCTGGTGGAGGTGTGTATCCCAACCTGCTTTCAGCCGGACCTCCTTTTCAGATTGACGGAAACTTTGGTGCAGCTGCCGGTATACTGGAAATGCTTTTGCAAAGTCATGCCGGGTATGTGGAATTGTTGCCAGCTATCCCTGATCTGTGGAAGAAAGAAGGCCGTGTGAAAGGTTTGAAAGCAAGAGGAAATGTGACCGTTGATTTTTCATGGAAGGATGGTGTGGTGACCCATTATGCATTGACTTCTCCGGTTAAACAACAGGTAAAGTTGAAAGTGAATGGTGAAATCAAGAATATAACCGTTGGCCCTCGTTAGGTTTTTAATAGTTGAACAGATGATCAAGAAAATAGCTGTTGCTGATAGAAGATTTGCACTCGCAAAAAATGCGGGTAGCGATGCGATTCACCGCGATCCGGTTTATTCCTATGCCGTAACGAACTTGCATGACGATAGTGGTGTGACCGGTACTGGCTTTGCGTTCACGCTTGGTGAAGGAAATGATCTTGTGTGCAAAGCTGCTGCGTTTTATGCTGAGCAGCTGAAAGGAAAAGATATTGAAGAGGTGATGTTTGATTTTGGAAAACTGTTCAATCAGTTTTCAAATGAACAGCAGTTCCGTTGGCTTGGTCCACACAAAGGCGTTGTTCATTTAAGTCTGGCGTCAGTTACAAATGCCTGCTTCGATCTCTGGGCGAAGAAAAGAGGTGTGCCGCTTTGGGCCCTGCTGAATAGTCTGGATGCGGAAGCAATCGTTCGTCTGCTTGATCTGTCTTATCTCGAAGACGTACTTACTACGCAGCAGGCTGTCGATCTCATAAATGAGCAGTCTGCCGGTAAGGAATCGCGGAATTTGATTCTTGCAAAAGGCTATCCCGGATATGACACATCTATTGGTTGGTTTAATTACACGGATGACCAGGTGAAGCAGAATGTAGCAAAAGCGGTTGCCAATGGCTTCACAGCAATGAAGTTAAAAGTTGGTTCTGCGGATCCTCAACGTGACATTACCCGTGCGCATATCGTTCGTGAGGCTGCAGGAGATACCGCCCGCGTGATGCTTGATGCCAATCAGCAGTGGACTCTTCCGCAAGCGGTCAGTATCTGTGATGAATTAAAGAAAATGAATCCGTATTGGATAGAGGAACCTACACATCCTGACGATGTGCTCGCGCACAAAGTACTGGCGGATCATATCGCACCATTCAAACTGGCATTAGGTGAGCATGTTCCAAACAGGATCGTTTTTAAAAACTATCTGCAAACCGGTTCCGCCGGATTTATACAGGTTGATGCTGTCAGGGTGGGAGGTGTAAGCGAATTCATTTCCGTTAGTCTGCTTTGCCGGAAATATAATATTCCCGTTGTGCCGCATGTGGGTGATATGGGGCAGCTTCATCAGCATCTGGTATTGTTCAATCATATTACTTTGGGGCACGAAGCACTTCTGCTGGAACACATACCGCATCTGAAGGAGCATTTCGTTTTTCCTGTTGATGTCAGAGATGGCGTATACCATACACCTCAGGAGCCCGGCAGCAGTTGTGACCTGAGACAATAAAGTTCATCAGGGATGCTGATTTTTATACATAAGAAATATCAAACTACAGATACTGTTTTTTTGTAACAACGTTCAAGAATGATTGCAACCGGAGATATTATCATAGCCGGGGTATATATCGCCCTGATCTTTACAATAGGATTATGGTCAGGTATTACACACCGCAGGAAAACACGGGCGAATGCAGCGAGCGGGTATTTTCTTGCAGGCAAATCCTTGAAATGGCCTGCTATCGGGCTTGCGCTTTTCGCTACGAATATCTCAACTGTTCACCTTGTCAGCCTTGCGCAAAGCGGTTTCGATAGTGGTTTGCTGAACGGCAACTTCGAATGGATGGCGGCCTTCACACTTATTCTTCTTGCTTTATTCTTTGTGCCTTTTTATATCAAGTCGGGCGTCGCGACACTGCCAGATTTCCTCGAGAAAAGATATGACAGAGCCTGTAGAGACTGGCTGACCGTGATCTCGCTTGTTTCTGCTGTTGTTATTCACATTGCGTTTTCAATGCTGGCCGGAGGTATTGTGTTGAAGACCTTGTTCGGGATAGATATGTACACAGGTGTGATCGTTATTTCGGTTATTACAGCAATATATACGATCATTGGCGGGTTGAAGGCGGTTGTTGTGACTGAGTCAATTCAGACTGTGGTGCTGGTGGCAGGCGCGCTGATCATCAGTTGGGCTGCCTTTCAGAGAGTGGGTGGCTGGCAACCGATGGTGAATCTATTGACAGAAGAAAATGAATTGAAGAAATTATCAATGCTTCGTCCCGCCGGTGATGAAAGCGGCATGCCATGGTATGCGGTGTTTCTCGGCTATCCTGTACTGGGGATCTGGTACTGGTGTGCCGATCAGACGATCGTACAGCGGGTGCTTGGTGCGAAAGATATTGATCACGCAAGAGGTGGCGCACTGTTCTGCGGCTTTATAAAGATACTGCCTGTTTTCATTTTTGTATTGCCCGGACTGCTGGCGTTTGTTCTTTTTAAGACTGGCGCGTTGGATCTCGGGTCTTTAAAAACAGTAGATGCGGCAGGTAACGAAGTGGTTCATTCGAAAGGCATTTATACAGTAATGATCACGCAGTTGCTGCCATCAGGACTGGTGGGTGTGCTGGTGGCGGCTCTTTTATCCGGCCTGATGAGCCAGATCTCCGGTGCGCTGAATTCTATTTCTACAATGATCAGCTATGACGTTTATAAGAGGTATAAGCCAGGCGCAAGCGATGAGCAACTGGTGAAATCGGGTAAGATCGCAGCGGTGATTGCACTGGTTGTATCTCTATTGCTGTTACCATTGCTGAATCAGTATGAAAGCATATTTAATGGATTGAACGATATCATCGCTCACCTGGCTCCACCGATCACCTGTGTGTTTCTTCTTGGCATATTCTGGGGAAAAGCATCTGCAAGATCTGCACGGCTGACGTTGTGGATTGGCTCAGGAATAGGAGCAATTGTGTTTACTGCTAATAAGCTGACACCAGGAAATCCGCTATCAGGCATTCCATTTATGATGATGGCATTCTATCTGTTTTGCATATGTGTTGTTATGCAGATCGTATTGTCTTTTGTTTTCCCGGTTGCGCATACTAAGGAAAGCAAAGATTTTTTCTGGAAAAGTATACTGGAGCCGTTGCGTATGAAAGGGCGACAGGGGTTTGGCGATTATCGGTTCCTCACAATGTTGTTGTTGATCGTAATGGGTTGGTTGTTTTATTCATTCAGATAAATGCAGCTGTATGGGAGAGTTGTTAAAAGATAAAGTGATATTTCTGACAGGAGGTTCAATGGGTATCGGTCTTGAATGCGCACGCAAATATTTACAGGAAGGAGCGCGCCTGGTGATTGCCGCAAACGATGAAGAATCTCTGGCTAAAGCGGCTTCGGTGTTGCGAATCAGGATGGATGATTGCCTGTTTTGCGATGTTACAAATCCGTCGACTGTGAAATGGGCTATCGAAAAGACGATCCTCCGATATGGCAGGATTGATGTTGTACATAATAACGCAGGTATTGCGCATCCTGCGAAGCCTTTGGACGATACTAATGATAAAGAGTGGGATCTGCTTTTTAATGTGAATGTAAAAAGCATTCTTCTTACAACCCGTTTTGCGATTCAGACATTGAAGCAGACGAAAGGATGTATTATTAATACCAGCAGTCTCGTTGGCGAGATCGGTCAGGAAGATCATGCTGCGTATGCTGCAACAAAAGGTGCGGTGAATGCGCTTACAAAATCGATGGCGCTTGATTATGCACCATTCGGTATTCGTGTGAATGCTGTTGCTCCCGCAGGTGTCTGGACGGATATGTTGCGAAATTGGGCGGCAAGCCTCGATGATCCGCAGGCGATGGCTTCTTATCTCGATCAGATCCATCCATTGGGTTATTGTCCCCAGGGTGATGTGATCGGTGATGCATGTGTTTTTCTTGCCTCAGATAAGGCGGCTTTTATCACCGGATCGGTTATGCCTGTGTCCGGTGGAGCTGAGTTAGGTTACAGATTGACAAAACGTAAATCGGAGATATCTTGATCATGATCCCACGACTATATCTGTTGTTGCTGCTTGTTTGCTTATTGGCAATCGCCCCTGTATCCGCACAGGTGATCACGCCGGCGAAGAGTCCAAATGCAACGCAGAAAGCGATGGTAGATCGCGGATATGGCATGTTTATTCATTTTGGGATAAACACGTTTGCGGATCTTGAATGGTCGGACGGTACAATCCCTGCAGAGAAATATAATCCTTCTCAGTTGGATCCCGGGCAATGGGTACGCGTTGCGAAACAATCAGCGTTTCGTTATGTTTTGCTCACCGTAAAACATCATGATGGCTTTTGTTTGTGGGATAGCAAATACACCACGTATGATGTTGCCTCATCTCCGGCAAAAACGGACGTGGTGAAAGCTGTTGCTGAAGCCTGCCGTAAATATGGTTTGCAATTCGCAATCTATTATTCTTTGTGGGATCGGCACGAACCTGTATACAAAGATCACAAGGCGTATCGAAAGTATATGTTGGACCAGCTTACGGAATTGTTTACCGATTACGGTCCGGTCTGTGAACTGTGGCTCGATGGCGGTTGGGATAAGAAACCGGAGGATTGGGGAATCGATGAGATCTATCGTTTGGTAAAACGATTTAATCCTAATTGTGCGGTAAGCGTGAATCATACGATCGTTAACGAAGAAGACCAAAGAAATTATACTCCCGCAGGAAATATGACGGAGGATAATCGGTTTTATTTTCAATACTTTCCCTCAGATTTTCGCCTCTGGGATCCCCAGTTCGCAAATCTGGCCGACAAGAAACAATATCTCCACCATGGCAGTTCCTACTATCTGCCATTTGAACATACCATTTGCCTCAGCAAAAAATGGAACTGGTTTCAAAAAACGCCTGAATTGCCTGTCAGGGATCTTGACGAACTGCAGGAACTTTTTTACTGGTCGACTGCCAATAAGAATACCCTCGTGTTGAATGTGCCTCCTGATAATACAGGGCGGATCAGGGAATATGAGGCAAACGCAGTGATAGCGCTTGGCGCGAGGTTAGGGATCAAAGCGGGCAAGCCATTACCCGTCAATGGATCGTTTTTGTCAACAGGGAGCAGGGCGAGTGCAAGTAGCAGTTTTCCGGATGCCAGCGGTCAGTTTGACGCAGGGGCTATAAACGATGGCAATATGCAAACGCGTTGGGCATCCGCCGATACAACTGCTGAAGTTGTGATCAGCCTCGATGCTGCAAAGCCATTTAATAAGATCAGCATTTTTGAATTCCAGGATAGAAAAGATGAGCCTGATGGTTTTTCGCAAACCAGGATACCGCGTATCGAACGCTATGCAATTGATGTTTTATTGGACAAGAAATGGATGACAATTTATCTGGCCGAAGAGCCGATAGGTGATTGCAAGGTCATCCGTTTTCTAGTTGCTTATAGAACCAGTAGTCTCCGGCTGAGGATATTGAAGGCAAAAGCGCCTCCGTCTATCTATGAACTGAATGTGATTAACATGAACGATAAAAAATCATGATGCGCAGCTTTATACTGATAATAAATTTTTGTGTGTTCGCAATGGCCGTTCAGGCACAATTGCAAATGCCAGCGATCTTTGGAGATAGTATGGTGTTGCAGCGTGACGCGCCGATCCGGCTTTGGGGTAAAGCAATTCCGAATGAAAATGTTACAGTTGTTTTTCTTCAACAGCGCAAGGTGATAGCTGCTGATAGTAAGGGGGTATGGAATATCATTCTGTCCCCGGAGAAAGCCGGTGGACCGTATGTGCTTTCCATAAGCACCGGGAGATCGCTTGTATTCAAAGGGGTCATGATGGGAGATATCTGGGTTTGCTCGGGCCAGTCGAATATGGAATTTCCTGTGAAGGGATGGAGTAGTGTTGTTAATGCGGAGGAAGAAATTGCAGCGGCAAAATATCCTGATATCCGTTTGTTTACCGTAGAGAAAAACTTATATGCATTGCCGGAGACTGAGTTGAAAGGGAGATGGGAGACTTGTTCTCCGGCGAGCATTCCTTTGTTTTCCGCAGTTGGATATTTCTTTGGCCGCAGTTTACATAAGGAGCTAAATATCCCTGTTGGTCTTATTAATACTACCTGGGGTGGTACACCGATTGAGACGTGGATCAGCCGGATAGGTTTTGAGAAAGATCCGTATTACTCTTCTGTGATAAAAACAGCACCGGAGTTGTCGATGGAATCTTTATTAAAACAAAGGCGGGATAAAGAACAGGCATATGTACAATCACTCCAAAACGATCTTCCCGATCTTTCTGATAGTGCTCATTGGAAGGATCTTGACTATGATGATACAAAATGGAATAAGATGCCGGTTCCTGGGTTATGGGAAGCTCAGCCAGGTTTATCTCGTTTGGACGGTGTTGTCTGGTTCCGAACTGAACTTGATATTTCCGCTGATGATACTGGTTCTCCCGCTGCGTTTCATCTTGGCATGATCGATGACAGCGATGAGACATACCTGAACGGAGAAAGAATAGGTGGTATGAATGGATGGAATACTGAACGCGCTTATACAGTAAGAGAAGGTTTGCTTAAGCCTGGAAAGAACGTTCTGGCAATACGGGTAACAGATGGTGGAAACGGCGGCGGCATCTATGGAGATAATAGCCAGTTCTATCTTTCTGTCAATAATAAAAAGATTTCCTTATCCGGTGACTGGCGTTACCGGATCCAGGAAGTATTATACAGTTCAAATGGGATCGGCCCGAATGATTATCCTTCTTTATTGTACAATGGGATGATTCATCCTATAGAGAAATTGCAGGTGAAAGGCGTGATCTGGTATCAAGGCGAAGCAAACACTTCTACGGCGTATGAGTATCGTAAAGCGTTGCCATTACTGATCCGCGATTGGCGAGCGCGTTTTCAAAACCCATCTATGCCTTTCTATTTTGTACAACTCACCAGTTATAATGCAGCCAATGGAAACAGTGCCAGTGGCAGTACATGGGCGGAGATGAGAGAGGCTCAGGCAACGGCACTTCAACTGCAAGGCACTGGTATGGCCGTTACGATAGATATTGGCGAAGCCTCAGATATTCATCCTCGAAACAAACAGGATGTTGGGTACAGGCTTGCTCTGCTCGCCTTACGGAATACCTATGGAAGACCGTTGCTTGCATCCGGTCCTTTGTATACTTCCCTGAAAAAAGATAAGGCAAGTCTTATTGTAAGTTTTTCTTCTACAGGACAAGGACTTGTGATAAAGAAGGGAAGTGTTTTACATGGATTTGAGATTGCAGGATCTGATCAGAAGTTTTATCCTGCTGACGCATCCATTATTACTGGCAATAAAGTGAAGCTGTCTTCTTTATTGGTTCCTCTTCCTGTAGCGGCCCGGTATGCATGGGCGGATGATGCCGGAGCTGCAAATCTGTTCAACAGCGAAGGCTTGCCCGCCGCGCCGTTCCGGACAGATACATGGCCGGGTATTACTGTTCAACATACATACGATCCGTCATTAAAATGATTTTACGTTCATTATTGTTCAATACAGAATCCGTTTTTATGGTTAAAACAAAAAAGGTGAAAATGGTGGGGCTGCATTTGCGTCGCTGGACTTTGCTGGCAGTTTGTGCTGGTGTAAATATTTGTGTGCTGGCGCAGGATCGCATCATTCCAATGGAGACGATCGGCAATGCGCTGGTGTTAAAAGTTGATCAGAAAAAGGATGTGTCTATCATTTACTATGGTAAAAAACTGAATGACCGTGGTGAATATGGATTGATCCCGCAAGCATACAAGTTGACCGGAGATGGAGATTATACGCAGGTGCTGAATGCTGCGTATTCCGGTAGCGGATCGAGAAATCTGATGGAACCCGCCATATCTGTTACCCATGCGGATGGAAATAATTCCCTTGATCTTCGATACGTCAGCGATGATCAGCAGCAGTTCGGTCCTGATGTAACGCAATACAGGGTTTTGCTGAAAGATCCGGTATATGATTTTGAAGTGGCTCTTTATTACAAAGTCTACATAAAACAGGATGTTATAGAGCAATGGTCTGTGATTAAGCATAATGAAAAAGGAAATGTTGTTTTACATAAGTATGCTTCCGCAAATCTTTATCTGAAGGCAGATGAGTTCTGGTTGAATCAATACCATGGTGACTGGGCTAAAGAAATGCAGCCTGAAGAATCAAAGATCACGCACGGTATTAAAACACTGGATACGAAATTGGGTACAAGAGCAAATCTGTTTCAGCCATCTGTATTCATGGTTTCGTTAGGAAAGCCAGCGGGCGAAGATGAAGGAACGGTGCTGTACTGTGCGCTTGAATACAGCGGAAATTTCAGGACTGATCTTGAGCTTGACTTCCAGGATAATCTACGCATTATTTCAGGGATCAATAATTATGCGTCTCCATATACGTTAAAGCCTGGTGAAGAATTTGTAACTCCTGGTTTCCTGTATATTCTTTCGCACAAAGGAAAGGGGTATGCAAGCAGACAACTCCATGATTGGGCAAGAAACTACAAGCTTCTGGACGGGAAGGGCAACCGGTTGACATTGTTGAATAACTGGGAAGCTACTTACTTTGACTTCAACGAATCCAGGCTGAAAGAGCTTCTTAAGGATACAAAGAAACTGGGAGTTGATCTGTTTCTTCTTGATGATGGCTGGTTTGCGAATAAGTATCCAAGAAATGGAGATACCTCGGGTTTGGGAGACTGGCAGGAGAACAAATCAAAACTTCCCAATGGCATCGCCACGCTTGTAAAGGAAGCGGGCAATAATGGTGTGAAATTCGGGATTTGGGTTGAGCCGGAGATGGTCAATCCTAAAAGTGAGCTGTATGAAAAACACCCTGACTGGGTGGTGAAGCAACCTGCCCGTGCGGAACATTATTTCAGAAATCAGTTGGTGCTCGATCTTGCCAATCCGCAGGTTCAGGATTTTGTATTTAGTGTGATCGATAATCTGGTTACAAAAAATCCTGCGCTTGCTTATATCAAATGGGATTGTAACGCGGTTATTTTTAATGCACATTCTGCTTACCTGAAAAATCAATCTCATTTCTTTATAGAATATATGCGTGGTTTATATGCGGTGCTGAAAAAGCTCCGTGACAAATATCCAACGGTGCCGATGATGTTATGTTCGGGTGGTGGAGGCCGGGTTGATTATGCGGCCTTGCAATATTTTACGGAGTACTGGCCCAGTGATAATACAGATCCGCTGGAGCGAGTCTTCATACAGTGGGAGTATTCCTATTTCTATCCGGCAATTGCGGGAGCCAATCACGTAACAGATTGGGGAAAACAGCCGATCAAATACAGAACAGATGTGGCGATGATGGGAAAGCTTGGATTTGATATTGTTGTCAGTCATCTGAATGAAAAAGATCTCACGTATTGTCAGAATGCGATCAAAGAATATAATTCATTTAAACAGATCGTTTGGCAGGGAGATCAGTATCGTTTGGCGAATCCACGGGAAGGAGCGGTTGCTTCGATGTCGTATGTGTCAAAAGATCAGTCCTCTGCTGTTGTGTTCAATTATCTCGTAAACAACCGGTACGGTCAAGGTAGTAGTCATCCGGTTAAGTTGAAAGGCCTCGATCCGGTGGCTGTGTATCGGGTTACTGAAGTGGCTCTTTATCCTGGGGTTAATTCCGTGATTGATGCGGATAAGAAATATTCGGGACAGTTTTTGATGGATGTTGGGTTTAACCCGCAGGTGAATAGTGGGAGGACGAGTGTGGTGTTGAAAGTGCAGCGGGTAAAATAGGGCAGTTATATTAACAATAATGATCCGCTTATCAAAGTTGCTGTTTAGTCCGGCTACTTCGGTAAGCGGATTTTGTATTATATTTCAATAGACGATCTTAAAGGCTCTGAAAAGCTGTTTGCATATTCCTCAATTGGTAGCCTTGTAAAGTTACGCAGTTGCAATCCACCCATTTACACTTCTCACTATGCCCATCAGCTTCGCCGGTATTTTCTTTTCATTCGACAACCGCGTCTCCAAAATCATCGTGATCTCTTTTTCTTCTCCTTCAGACGCCCATAGCGCCCATTTAGGGTGAATCACCATTCCTCTGCCTATCGCCACCATATCAAGGCCAGCCTCAAGCGCCCGGTCGGCTTCCGAAGGTGTTGTTAATTGTCCAGCAGCAATCACCGGGACACGATCATTGATATAAGAGGTCAGTACCTGTGCAATTGTTTTGTTTGTTTCGCTCTCAAGCGGTTTTTGAACCAGCACATTGAATAAAGAGAAATGAAGATAATCTACCTGCTCTTGTATCAGTTTGTCGATGAGTGCGAATGTATCCGGCAAACGCAAACCATTCTTTGCAGATTCTTCCGGCGAGATACGAAAACCTAACACAAAAGGCCGGTCAGCATATTCAGCGATAATGCGTCTTACTTCGCGAACTACTTCCGTAGAGAAGCGCAGCCTGTTTTCAATCGGACCACCCCACTGGTCTGTTCGTTGATTGATCATGGGAGAAAGAAAGTTCTGATTAAGAAACCCATGAGCGCCGTGTATTTCCACGCCATCGAAACCTGCCTTGATCGCTCGTAATGTTGCTGCGCCGAATGCCCGAATGATCTCCCAGATCTCTGCTTCTTCCAGTGCGCGCGGTGTGATCAGATCCGGAGCGCTGAAAGGTGTGATCTCGGATCTGACTGCGCTGGAACTGACCACGTCTCCTCCAGGTATCAGTCCGGGGATGGCTTTATGCCCCGCATGAAAGATCTGGAGGATGGCTGGCGCCCCACCGCTTTTTGCAACGGTTGCAAGCTTTGCAAGACTGGGGATGAAGCTATCGTCAAATGCTGCGAATTCATGTGTGAATCCAATGCCTTCAGGTCTGACGTGAGTGCAACCCGTGATGACCATTCCAACTCCGTTTACACGTTCCTTATACCACGCTATCTCTTCGTCAGACACAGTAAAGTCTTCATTGCCGGCCCATGTTGTCATCGGGGCCATTACGATCCGGTTCTTCAGTTCGATACCCTGTTTCAATTGCAGCGGCTTTAGCAATTTGTTGTAGTGTTTCATTGTTATATATTTTTAGTTTGAGTCCTTTTGTTTGTAAAAGATGTAACCACCATGATGCAGTGTGTGTGCATTTACGAATTTGCCATCCGCTTCGAAGCCGGTATCGTCCCAGTAATAGATATAATCGCCGGTGATCTCGTAACGACCCTGGTAAGCGTGTTGCTTGTTTCCGCGTGCTTCATCGTATCGTCCTTCGGGTAATAATTCCTGACGGATGTAACCATCAGCTGTTACCCACATTCCAACATAATTTTGATTTGCCATGATCATTTATTTTTGATAGAACAAAACTATGGCGGATTGATGCTATCGTTGCTGCGAATGGCAAACCGAAAGTTGCAAAAAACAAACAAGAGTAAGACAAGGGAGAAAAGTGGAGGAAGAGGAATAAAAAAAAGGACGTAGATGTCCTTGGATTAAGTGAAATAATATGAGGGAGTCGGTTAATGAAGACTTCTGAAATGCCTTGGCGTATGTGATTCATTCTTTTTGAAGAAATTGATAAAATGCGGCAGTTCTTCGAAGCCAAGGCACCAGCTGATCTCAGAGATATTCCAGTCGGTATGTTGTAATAAGATACGAGCTTCCTGCATTATCCGCGCAGCGATCAGTTCTGAAGTGGTTTTGTCCGTCACTTTCTTTAAGCAACGGTTCAGGTGATTGATATGTACGGATAAATGTTCAGCATAATCTGCTGGGAAGCGAAGGCGGACCTGCTGCTGTGGGGATTCAATCGGAAACTGACGTTCCAGTAACTCCGTAAAAAGTGAGGTAATGCGTAGCGGACCGTTTGATTCGGCGGGACGGCTTTCTGCCGGCTGCATTTTTAATGCTGTAAAAACAAGATCAAGAGTGAAATTACGGAGTACATCATACTTATAAGAAAAGTCAGTGTCAATTTCTGCGAGCATACGTTCAAATGTTTGCGTAATGTCTGTGACCTGGGTGGGTGATAATTCGAAGAGGCAGTTGTTTCCCGGTTTGAATACGGGGTAGTCTTTCACATGCTGCCGGTCATTAAAAAATGATTCGGTGAATATGCAGTAGAAACCTGTTTGCCGGTCTTCGCCGATATGTTCCCAGGAGTAGGGAATATTGGGATTAGAAAACAGCAGGGCGCTCTCATAAAATTCGAGTGTTTTATCGGCGTAGAATAACCGGGTACCGCCATTCAGCAGGCTGATCTTATAAAATCCTTTACGGTTATATGGTTGACAGTTTACACGGTCAGCGGGTGAACTGGAGATGGGAAATACGTTGAACTGACCCATTTCTCTTTGCAGATAGTCGGGCATCCAGATATTCTGTTTCTCGATTTGTATTGCTGTTTTCATGTGCGATAGATATAAGGCTCTGATGTATATACAAATGTCAAACATTCCTGGTTTAATAAAACTGCATAAATCAAACATTATTCTACGAAAATGAAGCAATGGCAGGGCAGGGCTGATTTGGGATTGATTCTTTGATCGATAGTGAGCAGGTAGGTAAGTATTTGTATTGTATTCCCCGGAATTAATTTGTTCAATACATCCGCGATAATCAAACAGTGGTTTGATCCCTGAAAGAATATTACCAGATCGGTTACAAATTTTAACTATTAGGCATTTAACAACGATTTATCGGTAAATTAGAATCAGATGATGGCTGGTGATAACGGCGCAGCCAATAATTTTAAATACATTATGAAAAAGATTTCGCTTGTCTTTCTTTCTCTTCTTGCAACGATGGTAAGCATTGGTCAGATCGACCGCGTTGCCATGGCAGTGGATCTTCAAAAATCAAAAGGCCCTCTCAAGCCAATCTGGGCCTGGTTTGGTTATGATGAGCCAAACTATACGTATATGAAAGATGGGACGAAGCTGCTGACGGAAATTGCCGCATTAAGCCCCGTGCCTGTATATGTACGGGCGCACAACCTGATGAATACGGGCGACGGTGTTGCAGCGCTGAAATGGGGTTCTACCAATATGTATACAGAAGATGCGAATGGCAACCCGGTCTATAGCTGGACGATCGTTGATTCAATTTTCGATACATACATTCAAAGGAAAATGAAGCCGCTGGCTCAGATCGGGTTTATGCCGGAGGCGCTATCTACCAATCCAACTCCCTATCGTCACTACTGGAAACCCGGCATAAATTATAAAGAGATCTGCACCGGCTGGGCATACCCTCCCAAAGATTACAATAAATGGGCGGAGCTGATCTATCAATGGGTAAAACACTGCGTTGATCGCTATGGAAAGGAAGAAGTGGAAAGCTGGTATTGGGAACTCTGGAATGAAGCAGATGGTTATTATCTGATGGTGGAGGATAAGATCAGCACCTATTGCAAAATGTATGATTATGCAGCGTATGCTGTGAAGAAAGCATTGCCTGGTGCAAAAATGGGAGGCCCACATGCGACAGGCGGAGCCGGCGAGTTTATGCGCAAATTCATCGTTCATTGTTTAACAGAGAGGAATGCGGCGACGGGTGAAATCGGCGCTCCATTTGATTTCCTGGCTTTTCATGCGAAAGGAGCGCCTTCGTTTACCAATAACAGAGTACGTATGGGAATGGCGAACCAGTTGAAAGATGTAAACAGGCATTTGAAGATAATTAGTTCATTCCCCCAATTGAAAAATATTCCGGTGATCATCGGCGAGTCAGATCCTGAAGGATGTGCGGCGTGTGGAATGAAAACCGACCCGCAAAATGCCTATCGCAATGGAACCATGTATTCAAGCTATACAGCGGCATCTATTCCACGGATAATGGATATTGATGAAAGTTATGGTACTAATATTATTGGCGCTGTTAACTGGTCATTTGAATTTGAAAATCAACCCTGGTTTTATGGTTTCAGGGATCTTGCTACCAACGGAGTGGATAAACCCGTGCTGAATGTATTCCGGATGCTTGGCATGATGACTGGCGAGCGATTACAGGTACAGGGTGATTTTGCTTACAATTTCCAGTCAATTATTGATGCTGGAGTGAGAGGGCAGAAAACGGATGTGAATGCCCTGGCATCATCTGATAAAGATGGCATGGCGGTGATGCTCTGGAATTATCATGATGATGATATCCTGGAAGGCGAGGTGGAGGTGTTCCTCTCTATCAAACATTTGCCAAAACAAAAGATCAGACTCTATCATTACAGGATTGATCAAACGCATAGCAATTCTTATGAAGTTTGGAAGAAAATGGGATCGCCCGAATCTCCAACAGCGAAGCAATATAAGATACTGGAGAAGGCAGGCCAATTGGCGGAACTGACTCCGGTAAAACAGGTGAAGACTCCAGATGGAAACCTTGAGTTAACGATACGTTTACCACGGCAGGCGGTGTCATTGATCAGGGTTCGGTATTGATGCCAGTCATCAGGTTGTAAAGGGGCGAGTCTTAAAATGTGAACTGGCATGGCCAAATCCAATCTGTTTTATTTTGTTTTCAATAGTTCGATAAAATGTGTTTCGCTCCCGTATCCGGATCCGGGTATGTCAGTTGGAGAAAACATCCATGCAATCTATCCACCACCATCAAATTAAATCTGCCATGATCAAATCAATGTTCATCACCCTGATCGTATTTTTCTCACTTCCTCTGAATGCCCAGACCATTCGATTAAAGGGGACGATTAGAGATGCAACTACAAGTCAGGTTATTGAAGCTGCAACCTTGAGCATACCTGATAAAAAGCTGTTTTTCCCAACAAACAGGCAGGGCGCTTTTAATTTTTCAGATGCTCAAATAGCACAGGCTGATATCATTTATATTTCGTGTGTTGGTTACGAAACAAAGAAGATGAGTATCTCACAGTTAGAAAAGGAGGCTGGTGTCGAGCTTCAACCGTTGGTGGTGCAGCTCCAGGAAGTTATCGTTGGTGTTACCGAAATCAAAGTTGGTAGTAAAGCCAGACATTACGATCTGACAGGATCGATCATGCCCACTATGGATGTTGCATTGTTTATGAAAGGAGCTACGGGGAAAAAGGGAATCATCAAATCAGTCGGTTTTTTTCTCACAGATGGCACAAACGGTAATATTCATGGGGACGTTACTGCGCCATTCAGGGTGCGTCTGTTTGAAGTGAATAAGGAAGGTATGCCGGGAAAAGAACTCACAAAAGACATTATCATAGCTTCCGCAAATACGAAAGATGAATGGTTTGATATTAACCTGGCCCATCTCAATATCAAAAATCCAAAAAAGGGATTCTTTGTTAGCTTTTCATTGCTTACCAGCACCTACTACCAGTTAAGGCAAGGCTATCTTCCACAGGAGAACCTAAGTAACAGCGCAGACTTTGCAACGCCGAGAATTGGTGTGACCAAAGGCGAATTTTCGGAAAAGCTTTCCTATTCGCGAAACCCGGATTGGTTTAAAGGTGAATGGAAGATAGATCAAAAAGCCAACTTTATGATCAGGGCAACGATCACTGCTGGCGGTAATTAATTACCCAATTTGCTAATGATGCACCTTCAGTTTATTAGATGACCGATAACTTATAACCGATCTATGTTTGTTCAGAAAATCCGGTCGTCTTTTTACTTTTTCCACATACGTTAAAAGATGGTTTTGCATAGGAGACTTTAAATCGGACATAAGTTATCAGCCATTGAATAACTATGAAGCTTTAACTAGCCCGTAGGGTTAATTAATTAAGATTATTGGATGAAGGGTAGAAGTTGGGGGAGAGACCTGGCGGTTGCGGTTGAATGATTGATGGACTAATTCCCCGGGAGTTTTTTCTAAATGGCGCGGACAAAAGTCGCGGTTAAACTGCGTACGACGGTCGCGGAAGCGCTTCGCGCCGGCAGCTTCGCTGCGCAATTTGCGACGCTTTTATAGGATGCGATCGCAAAAAGCACTACAGGCTGGCAGGGTGTTAAGCTGCTTCCGGTAGTGC
>VFQP010002265.1_pt1 | contig 22129 bp, 27 predicted proteins | sample 3512351 | NCBI WGS metagenome assembly VFQP01 (sample SAMN10412372, study PRJNA504923) | tailings metagenome | isolation source: Relicate 1 Philex TSF1 revegetated site | place: Philippines: Tuba, Benguet | collected 2017-08-29
GGCTCGCCTGGCTCCCCGCAGCAGGCGCCAAAAGGCGCAGTGTGCTGCACACGACCTTGGATGCCGACGACGGTTGCTCAGGGGCTGCCGGCTCCCACTTGCGCGCTGGCGGGCCATCCTGCCCTGCCAGGACCATCGTCACCAAAAGTCAGCAGCCCTCATCCCCGGCGAGCCCAGGCCAGGCCGCGCGGACGACTGCACAAAGCACGCACCCGCCCTCACTGCACACAGTCGCCGTCTGCAGCGAGCGAGATCACACACAATTTGGCAGGCTTCCTCCCTCCGCCATCAGCAAATCTCCGCCCGCAGGACCAGCAGCAACAGATGGCCGCGCCGCTGCTCAACGCGCTGCTCTTCCAGCCCGTGGCACCCTGGCCCCAAGCCCAGCAGCGCTTGATGAGCATGCCGAGCCCAAGGCGCAGCTGCCATGCAGGCCCGGCCGTGTGTGCCGTGGCAGCAGGCCCGGCCGTGTGTGCCGGCTGCGCGGTCGTCATCTACGGGCGCAGATCTACGGTCGTCATCGCACCGGCGCAGAGCCAAGCGTCACGAATCGCGCGAACGCGCGAACGAAATCTTCAGCAGTGACATCGCGCTCGGTGTCATGGCCTCGCGCACGCGTCGCACCCACCCACCCGGCGATTGGTTGGAGGGGCGGCGCGTGCGCGGCGCGCGTCATCGCGTGTGGAGCCACAGGAGCTCAGGGAGAGGCCATTCGCGCGTCATTAGCATTCGCACAGCATCGCCAGAATTCAGCAGATTGTTAGGCTGCTGGGACGGCAGCGGTGGCCGCTGCGGTGCTCGTGCGCCTGAGCGCGAGGCAGCCCCCGCACGTGGGGAAGTGAGCTCAAGCCGCGCAGGAGCCGCAGCTCTGTGAAGCGCGTCCGCATCAGCTATGGACTCGTTACCCAAGGATCTGCCCCTGGTGAGCCTTTTGTGCAGCTCGTCGCGCCCCCGACCTCTCCCGGCGTGGGAGCCGCCGGCAGGCGTTCATCCGTGCCCCATTCGCCTTCTGCTGTGCGCCGTGCAGCTGGCGCAGCTCAGCATCGCGGCGCTGGTGGTGACCTGCTCAGCTCAAGCAGCGGCGTGGCTGCGCACCAAGCCGTTCACCGGCCGGCTCCAGGTGTGCCCCAGTGTGCTCTCCCCCTTCTCACCCAGGGCCCCAAGGCTCTGGCCGCCGGGGCCAGGCTGCTGGTGGGAGGCAGGGGCAACCTGTCAACCTTTTCCCTGTGCCTGGTCGCACGACGCTGCAGGCGTCGGCGCTGCACGTGCTGACCCTTCAAGTGCCGCCGCTGCGCTGGTGGCTGGCGGCGTGCGGGGGCCTCACGGTGGGCGACGCGCTGTGCGCGCTGCTCCACCTGGCGCTCACCGCCTGGGTGCTCCGCTCCAAGGTCGCCAAGTGGCCCACCTTCAAGTGCCAAGGTACAGCCGACGCTCCCCACGGGTGGTGCTTCACCGGTGCGCCCAATGCCGCCCACCAACACACGCGCCCCCAACACCATGCCGACGCCGGCGCGTGCGCGCAGGGCAGTACGCCGACGACACGGGCTGCCTTGCGTCGGCGGCCGTGCTGCGCCTGCACCTGCTGGCCAAGCTCATGGGCACGGCGCTGGCGGTGCAGGTCGCGCTACTCATGTGCCACGTGCCCCGCAGCAACGTGCTGGCCGCGCTGCTGGGCGCGCACCACGCCACCCTCATCCGCTACCATAGGTGAGGCTCGCACCGTCCTGCCGTCGGGGGCGCTCGCTCGCCTCGGGAGCGCACAGGTCGGCGCACCGGAGACGACAAAATGGGCCTCACCGCCACCACCACCCGCGCAGGTGGGTCGGGTGGGCGACCACGGCCACGCTGGCGCTGCACGCCGGCCTGTACAGCTACCTGTGGTGGGGCGAGAAGCGCTTCCTGGACCGCGTGGCCGTGCCCACCAACCTGGCGGGCCTGCTGGCCGCCCTGGCCGGCGCGGCGCTGGCCGCCACGTCGACGGCCTGGTTCCGCCGCTGCTGCTACCTGGCCTTCCGCACCACGCACGTGCTGGCGGCGCCCGCCTACCTGGCGCTCTCCGTCGTGCACGACCGCAAGATGGCCTACTTCATCACGCCGGCCGTGGCGCTGTACGCCGCCGACGCGGCGCTGCGCTGGTGGCAGTGGGGCGCCGGCGGCAGCGGCGTGGCTCTGGGCGGCGGCGACGTGGACGTGGTGGTGGTGGGAGGCGGCGGCGAGGGGGCGGGCGACCAGGCGCAGATGGTGACGCTGCGGCTGGGGCCCTGGCAGGTGAGTCAGGCCTTGTTGTGCGCATGCCCGTGCGGCAGACTCTTACGGCCGCAACAGATGGAACGGCGTGTGCTGCGTGGCGGTTGATCGTGCAGGGCGGTGATGTGCACGCGGGTGACACGGTGTGGCTCCACGCCCGCGGGTGGGGTGGCTTGGCGGGCAAGCTGGCCGGGCACCCCTTTTCCGTCGCCGACGTGGCCGAGCGCACCGGCGTGTCTGGCGGCGCGGCCGTTGTGGCCACCGTGCATGCCAAGGTGGTGGGGCCCTGGACGCAGGCGCTGGCGCGGCACGCGCGCGAGTGCGCCCGGTCGGGCCGGCCGCTACGCCTGCAGGTGCGGCGCGCTGTGCATGCGCTCTGATAACGCTTCCATTTCGTCCTGATGACGCTGCACATCTCTAGACACGTTCTGGGCGCACGTGAACCCCGTCTGTGTGAGCTCAGGTCGAGGGCCCATACCGGCACCGCCACCCCATCCTGGACCTTGTGCTGTCTGGGTCGGGCGCGGCGCCCTCCACGCTCGTGCTGGTGGCCGGCGGCATCGGGGTGAGGGCCCACGCACACTCCCCGTTTGTGGTGTGGCCGTGGCGCGCTACGCGTTCGCACGTTGAGTCCTCTGCCGCGTCTGCATCGCACGTGTGCAGGTGACGCCCGTGCTGGCGGCGCTGCGGTCGCTGCAGGACCTGCGCCTCTCGTCGCCCGACGCCCCGCTGCCGCGCGTGCACCTGCTCTTTGCCGCGCGCACGCGCGCCGAGCTGGAGCTGCTGGACGCCTCGCTGCTTGACCCCACGTGCACGTGAGCGGCTTTGCCAAGCTGCTGTCCCCTTGTCACCCTGGTGCGCAAGCACGCCACGAGGCAGACCTGTGCGCCGCTCGCGCTTGCTCGGATGCTATCATGTGCAGGCCCTGGCTGACGTACACGATTGCGTGCACGGGACCCATGAAGCAACCGCACGCCGCGCCGGCGCCCTTCCCCGTGGCGGTGCCCCTCCTCGAGCCCAGCGCCGACGACCTCCCGGCGTCCCTGAGTGGGCGGCGAGTGCGTCGCGCCCTGAAGGCCGTGGGGGCGGGGTCCTTCACGGCGCTGGCGCTGGCAAGCGTGGTGGGCGCCTTCGCCGGCGCGGCGGCGGCGGCGATGCTGGAGCAGTGCGGCCGGCAGGGCACGTGCGCCTTCACGCGCTCCCCCGTCTGGGTGAGTGTGCATGATAGCGGTGAGCAGCACTGGCAGGGTTCTCGTGGCGTGCTGCCCCACCAGCACCGCTGGCGTTGTACGATCACCGCAGGCGGGAATCGTCATGGTGGCCTTGGGGCTGGCCGGCATGCTGCTGGGCCTGGGCCTGGTGGCGTTGGTGATGCGGGCGTGCCTGGCGGCGTGTGGGGGACGTCCCGGGCGGACCTGGCCCAGCAGCCGCGCGTCAGAGCTGGACGACGACGACGAGGACGGCGTGGGCAGCGCGTCGGCGGACCTGCACGTGGACCTGGAGCAGCAGGAGCGGCTCATCACGGCCTCGCTGGGACGGGGGGCGCTCCAGCACGACCAAGAGCGCAAGCTGGAGCAAGGGGCGGCGGGCGGCGCGTGGTGCGTGCTCTTTGCGTTCATGTGCATTTGCGGGGCTGGCTCTGTGTGAGGCACCTCAGCTCTTGACCATCAAGCTATGGTGCACGCTGCTGGCCGCAGGGCGCACGCTGAGCCGGGGCGGCCAGACCTAGCCGGCTTCCTGCGCCGCGCGCAGCAGGATGCGCGCGGGCGGGAGCACGACGGGAAGCGGCGGCGGCGTGTGGTGGTGCCGGTGCTCGTGGGAGGGCCCGAGGCGTTGTGGGAGCAGGCGTGCGCCGCGTGCGCGCGCCTGGGCAGCAGCGACGGCGTGCGCCTGGCCACGCACCGCCTCACCCACTCCTACTGAGTGGCTGAGGCAGCTTATCCATGACAGCTTACCCATGACCCTCTACCCGTGACAGAGCTTCTTGTCCTGTCGCCAGCTTCTGTCTGCAAGCTTCGCGCTTCGCGCCGAGCGCGCTTGCCACGACCATGCGGTGAGGCGCGGCGCCCCTGAGCAGGGACAGTTCCCGCAGCAGAGGGAGCAAGCTCAGGTCTTCAGCGCTGACTCCCACACCAATCGGCACACCAGAAAAGGAGCACAGCGCTCGGGGCTGGGCCTGACGGCGCCCGCGGCGGCACCGGGCGGACGATGGAGCCGAAGCAGCGCAAGGCGCTGTTCCGACCCTTCCGCGCGCTGGGTTACATCACCGACAGCGTGCCGTTCGCCGTGCAGCGGCGCGGAAAGGAGACCTATGTGACCGTCAGCGTCGGGAAGGCCTGGCAGGTCGGTCCGGGCCCCACCGCCGCTCTGGAGCAGCGATCGGACGGCGCGCTGGTGGCAATGATGCGCTTCAGCAATGTGCTCAGCGCTCATCACTGCCTGCAGGTGTACAACTGCAGCAAGCTGACGCTGGTGCTGGTGGGGCCGCAGCTCCCCGGCACGGTGCGCGCCCTGGCGGCCAAGGGCGAGCTCACCTTGGCGGCCGTCGGCAACGTGATCATCGAGTGCAAGCGCGTGCACAAGTGAGCGCCTTTTGCTAAACACGGCGCCCCTCGTGCCCGCCAGGGGCCCGGCGGCCGCCCACACCCGCACACCGGGTCGCGTCACCCAGCAAGAATCTCGACACAGCGACGCAGGCAGCAGCTGGGTGCGGGGCCCCTCACTCACGCGCGCTCCACGCGCCCCCGCCGCCGCGCGCAGGACGGGCGTGTACGCGGGCCACCTGGGGCCCATCCTGCAGCTCCTTGTGCTGGGCGACCAGCTGCTCAGCCTCAGCCAGGACGGGCAGGTGCTGTGCTGGGCGCTGGGGCAGCACGCCAGGCCGCTCAGCCGCGCCTCGGTGCCCGCCGCGCTGCAGCCCACGTGCATGGCGCACCCCGACACCTACCTCAACAAGGTGGTGGTGGGCGGGCAGGGCGGCCAGCTGGCGCTGCTCAACTACGCCACGGGCCAGGTGCTCTACACGTTCGCCGGGTGGGGCGCGGCGGTGCGCGCGCTGGCGGTGGCGCCCGCGCTGGACGTGGTGGGCGTGGCGCTGGCAGACGGCCGCGCGGCGCTGCTCAACCTCAAGTGAGCGTCCCAATGCTAATCAGCAAACGGCTGGGAACGGGAGAAGGGGGCGAAGCTAACCCTGAATCTGCAGCAGAGATGCGGGGCCAGGGTCGCAACCAGGATGGGCGCCTGCTTGAAGGAAGTGGCGCAGCGTTGGCATGTGTCATGTGTGTGCGCGCTCAGGTACGACGAGACGGTGGCCGTGTTCAACAACGCCGCCGGCGTGGGCCTGGCCTCCCGCCTGCACCTGCACGAGGGCGAGGGCTCGGCGCCGCCGCTGGCGGCGGGCGGCGGCGCGCTGGGCCCCGGCGCGGCGCTGGGCGTGTGCACCTCGCTCAGCTTCCGCACGGGCGCCGGCATCCCGCTCATGGCCGTCGGCGGGGGCTCGGGTGAGTGAGAGCTCTTCCCTTGATGCAGGAATCCACTCTGGTGGTGGCTGCGAAGGCCCCTGGAGGGACAGGGCGCAACAAGGTGGTGGTCGCTCACGTGGTGGCCTGCTGCGGCGGGGGCGCAGGCGTGGTGACGGTGTGGAACCTGGAGGACCGGCGGCTGCACGCCGTGCTCCCCGAGGCCCACGACGCCTCGCTGGTGGCGCTGCACTTTTTCGCCGGCGAGCCGCTGCTCATGAGCGCGGGCGCCGACAACGCGCTCAAGCACTGGGTGTTTGAGGGGCAGGGCGGGGAGCCCAGGCTGCTGCGCTTCCGCAGCGGGCACGCCGCGCCGCCCTCGGTCGTGATGCACTATGGAGAGGTGCGGGGGTGTGGGGTGTGGGTGGTGGGGTGTGGGGTGTGGGGTGTGCGGCATGGAAGGGGAAGGAACAGGCAGGGCGCACGGCGTTTGAGGGCCGCGAGGCTGTCGCGACTCTCCCAGTGAGCGTCAGGGACGGGACATGGGACATCCGCACAACTAAACAGCAGCAACCGGTCAAGGTGTGCGGTGGTGGTTGGTTGGTGCGTGGCACGTGCTGCGCAGGGCCTGCGCCTGCTGAGCGCGGGGTCGGACCGCGCCTTCCGCGTCTTCTCCACCATCCAGGACCAGCAGAGCCGCGAGCTGAGCCAAAAGCACACGGCCAAGCGCGCCAAGAAGCTCAAGGTGCGCAAGCGGACGTGGCACGGGTGCAGGCATGCCACCCGGGCACCTGCAGCCTCGCCATGAACACGCTGACGCGTCTTGACCACCCGCTCTGGCCCATCGCAAGATGCAGCGGGTGGAAAGAGAGAGCAGGAGCAGGCAGATGCGCGACGCGGCGTGTGCACGCTCACGCTGCTCACGCGTCGAGCACACGATGGCTAAGAGGAGAGTGTGCGCGTGCGCTGTTTCTTCCCTCCCGTGTCGTCCCCACCCCACTGTGCGCAGCTGCGCGAGGTGGAGCTCAAGCTGCAGCGCGTGACGTGCCTGGACGCCTGCACCGTGCGCGAGCGCGACTGGGCCAACGTCCTCACGGGCCACCAGGGCGACGCCACGGCCTACGTGTGGCGCCTGGCGCACTTCACGCTGGGGGAGCACGAGCTGCGCCCGCCAGAGCCGCCGCCAGACACGCAGCCCTCCGGCGCCGGGCCCAGGGGCCACGAGTGAGTGCGCGCTGAACGCGTTGGGACCGCTCAGCTTCAGGGAAGGGTTTGTGACCGCTGGGCGGAGTCTTGACGTGCTGTTTGTGGCACTTGCGATGCGCAGCGGGCGGCGGCCGCGCGTGGCGCCGCCGCCGCACCCGTCCGGCGGGCGGCTGGGCGCGCCCGTGAGCGCCGTGGCGCTCAGCCCGTGCGGCAACTTTGGCCTGGTGGGCAGCGAGTCGGGGCGGGTGGACCGCTACAACATGCAGTCGGGGCTGCACCGGGGCGCCTACGGCCGCCTGCCCCCCGCCACGCAGCAGCCGCAGCAGCCGCAGCAGGGGGGGGCGGCGCAGGGTCCGTGGCTGCTGCCGGCGCACGACGGCCCCGTGACGGGCCTGCGGGTGGACAGCTGCAACCGCCAGCTGGCCAGCGTGGGGCTGGACGGGCGTCTGCGCCTGTGGGACTTCAAGACGTTCAAGGTATGCGCTCCCCAGGGGTCTTGCCTGAACTGCTCACACGCACGTCTCGGTGAGCTCTGACCTGTCGTCTCCGCTTGCCCGAGGTGCAGTCAGATTCACGAAAGCACGCGAGTTGTCGTGCGTCGCATCATGCAGTTGCTGACCGAGGTGGAGGTGGGCAGCCCTGCCACACACCTGGCCATGGCGCCGGGCAGCGGGCTGGTGGCGGTGGCGTGCGACGACCGCGTGCTGAGGTGCTTTGACGTGGAGGCGGGCGGGCGGCTGGTGCGCCGCTTCAAGGGGCACCAGTGAGTGTGTGTGTTTGGGAAGGGTGAGCAGCCCGTGGATCAAGGGCGTCGCGGAGCGCCCGGTTACGCGCGGCTGGCGCTCCAGGACTGGTGCCGCGTGATGAGTGAGCGCGCGCAGGGACCGCATCACGTGCATCCAGCTGTCGGCGGATGGGCGCTGGCTGCTGAGCTCCTCCATGGACGGCAGCCTCCGGGTGTGGGACGTGCCGGCGGCCATGTGCCTCCAGGTGCGAGTGAGCCTCTTCCGTTGCTCCTCGCGTTTGCGGCCCGGCCGCACCCTGCTGCGACACCTGTCGGGCTCATGCAGCGCTGCGCCCGCTCCTCCCTTGACGTGTCGCCGCAGGTGCTGCGTCTGGGCGCGCCCATCACCAGCTTCAGCCTGCCGCCCGCCATGGACCTGCTGGCCACCTGCCACGTCAACCGCCGCGGCATCTACCTCTGGTCCAACTCGTTTGTGTTTGGCAACCCCGGCGACTTCACGCCCAGCGACCGGCCCGTCGACGTGGCGCTGCCAACGGTGGCCGGCGGCGGCGGCGGCTTTGGCGAGGGCGGCGCCGCGCCGCAGCGAGGCGACAAGGCCGCGCTGAAGGTGCGCATCGCGGGCGGCGGCGCCAAGGCGGGCCGCGGCGACGACGACGACGAGGAGGACGACGAGGAGGAGCAGCAGGGGCGGCAAGGCGACGGTGCGGCGCAAGGCGGCCTGGATCTGCTGGGACCTGGGCTCAGCTTGTCATCGGACGAGGATGAGGGCTACGACGACGACGGCCGTGATCACGAGGACGAGCAGGAAAGCGCCGCGGCGGGCGCCGCGGGCCAGGCGGCCGGACGGCCTTGGTGGGACGAGCCGGACCCATTCACCGGCACGCCGCAGCCGCTGGCGCCGGCGCTGGTGACGCTGAGCCTGCTGCCGCGCACGCAGTGGCACAGCCTGCTGCACCTGGAGACCATCAAGGCCCGCAACAAGTGAGCGGACGCAGCTGCTCTGCTGTTCGGCGGGGCGCTGCTTGCGCACACCGCACTCCCAGGTCTTGGTCTTGACCTTTGTGTCACCTCTGTGCTCGCCATGGCAGGCCGATTGAGCCGGTCAAGAAGGGCCCGGCCGCTCCCTTTTTCCTGCCGACCATCGCCGACGTGTCAGGCAACGTCGTCTTTGACACAAGCAAGGCAGAGGGCGAGGAGGCGGACGAGCAGGAGGAGGGCGAGGAGGGCGCGGCGGCGGCCTCGGCGAGCGGGGGCGCCAGCCGCGTCCTGCGCCTGGGCAAGCGCGGCGCCGAGCGGGACGGCGAGGCGTTGCCGCCGGCCAGCGAGTTTGTGCGGCTGCTGCGTGCGTGCGTCGAGGCGGGCGACTGGGCGTCCTTCACCGCGCACCTGCGCGGGCTGTCGCCCGCGGCTCTCGACCGCGAAGTGCGGGCCCTCCAGGTACGCCAGCGAGGTGTTGGTGGCGCGGCGGCGCGCTCTGTCCACCGTCACGCTGCGTCGCTTCAGGCACCTCATCTCCCGCCCGGTTGCTCTTGGCGCACGACCGCAGATTTTGGACTTGGCGGACGAGGAGGACGAGGAGCAGGAGGGCGAGGAGGAGGAGCGGGGCGGGCTGGTGGCAGAGGCCGTGCGGGACGTGGCGGCGCTGCTCGAGGCGGTGGACGCGCAGCTGGCGCAGGGCAGCAACTTTGAGTTCACCGCCGCGCTGCTGCAGCTGGTGCTGCAGGTGCACGGCGAGGCCATCTCGCGCCGGAGAGTGCTGCGCGACGCGGCGGCGCGCGTCAGCCGCCGGCTCACGCCGCTGTGGGCGCGGCTGGACGGGCTGCTGGGTGACGTGCGGTGCATGACTGCCTTCTTTGCCAACCTCCAGGGATGAGCCGCTTGCGTTTTGCGCGTGCACTCTTGAGGCCACAGTGCGGCGGAGCAGTCATTCCTTTGCAGCGGGCGGTGGTGGAGGCGAAGGCACATCGCATGCCTGCTCCTCGCCGCCCTCGCCGGTGCTCCCGCCTTTCGCCGCGCCCGACGTGACCAGCCCTTCCGCCAGCTCCTGCGCTCAGTCGCATTGCGAGGCACGACTCTCAGCCAGCACACTGCAGCACAGGGCTCGGGCGGGCCTCACCCCAGGGAGCGCACCTGGAACGACACGGTGGCGGAGCCGCGCTTGGCGGGCTTTTGCTGCGACTCGTGCGGCGCCCAGCCCGTCAGGAACATGACCTGCGGGCAGCGTTTGTCTTGAGGCCTCGCTGAGCTATGTGAGGGCCTCGCAGGCTCCTGAGCGGGCAGGCACACGCCAGCAGACCAGCGCACCTGGTATGTGGCGGGCACGGCGGCAGTGCGGGCGGCTGGTGCCGGGCTGGCGCTCGCAGCGCCGTCACCTGCGCCGTCCCTCCCGCCGCCCCTGCCGTCGTCTCCAAACATGCTACTGTAAATCGCCGCTGCCTGCGCATGAGAGGTTGGGCAACCGGGTGCGTGCAGTGTGCACGCTGCATGGGATGTTGCGGCGGCGCGATTGCAGGGGGCGCGGCGCGTGAGAAGGGCCACAGACCGCCAGAGCCGTGCCGCGCCTCAGGCTGCGCTGCCGCTGCAGCACGCCATTGACCTCGCCCATGGACTGCGCACGCACAGGCCCGCAGCATGCACGCAGCACGCGCGCCAGAGCTTGAGCACACAGCCCTCGTTTGTGCGTCGCGTTGCAGTGTTCAAAGCGAGCGGCTCACCCTCAGGTGCGCGACGAGCTCGGTGGGCCCGCCGGCGTAGCGCACCACAAACTCGTCCATGTCCACGGCGGGCAGCGCCAGCCCGGCGCGCGTCAGCAGGTTGCCGCCGTCCCTCACCTGCGCAGCACGCGCAGCACGCCCGCGCCCCGCGTGGGCAACCTTCAAAACACCGGTGCTTGCGACCTCAGCGCACTAGTGGTGCCGGCAGGCGCCTTGCCTGCGCGAAGGGCGAGACGACGGGCGAGACGCCGCCCTGGCCCTCCATCTGCGCCAGGGCGCACGAGACGCGCAGCTCCTGCGGGCGCGTGGCGGTGGTGCACAGCAGGCGCACGCGCAGGCGCGCGCGCACAGGCCGCCTCTGAGAAGCAGCACAGGAGCAAGCCAGGCCGTTGAGGGGGTGGGCCTGCTGCTCCCACTCGCTCACGTGCAGCGTGTCGCCGGCAAAGAGCGCGGCAAGGAAGAGACCGTCGTCCTTGAGCGCGAACCGGCACTGCGCAATCAGCGTCTGCGCACGCATGCGGAAAGGCACGCGGGCGCGTGCGCGTGGCGACGACAACAACACGTATGGGCGCGCTGGTTGCGGGTGTAGCAGGTGAAGAGGCGTGGGCAGAGCGCAGGCAAAGCGTGCTATGATTGTGCGGCCGGTTGTAGCTGAGAACCCTGGTCCTCGGGGGGTCGCAACTGTTCACCAACCGCTACGGCTAACTTGCTGTGCGCCCCGCGAAGCGCGGACGTGCGCCCGGCGCGCCGTGGGGGCTCTCGAGCGCGCCGGTGCAGCCGCCAACATGGTGTGGGAGGGGCGGGAAGGGTGCATGTGCTGGTGGTGACCAGAGAGGCGTGAGTGAGGTGTGGCGGCCAAGGCAACCGAGCGCGCTCCCTGGCGCCGGCCAGGCCAGCTGGAAAAGACCGCTTCGTCGCACCGGGAGGTCGTTGGTCCAGTGGAGCCCCAGGCAGCTGATCACCACTGCGGGTGATACATGGGCGATCGCCTGCGCACATCCACAGGTGAGCGCATGCCCAGCGGCGCTGTGCCCACGCGCCGTACTGTGGGCCGCTCACAGTCAACGGTGCCGGGCTCCACGGGCAGCATCTCCTGCTCGGGGTCCATGAGCGCCACGTTGACCCTAGGCCAGGGCTTGCCCGCCGGCGACCCCGCCGCCCGCTCAGCCAGGTCCTGGTGCGTGCACGAGCGCAGCACTCGGCACCATGTGTTGTGCTGCCGCGTGGCCAGACCCCCGCGTGGCTACTCCCCTGCAGCTCAGCAAGCCATCGTGAGTGAAGTGAGGCTCGCCTCACCTGTATGAGCTGAAGCATGCCCGGCGACGTGTCCACCACGGTAACCTGCTCCACGCCCACCCGCGCCGCTGCCAGGCGATCCAGCACCTGCAGAGCTGCGCAGCACACGACGCCCCGCACCACGGCCCCACACCCATTGGCGCCACTGTGCTGTGCTTGACTTGATGGAGAGCCGGCGGCAATTGGCGGTTGATCGCGTACCTGCCCCCCCGACGATGGCCGCATGCCGGAACGACCGCGCCTTGCAGTCCTCCAGGCGGTCCAGGAGCCTGTCCGCGACCACGCCGAGCAGTGGATCGCTGCGGTAGTCGTGCTTGCTGCTGCTGCTGGGGGAGGCCTGGTGAGGAGCGCTCGTGGGCAGGAGCACCTGGCGCGCGGCGTACGCCGCCTTGTCACGGTGCAGTGCCTTGGCCGTCCTGCGGTGCCATCCACAAGCTGGCGACCCGCTTGCGCAAATGCCCACCAGCGATGGCTGCTGCGGGCCATCATCTGCGTCGTGGCCACAGGTGCCTCGCACCCGTCGAACACCTGCGTCGTGGACTCCTGGCGCGACGCGTGCACGTCGGTGATGGTGCGCAGCCACCGCCGCGCCGCTGCCACTGCCGATTCGCCTCTGCTCTGCGTGAGGGCGACGCTGCTGGGGCAGTGCTCCACCAGGACGCCCAGCACCTGGGCCAGGCGGCCTGCTCTGCGTGCCATTTGCAATCTGCACCGCCCAGAAGGTGTCAGTGCGCAGGAGCCTCAACGAGTGTGTGAGATCATCGCGCCAGCGTGGCCCAGCACACGCGCAAACGCTCAAACCTCAGGCCGCCGCCGCTGCCTGGGGAGCGCCCTGCTGCTGCTGCTGCTGCGGCTGCGGCATCAGCATCTGGCCCAGGAAGCCCGAGTCGCCGGCCGAGCCCAGCAGCGTGTCAACGCCTCCGCCGTCCTGGGCGCCGCCCGCCACGCCGTCCAGCACCTCTGCCTGCTGGGGCAGCAGGCGCCGCATCTGCTGGCCGATCTGCTCGTACAGCACGTCGTCCGAGGTGCCTCTGCCGGCGGCGTCGCTGGCGTTGCGGCGCCACAGCAGCGAGTGCACCACGTCGGCCGCCGTGTCCTTGCCGGTCGGCGCCGAGGGGTTCCAGCTGCCTTGCGCGTCGAATGTGCCTGTGCCCATGTATCACGGACCACCGTGGTCACCTCACGAGCGTGCCCAGGAGCGCAGCAGCGGTGCCGCCTCCTCCCGAGCACAGACGGCCCACACCAGCCGCTCACCGAACTTAGGCTGCCCTAGCTGCTGGTTTGTCACGCGGTTGGCCTCGCCCCGCGCGCCTGGCGGGGGGCTGGCGGCGGCAGCGCCCGCCCGGGGGCCGCTGACCGCGCCGCGCAGGTAGTCCGCCAGGCCCGACGCGCCCGCGCCGTCCAGGCTCTGCGCGCAGGAAATCACGCACCCCGGACCCGTTCCAACAGAGTGCGCGCGCTCCTCTGCAAGCGAGCGGCTGTTGATGGCCTACTGCCTGGTGGTGTGCCGCGTGGTTCCTGTCCGTCGTCCTTTTGGATCATCCGCTCGCCAACAAGGCCCCGTCCGATGGAAAGCTTGCGCACCCTGGCGACGCTGCGGATGAGCTGGTCGGGGTCCTGCAGCAACGCGGCGGCGCCGGGCGCCGCCGTCCTGTTGACCTGCAGGCGGGACGCCACGCTGTGCACGGCGCCCGCCATCAGCGCCCCCAGCCCGTCGGCGCCGCCGCCGCCCTGCGCACCGCACCCGCTCGCCGCCGCGCCGCCGCTGCAGGTGCCGTTGCGGAAGCCCGGGCCCGGGCCACTCAGGGGCACCGGGCGGGAGCCCGTCACGCGCACGGACGCCTGCTGCAGCAGCGTGGGGAGCGGCGTGGCGATGAGCGCGCGCGCCACGCGCAGCAGGAGGAAGCCCAGCAGCGCCGTCAAGTAAAAATAGTAGCGTGTGGCGCCAAAGTCGTTCAGGATTCCTGCGTTGGTGTGCCGTGCATGTTTGGAGACCCGTGAGGGAGGTGTCGGGCGAGGCGCGCCTTTCCTCACTGGACCGCTTGCTGTGTGTGTGTGCGTATGCATCTTGCATCAACGGAGCGGGCTTGACTGGGTGGTGCGCCCACCCGCCAAACGAGCAACTCACGCCGCGCGTTGATGTTGAAGCCCAGCTGCACGCGCGTGAGGTTGAACGCCGTGCCGGCGTCGTACACGCCTGCGCCGCGGTGAGCGCGTACGCGTCGCCCAACCGAGCAAGCGCCCTCTCATGCTTGCAGCGTGCAGCGTGGTGAGTGCCGTCTACATGGGTTGCACGTCCCCCGACAATGTACCTGGGCGGCCGCTCAGGTAGCCGCCGCGGAGAGGGCTCAGCTGGATCACGGGGCGCACCAGCGGGCCCTGCGGTTGGCCTCAATAGCAGCGCGGCAAGAGTCTTGAGGGCATGTGAATCGCGTGGCACTCTAGGTTCAGGTGCACCACACCACACACGACGCCGAGCGTCCCGCTCACGCTGAAGGCGCAGCCCTGCCGCCAGAAGCCCGAGCACGTGAGCGGCGAGATGCTGAGCGTGAGCTGGGGCAGCGAGCAGGCCACCTCGCCGGTGGACGCCGACACGGTGCAGTTGCCGCCGTTTACCTGCGATGGTGTGCGCGAGCGTCGCGTGGGCGGCGCTGCGGGCGTGCCACATCATGCCATGCCGCCCCGCGCGCCATGCTTGCCCACAGCCCAGCCACCCACGTTGAGGGCGAAGATGGGCCCGATGCAGCCGGCCGGGCGCAGGGCCCCTGCGCTGCTGGTGGGCAGCGCGTACACCTGCCGCCGCGCGAGCAGAGGGAGACGGCGTGAGGCGTGCGGGCGCCCCTCTCGGGCTCACACACCGGCGCCCCGCTTAGTCATGCCACCAAGCGCGCCAGCCGCGAAACGGTCACCTGGGCAAAGTACCGGTCCAGGACGTCGTACCCGCGCAGCTGAGTGACGTCTCTTTGCACCGTGTTGCGCAGGAACCACGGGAGGAAGTCCGTGGGCCGCCGCGCCTGTGGAGCACAGCAGGCACTAGTTTGCAGCTTGCCGTGGCCGGACTTGGAGCCGCGCAGCAGCACACGCCCAGCTGGCACGCGCACCTGGTTGGACACGCCCTGCGTGATGTAGCCGATGAAGGGGTTGTTGAAGAGGCGGTTGAATGCCGTGGTGATGAGCGCCCTCGACAGCAGGTTGGGGTCGTTGACGTTGAGCCCGTCGAACCTGAGAGCGGGCGCCCCCATCCCAGCCCCATCCCAGACGACCACACCCGCGAGCTCACCATCGCAAAGGAGTATGAGCGCTGCGACGTTCCTGAGCATGCTGGGCTGCTTGGGGATCCTGGCGTTCGGCTTTGCGGCCTGCCGTGCCGTGGCCGGGGCAAGCAACCCTCCCTCGCCGGTGTGCGGCGCGCACCCGAACTCAAAGCCGTCAAACGTGAAGGGCCCGTTCACGGCGTTAGTGGCGAACGGTGACCTGCCCGCCGTGGCACCGCCTGCGGACGCGGCACCCTGCTGGGCGCGCGCCGCGTACGGGCCCGCCACGAGCAGCAGGAGGACGCCGCACGCCCTGCTCCAGCGGCGCCGCGCTGAAGCTGTGACCCTGCTGGTGCGCTCCATCTTGATCACGCGAGTGCAGCAGCCGCAGGGCGCGGGCAGTCTCGCAAAGCCGCCGTCGAGAGTGTCATCATTTACGAGCTCTGCCCTGCGTTGCGCGCCCTCAAAATGCTCGCCACGAGTCGCACTACATCCCTCGCATTCACCAACTCAGCTCGCCTCGCTCGTCGCGCCTCCGCAGTCGTCCGCACGATGGCCACCCCCAACCACGCCCAGGCCAGCTCTGCACCGCCGCTGGAGGAGGTGGCCACGCTCGCGCTAGGATGGTAAGAGGAGCATGCCGCCATCCCGCTCGCTGGGAGGTGGGCTGCACGTGCCCACGGGGCCGCGTGTGGATGCGAACGGCACCAGTCGGAGCAGAGCAACCTGCTGGCCACGGTGCAGATTCTGGGGGCCCCAGGCAGCGTTCAACAAGCTGCCTGGCGTCAAGCGGACCCGGGTGGGCTACACGGGCGGCCGCTCGTCGAACCCGACCTACGAGGTGAGGCGTGGGCACCGGGGCACGCTCCCCTGGGCTCCTTTCTAGACATTCCCGGCGACTCACCGCACTGTGCCTCCACGCCTGCGCAGACCGTGTGCGACGGCGACGGCCACACCGAGGCGCTGCGCGTGTGGTTCGACCCCCAGGTCATCACCTACAAGGACCTGCTCAAGGTGTGGGGCGCTACGCTGAGGGCGCACCTCATTGCCGGCGCGCCGCCGCCACGTGACGCCCGCGCCGCTCTTTTTTGCCTTGCTTCCCCACGCAGGAGTTCTTCGCCCAGCACAACCCCACCCACGGCTCCAAGGCTCAGTATAAGAGTGCCCTTTGGTGCGCTGCTGTCGACGCGGAGAGCGGGGTGTGGAGGCACAGCGTTGACGTCGTGCACCCCGTCAGCGACCCAGCCCTGCCTCCTGCACCGCTGCACCCGCCCCTGCACCGCAGGTATCACAGCGAGGCGCAGCGCCAGACCGCCCAGGCCGTGATGGACCAGATGGCGCTCAAGTACAAGGTCAAGCTGGCCACCACGCTCGACCCCGAGCAGGTGAGGTGGTGCGCAGCACTTGGTGTGGCCTCTTTCCTCCCCGCACGCGCCAAGGCTGAGCACGGCAGGCCGCTCAGCTCTGGCAGGAGCACACGCACCGGCTTTGACGGCGGCGCTCGCGTCACCTGGCATGCCTCCGGCTCGTGCAGCCCTGGACAGACGCGGAGGACTACCACCAGGACTACTACGCCAAGTTTGCCTCCAGCCGCTCCTCCAGCTGGTGGTGACGCTCGCCACCTGATCAGACGGCCCCCTGAAGCACGGCCCCCTGCGGCAACCTCGACCGGGGGCCTTTCCTCGTGCGGTGGGGCGGCGCGGCAGCACACATGACGCGGGCGCCCGGAAGGCGCTGCTCCCTTGAGAGCAGCGCGCGGGCCTTGCTGAACCTCAGGGGTGGGGCTCCACCCCGTGTGAGAGCTCCTCCTGGCAGGCATCGCGACCTCATCGCGCGCGCCTGCCTGCTGCCGTGCCTCATCGCCCACGCACTGAGTGGGGCATCTCCGTCGAGGCTCTGCTGCTTCTTAAACTGCGCAACTGCTCGCTGGCTTTCTCTCTGCCCTTTCTCCCTCCTCCGTGAGCATTGCAACGGGGCTGGCCGCAGCGGGCCAGCACTGCACCAGGCCAGGGGACCCGCCAGTGTGGTCAGAGAGTCACTCGCGCAACAGTGCGGGCAGGGTCATCGCTGTGGCGTGTGGGTGATCATGCTCGCGGCGGTCTACACGCTCTCCCAGTCCTACCAGCGGGCATGCCATCACATGCATCCCCGACAGAGACGTCCCACGGCTCGCAGCAGAAAAGGCCAAGCACTGCCTTGTGCCAGGGCAGGGCACGGCACTGCGCACCCTCGCCCCACCTTGGTCTCCCTCCCCCAAGTCACAGAGTGTCCCTTGGGCGCCGCGTCGCGCTGCGTCCGAGCAGGCGGCGCGACGCACGTCCATTGCTGTGCGCCCAGCGCCAGGGCCGTGCCTGCCTTGGCCGCACCTGGGGGCTGCGCCAGGCGCACCGCAGTGCTGCTGCGCTGCACTAGCCGCCATGCCAGCGGCGGCGGGGGCACGTCCGTCCCCCAAAGGCGTGCGCGCCCAGCAGTGTTTATCCTCCTGATTGAGTGTGCAGCGTGCACCCGCAATGGGCCCAAGCAGGCGCCGCTGCAAACAGCAGAGCGGAAAAAGGGCACTGCTGCTGCTCGCCCACGAGATGGTGGGTCAGTTGGGAAGCCCCCGGGTCTCTCACACCCTCTGTCCCACAAACGGGTAAACGCTCCCAATCACGTCCTCCGGGGGCAACACGTCACCTCTCTGGCACTCTCCTCGCTCACAGCTGTTCGGCAGGGTGTGCTGTGGACGTGGCCGCACACTGGTCACCCTCCGCAGGGGTCATGCATGCAGGGCGCGTGTCAATGCGCACGCGACGCGACCCCGAACGGCAACGACATCCAAAAACGAAAAACGACACGCCTCGCCTCGCACCAAGACTGGATAGCTGCTCTGTTAACAGTCGCGCAACGCATTTCTGTGTCAAAAGAGTCAGGGCAGCGAGTCTCTATTTGGAAAGGGGTGCCAGGAAGCTGCGATCCGCACGCGCTGCTGCCCCACACCCGGGGGCGGCGCGCGCGGTGTATGGTTCGAGAGGTGTGCTAGGTTCTCACGGGCCTGCCCCGCCGGCTGCCGCCGGCGAGAAGAGTGCGCAGCAAGTGCTGTCGCGGCCGCGTGCCTGGCTGCTGCCAGCGCGCACCACGTAGGGTGCAGCACAGGGGAGGTCGCCCATTGCACCCAAACGTCTCACGCCCATTGCACCCAAACGCCTCACGCCGCCGCCGCCGCCTTGCGCTGCCGCCGCCGCCGTTCCCGCCGCAGCCGCCGCTGCCACGCGGCGCCCGCGCCCTCGCCCTCGCCCTCACCGTGCGGCGTCGCTGCGGGCCGCGATGAGGAGGACGCGGCGGCGGCCGCCGCCTCCCCGTTGGACCCCGGCTGTGGCGTGCTGCTGGCCTGAGAGGACGCAGCGGGCGAGGCGCCGGGTGCGAGGAAGGCGTGCATGGCCCCCCGCAGCGCACCCGCCAGCGCCTTGACGTCCTGCTCCACCGCCTCCAGCACACCCCCCTGCCCCACTGCCCCCTCCACCTCTCCCTCCGCACCACCACCTCTCCGCCGCCCGTCTACCAAGGCCTCGCCGCCGCCGTCCTCCTCCTCGTCGTCCCCCTGCAGCTGCCGGTTCTGCCGCCGCTTGGCGGCCCCCTGCTGCGACGTCGTCGCCGCCGCCGCCGCCATGCCGTGCTGCAGCTGCCCCCAAAAGCCGCTGCCACTCGCCCGCTGCTGCTGCACGCCGCCCTCGGCCGCCCCGCCCTGCTCAGCCGCGTCCTCCTGCTGCTGCTCGCGCTGCTGCTGCAGCTGCCCCCACAGCAACTGATCCACCACGTCCTGCACCCTCAGCAGGTGCGCCAGCAGCTGGTGAGCCACCACGCGGTCGCTAAAGTGCTTGAGCACCTTTGCGCGGCCGGCGGCGCCCTTGCGCGCGGCGTGCGCGCGCTCGGAGAAGACCGAGCGCATGAGCTGCCGCAGGTGCCGCGCGTCGGGCTGCGCCCAGCGCTGGCCCTGGAACCACTCGAACGAGTTGGGGCCGCTGTCCTGCACGGGCACCACGCCCTCCACGCGGATGGGGAAGGCCACCTTGTCGTCCAGAAAGGCCGTGAGGCCCGACCAGTTGGTGCTGATGACGGGCAGGCCCATCGCCATGGCCTGCGGACGGTTCAAGAGGGAGCGTGGGGAGCGTGCGGGACCAGCTACGTGAGCGGGTGGTGGCGTGCGGCAGGCAGGGGGAGGGAGCGTGGGGGGCAACACCGCGCGGCTCACCTCGATCTGCGGCCGGCCCCACCCCTCGCCGCGCGTGGGGATGACGAGCGCGTCCATCGAGGCGTAGACCCTAGGGTAGAGCGCCTCGGGCACGTGGTGGTGGTAGAGGTAGACGCGCGGGAGCTCGTCCCACTCGCCCGGCTTGCTGATGTTGAGGAAGGGGCCCACCTGGCGGCGGAAGTAGCTGGGGAAGTCCTTGACCTGCAAAAGGAACAAAAGGAACACGCACGCACACGGGGCGGCACTGCTCACGCTCCAGCACACGCACCTGGGGGCGGCACTGCTCACGCTCCAGCACACGCACCGTGCAGCACCCCGGCGAACCAAAGCGTCCTTTCCCAAGGCACGCTGCTGCGCCTGTGAACACGCCCCCCAGAGCCTCGTCGTGCCTGAGAGACCTTTCACCTTTTCGAAAAAGGGCTTGGTGACAATGTGCAGCTCCACGTCTGGCTCGCCCCGGAACTCCTCCACGAAGGCGCGCAGCAAAATGTCCCAGCCCTTGCGCATCTCCCACTTGAACACCGACAGGAAGCGGAACGGCCCGCCGCCGCCGCCGCTGCGCCCGCCGCCGCTGCCCGCCCCCTCGTCGTCGTCGGGCTGCACGTTGAACATGGCGTCCAGCACGTCGCGGCCGCGGGTCGTGCGCCGCGGCGACGACTCCTGGTGCTGCTGCCCTCCCGCCGATGAAGAGGAGGCGTCGCCGCCGCCGGCGGGCCTGCCGGCGACAAGCGCGCCGCGCAGCAGCGCCAGGTCTATGGGCGGCTGCAGCACGGGGCTGAAGAGCGTGGTGTTGATGCCCTGGGCCAGCGTGTGCAGCTTGGGCAGCGCCACGCCCGACGACGCGAACGAGTGGCGGTTGAACTCGCTGGGCACCCACACCTGCGCCACGGCCACCAGCCACGGAAACACGACGCAGCGCGTGTCAGACGCAACGGGTCCATGTCGCCGACCCCGCTGAGCAGCTCCGGGCATCAGGGAGCGGCGGCTGTGCTGAAGGCCCTGCTAGTGGCCCATGGGGGAGGTGCGGCTGTCGCTCACCTCGTCGACATACTGCGCGTAGGCGGCCACGGGTCCCGGTACGTGCTCCGTCTCAAACATGGTGCGCCCCACGCGGTACACCACCTGGTCCTGCGGGCAGTACACCAACGCCACAACAACAGCAACACCGCCGCACCACGCGTCAGGCCGGCTGGCTCCTCAGGCGCCCTTCATCACGGCGCCGCGCCGCGCTGTCACACAAAGCGGGTGCACGCCCGTGGCTCCTCGCCTGTATGTCGGCGTGCGGGCAGGGGCAGCCGTCGTCGCGCCAGGTGCGGCCCAGCACCTTGTACTTGACAAAGTCCTGCAGGCCCCGCACCACCTTGCGCGCTGTCAACCTGCGCGCATGGCGCGCCCACGCGCCGCAGCCACAGCCGTCACGCACCGTCCCGTCTCGACAGCCCTGCGCGGCCTTCGCTCTCCTCAGCACAGCACTCGTCGAGAGCTCGTGGCTCCTCGATGGCTGCGCACCGCCCAGCGTCCCGCCAATGCGCCCGTGTCCGCCCCGCACCTGGGGTCGTCATCTGCTGGGGTGCGCCAGCAGTCCGGGAACGTGTGGCACACGACGATGAGCGGCCGGTGCGCCTCCTGGTCCGGCAAGTTCTGCGCGCCCACACCACAACGCACATCACAGCGCACCGCCTCCCCTTCCGTGGGCCTCCAAGCAGCAGCCACGCGCGAGCTGGCTTGCTGTGCCGCCTGGCTCTGGTGCCCCACGCCCCTCCCCGGCTGCCCAGAGAATCTCTCGGCTGGGGCGGACCGCCACCCCGCGCCACCCACACCGCTACTAGTAGCGCGCTGACTGACCGCAGTCATGTTGTGGTAGTGGTGGTCCTGCAGCAGCCTGAGCAGGCCCGGGTCCATGGTGCTGAGCACCTCGTCGTGCATGTGGTCGCCCGCCTGCGACAGCCACACGTCCTCGGGCGCCACCAGGCCCAGCTGCAGCAGGCTCGCCACGTAGCTCACAGCCTCAGTGCCGTAACCTGCAGGCCACCAAGCAAGGGCACACCCTGAGCGCTGCAGCACGGCGCGAGTGCCGCCGGCGAGGGCGCAGCGGAGGCCGCGCGAGCTGCAACCTCCGCCTCACCGCTCTTGCTGAAGATGGCGCCGGCCCACAGCACCGGGTACTTGAGCTTGATGGGGAAGGGCCCCGCCCGGGCGCGGGCGAGGTAGTGCGAGTCGGGGGGCAGCTGCAGGCCCAGCCCGGCGATGGAGGATGCGACGGAGGACGCCGCGCCTCTGCTGCCGCCAGCTGCCCCCTCGTCGCCGTCGCCGCCGCCGCCGTCTGCTGGGTCCTGGCCAGCAGCTGAGGAGGCTCCGGCCTGTGCGGCCAGCGCGGCGAGCTCGTGCCTTCGCCGCGCCGCATACTGCGACCAGCTCACGTCGTGGATCCTCGTCTCCTCGAGCGTGCCGGCGATCCTGCGCTTGCCGCCCTCCCTCCGCGCCGCGCCCTCGCCGCCCTTGGATGCCGCGCCCTGGGCGGCGCGTCGCGCCCCCAGCGTGCGGTGCAGCAGCGAGGTGTGGAGGTGCAGGTACCCGGGCACCAGCAGCAGCACGGCGCCGAGCAGCAGGAAGAGGTAGGTGCAGGCGCGGCGAGGCGCGCGTACTCTGAAGGCGCCAGCGCGGTGCGGCCGGCTGTGGAAGGAGGACGAGCTGCGGGCACTGAAGGCCGGGGAGCCCGGGGGGCCCCGCCCACTCTCTGTGGGACTCGCGACACGGTGCCGGGCGTGAGAGAAGGAGTCGGCCGAGGTGTTCACTGCTGCAGGAGGCCCGTGTCCCGCTGCAGGTCCCATGGTGTTGCGCTCCGGGGTGCCGAGGTGCGCATGGTCAGTGCTGCCGCGCGCGGTGACCGTGGGAGCGATGCTGCTGGGCGCCTGACGAACGCTGCGGGGCTGAATTGATCGAAGGGGGCAGGGGCATCCGCGAGCTGCTCCACGGCT
>VFQP010002266.1_pt1 | contig 22117 bp, 17 predicted proteins | sample 3512351 | NCBI WGS metagenome assembly VFQP01 (sample SAMN10412372, study PRJNA504923) | tailings metagenome | isolation source: Relicate 1 Philex TSF1 revegetated site | place: Philippines: Tuba, Benguet | collected 2017-08-29
CGTTCAACATCCGCGCCAACGTCTGCGCCAGATACGTCTTGCCCGTCCCCGTCGGACCGATCAACAAGATGTTCGACTTCGCCAGCTCCACGTAGTCCGCGTCGTCCGGGTTCGAGGGCTTGGCCTGCTCGCCCGCCTGCACGCGCTTGTAGTGGTTGTAGACGGCGACGGCCAGGGCCCGCTTCGCGGCGTCCTGGCCGATGACGTACTGCTCGAGGAACTCGAAGATCTCCTTGGGCTTGGGCAGCTCCGTGAGACCGAGCTCCGTCGCCTCGGCGAGCTCCTCCTCGATGATCTCGTTGCAGAGGTCGATGCACTCGTCGCAGATGTACACGCCGGGGCCCGCGATGAGCTTCTTGACCTGCTTCTGCGACTTGCCGCAGAACGAGCACTTCAGCAGGTCGGCACCGTCTGAGATACGAGCCACTACGCGTCTCCTTGTCCCGGTGACCGGTCCTCCGCCCGTCGGGTTCGACGGCGCGGGGCCCGGGCACGGCCGAGCGGGTCCTGCTCCCCATTCCACACCACGGGGCCCCCGTTGTCAGGTGGGCTCTCCGCACGGGGTGCAACGTGTCGCGCCGCCGACCCCGGCGGGGACGGCGGCGCGGCGCGTGGTCAGGCGGACCGGGTCACGGCTTGTTGACCGCGACAGCCTTGCGGCTCTCGAGGACCTGGTCCACGAGGCCGTACTCCTTCGCCTGCTCGGCGGTGAGGATCTTGTCGCGCTCGATGTCCTGGCGGACCTGCTCGACCGACTTGCCCGAGTGCAGCGCGAGGGTGTCCTCGAGCCACTCGCGCATGCGGATGAGCTCGTTCGCGTGGATCTCGATGTCGGACGCCTGCGCGTAGCCGCCACCCTCCATCGCGGGCTGGTGGATGAGCACGCGCGCGTTGGGGAGCGCGAGACGCTTGCCCGGCTGGCCCGCGGCGAGCAGCACGGCCGCGGCGGAGGCCGCCTGGCCGAGGCAGACCGTCTGGATCTGGGGCTTGATGTACTGCATCGTGTCGTAGAGCGCGGTCATCGCGGTGAACGACCCGCCCGGCGAGTTGATGTAGAGGATGACGTCGCGGTCCGGGTCCTGGCTCTCGAGCACGAGGAGCTGGGCCATGACGTCGTCCGCCGACGCGTCGTCGACCTGGACGCCCAGGAAGATGATGCGGTCCTCGAACAGCTTGGTGTAGGGGTCCTGGCGCTTGAAGCCGTAGGCGGTGCGCTCCTCGAACTGCGGGAGCACGTAGCGGGCGGACGGCGCACCGCCCGGCAGGGCGATGCCGCCGGGGCGGGCCGCGGGGCCGGCGAGGCGCTGGGCGGTGGACAGGTACTGGGACTCGGCGCTGAAGCTCACGGGTTCTCCTCGGTGAAGTCTGGTGTCCGGTGCGGGGTCAGGAACCCGTGGTGCCGCCGCCGCCGGTCACGGACGACGCGTTGGTGACGACGTGGTCGATGAAGCCGTACTCCAGCGCCTCCTGCGCGGTGAACCAGCTGTCCCGGTCGTTGTCCTTGAGGATCTGCTCGAGCGGCTTGCCGGTCTGCTCGGCCGTCAGCTCGGAGAGCACCTGCTTCATGTGCATGATCAGCTGCGCGTTGATGCGCACGTCGGTCGCCGTGCCGCCGATGCCGCCGGACGGCTGGTGCATCATGACGCGCGCGTGCGGCGTCGCGTACCGCTTGCCCTTGGTGCCGGACGACAGCAGGAACTGCCCCATCGACGCCGCCATGCCCATGGCGATCGTCGCGACGTCGGGCTGGATGTACTGCATCGTGTCGTAGATCGCCATGCCGGCCGTGATCGAGCCGCCGGGCGAGTTGATGTAGAGCCAGATGTCCTTGTCCGGGTCCTCCGCGGCGAGCAGCATCATCTGGGCGCAGATGGCGTTCGCGTTCTCGTCGCGCACCTCCGAGCCGAGCCAGATGATGCGCTCCTTGAGGAGCCGGTTGTAGATGGAGTCGTTGAGTCCGAGGCCCGGACCCTCGGCGCGGTTCACCGGGGCCGTCGCGTCGGACGGCAGGTACAGCTCGTTCACATCCATCTCCTTCGTCGCTCCCGCGGGTCGCCCCCGCCTGCGCTGCCCTGGCCGGCCGGGACGGCGTCCCGGTCCAGCCGTGCTGCAGTGACCCTAACGCGGTCCGTGCCCGCCGTTCGTCCCGGCAGGCCGCGTTTTCGCTGACGGCGCACCAGGTACCACGCCCCTCCCCGACGACGACGGCCCGCACCCTCGCGCGGAGGGTGCGGGCCGTCGTGGGGACCGTCCGGCCGGGGGCCGGCGACGCGTCAGGCCTTCGTCGCGTCCTTCTCGTCGTCCTCGACCGGCGCGTCGGCGGCGGGGGCGGCCGAGTCGTCCACGAGCGCCTCCTCGACCGGCTCGCCCGCGACGTCCTCGAGGGACTCGTCCGCGGCGGCGTCCTCGTCGTCCGAGCCGATGAACTCGGTCAGGTCGACGACGTTGCCGGCGGTGTCCTTGACCTCGATCTGGCGCAGCGCGACGGCGAGCGACTTGGAGCGCGCGACCTCGCCGACCATCGCGGGGATCTGCCCGCCCTGGTCGAGCGACTGGATGAACTGGTTCGGGTCCATCCCGTACTGGCGCGAGGCGCTCACGAGGTACTCGAGGAGCTCGTTCTGCGCGACCTTGATCTCGAGCTGCTCGGCGAGGGTGTCGAGCAGGATCTGGTTGCGCAGGGCGTCGGTCGCCTCGACCGTGACCTCGGCGCGGTGCGTGTCGTCCTCCAGGCGGCCCTCGGACTCGAGGTGGCGGTGCACCTCGGCCTCGACGGCGCCCGCGGGGACGGGGATCTCGACGGCGTCGTTAAGCGCCTTGAGCAGCTCGTCGCGCGCGGCGACGGCCTGGTTCGACGTCTTGATGCTCGCGACCTGCTCGCGCAGGTCCGCCGTGAGCTCCTCGAGCGTGTCGAACTCGGAGGCGAGCTGGGCGAAGTCGTCGTCGGCCTCGGGGAGGTCGCGCTGCTTCACGGAGGTGGCGGTGACGGTGACCGCGGCCTCCTTGCCCTCGTGCTCGCCGCCGGCCAGCGGCGCGTTGAACGTGGTCGTCTCGTCGGCCGAGAGGCCGGTGAGCGCCTCGTCCAGGCCCTCGAGCATGTTGCCCGAGCCGATCTGGTAGCTCACGCCGGAGACGGAGTCGACCTCCTCGCCGTCGATCTCGGCCTTCAGGTCGAGCACGACGAAGTCGCCCTCGGCCGCGGGGCGGTCGACGCCGACGAGGGTGCCGAAGCGCTCGCGCAGCGCGTCGAGGCGCTCGGTGACGTCCTCGTCCGTGACCTCGGCGGGCTCGACGGTGATCGCGAGCGAGTCGAGCGCGGGCAGCGTGATCTCGGGGCGGACCTCGACCTCGGCGGTGAAGACCAGCTGGCCCTCGCCGGCCTTCGCCGGGATCTCGGTGACCTCGACCTCGGGCTGGCCGAGGGGGCGCAGGTTCTCCTCGCTCGCGGCCTGGCGGTAGAAGCCGGAGAGCGCGTCGTTGACGGCGTGCTCGATCACGGCGCCCCAGCCGACGCGCTGGTCGATGACGCGGGGCGGGACCTTGCCCTTGCGGAAGCCGGGGATGTTCACCTGCTCCGCGATGTGCTTGTAGGCGTGGTCGATGCTCGGCTTGAGCTCGTCGTACTCCACCTCGACGGTCAGCTTGACCTTGGTGGGGTCCAGGGTCTCGACGGCGCTCTTCACTTCGATGATCTCCAACTGATCGGGGCGGGCCGCGGGCGGCCGGGGACGGCACCGCACGCGGGCGTACGGGCAACCGTCCCATCGTACGCGAGCGGTCAAGCGCGCCCGACGCGCGGGTCTGTCCGCGATCCTGACCCGATCCTGACTTCGATCCCGACCCCGATCCTCACCTCGACCCGGGCCGTGGTCCCGGCCGGGGCACGACGAGCAGCACCGCGAGCGCGACGACCGCGGTCGCGACGACGGTCGGCCACCGCAGCCCCACGACGCCGAGCACGTCGAGCAGGACCGCCATGACCATCTGTCCCCCGACGACGGTCAGCGTCAGGACGAACGTGCCGAGGTGGCGCACGGCGAACGCGGCCGCGACGGTGACGACCGTCCCGAGCGGGCCGCCCAGGTAGAGCCACCACTGCGGGGGCAGCACGACGCCGTCGAGCACGCCGAACGGGACGCCGAGCGCGCACACCAGCGTGATCCCGGCGAGCCCGCCCGTGACCGAGGTGAGGGTCGCCACGACCGGGTCGCCCGTGAGCTGCGTGACGCGGCCGTTGCCCGCCTGCTGCCCGCACAGCACCGCGCCGCCCACGAAGAGCGCCGCACCGGCCGCGACGACCGCCCACCCAGGACCGCCCGCGCTGCTCCCGAGCACCGCGATGCCCAGACCGGCGAGCGCCGCGAGGCCGGCGCCCGCACGGCGCGGCGTGAGCCGCAGCGGCGCGGGCAGCCCGACGCCCCGCGCGTCGAGCGCGAGCCCGGCGACGGTCTGGCCGGCCACGGAGCAGACGGACGCGACCGCGACCCCGACGAGGGGGGATGCCGGCAGCCATGGCGACGACGATCGGCACGCTGCACAGCCCGACGGCGAACCACCACCACGAGGCGGACGAGCGCACGACGGCGAGCGTGGACCGGACGCGGCGGCGGGCGACCACCACGAGCACGGTCGCGAGGAGGGTGCCCACGTAGGAGAGCCACGCGGCGAGGACGGGCCCCGTGCCCGCCGCCCCGAGGTCGCCGTTGAGGCGTCCCTGGAGCGAGAGGACCGCACCGCTGCCCGCGGCGACGAGCGCGGCGAGGGTCACGCGGGCTACCGGACCGGCGGTCGCGGAGGACGGGGTCAACGGGCACCTCCCCGGGGACGGGACCGCCGGGGCGGCCCGGACGTCGACGACGTCCCGCGGCGCCCCGCAGGGCGCCGCGCGAAGGTCGGGGTGACAGGATTTGAACCTGCGACCTTCCGCTCCCAAAGCGGACGCGCTACCAACCTGCGCCACACCCCGTCGTCCGCCATGGCGGGCGGACCAGGGGCAAGTGTACTGGCGGGACGGGGCGCGACCGACGGGCCGCCGCGCGGGGAACGCCGCGGCACGGGCGGCCCGCCGACGTTTGCTAGGGTGGCGGCCGCAGGTCGGTGGCACGCCGTCCCGGGCGGCCGCACAGGCCGACCGCCGGGCGAGCCGAGGCCCGCGCGGGCGTAGCTCAATGGTAGAGCCCCAGTCTTCCAAACTGGCTACGCGGGTTCGATTCCCGTCGCCCGCTCCGTTCGTCCCACGACCCCACGGGCGCCCCGCCTCCCCGGCGAGGCGCCCGTCGTCGTTCCCGGGCGCCGCGGACGGCGTTGCAGGGCCGCGCCGCGGACCGATAGCCTCGGGGCACGCGCGCCGTCGGCCCGCCCGGAGCTCCGGGCGACTCCCCCGGCGCGACCGACCAGGAGGAGCGAGGAATGACCGCGACGACCGCGCGTCCTGCATCGCTGCACCGCGCCGCGCCGCGCACCTCCTGTTGTCGCTGTCTCGGCTGCTGCTGACGACGGCCGTCCCCGCGTGCCCCCGGCACGCCCGCGCACGCCCCTCGTCCCGCCCGAGCCCGTCCCGTCGCCCGCGCGCGCCCGCGCCGCCCCCGCGAGACGCTGGACCCGGCCACCGGGCGCGCCCCGCTCCCCATCGGTACCCCCACCCGGCTCACCCCGAGCCGTCGACAGAAGAGGAAGACATGGCACGCATCTACGACGACGTCACGCAGCTCGTCGGCAACACCCCGCTGGTCCGGCTCAACAAGCTCACCGAGGGCCTCGGCGCCACCGTGGTGGGCAAGCTCGAGTTCTACAACCCCGCCAACTCGGTCAAGGACCGCATCGGCGTCGCGATCATCGACGCCGCCGAGGCGTCCGGCGAGCTGAAGCCGGGCGGGACGATCGTCGAGGCGACGTCCGGCAACACCGGCATCGCGCTCGCGATGGTGGGTGCGGCGCGCGGGTACGACGTCGTGCTCACGATGCCGGAGACGATGTCGAAGGAGCGCCGCGCGCTGCTGCGCGCGTTCGGCGCCGAGCTCATCCTCACGCCGGGCTCCGAGGGCATGAAGGGCGCGGTCAGCCGCGCGGACGAGATCGTCGCCGAGCGCGAGGGCGCGATCCTCGCCCGCCAGTTCGCGAACGAGGCGAACCCGGAGATCCACCGCCGCACGACGGCCGAGGAGATCTGGGCCGACACCGACGGCGCGGTCGACATCGTCGTCGCGGGCATCGGCACGGGCGGCACCATCACGGGCGTCGGCCAGGTGCTCAAGGAGCGCAAGCCCGGCGTGCAGATCGTCGCCGTCGAGCCGGAGGAGTCGGCCATCCTCAACGGCGGCCAGCCCGGCCCGCACAAGATCCAGGGCATCGGCGCGAACTTCGTGCCCGAGATCCTCGACACCTCGGTCTACGACGAGGTGGTCGACGTCAACGCCGAGACCGCCGTCGAGTACGCGCGCCGCGCCGCCAAGGAGGAGGGCCTGCTCGTCGGGATCTCGTCGGGCGCCGCGATCGCGGCCGCGCTGCAGCTCGCCGCGCGTCCCGAGAACGCGGGCAAGCTCATCGTGACGATCATCCCGTCGTTCGGCGAGCGCTACCTGTCCTCCGTCCTCTACGCCGACCTGCTGGACTGACGTGACCGACCCCCACCCCCGCGCACGGACGGCCGGCCACCGGCTGCGCCGGTTCGTGCGCGTGCTCGGCGAGGACCTCGAGGCGGCCCGACGGCGGGACCCCGCCGCGCGCAGCCGCCTCGAGGTCGCTCTCGCGTACCCCGGCGTGCACGCCGTGTGGGCCTACCGGCTCGCGCACCGCATGTGGCGCGAGCCGCTGCTGCGCCTGCCGGCGCGGCTCGTGTCGCAGGCGGCGCGCGCGCTCACCGGCGTGGAGATCCACCCCGGCGCGCGCATCGGCCGGCGCCTGTTCATCGACCACGGGATGGGCGTCGTCGTGGGCGAGACGGCCGTGGTCGGCGACGACGTCGTGCTGTTCCACACGTCGACGCTCGGCGGGCGCTCGATGAAGCGGGGCAAGCGGCACCCCACGCTCGGCGACCGGGTCGTCGTCGGCGCCGGGGCGAAGATCCTCGGGCCGGTGTGGGTCGGCGACGACGTCCAGGTCGGGGCCAACGCCGTCGTCGTCAAGGACGTGCCCGCGGGCGCGGTCGCCGTCGGCGTGCCGGCCACCGTCCGGATGCCGGCGGGCGCGCCCGCCGCGCGGGAGGCCGTCGAGGACCCCTCGCTCCTCATCGAGTACGTCATCTGAGGAGGACGCCGAGTGCGACCCCGGATCGGCTAGTGTGGTCGTGGGCGGTACCTGAGACCGCGCGTACCGGATACCCCCTGCCCGGTGCGCCCTCGGGTACCGCCCGCTCACCGCCGGCCGCAGCCGCCCGTCCGTGGCAGCCGGTCGCGGCACCACGACCCTCGACGAGGAGGAGCGCGCATGCGCCTCGGCATCCACACCGGCTACTGGTCCGCCGGTCCCCCCGACGGCATCCAGGACGCGGTCGTCGCGGCCGACCGCCTCGGCGTCGACTCGGTCTGGACGGCGGAAGCCTACGGCTCCGACGCGTTCACGCCGCTGGCGTGGTGGGGCTCGCGCACGACCCGCATCCGCCTCGGGACCGCCGTCGCGCAGGTCTCCGCACGCACCCCGACCGCGACGGCGATGGCCGCGCTGACGATGGACCACCTCTCGGGCGGCCGGTTCGTCCTCGGCCTCGGCGTCTCCGGGCCGCAGGTGGTCGAGGGCTGGTACGGCCAGCCGTACGCGAGGCCGCTCGCACGGACCCGCGAGTACGTGCAGGTGGTGCGCGACGTCCTGCGCCGGGAGGCGCCCGTGACGTCGTCCGGCCCGCACTACCCCCTCCCCCTGCCCGACGGCGTCGGGACGGGGCTGGGCAAGCCGCTGCGCTCGACCGTCCACCCGCTGCGCGCCGACCTCCCGATCCACCTCGCGGCCGAGGGGCCGAAGAACATCGCGCTCGCCGCCGAGATCGCGGACGGGTGGCTCCCGCTGTTCTACTCGCCGCGCATGGACGCGACGTTCCGCGAGCTCCTCGCGGACGGCTTCGCGCGCCGCGCGCCGGAGCGCTCGCCCGAGTCCGCGTTCGAGGTGAGCGCGACCGTCCCCGTCGTCGTGCGCGAGCACGTCGAGCAGGCCGCGGACCAGGTGCGCCCGTTCCTCGCGCTGTACGTCGGCGGGATGGGCGCCAAGGGGGCGAACTTCCACCGCGACGCGCTCGACCGCCTCGGGTACGCCGAGGCGTGCGACGAGATCCAGGCGCACTACCTCGCGGGCCGCAAGGACCTCGCGGCCGCCGCCGTCCCGACGGCGATGGTCGAGGACGTCGCGCTCGTCGGCCCGCCCGAGAAGATCGCGCGCGACCTCGCGGCGTGGCGGGAGACGGCGGTGACGACGCTCCTCGTCCAGGGCGACGCGACGGCCGTGCAGACGCTCGCCCCGCTCCTCGCGGCACCGACCCCGGGCTGACCGGACGGGCGCCGCGCGGTCAGCCGTCGGCGCCGGGGAACCACACGGCCCGGCGCAGGTCCACGCGACGCCCGTCTCGCGACAGCGGGCACCCCTCGGCGCGGAGCTCCGCGAGCGCCGCGTCGAGGTGGTGCGCGGGCGGCGACCCCGCCGCGTTGACGATCCGCCACCACGGCACCGGGGCGCCGTCGTCGTCCACCCCGGACGACCCGGCGAGCACCTGCCCGACCTGGCGCGGGCCGCCCCGCCCCAGCGACTCCGCGACGATCTCCGCGACGAGCCCGTAGGTCATGGCCCGTGCGGGCGGGACGCGCCGCACGAGGTCGAGCACCGCGGTCGCGTACTCCTGCGCGAGCGCGCGCGGGTCGGCGCGGTCGTCGTCGCCGCCGCGTCCGGGGGTGCGTCGTGCCATGGCGCCCGACCCTATCCGTCGCGAATGTCCTGGCGCGAGCACGGCCCGGGACAGGAGGATCGGGGGCATGAGCGACCACCGACCCGCACGCCTCCCCGACGGCTACGAGCTCGTCCCCCTCACGTCCGCCGACCTGCGCGACGTGCTCGACCTCGACACCACGACGTTCCCCTCGCCGGTGGAGGTCGACGAGCTCGTCGACCTCCCGTTCCCGCTCACGTGGGAGCGCGCGCTCGGCGTGACGGTCGAGCGCGAGGACGCGGACGCGCCGCCCGTCGACGGCGCGCGCCCCGTGCGGCGCGAGCTCGTGGGGATGCACGCGTCGTACCCGTTCGCGCGCTTCCCGGTCCCCGGCGCGACCGCGCCGGTCGCGGGCCTCACCTGGGTGGGCGTCCACCCCGCGCACCGGCGGCGCGGCATCCTCAGCGCGATGATCGACACGCACCTCGCCCGGTGCCGCGAGCGGGGCGAGCCGGTCTCGGCGCTCTTCGCGGCGGAGGCCGCGATCTACGGCCGGTTCGGGTACGGCAAGGCGGCGGACGACGTGCGCCTCACCGTCCCGCGCGGCGTCGCGCTGCGCGACGTCCCGGGCGCGGAGCGGCACACCGTCCGGATCGAGCGCGCGGACCGCGCGCGGCACGGCGAGCTCGTCGCGTCGATCCACGAGCGCGCGGGCGCGGACCCGACGGGCCAGGGCGCCGGTATCAACCGTCCGGGGTGGGCGACGCGCGAGACCCCCGAGCTCCAGGCGACGTTCTGGGACGACGCCAAGGTCTGGCGCAAGGACCGCGAGCCCACGCGCATCGCGATCGTCGAGCTCGACGGCGAGCCGCGCGGGTACGCGCGCTTCCACCGCAAGCTCTCCTGGGAGGCCACGGGCCCGCGCGGCCCGGTGAGCACGGGCGAGGTCGTCGCGCTCGACGCCGCGGCCGCCCGCGCGCTGTGGGGCGTGCTCACCGACCTCGACCTCACGCACGAGGTGACGCCCTTCATGCTGCCCGTGGACGACGTCGTCACGAGCCTGCTCGAGGACCCGCGCTCCGCGTCGCCGCGCCTCGCGGACAACCTCTGGGTGCGGGTCGTGGACGTGCCCGGCGCGCTCGCCGCGCGCCGGTACGCCGCGGACGTCGACGTCGTGCTGCACGTGACCGACGAGCGACTGCCCGACAACGCGGGGCGCTGGCGGCTGCGGGCGGAGGCCTTCGGCCCGGCGACGGCCGAGCGGACCGACGACGCGGCGGACGTCTCCCTCGACGTGCGCGAGCTCGGCGCGACCTACCTGGGCGGGACGTCGCTCGCGGCCCTCGGCGCGGCAGGTCTCGTCACCGAGCACTCCCCCGGCGCGCTCGCGCGCACGAGCGCGGCCCTCGGCTGGCCCGTCGCCCCGGTGTGCAGCTGGGTGTTCTGACCGGTCGGGCGCACCCGGGTCCCGGGTGCGCCCGCCGTCACGTCTGGCAGACGCCGCACCAGAAGAGGTTGCGCCCCGCGAGCTCCTTGAGGAGCACCGGCGTGCCGCACACCCGGCACGGCAGCCCGTCGCGGTGGTACACGTAGAACGCCTCGTCCGCGGGCACGGCGCCGGGAGCGACGTCCGTGTTCTGCCGCACGCGCCGTCGTCCCGCCCCCGCCTCGTCGGGGGCCTCGCCCGCGCCGTCGTCGCGGTGCTCGGGGCGCGTCGTGACGATCGCGCCCGTGCGCGCGCCGTCGCGCATGAGCACGACGAGGTCGTCCCACAGGGTCCGCAGGTCCTCCGCGGGCACGTCGCGACCGGGGCGCATCGGGTCGAGCCCGGCCCGGAACAGCGCCTCCGCGCGGTAGATGTTCCCCACGCCCGCGACGACGTCCTGGTTCATGAGGAGCAGCCCGACGGGGCTGCGCGAGCGCCGCACCGCGGCGACGAACGCGTCGCGCGGGTCGGGCTCGCCCGGGCCCGGGTCGCGGATCGGGTCCGGCCCGAGCCGGTCCTCGACCGCGCGCTTCTCGTCGTCCGTGACGACCTCGCACGCCGTCGGGCCGGTGAGGTCCGCGACCGCGTGCGCGCCGACGAGCCGGACGCGCACGGCGCCACGCGGCGGAGGGGGCGACCAGGCGTCGTCGGGCCTCTGCGACGGCGTACCACCCGGGGCCGCCGGGACGGTCTCGCGCTCACCGATCCGGCGCCGGGGCGCGCCGATCGCGTGCACGACGGCGGTGCTGCCGTCGCCCGCGAACGTCCACGCCCCGTAGAGGCCGAGGTGCACGCGGAGCCAGCGGACGTCGTCGGACGCGCCGCCCGGCCCGGCGAAGCCGAGGAACATCTGCTTGCCCCACGCCTCGCTCGCGACGAGCACGCGGCCGTCGAGCAGGGCGGCTCCCGCGGCGAACCGGCCCTGCGGGCTGCTCACCGCGAGCGGCTCGCCCGCGAACAGCTCGCCGAAGGCGCGCGCGAGGCGGTGGACGGTGTGGCCCTCGGGCACGTCAGGCCGAGGTGCCGCGCGCCGCCTCGTACGCCGCGAGCTGGTCGATGCGGCGCTGGTGGCGCGGGTCGCCGCTGAACGGCTCCGCGAGGAACGCGTCGACGAGCGCGACCGCCTCGTCCACCGAGTGCTGGCGCGCGCCCACCGCGACGACGTTCGCGTCGTTGTGCTGGCGCCCGAGGCGCGCGGTCTCCAGGTTCCAGGCGAGCGCCGCGCGCACGCCGACGACCTTGTTCGCCGCGATCTGCTCGCCGTTGCCCGAGCCGCCGATGACGACGCCGAGCGAGCCGGGCTCCGCCGCCACCGCCTCGCCCGCCGCGAAGCAGAACGACGGGTAGTCGTCCTGCGCGTCGTAGGTGTGGGCACCGTGGTCGACGACGTCGTGACCCGCCGCCCCCAGGTGCTCGACGAGATGGGTCTTGAGCTCGTAGCCGGCGTGGTCCGCGGCGATGTGAACGCGCATGGGCTCATCATGCCCCAGCGGGCCCCCTCGCCGCCGGGGTGAGGCCGTAGCCTGAGACGCATGACACAGACCTCCCCGACGTCCACGCCTCCGTCCTCGTCCGGCCCGGCCGACGCGGCGCGCTCCGGCATCGACCTCGACGCGCTGGACCCCGCGGTCCGCCCGCAGGACGACCTGTACCGCCACGTCAACGGCCGCTGGCTCGCGACGCACGAGATCCCCGCCGACCGCGCGATGGACGGCGCGTTCCGGGCGCTCTACGACCAGGCCGAGGTGCACGTCCGCGAGATCATCACGGACCTCGGGGAGCAGGTCGCGGCGGGCGGCGCGGACGTCGGGCCGGACGCGGCGAAGGTCGGGGCCCTCTACGCGAGCTTCATGGACACCGAGCGGATCGAGGCGCTCGGCACCACGCCGCTGCAGCCCGACCTCGCGCTCATCGCGTCCGCCACGACGCAGGCCGAGCTCACCGGGGCGCTCGGCGCCCTCCAGCGCACGGGCGGCGCGGGCGCCGTCGGCTTCTGGGTCGACAACGACGCGAAGGACCCCGAGCGCTACGTCGCCTACCTCTACCAGTCCGGGCTCGGCCTGCCGGACGAGGCGTACTACCGCGAGGACCAGTACGCGCCCGTGCGCGAGAAGTACGTGCCGCACGTCGCGCGCATGCTCGCGCTCGCGGGCGTCACGTCCGAGACGTGGGGCGCGTCGCCCGAGGACGCCGCCGAGCGGATCGTGGCGCTCGAGACGAGGCTCGCCGCGAAGCACTGGGACGTCGTGCGCGACCGCGACGCCGATCTCACGTACAACCCGCGGACGCTCGCCGCGCTCGTCGAGGAGGCCCCCGGGTTCGACTGGCGCGCGTGGGTCCTCGCGCTCGGCGCGCCGCAGGGCTCGCTCGACGACGTCGTGGTCCGCGAGCCGGACTTCGCTGCCGGGTTCGCCGAGCTCTGGGCGAGCGAGCCGCTCGAGGACTGGAAGCTGTGGATGGTGTACCACCTCGTCACCGCCCGGGCGCCGTACCTCTCCGACGACCTCGTCGAGGCGAACTTCGACTTCTACGGGCGCACCCTGTCGGGCGCGCAGGAGGTGCGCGAGCGCTGGAAGCGCGCCGTCTCCGTCGTCGAGGGCGCGCTCGGCGAGGCCGTCGGCGCGCAGTACGTCGCGCGGCACTTCCCGCCCGCGCACAAGGCGCGCATGGAGGAGCTCGTCGCCACCCTCGTGGCCGCCTACCGCGAGTCGATCACGACGCTCGACTGGATGACGGACGAGACGAAGGAGAAGGCGCTCGCCAAGCTCGACGCCTTCACGCCGAAGATCGGCTACCCCGTGCGGTGGCGCGACTACTCGGCGCTCGTCGTCGACGCGCACGACCTCGTGGGCAACGTGCGCCGCGCCCACGCGTTCGAGCAGGACCGCGAGCTCGGCAAGATCGGGCGCCCGCTCGACCGCGACGAGTGGTTCATGACGCCGCAGACGGTCAACGCCTACTACAACCCGGGCATGAACGAGATCGTCTTCCCCGCCGCGATCCTGCAGCCCCCGTTCTTCGACCCCGAGGCCGACGACGCCGTGAACTACGGCGGCATCGGCGCGGTCATCGGCCACGAGATCGGTCACGGCTTCGACGACCAGGGCTCCAAGTACGACGGCGCGGGCCGCCTCGAGGACTGGTGGACGGCGCGCGACCGCGAGGAGTTCGAGAAGCGCACGACGGCGCTCGTCGCCCAGTACGACGCGTACCGCCCCGCCCAGCTCGGCGAGGACGGCCCGCACGTCAACGGCGCGCTGACCATCGGCGAGAACATCGGCGACCTCGGCGGCCTGTCGATCGCGCTCAAGGCCTACCGCATCGCGCTCGGCCGTCCGCTGGACGAGGCGCCCGTCGTCGACGGGCTCACGGGCATCGAGCGCGTGTTCCTCGGCTGGGCCCAGGTGTGGCAGTCGAAGGGCCGGGACGAGGAGGTCGTGCGCCGCATCGCGACCGACCCGCACTCGCCCAACGAGTTCCGCTGCAACGGGGTCGTGCGCAACGTGGACGAGTTCTACGACGCCTACGACGTGCAGCCGGGCGACGCGCTCTACCTCGCCCCCGAGGAGCGCGTGCGCATCTGGTGACCCCGGACGCACGAAGGGCCCGCGGCGGGTCGTCCCGCCGCGGGCCCTCCTGCGTGGTGGTCGGGCCGGTCAGAGCGTCCGGATGCCCGCGCGCGCGATCGTGAAGCCCTTGCCCGTGGCGTCGTCGCGGCACGTCATGCCGGTCTCGGCGCTGTCGCACGTGAAGGGGCCGACCGTCTTCGAGGTGCCGTAGTCGAGGATCGCGGTGTCCCCCGGCGCGGGCTGCGGCTGCTCGGCCGCGGGCACGCACGGCTGGTCGACGCTGCCGTCGGCGTCCAGGACGACCTTGTAGCCGACCGTGCCGTCGCACCCGTCGACCGGGGCGGGCTGCGTGCCGAGCTGGGCGATGACGCACGTCGCGCTGACGTCGGTCACCTCGCACGTGATGTTCCGCGACTCCGACGCGAACGTCACGGACACCGTGGGCTCGGCCGGTGCCGGCTCCTCGGCGCCGTCCGTGGCGGTCGCCGCCGGGGACGTCGACGCCCCGCCGAGCGGTTCCTCGTCGCCCCCGCCGAGCAGCGAGATCGCGAAGACGATCGCCCCGAGGACGAGCAGCGCGTCGACGACGATGAACGCGATCCACCCCGCGCCCAGCCGGTTCGAGCCGCGACCGCCGCCGTCCCCGCTGCGCCCGTCGCGCCGGCCGGTCGACGGGCCGGACGGGGCGCCCGTCCCTCCCGACGTGGCGCGCGGGGCGGCGGCCGGGGCTGCCGAGGCCGGCGGGTGGTAGGCGGGCTGCTGCGCGGGCGGCGTGGCGGCCGCGTAGGCGGGCTGGGCGGTCGGCTCGTACGCCGCGGTACCGCCCGCGTACGGACCGGCCGCAGCGTGACCGGCCGCCGTGTCGCCGGGCGCGTAGCCGGGACGGCCCGCGGCCGTCCCGACCGGGGCCGCGACGCCGAACCCGTTCTGCTCGGTCGCGTAGCGCACGCGCTGCGGCGGCACCGGTGACGGCGAGGGCGCCGGGACCGCGGGCTGCGCGGCCGTCGGGAGCTGGGTGATCGGCGTCACGTGCTGGACCGTCGTCGCCTGGAAGGACGCCGCCGACGCGACGACGGTCGGCTGGCCGTCCGCGGGCGTCGCGCGCGGCGCCTGGGCCGTCGGGCCGCTCGTCGGGGCGAACGAGGGCGGCCCCGAGGTCGCGTGCGCGGGCACGGGGGCGAACGCCGTGGTCGGCTGGGCGTCGTCACGACCGACCGCGGCCCCCGGGACGCCGCCGGGGGGCGGCGGCGGCGGTGGCACGGGTGCGTTCGGGGACATGCTCGGCTCCTCGCGGGCTTCCTCGGCGGACTCGCCCGGCGCGACCGGGCGGCGGGCGCTCCTGGAACCGCCCGCGAACTGACGAAGCATGGCACGAGCCACCCGCACCGGTCGAACCCCGGGAGCCCCACGACGCCCCCGCCCCCGGGGTCTGCACGACGTCCGCACGGCGTCCGCACGACGGCGGCGCCGTGCCCGACGTCAGTCGAAGACCGGGCCCTGCGTGCGCGTGCGCTTGAGCTCGAAGAAGCCCGGCGTGCTCGCGACCAGGACGCACCCGTCCCACAGCCGCCCGGCGGCCTCGCCCTTCGGCGCTGGCGTCACCACGGGGCCGAAGAACGCCGTCCCGCCGAACGCGACGACGGGCGTCCCGACGTCCTCGCCGACGCGGCCGATGCCCTCGGCGTGCGACGCGCGCAGCTGCTCGTCGTAGGCGTCGGAGCCCGCGGCGTCGGCGAGCGACGCGGGCAGGCCCACCTCCGCGAGCGCCTCGAGCAGCACCGCGTCGTAGTCGGTGCGGCCGCCCGGGTGCAGGCGCGTCCCGATCGCGTCGTAGAGGGGCTTGACGACGTCCTCGCCGTGCTCGACGCGCGCGGCGGTGACCACGCGCACCGGGCCCCACGCCTTCGCCATGAGCTCGCGGTACTCCTCCGGCAGGTCGCGGCCCTCGTTGAGCACCGCGAGGCTCATCACGTGCCAGCGGACGGTGACGTCGCGCACCTGCTCGACCTCGCCCATCCAGCGGCTCGTCATCCACGCCCACGGGCACACGGGGTCGAACCAGAAGTCGGCGACGCGCAGGTCGTCCTCGGTCGCGGTGGGGTCGGTCGTCGCGGTGAGCGTCACGGGGCGGTCTCCTTCGTCGTCGGGCGCGCCCGGGTCCGGGTCGCCGGGGCGCGGCGGCCGGGCCGACGGCGTCCCCACCCCGTTCCGACACCGCGCGACCGCAGCGTATTCCCGGGAGCGGGCGCGGGCACGCATGGGATGATCGTCCGTGGCCCACAGGCCGCCGTCGAGGCCGACCGGCCCGACCACGAGACCGAGGAGATGCAGTGCCCGGAGAGAACCTCACCCGCGCCGAGGCGAGCGAGCGCGCGGCGATCGTCGACGTCCAGTCCTACGAGGTCGACCTCGACCTCACGACGGGGGCGACGACGTTCGCGTCGACGACCGTGGTGCGGTTCACCGCGACCGAGGGCGCGAGCACGTTCGTCGACCTCGTCGCGCCGACCGTGCGCGAGGTCGTGCTCAACGGCCGTGCGCTCGACCCGGCGCAGGTGTTCGCCGACTCGCGCATCGCGCTCGACGGCCTCGCGGCCGACAACGAGCTGCGCGTCGTGGCCGACTGCGCGTACACCAACACGGGCGAGGGCCTGCACCGGTTCGTCGACCCGGTCGACGGCGAGGTCTACCTCTACACGCAGTTCGAGGTCCCGGACTCGCGGCGCGTGTTCGCCGTCTTCGAGCAGCCCGACCTCAAGGCGACGTTCGCGTTCACGGTCACCGCGCCCGCGGCGTGGGAGGTCGTGAGCAACCAGCCGACGCCCGCGCCCGAGGCGCTCGGCACGAAGGCCGACCCGACCGGCACCGGCGCCGGCGACGTCGAGGTCGCGCGCTGGGCGTTCGAGCCGACGCCGCGCATCTCGTCGTACATCACCGCGCTCGTCGCAGGGCCGTACGTCGTGGAGCGCAGCGAGCTCACGTCGTCCGACGGCCGCACGATCCCGCTCGGGGTCTTCTGCCGCGCGTCGCTCGCCGACCACATGGACGCCGACTACGTGTTCGACAAGACGCGCGAGGGCTTCGCGTTCTTCGAGTCCGCGTTCGAGCACCCGTACCCGTTCGACAAGTACGACCAGCTCTTCGTGCCCGAGTACAACATGGGCGCGATGGAGAACGCCGGGTGCGTGACGTTCACCGAGACGTACGTCTTCCGGTCCAAGGTCACCGACGCCGTCAAGGAGCGTCGCGTCGTGACGATCCTCCACGAGCTCGCGCACATGTGGTTCGGCGACCTCGTGACCATGAAGTGGTGGAACGACCTGTGGCTCAACGAGTCGTTCGCGGAGTACGCGTCGACGCTCGCGACCGCCGAGGCGACGGAGTGGCGCGAGGCGTGGACGACGTTCGCCGCGATGGAGAAGTCCTGGGCCTACCGCCAGGACCAGCTGCCCTCGACGCACCCCATCGTCGCGACGATCAACGACCTCGAGGACGTGTTCGTCAACTTCGACGGCATCACCTACGCCAAGGGCGCGTCGGTGCTCAAGCAGCTCGTCGCGTGGGTCGGCAAGGAGCAGTTCCTCGCCGGCGTCGCGGCGTACTTCCGCAAGCACGCGTGGGGCAACACCGAGCTGCGCGACCTGCTCGTCGAGCTCGAGGCCACGAGCGGCCGCGACCTCACCGAGTGGTCCGCGCTGTGGCTCGAGACCGCGGGCGTGAACACCCTGCGCCCCGAGTTCGACCTCGACGCCCACGGCCGCTTCACCACGTTCTCCGTGGTGCAGACGGCGGCGGCCGACCACCCGACGCTGCGTCCGCACCGGCTCGGGATCGGCTTCTACGACCTCGTTGACGGCGTGCTCACGCGCGTGCACCGCACCGAGGTCGACGTGGCCGGGCCGCGCACCGAGATCCCCGAGCTGCTCGGCCTCGACCGCCCGCAGCTCGTCCTGCTCAACGACGACGACCTCGCGTACGCGAAGATCCGCCTCGACCCCGCGTCCCTCCAGGTCGCGACCGAGCACCTCGCGGACCTCGCCGACCCGCTCGCCCGCTCGCTCGTCTGGGGCTCCGCGTGGGACGCGACGCGCGACGGCGAGACGCCGGCCAGCGACTACGTGCGCCTCGTGCTGGGCAACATCGCCCGCGAGACCGAGTCGACGACGATCCGCACCACGCTCAACCAGCTCGCGCTCGCCGCGAAGACGTACGTGGCCCCGGAGCGCCGCGAGGAGACGCTCGCGCACGTCGGCGACGTGCTCTGGTCGCTCGCGCAGGACGCGGCCCCCGGCTCGGACCTGCAGTTCCAGCTCGTGAAGTTCTTCGCGCACCTCGCCTCGACGCCCGCGCACGGCGAGGCGCTCCGGTCGCTGCTCGACGGCTCCGCGGCCCTCGACGGGCTCGAGATCGACACCGACCTGCGCTGGGAGATCCTCGAGGGGCTCGTCCTGCTCGACCTCGCGGACGACGCCGAGATCGAGGCGACGCTCGACGCCGACTCGACCGCGACGGGCCAGCAGTCCGCCGCGCGGGCCCGCGCGACGGTGCCCACCGCCGCGGCGAAGCGCGCCGCGTTCGACCGCCTCGTCGGCTCGGACGACGCCCCCAACGCGATCGTCCGCGCCACCACGCTCGGGTTCCAGCACGTCAACGACCCCGAGTCGCTCGCCCCGCTCGTCGGCGCGTACTTCGACGCGCTGCTCCCCCTGTGGGACCAGCGGTCGTACCACATCGCCGAGGCGCTCGTCACCGGCCTCTACCCCGCCCCGCTCGCGAGCACGGTGCTGCGCGACGCGACGCAGGAGTGGCTCGACGCCAACGCCGACGCCGCTCCCGCGCTGCGCCGGCTCGTGGTGGAGAACCTCGCCGGCGTCGAGCGCGCCCTCGCGGCCCAGGCCGCCGACGCCTGACCCCTCGGGTCAGCACCCCTCACGACCGCGCGCCGGGTCGCTCCGTCCGACGGAGCGGCCCGGCGCTCGTCGTCCGGCGCGAGTCCTCGACCAGGCGGTGCCGGCGCGTCGAGCAGGCGATCCCGGCGCGTGCGGCGGGCAGGACGGGCCAGGACGGCCTGCTCGGCCGGTCAGAGGGAGTCGTTCATCGCCTTGGCGAGAGAGCGCAGGCGGGCGGAGTCGAAGAGGTCCTCGAGCAGGACGAGGTTGCCCGACGAGTCGCCGAGGGGCACCTTCCAGTTCGGGTACTCCTGGTCCGTGCCCGGCTGGTTCTGCGAGCGGCGCTCCCCCACGGCGTCGGCCAGCGAGACGCCGAGCAGCACCGCCGGGCTGCTGCGGACGAGGCGGTGCAGGGCCTCGACGAGCTCGCGCTCGGACGGGTCCTCGCCCACGAGCGAGCGCTCGCGCAGGAACGCGATCATCGCGTCCCGCTCGGCGCGCGCGGCCCGCCGCACGTCGGCGACGTCCTCCGTGAGCACGCCCAGACGGTCCCGCAGCTCGACGTGCTCGCCCGCGAGGTACCCGGCCGTGGGCGGCAGGTCGTGCGTCGTGACGGTCGCGAGCGCGAGGCGCCGGTAGTCCTCCGGGGGCAGCGGGCGGCCGTCGTCGGTCTTCTCGAACCACAGGACGGACGTGCCGAGGACACCGCGGTCCGCGAGGTAGTCACGCACCCAGGGCTCGAACACGCCGAGGTCCTCGCCGATGACCATCGCGCCCGCGCGGTGCGCCTCGAGGCACAGGATGCCGACGAGGGCCTCGTGGTCGTAGCGGACGTACGCGCCCGCGTCGGCGCGCGCACCGCCCGGGATCCACCACAGCCGGAACAGGCCGATGACGTGGTCGATCCGGATCGCCCCCGCGTGCCGCAGGACGGTGCGCAGCATGTCGCGGTACGGGGCGTACCCGGCCCGCGCGAGCGCCCGCGGGTGCCACGGCGGCTGGGACCAGTTCTGGCCCTGCTGGTTGTACATGTCCGGCGGCGCCCCGACAGACACCCCGGTGGCGAGCACACCACGGTGCGACCAGACGTCGGCGCCCTCGGGGTGCACGCCGACCGCGAGGTCGTGCATGATCCCCACCGACATCCCCGCCTCGCGCGCGGTGCGCTGCGCGACGCGGAGCTGCTCGTCGGCGACCCACTGGAGCCAGCAGTAGAACTCGACGCGGTCGGCGAGCTGCTCGCGCAGCGCCGCGACGGTCGGGCCGTTCGGGTCGGACGCGCCGGGCGGCCAGTCCCGGTCGCCGTAGTGGTCGGCGAGCGCGCACCACGTGGCGAAGTCCTCGAGCCCCTTGCCCTGCTCGGCGCGGAACGCGTCGAGCGACGCCTGCCGGGCGGTGGACCGGGGCGCGGTGAACACGACCTCCAGCGCCGCCTTCTTGGCCTCCCACGCGGCGTCGCGGTCGATGGGCCCGGGGTCGGTGTCGAGGTCGCGCACCGGGTCGAACGCCCACTCGACGAGCGAGCGGTCGGCCGCGGACAGGTACCCCGTCTCGCGGATGTCCTCGACCCTGATGTACAGCGGGTTGACGAAGCGGCGGCTCGTCGGGAGGTAGGGCGAGGGCGTCATCGGCGTGCGCGGCTCGGCGGCGTGCAGCGGGTTGACGAGGACGAAGTCCGCGCCGGCCTCGTGCGCGGCGAGCCAGGCGAGGTCGGCGAGGTCGGCCAGGTCGCCGACGCCCCACGACGCGCGCGAGCGCACCGAGTACAGCTGGGCCATGAAGCCCCACGCGCGCCGTTCCGCGACGGCGGCGGGCAGCTCGAGCCGCTGCGGCGTCACGACGAGCGTCGCGCGCGCGTGGGCGCCGTCGCTCTCGGCGTGCAGGTCGTGCCACCCGAGGGGCAGGTCGGCCGGGATCTCGAACGTCGCGCGGCCGACGCGCCGGCCGTCGACGGTGCGCGGCTCGACGAACACGTCGAGCTGGCCGAGGTCGCGGCGCTCCCGGGGGGCGCGCGCGGCGTGGTGCCCGGCGACGCCGGAGCGGCCCTGCTCCGCCTCGAGCTCGACCCAGACGTCGACGGCGGCGCCGTCCTGCACGTGCACGGGGACCGGCACGGCGTCACCCTGCCGGACGACGACGGTCGGGGGCAGCATCTGCCGCCACGCGTCGTCGCGCGAGTGCTCGAGGCTGACGGCGACCTTCTCCGGGGACGACGCGGGGACGCCGAGGGCCTCCAGCACGGCGACGAGGGTCGAGGCCCGGACCTGGCGGCGCGTCCCGTCGAAGTCCCAGAAGTCGGACGCGACGCCGTGGGCGTCGGCCAGCTGCACCAACGGCTCGGGCAGGTCCGTCTGCGGGGGTTCGCTCACGCCTGCATCCTGCCAGACCAGGGCCTTGCGAGCAGGACGATGGCTCGGCGTGCCCGGGGCGCTCTCATGCGCCCCGGGTACCCTGCCCGCATGTCCCTCCCCCTTCTCGCTCCTGCCGTGCGCGCGCCCGCGACGGTCACCGACGAGCTCAAGAACGGGTTCGACCCGAGCAACCCCGACGACTGGTTCGAGTGGTTCGTCGGCCTCCCGCTGCGCGTGCTGCTCATCGTCGTGATCGGGGCGCTCGTCCTCGCGGTCGTGCGCCGGCTCATCCGCCGCGTCTCCGAGCACATCGCCGAGGGCACGCCCACGCTTCGCGGCAAGCGGCTCAAGGGCCTCGGCGGGTCCGAGGTCGGCAGCGTGCTGCTGCGCGCGAACCCGCTCGCGAGCGCCCGCCGGGCCCAGCGGGCGCGGACCGTGGGCTCGGTGCTGCGCTCGACCGCGAACATCGTCATCGGCGCGACGATCGTGCTCATGGTGCTCACCGAGCTCGGCGTGAACATCGCGCCGTTCCTCGCGTCGGCCGGCATCGCGGGCGTCGCGCTGGGCTTCGGCGCGCAGAGCCTCGTGAAGGACTTCCTCTCGGGCACGTTCATGCTCCTCGAGGACCAGTACGGCGTCGGGGACACGGTCGACTTCGGCGAGGTCACGGGCACCGTCGAGGAGGTCGCGCTGCGCGTGACGAAGGTCCGCGACGGCAACGGCACGCTGTGGTTCGTCCGCAACGGCGAGATCCTGCGCACGGGCAACAAGACCCAGGAGTGGGGTCGCGCGGTGGTGGACGTGCGCGTCGCGTACTGGGCCGACGTCGAGGCCGTGCGCGCGGCGCTGCTCGCGGCCGCGGAGGAGGTCGGGAGCGACCCGGTGCTCGGCACGTACTTCCTCGAGCCGCCCGAGGTCACGGGCATCGAGGCCATGACGGCCGAGGCGCTGCAGCTCAGGGTGCAGGTCAAGAC